>Ga0172381_10001011_pt1 | contig 34957 bp, 33 predicted proteins | sample Leawel6488metaG_FD_119754 | JGI IMG/M metagenome (GOLD analysis project Ga0172381, IMG submission 119754) | Leachate microbial communities from a municipal landfill in Southern Ontario, Canada - Leachate well 64-88 metaG | ecosystem: Engineered > Solid waste > Landfill > Unclassified | place... | reverse complement strand
CCATTTCTGCGCCTCCCTCCAGCTTGATCACATCGGCGCCGGCGCGGAGCAGGGTTACCGCCGCACCCCAGGCCTGCTCCGGTCCTTTTTCATAGCTTCCAAAGGGCAGGTCGGCAAATACCAGACAGTCACCCGCTCCTCGCACCACCATCCCGGTGTGATAGGCCATCTGCTCCAGAGTAACGCCGAGGGTATCACCGCCGCCGCCGACCACCATACCGAGAGAGTCGCCCACCAATATGCCATGTACCCCAGCCTCGGCCGCAAGACGGGCAAAGGGATAGTCATAGGCGGTCACCACGGCGCGTTTGATGCCGCTTTTTTTGTCTTGCACCCAGCGGGCGATTTTCTTATGCATCTCGCTCCTCAGCGTCTTTCAGGCGATGCCTGACGGCGTCGATCAGTTGTTCAGTGTGCCGTGGATCGTGGACAAAATCTACCTGCGCCGAGTCGACATTCATGCGGGGCAGGGCATAGTCGGCCTGCCATGCACGGTAAGCCGCCTGCACCCGCGCCAGATAATCGGGCGCCAATGCCTGTTCGTAGGCATCTCCACGGGCCCGGATGCGTTTCATCAGGACCGGCAGGGGCGCATCCAGGAATATCATCAGATCCGCGGGTGCAGGGTGAAAATCCAGCGCCATGCGCAACTCATGAAAAAGATGGCGTTCTTCCGTATCCAGAGTGAGAGGGGTAAAAATTTCGTCTTTGCGGGCGCTGTGGTCGCTGATGAGCCAGGGGCTGTCATCTCGATGCTGCCACTGCTCCCGGCGTTGCATGAAAAACTGCAACTCGGTCGCCAGCGCTGCGCCCGGACCCCGGTAGAACCGGGAGAGAAAAGGGTTCTGGGCTGGTGCTTCGAGGATCATCCGTCCGCCCAAGGACTGGGCCAATTGCCGGGCGAGGCTGGTTTTGCCGGCGCCCATGGGACCTTCGATGCTGATGATGCGGGGGCTGGTCATGCCTGGGCGGAACGACTCTGGTACACAGCCATCTCTGGGGCATGGTCCGGGATGCAAATCACGGATTGACCGGCCACTGCGGACAGGTGTCGGGCAATGCGCCCGCAGCCGGGAATGATCAGTTCCGGATCAAACTCGGCAAGAGGGACAAGCACGAAGGCCCTCTCGTGCAGGCGGGGGTGGGGCAGGGTGAGTTCCGGATCGGTGGAGTGTGTGCTTCCGTAACTCAGCAGGTCGAGGTCCAACACCCGCGGACCCCAGTAAATTTCCTCGGCGCGGCGGCGCCCCGCGGCAGCCTCCAGCATTTGCAGATGGCTGAGGAGATCGCGATCCGGCAACGCCGTCTGCAGGCGGGCGACCGCATTGACAAACGCAGGCTGTGGAACGCCACCCACGGGTGCCGTCTGGTAGAGATGGGAATGCCACAGCAAGGTACTTTCGGGTACGGCGGCCAGGGACTCCAGCGCATGCCGCACCTGCGCCACGGGCAGGTCCAGGTTGCTGCCAATGCTGATCCAGGCGATCACGGTTGGATGGACGGCAGGATGCCTTGTCTGATAAGCCATTGTCGCGCGGTTTCCTTATCTTCGATCTCGCCATCCAGGTGGGCTTCGTACAGGCGGCGCAGTACCTTACCAAGTTGAGGGCCGGGCGCCAAGCCCATGGCTTGCAGATCCCGACCACTGAGCGGCGATTTCAGACCACGCTGCTTCAGCAGATAGTGGCGGCCACTTTCGGCAACGGCGTCGCTTTCCGGATGCTCTGCAAGCAGCGCGAGTATGCCGGGTAGCGACAGCGACGCCCATAATTGCGCCGCCGCACTGGGGCGAGTGGCCTTCGCCAGGGCCTCCGACACTTCGGACAGGAATTGCAGATCCCTCAGAATATGGTGACCGTCGGTCACAGGCCAACAGTGTAAGCGTTTCTCCGCCTCCGCCCAAGGGATATGCCGCCAGATCAGGGTCAGCAACACCGCGGTATCGAAAAGTTTCTCGCCAGGGCAGTGGCGGTGAAACCAGGCGATCTCCTGTTGACCGCGCTGCATGCTGGAAAGGAGCGTTTCCGACTTCGGTGGTACCGGACGCAACAGGGGCCATAACTGCCAGGCATCCAGCTTTTCGAAAACCCCGGCGAGATCGTCTAGTTCAAGCACATACTTCAGCTCACGCCATAAACGTGCGCCGCTGAGCCGGGCGAAAATATCCCGGGCCAGCGCCGTCTTGAGCAGGACATGGGTACCAGGTTCCAGTCGAAGGTGAAAACGCACAGCAAAACGCAGTCCACGCAGTATGCGGGTGGGGTCATCCACAAAGGAAAGGGGGTGCAGCACGCGCAGCAGGCCATGTTGCAGATCCATGCGTCCCCCATGGGGGTCCAGGAAGTCACCAAAACTACCCGGATCCAGGGAGATGGCCATGGCATTGATGGTGAAATCGCGGCGGGCAAGATCCGCGACAATATCGCCGGGCCGTACTTCCGGCAGGGCGGCGGGTGCAGGGTAATGCTCGACGCGGCAACGCGCCAGATCCAGCCGGAATCCGTCGGGGTACTCGAGGATGGCAGTACCAAATTGTGGATGATAGGTACATTGCATGCCGGACAACTGGGCGGTACAAGCTTCGGCGACGGCGCGGACATCCCCCTCTATGGCCAGGTCTGTGTCCGGTGCAGGATGGTTTTGCAGAAGGTCGCGAACGCAACCACCCACCAGATAGGCCGGCGTGCCGAGCTTTGCAGCGGTTCTGCCGATGTCGTGCAGACGCTGCAGGCGCGCCTCGCCCCAGTGCTGCCGCAGCAACCGGTGGATCTGTGCAGCGGGCGGGGGGTTGTCGGTGCCGGATATGGTCTGGTGAGGGTTCAGCGCGGTTTGCCCCATAGTGGAGACGCGGGCCCGGGATCAATCGTTGCCGGCTTGTCCGTCGTCATGGCCGTCGTCTGAGCCGCCCGGCTGGGAGGTTTCGCCCTGTTTCGCATGATTGCTGCGCCGTCGCCGCCGAGGGCGGCGCCGCGAAGTTGCCGGAAGTGGTCCCAGCGCGGGTTCCTGTCCCGTTTCTTCGAGGCGGGCGCGTTCGATAAGGGTGCGCCGGCCATCATGATCTGCGGTCTGGAACTGTTCCCACCATTCTACCAAAGTGGCGGGTATTTCTCCGCCCTGGCTGCGCAGGTTCAGGAAATCGAAGGCGGCGCGGAAACGCGGATGGGCTAGCAGCGCATGGGGGCGACGTCCGCCACGGCGCACGAAACGCGCCTGTAAGTCCCAGATTTCACGCATGGGCAGGGCGAAGCGGCGGGGGACCGAGACCCGCCCCGCGCACTCCTGCAGAACGCCGCTGGCGGCCTGCTGCAGGGCAACTGTCTCGGGCTTCCCCTGTTGTTCCAGCAACTCTCGTTCCTGCTGCAGGGCAGGCCAGAGCAACGCGGCGAAGAGAAACGCGGGCGTCACCGATTTGCCGTCGAGCAGCCGCGCATCGGTGCCCTGCAAGGCACCCTGCAGGAGGATGCGGGCGGAGCCGTATCGTGCGTCGTCCAGAAGCGCATCCACCTGTGGAAACAGGGCCGCAAACAATCCCATCTGGCGCAGGTGCTCAAAGCTGGTCTGCGCATGGCCGGTCAGGAAAAGTTTCAGCGTTTCCTCAAACAACCGCGCCGAGGGCACTTCTTGCAGGTGTTCCCGGCAGGCAGCTATCGGTGCCTGGGCAGCAGCATCCAGAGTGAACCCAAGCTTCGCGGCAAAACGGACGGCCCGCAGCATCCGCACAGGGTCTTCCCGGTAGCGCTGTTCCGGGTCACCGATGACGCGCAGTCGGCCGGCCTGCAAATCTTCCATGCCGGTGGAGAAATCCAGAATGCTGCGGTCGGCAATATTATAATAGAGCGCGTTGGCGGTGAAATCCCGGCGCCGCGCGTCCTCTTCCAGGGAACCGTAGACGTTGTCTGCCAGTATGCGTCCCGTTTCACTGTGCTCGCTGGATTCGTCTTCCTTGCCGTTCGCACTGCCGCGGAAGGTGGCTACCTCTATGATCTCGTTGCCAAACTGCACATGGACCAGAATGAACCGTCGGCCGATCAGCCGGGCATTGCGGCGAAATAACTTGCGGACCTGTTCCGGGTGCGCATCTGTTGCGACGTCGAAGTCCTTGGGCTCCCGTCCGAGCAGCAGATCGCGGACACTGCCGCCCACCAGATAGGCCTGAAAGCCGGCACGATGCAGGCCATTGAGCACTTGCAGGGCACTGTCGCTGATCTGTAGCCGGGATACGTTGTGCTGACTGCGCGGTGTGACCCGCGCACCGGGGATACCGGGCGATAACGATGAGGGCGCCGCCGCCATTTCGACGGCACTGTCGGGCAGGTTCAACTGCTTGGTAATAAATGATTTTATGGATACCAAGGGCGATCTCTGGGTTGGTAGGCGGTAATCTGGGCGACAGTGTACCTGAAAAGTTAGGGAAAAGCAGTGTTTGCGGGAAAGCGGATACCTTGAATGCCGGAACGCATATTGGACGCGGCGCGCTGAAAACCCATTCAGGGATGGTCCTGCGGATGAACAGCCTGGGGGGGATGCTCCCCGCCCCACACTTGTCTGACCAGGTAAATCGGTCTGTGCTTGCTTTCCTCATAGATGCGACCGAGGTACTCACCGATCACCCCCAGGGCCATGAGCTGCACACCACCCAGGAACAGCAGGGTAACCATGATGGATGGATAACCCTTTACCGGGTTTCCATACGCCAGGGTGCTGATTACCAGCCAGACGGCATAAAGAAAGGCCAACAGCGAAACCGCAAAACCCAGATAAGCGGCAAGTTGTAATGGTACCTGGCTAAAGGAAGTAATACCTTCTACGGCGAGATTCCAAAGCCGCCAATAGCTCCAGGTGGTTTTACCCGCATGGCGAGGCGCACGATGGTAGTACACATTCGTGCTGCGAAAGCCGACCCAGGCAAACAAACCCTTCATGAATCGTCTGCGTTCGGGAAGCGCCTGCAGGGCCTCCAGAACCGGCCGGGACAACAGCCGGAAATCACCCGTGTCCGGCGGTATCTCCACGTCGCTCATGCGATTGATGATCCGGTAAAAGACATGCGCAGAGGCGCGTTTGAGCCACGATTCTCCTTCGCGGGAGAGACGAACGGCGTTCACCACATCAAATCCCTCCCGCCATCGGGCCAGAAGCTCGGGGATCAGTTCGGGCGGGTCTTGCAGGTCAGCATCCAGCGGAATGGCGGCTTCTCCCTGTGCGGCATCGAGCCCGGCGGTAAGTGCCGCTTCCTTGCCAAAATTCCGCGATAAATCAATAACTCTGACCCGCCGATCCTGGTGATGCAGGGCGATCAACTGCAACAGTGTATCATCTCCGCTGCCGTCATTGATGCAAATCATCTCCCATGGCTCACCCGATTCGTCCATGACGGCACGGACACGGGTGTAGAGAGTCTGGAGACTCCCGGATTCGTTGTGGCATGGAACGATGATGGAAGCAGTCACGATGCTGCGTTGCGGGTCTGGTCGTGGAGATGATGGAGTCATCGCAGAAAATTACAAGAGTGCGCCCGTCTCGTCAAACGAGGCTGGAAAATTCATATCCGCTTCGGTATAGTGCGGAATGCCTTGAACCATGGGGCTGGGACGCAATGGCCCGGCCCCTTTCTTGTTAGGTGAATCACTATGCAACTGATCGGCGAAGCCCTCACCTTTGACGATGTGCTCCTCGTTCCCGCCCATTCGGCGGTGCTCCCCCGTGATGTGCAGATCGCGACCCAACTCAGCCGACGCATCCGGCTGAACATTCCGCTGCTCTCGGCCGCGATGGATACGGTAACCGAGGCTGCCATGGCCATCGGACTTGCGCAAGAGGGCGGGATCGGCATCATTCACAAGAATATGTCTCCGGACCAGCAGGCCGCTTTGGTGCGGCGAGTCAAAAAATTCGAGTCTGGCGTTATCAAAGACCCCATTACCACCCGCGCCGATGTGAGCATTCGCGAAGTGTTGCAGGTGATGGCCGTGCATGGAATTTCCGGGGTGCCCGTCGTGGATGGTGAGCGTCTGGAGGGCATCGTGACGCACCGCGATCTGCGCTTTGAAACACGCATGGATGCCCCGGTGAGCAGTGTCATGACGCCCAGGGAACGACTGGTCACGGTGCCGGAAGGAACCAGTCTGGATGTCACCAAGGCATTGCTGCACCAGCATCGCATTGAAAAAATCCTGGTGGTGAATGACCGTTTTGAATTGCGCGGGCTGATTACGGTCAAGGATATCCGTAAAGCTACCGAACACCCGCTGGCCTGTCGTGATGGGCAAGGCCGCTTGCTGGTGGGCGCCGCGGTGGGCGTCGGCGAAGGTACCGAGGCGCGGGTACAGGCGCTGGCGGAGGCGGGGGTCGATGTCATTATCGTCGATACGGCCCATGGCCACAGCCAGGGTGTGCTTGACCGGGTACGCTGGGTGAAGAATCATTTTCCGGACGTGGATGTGATCGGCGGCAACATTGCTACTGGAGAGGCCGCCCTGGCGCTGGTGGAAGCGGGCGCTGATGCCGTCAAGGTGGGTATCGGACCGGGTTCTATCTGTACGACGCGTATTGTTGCCGGGGTAGGTGTGCCACAGGTCACGGCCATCAGCAATGTGGCGGACGCGCTGGCAGGTACCGGCGTATCGCTCATTGCCGACGGCGGCATCCGCTATTCCGGGGACTTCGCCAAGGCGTTGGCCGCGGGGGCGCATGCGGTCATGGTCGGTGGCCTGCTCGCGGGTACCGACGAAGCGCCGGGCGAAATCGAACTCTATCAGGGTCGTTCCTACAAGGCGTATCGTGGCATGGGCTCGCTGGGGGCCATGCAGCAGGGGTCTGCCGACCGCTATTTTCAGGATGCCAGTCCGGAGGCCCCCAAGCTGGTGCCCGAAGGCGTGGAAGGCCGGGTGCCCTATAAGGGTCCGGCCGGGCAGGTGATTCATCAGCTCCTCGGTGGCTTGCGCTCCAGCATGGGCTACCTGGGGGCAGAAGATTTGTCGGCCCTGCGCAGCCATGCCCGCTTCATCAAGATTACCCAGGCGGGCGTGCGTGAGAGCCATGTCCATGACGTGAATATCACTAAAGAAGCGCCCAATTACCGGGTGGAGTGAACCATGCAAGAACGTATCCTGATTCTCGATTTCGGTTCGCAGTTCACCCAGCTTATTGCGCGGCGGGTGCGCGAAGCGCACGTCTATTGCGAAATTCACCCCTACAATATGGCGCTGGCGGAGATACGGGCCTGGCGGCCCAAGGGGATCATTCTGTCCGGAGGGCCATCATCGGTGCATGATGTCGATGCCCCATCCGTTGATCCTGCCCTGTTTGCCATGGGCTTGCCAGTCCTCGGTATTTGTTACGGCCTGCAGTTGATGGCCCATTTACTGGGCGGGCGGGTAGGCAAGGCGGAGCATCGGGAATATGGCCGCGCGCACCTTCAGATAGTGGAAGCGGTCGGCCCGTTGTTACCCTTCGGGGCTGCAGGTGCTGCGGAAGAAGTCTGGATGAGTCACGGCGACCGGATCGAATCCATGCCCGATGGTTTCCGGGTACTGGCCAGCAGTGCCAATTCGCCGCTGGCGGCCATTGGTGATCCAGTGCGCCACTTTTACGGCGTGCAGTTTCATATGGAGGTGGTCCATACCCCTCGCGGTGCGGAGATGCTCACGGCCTTCGTGCGCGGCGTATGCGGCTGCACCGGCGACTGGACCATGCACTCTTATGTGGACACGGCGGTGGCGACGATCCGTGCCCAGGTGGGTAAGGGTCGGGTCATCGCCGCGCTTTCCGGCGGGGTGGATTCGGCCGTGGCGGCGGTGCTCATTCATCGCGCCATCGGCGACCAGCTCACCTGCATTTTTGTCGATAACGGGCTGTTGCGCTTTGGGGAAGCGGAGAAGGTGGCGACGGTCTTTCGCAATTACTTTCAGATTCCCCTGCAGGTAGTGGATGCCCGGCAGCGTTTTCTGGATGTGCTGGCGGATGTCACTGATCCCGAAAAGAAGCGCAAGGCCATCGGTAATCTGTTCATCGAGATTTTTGAGGAAGAGTCGAAGCATCTGGAAGGTGCCGACTTCCTGGCCCAGGGCACCCTTTATCCCGACGTGATCGAGTCCATCTCGTTTAAGGGCCCCAGTGCAACCATCAAGTCTCACCATAACGTGGGTGGCTTGCCGGAGCGCATGCACCTGCAACTGGTCGAGCCTTTGCGTGAGCTGTTCAAGGACGAAGTACGGGAGCTCGGCCGTGAGCTGGGCATGCCCGAAGAAGTGATCCGGCGTCAGCCCTTCCCAGGTCCTGGCTTGGCCATCCGCTGTCTGGGGGCGATTGATGAACATCGCCTGGAAGTCCTGCGCCGTGCCGACCGTATCGTCATGGAAGAGATCCGTGACGCCGGATTGTATGACCGTCTCTGGCAGGCTTTTGCGGTATTGCTGCCGGTGCGCAGTGTCGGCGTGATGGGTGACGCGCGGACCTATGACGAAACCATTGCCTTGCGTGCAGTGGAGTCGGCGGATGGCATGACCGCAGACTGGGCGCACATACCCTATGAAGTATTGGGTCGCATCTCCACCCGGATCATCAACGAGGTCGCCGGGATCAATCGGGTGGTTTACGATATTTCATCCAAGCCGCCGGCCACCATCGAGTGGGAGTGATTTGGTGTCTGGCACGGTAAAGCCCTCCCTGCGGCTCCTGCATGGCGGCGGAAAGTCCCGCCGCTTGATCCTGTCTGCCCTTGATTTTGATGGCGCAGGCATATCCAATATGGCATATGCCAGGAGCCGATACCATGCCCGTTCCCGTGCCGTCATCCAGGCCCAAGGAGGCCAAGCTATTCCGCAACAATCGCAGTCAGGCGGTGCGGATTCCGGAGCGACATTATCCGCAATCCGTTCGGGCTGGCCGCGCGCCGCATTGAAACGGTTGATCCCAAAGAGGTTTGCACCAGCATCGTTGTCGCCGCCGAGTTGCGTTACAGCTGTGCAAAGAAAGGGTCGGCCAAGCTGCTCGCCAAGGTGGAAGGCGTGCTTGAAACAATCCCGGTGCTGCCACTGGATGTTCCAGCCGATGCCGAATATGGCGGTATCCGCACAGAGTTAGAGGCGGCAGGGCAGACCATCGGCCTCAATGATCTATTGATTGGCGCTCATGCCTACGCGCTCGGGATGACATTGGTCACGGACAATATACGAGAGTTCAATCGCATCCGTGGCCTCAGTGTCGAAAACTGGCTGGAAGGACGATGAGAATAGACATGGGGTGCTGATCTCGTTGTCGTCATATTCCACCGCGATAAGCTGAAGCGCCTTTGCTTTGGATTGCGCAATCCAAAAAGCTTCCGCATCAAAGATAAGCCTGGAGCTTCGCCTGCCACTCGCTCATGAGGATCAACGTGCCTTCAACCGTCTCGCCATTGTTCACAAGCTCCAGATCCCCAACCGGCGTTGGGTCATCCCATTGGAAATGCCCGGAGGGGACATTACTGCTTTGGGTTAACAGAGCTTGACGCAGCCTTGCACGGGTGACTGCATAGTTCTATGATTGCAGTCATGGAAAGCAAACAAGGAGTGTTGAATCATGGCAATCCTGACTGTAAGGAATGTGCCGGATGACGTGCATCGCGCTTTGCGCGTGCGGGCGGCCCAGCACGGCCGCAGCACGGAAGCGGAGGTGCGCGAGATTCTGGCATCCGTGGTCAAGCCGGAGAAGCGCGTGCGTGTAGGGGAAGCCCTGGCCGCCATCGGTCGCAAGATCGGGTTGACCAATGAAGATTTCACCGTTTTCGAGAGGGCGCGCGACAAGACGCCGGCCAAACCGTTGCGCTTCGACTGAATGATCGTCCTGGATACTAACGTCGTTTCCGAGGCGATGAAGCCGGAGCCAGACGCAGCCGTGAGGGCTTGGCTGAACGACCAGGCGGCGGAAACCTTGTATCTGTCGAGCGTCACGCTGGCCGAGTTGCTGTTTGGCATCCGGGCGCTGCCGGCGGGCAAGCGCAAGAACATGCTCGACCGCGCCCTGACCGAACTGCTGGAGCTGTTCAAGGACCGGGTCCTGCCCTTCGACACGGATGCAGCGCGCCACTATGCCGACCTGGCCGTGACGGCCAAGGACGGCGGGCGCGGCTTCCCGACGCCAGACGGCTACATCGCGGCCGTTGCCGCATCGCGGGGATTCATCGTGGCATCACGCGACACATCGCCCTATGAAGCGGCAGGCGTGACCGTCATCAACCCTTGGAAGGGTGCATGAGGAATTCACGCTCATGAACGCTGTAGAAATCGAACAAGCCATCACAGACCTTGCGGAGCAGCCCTTTGACCCCGCAGAGTTCCCCTACACCTTCCTGGAAGCATTCGGCAACAAGGCCACGACCATCAAGCGCCTTCGCGCTGGGGCGTCGAACAAGTCCGACCTCGGTGGTGTTCTCCAAACCAGCAACATCCACTCCTGACCTGCGACGCAGGGCGGGTGACGCAGACGCTGGCCGCCCTCAAGACCAGCCCGGCGACGGCCAAGGCCAAGGCGAAGTTCATCCTCGCCACCGATGGCGCGCACTTCGAGGCCGAAGACTTGACCAGCGGCGAGACCGTCGCCTGTGCCGTCATAGACTTTCCCGACCATTTCGGCTTCTTCCTCCCGCTGGCGGGAATCAGCACCGTTCGCCTACCACGCTTTCAAATTCAGCAAATACGCGCAACGTTATCTCTCCGCCGTGACTTATCGCTTCAATCGTCGCTTCCGTCTCGCCGATCTCCCTGCAAGCTTGCTCAGAGCCGCCGCCAGTATCGGGCCTCGTTCGGAGCGATGGCTCCGCGCAGCGGAAGAATCGTGCTAATCAGGTTATTTTTTATGTGAAATACGCTAATTATTTTGCACGTTAAATAAATAATGTTGACATTTTTGTTGCGAAATGTGATAATAAAAAACGTAAATATTTATCAGTAATATATATTAAAAATATTCGGTGTAGTTGTAGCGCGCAATTTCTTGGTCATTCTGCACCGTGATATTCACCACATTTCGGGAGAAATCATGGCATCCATAAAGCTCCAGAATATAAAAAACAGACTGCGACGAGAGGGTTCTCTGCAAGGTTTGATACTGGCGTGTGTGGGCGCTTCAATTGGTTCCGGATGGTTGTTTGGACCACTGTATACGGCACAGCAGGCAGGCCCCTACGCGGTCGGTTCATGGATGATCGGCGCCTTCGCTATCCTTTTGCTGGCGTTGGTTTTTGCGGAACTTGGTCCGCTGATTCCCCGGGCCGGGGCAGTGGTTCATCTGGCCCACGTGGGAAACGGCCCGATCGTTGGTCATATGTGGAGCTGGATCCTCTTTCTCTCTTACGCCACCATCGCGCCCATCGAAGTTACGGCCATACTGACCTACGCCAATAATTACCTGCCGGGATTGCTGCAGCAGCATTCTGACCTGCTCAGCGTCAAAGGTTTCGCCGTCGCGCTGGTGTTGCTGGCCTTCTTTGTTGCCATCAATTTTCTGGTGGTGCGCTGGGTGTTGAAAATCAACAATGGCGCTACCTGGTGGAAAATTTCGATTCCTGTGCTGACGATTGGGGTGTTGCTCGCCACATCGTGGCACCCAGGTAATTTCGTGGTGCATGCACAGAATGCCACGGCCGATTTTCACGGGATGTTCGTTGCCGTGGCCACCGGCGGTGTGATTTTCAGCCTGCTGGGTTTTCGTCATGCTATCGACTTGGCTGGAGAAAGTAAAAACCCGAAACGGGATGTACCGATTGCCGTTATCGGCTCCGTCTTGATTGCATCGGGAATTTATATCGCTTTACAGGTAGCTTTTATTGGTGCAATACATCCTGCCGATTTGGCGGCGGGAGGCTGGCAACACCTCCATTTTTCTGGAATCAACGGTCCTTTTGCCGCCCTTGCCGCTGCGGTGGGGGCCGGCTGGCTGGCCGTGCTTCTGTACGTTGATGCGTTTGTATCGCCGGGCGGGGCCGCATTGATTTATACCACCACTGCAGCCCGGGTTACCCTGGCGACCGCCGATACCGGAGCAGCGCCCAAGTGGGTGGCACGCATCAATCGGCATGGGGTTCCCTGGGCCAGCCTGATTTTGCTGTACGCTGTCGGTGCGGTGTTCTTTTTTCCGTTTCCCTCCTGGCAGAAAATGGTGGGTTACATCGCTTCTATGACGGTACTGTCCTATGTTATCGGTCCCATTGCCCTGATTCAGTTGCGTCGCGCGATGCCTGATCTGGAGCGCCCTTTTCGCTTGTGGGCAGCACCAGTTATCGCACCGCTCACCTTCGTCGTGGCAAGCTGGATCGTGTTTTGGTCGGGTCTGAATACCCTGAATTTCATTTTCGGCACTTTGTTCGTCCTGCTAATCTTTTATGCCCTCACCGGCATCTGGCGGAAAGGCAGATGGTCCGCAATGGGGTGGCAGTATATGTGGTGGATTATTCCCTATTTTCTGGGTTTGTGGGGAATCAGTTGGCTGAGCCCGGCGGTTCTGGGCGGAACGGGGGTGCTTGGATTTTTTTCCGGCATGGCGGCAGTGGCCGTTTTGAGTCTGCTGATATTTTATGTGGCCATTCATCAGGCGGTGGCGGACAGCACCATGAGAGCCTACATGCAGCATTTCAGAAAGCGGGAAGCGGATGCGCCGTGAGCAGCATGTAAGCAGGTAATGGGTGACGGCGCTACCGGCTTGGGCTTATTTTTCAATAACAGATCTATTCGGTGAACAGGAGGGGTGCATGACGGACCGCATCGGGAAAAAACGGGCAAAAGAACCTAACCGATGGTCGAATCGTTCAAATCTGCAAACGGATGCGAAGCGTTGGGTGATTAAAATTGGCAGCAGCCTGCTGACGAACGACGGCCAGCATCTGGATACCACCGCGATACACGCTTGGATGCAGCAAATTCTCCAGTTGCATCGCCGCGGTGTGGAAGTGGTACTGGTGTCCTCCGGATCGGTAAGCGCTGGAATGCAACGTCTGGGCTGGACAGATCGGCCGGTTTCACTCAAAGCCCGACAAGCGGCGGCCAGCGTCGGTCAATCCGCCCTGATACATACCTATGAGAAGATGCTGCAGGAATGCGCGCAGCCCGAGAATGACCGTTTATACTGTGGTCAAGTGCTGTTGACTCACGATGATCTTCGTACCCGCCGGCGCTACCTGAATGCGCGCTCCACGTTACGTACGCTGCTGGACATGAACGTGCTGCCCATCATCAACGAAAATGATGTGGTTTCTTACAGCGCGATCCATCTGGGCGACAACGACACCCTGGCGGCACTGGTGAGCAATCTGCTGGATGCCGATATCCTGGTCATTCTTACCGATCAGACGGGACTGTTTGACGCTGATCCGCGCAGTCATCCCGAAGCAGCGCTCCTGATGGAGGTTGGTGCAGGCGATCCGATGTTGGAGCGCGTTGCCGGGGGAGGCGGTTCCCGGGTGGGAACGGGCGGTATGCTGGCTAAGGTGCGTGCTGCGGCACGTGCCGCGCGTTCTGGTACGTCGACGATCATTGCGGATGGACGCTGTCCGGAGGTCTTGCCGCGCTTGCAGCAGGGGGAAACGATCGGCACCTTCGTTCATGCCCGCTTACCTAAGCTGGCTGCGCGGAAGCGCTGGCTGGCCGGGCATCTGCGCAGCCAGGGAGTGCTGCATCTGGATCGGGGAGCGGCCCGGGCGATTCTGGAGGAGGGAAGCAGCTTGCTGCCGGTGGGAGTTATCGCGGTAGAAGGTACATTCCGGCGGGGTGATTTGGTCGTTTGCAAAGATCCGTTGGGGCGGGATATCGCCCGCGGTTTGATCAATCTCGACGCACCAGTCGCTGCCCGCTGCTGCCGGAAACAGAGTCATGAACTGGCGGATGATCCTGAGGTGCTGGAAGATGTGCTGATTCATCGTGACAATTTGGTAATCAACGACTTGTTACTCTGAAAAAGTGGTGAACTGGTGGATGACCCAGAAGCGATAGGGGATGTGCCAATGCTGATCCATCGCGATCACCTGATGGTCAATGCCCCCTCGTCGACTGAGCCATGTTCTCGTCCGCAGGTAGAATCCGGTCGGGGATAATGTGGACGTCCTGCTGCTGGTGCGCCAGGGCTACGTTATGGCGGAGCAGACTTTCCACTACGGAAGCACGCAGGTCAGTCTGCACGTTATAACTCTTGTTACAGTCGTTCAGATACACCCGCAGACAGAATTGCAGGGCATTTTCGCTGACATCGAGCAGGAGCGCGGTGGGTGGAATGCCACGCGGATCATCTTGCAGGACATCGGGATGATTCTGCCCTGCCGCCACCAGCAACTGCTTTACCAGCGGGATATCGGCATCATGGACAACGTTGAAGGGGATCATGAGACGCAGCACGCTGTCCGTATATGTCCAGTTGGTCACCTGGCCGGAGATCAGTTCAGAATTGGGAACGAATACTTCGGTACGGTCAAAAGTAAGAATCAGGGTATAACGGATGCTCATTTTCTGGACGTAACCTTGAGTCGTGCCCACCTTAATCCAGTCCCCGACCCGAATGGGGCGTTCCAGCAGCAGAATCAGGCCTGATACGAAGTTGTTGACGATGTTTTGCAGCCCGAAGCCAATGCCTACCGACAGGGCGCCGGCGACGATGGCAAGGTTGCCGAGTGCGACACCGGCCGTAGAGAGCGCAATCAGCACCGCGATAATGAATCCAGCATAGCGGAGGATGGATAAGACGGAGTGGCGGGCTCCGCTTTCCATGCGGCTGATAATCCGCGAGTTATCGGACAGGTATTTCTGGACCAGGGCGTTGATGTTGAACAGGATGACGAGCAGTATCACCGCGATCACCCAGCGGAAGGGCTGGATGTGAAAACCGGCAATGGTGAATCCGGTAAAAAAATATTTCCAGATCAATGTAAATCCGGTATGGGTCAGGCCCCAGGCATGCAGGACGAAGGCGGCCACCCCCAACCATACGGCGGTGTAACTTATCGTACTGAACCAGGTTATCCACGGCAGCGGCTGATCTTCCTTCAGGCGCAGGCGGTGGCGCAGGAAATGTTGCCAGAAACCGGATTTTTGTGCCGCCCGTTTCCAGAATTCGGCAAGCCCCCAGGACAACAGGAATCCCATGCCGAGGGCCAGCAGGGACATCAGCAGGCCGAAGAACAGATAATCGGAAAGGTTGCGATAACCGGATACCGTGCATATGGCGGTACCGATCAGGGCCAGAAGTAGGGCCATCCTAGGCAGCGGATAAGCTCGGAAAGGCTTTTGTACGCCGGTTCGCCAGACTAGCCATAACACCGCACCAAGGAGGACTAGATGGTATGCGGATACGAAAAAGGACCGGTCTGCTGCGGACAGGGGATCCCGAGGGGAAATGCCTATCCACACGAGTCCGAATAGGGAGAGGAGGGCAATGAACCGCAGGGTTCGCAGTGTGGAGCGCAGCGTCTGCCGCTCCCAGGAAAAATGGCGGCTGACGATGCCGGACGACCGCAGGGCCCACGCGAGCAGCATGGAGATAGCGGCATAGGCGCCCCAGGTGCCGAATATGAGGGCAATGAGGGGCGAAAAGGTGCCTGTAACAAAGCTTGACGCTGCGACTGCGGCGATGCCCCCCAGCAGGGGTGCATAGTGGTAGAAATTACGCTGCGCATCGGATAAATCCAGCGTGCGATGAATGGCCTTGGCCAAAGGCCCCCGCAGAAACGACAGCAGGGCGAACAGGAAGATGCCGATCCCGGCGGAGAGTTGCAGGCCCTTCTGGGCAAAAATGGAGTGTTCATTCCAGGTAAGCCAGAAATGCTGCTCGTCAATCCAGGTAGTGGCAGAAATGGACAGAAGGGCCATGGCCTGCTGCCAGATGTCGTGATCGTGGCGCAACAGCATTTGGGCCAGTAGCGCATCACGTTTTTCGCGGATCTGTCGGCTCAGATCCGCGCTCGCAACGGCGAGAACCTTACAGGTGGCGAGTTCTCCGCTGAGTGTTTTCTGCTCATTCTGGAGCTTCTGGCGTAAAACCGTCAGATTCTCCGGTTCGCCGACGGCCGCGGGTCCAAGAATGCCCAGGGCCTTGTCTGTCTGGCTCAGATTGCTGTTTTTTTCGGTCATGCAGGCGTCTGCATCATGGCCAATGGCGGTTACGCTTTTCTGCCAGCTCTGAAGCTGCCGCGTATCGGCATGTTGTGACAGCCCGCGGTGGATGGCCTGCAGCGTTGTGCTGGCCGTCGAAAGCTGCAGGCCCGATGCCTGGGCCAGCAGCGGAATCGTCCACATTGCAAGGAGCATCCCCAGCAGAAAATAGCCGGAACATGAACATCGCCTGTTGTCGGGTGTGCCGTTGTCGATCGGCCCAATGCTTATCCGGTAGATCACGCGCATCTCCTTCCTTGAACTCTTTTCCACCCGCCAGTAACTGGCCATTGGGTAAAAATCGTTTGTTACGTTATCACAAGGTGCGGTTATGTGCTCCCACCGGATGTAGTTCGGTGGAAACGCTCCAACTATCTATTTTTTCATCGAAAAATAAATCGGAGAAGATTTTGTGTCGGGGGCTGACGACAGGATTGCAGGTATTTGGCGCATATGGCAGAAGTTGGCACTTCGCGATGTTTTGGTCCGATGCCCGCAAAAAATGCGCATGACCTTGTGTATGCGTGCTATGTCCGTCGCTGGATGCCGTACATTTGGCACCGTGGCATGATACTTGCAGGATTCATTGCGCATCCGACGATCCAAAAGGAATAGCCATGAAAAAGCCCATCTATAATGCCCTGTTAACGATGCTGATCGCCGCACCTTTTGTGGCCTTGGGGAGTTTTGTGAATACGGTGACCCCCGTCGCTAGCCCCACACCTACCGCATCTGCCCAGCCGGTGTTGCAATCCGGTTTGCAGGCAGTCAGTGCCGCGGGCCAGGTGATGGGCCATGTGGAACAGGCTCAGTGGCTGAAGCTGACGCCCGCGTCTCCGGAGGAAGGGAAGCCGGTAGGCGAAGCGGTCGGCGTGGTGCAGGTCTGGTCCGTATGAGTTCGTGCCCGACCGGCGTGCGCCACGCTCAACCGAGTATGGTGCGGCGTGCGCCGTGGCTAAGCAGGGGGAGTGCCGCCCTTTGCAGCACGGGGGGCAAGGCGATGGGTTTGAGCAGCATCTTGATGGCCATATCGAAAGGGTAATAGTGTTCTACCCAGCCGGCTATGCGTTTCCGGAACGCGGCAAAGTCCTCTACCAAAAACTTCTCTCCCGGATTTTTCACTTCAAAAGCATTTTTGATCGCCAGATAGCTGTCTTCCTGGTCGGCTTCCGCCACTCGTTTCCATAGTTGGCGGCCGATACGCCATCGCGAATTTTTTTCGGCGGCCTGATATTGCCTAAAAATTCTGTAAAAATATTTGTAGTGGTGGACTTCGTCAGCGCGGATGTGTGCGGCGATCTGGCGCAGTACCGGCTCCGGGCTCGCCGCCTGAATCATCGTGTAGAAGCTGGCCGTACCCGTCTCGACGACACAACGCGAAGCCATCTCCAGCGCGTGAGTGGGTCCGAGCAACTCCGTGCGGCAGTAGGGCGCATACGCCTCCACGAAGCCCTGATACGCACGTTCCCAGTCGAAATCCGGCCAGACAAAAAACACGTACCGGCGCAGCGCGTGCCCGTGCTGTACCTCTTCTAACTCCCACTCCTGGCGCAACCATATGGTGGCGCCGACGTTTTCCCGGTAATACTCCACCAGGTTGCGGGTATAGAGATCGGAGAGCGTTTCTACAAAGGAGGCGCCGGCTAACAGGTAAAACCAGTCGGTGTTGCCGATGATCTTTTCTTTTTCAATGGCGGCATAGGGAATATCGGTCAGAGACCAGGTCGGACGAACGCTATCTGCGGGCATTGTGTTGGCCGCCTCCTTGAACTGCGGTGGATAGGACCTTTAATGATAGCGCATATCTGGCGGGACCGCGCGTGGCTGGCGTATTATCCCCCGGGTACCTGCCCAGGGCAGGTAATGTTGCGTTTTCAGGAGGCTGTCATGGCGTTGTGTGTGGAATTGCATCCCGTGGACCCGCAACCGCGATTGCTGGCGCAAGCGGCTGAAGTGTTGCGCGGGGGGGGCTTGCTGGTTTATCCAACGGATACTTGTTACGCCTTGGGCTGTACGGTGGCGGCACGGGAGTCTCAGGAACGGCTGCGGCGTATCCGGCAACTGGATTTGCAGCATGACCTTTCGCTGCTGTTTTCCAGCATTTCTCAGTTGACCGACTATGCCAAACTGGACGATCGCGCCTACGCACTGCTGCGTAGAATCTTGCCCGGACCTTATACCTTCATCCTGCCGGCGACCCGGGATGTGCCGCGTCGCCTCGCCGACCCGAAAAAGCGCAGTATCGGTGCACGCATCCCCGCCAGCCCCCTTTGTGAGAGGCTGATTGCCGAGTTGGGAGAGCCCCTGATGAGCTCCACCCTGCAGCTTCCCGGTGCCACTGCACCGCTGACGGATCCCGAGGAAATCTGCAAAACGATGGGCAATCAGGTGGATATGGTGCTGCTTTCCGGCGTTGGCGGGGTGCGCTGTTCAACAGTGGTGGATTTGCTGCAGTGGCCGCCCCGGTTGCTTCGTGAAGGTGCCGGTGATCCGGCTGCGCTGGGTCTGGGTGCTGTCGTTTGAGATGTCGGTGGTATTAGGCGAGCGGGTCATTACGCTGATATACTCCGGCCATGTCTGATGCCGCGCAATTTATCCAAACCTTGGCCATTTGGGCCATTCCTGTCCTGTTCGCCATTACCGTGCATGAGGTGGCCCATGGCTGGGTCGCCTGGAAGCGGGGCGACCCGACGGCCATGCTCATGGGGCGGCTAACCCTGAATCCGATTAAACACATCGATCCCTTCGGAACGATCCTTCTGCCGGGCATACTGCTCCTGTTTCATTCGCCCTTTCTCTTCGGCTATGCCAAACCGGTGCCGGTCAATTTTGGCGGGCTGAAAGACCCCAAGCGCGATATGGTGCTCGTCGCCATCGCCGGGCCGGCCGCCAACCTGTTGATGGCCTTCTTCTGGACGTTGGTGCTGTGGCTCGGCGGACATCTTCCCGGTGCCCTGGCCTATCTTGACGAACCCATGCAGTTGATGGGCAAAGCGGGCATCATGATCAACGTGATCCTGATCATTTTCAATCTGATTCCTATCCCGCCGCTGGACGGCGGTCGGGTGGCTGTGGGGCTTTTGCCACCGTCCGCCAGCATTGCCCTGAGCCGGATTGAACCTTACGGGTTCATCATCCTGATCCTGCTGCTGTTCACCGGTGTGCTCTGGTCTGTGCTGGGTCCCCTTTTTCTGATGATGAGCAACTTTTTTCTGACGATGGGTGGTTGGTGATGAGAGAGATCATCGTTTCCGGCATGCGTCCGACGGGCCGCCTGCATCTGGGGCATTATCATGGCGTACTGAAAAACTGGCTGCGTCTGCAGGATGAAGCGGAGTGCTATTTCTTCGTCGCCGACTGGCATGCGCTGACCACCCATTACGAGACGACCCACGGGATCAGTGTTGCGGTCTGGGATCTGCTCATCGAATGGCTGGCCGTGGGTGTGGACCCGGACAAAGCCGTGCTCTTCATCCAGTCCCATGTGCCAGAGCATGCCGAACTCGCGCTGCTGCTGGGAATGCTGACGCCGCTTTCCTGGCTGGAGCGTGTCCCGACCTTCAAAGATCAGCAGGAAAAATTGCGCGAACGTGATCTTGCCACCTTCGGTTTCCTGGGCTACCCGCTATTGATGACGGCGGACATTCTGGTTTATGACGCCCACAAGGTACCTGTGGGCGCAGATCAGGTCGCGCATCTGGAGATCAGCCGGGAGTTGGCGCGGCGTTTCAACAGTTTTTACGGGCGCGACGCCGACGCTGCGGCTCAGGTGGAAAAGGCTCTGCAGGTCATGGGCAAGCGTGCGGCGAAGACTTTTTTGTCCTTGCAGCAGCGCTTCCAGCAGGATGGCGATGCGCTGGCGGTGAGTGAGGCAGCGGTATTTCTGGGGGGGCAGGCGGGACTCAGCACCGAGATGCGCGAGCAACTCCTGGCCCATCTGGAAGGCAAAGGCCGCGAAATCCTTCGCGAACCACAGGCGCTTTTGACGGCGGCCTCCAAAATGCCGGGGCTCGACGGGCAGAAGATGAGCAAGTCCTACGGGAATACCATCCCGTTACGCGAAGCGCCGGAGGTGGTTCAGAAAAAAATACGTACCATGCCCACCGATCCGGCGCGAGTGGCACGCACGGATCCTGGCACGCCGGAAAAGTGCCCGGTCTGGGCCTTGCATCAGGTGTATTCCGGGCCTGAGACGCAGGCTTGGGTCCGCAACGGCTGTACGACGGCGGGTATCGGCTGCCTGGATTGTAAACAGCCGGTAATCGAAGCCGTGCTCGCCGAACAGGCCCCGATCCGTGAACGCGCGGAGTACTGGGCGGCACGTCCAGAACAACTCACGGAAATCGCCCATGCGGGCGCTCAGCGTGCCCGCCAGCGTGCCGCGCAGACGCTGGAGCGGGTCCGTGCAGCCATGGGGCTGGCCCATGAGCGGCACGACCGCTGAATCCGGCGCGTCGGCCGCGCCCGTACGGATTCACGGGCAGGCACGGGCAGACCTACCAGACGGTCTCTTCGTTCCGCCGGATGCTCTGGAACTGTTGCTGGAAAGCTTCTCCGGCCCGCTGGAGCTGCTGCTCTGGCTGATCCGCCGTAACCGTATGGATATCCGCGATATTCCCGTAGCCGAAGTGACCCGCCAGTACCTGCATTATCTGCACGAGGCGCGTCGCCGCAATCTGGAACTCGCAGCGGAATATCTGGTGATGGCCGCCTGGCTGGCGGAGATCAAGGCGCGCATGCTGCTGCCGGTGCTTCCGGCTGGGGACGATACGGATTTTGATCCCCGGCTGGAGCTGGCGCGCCGCCTGGAAGCACTGGCTATGGTGCAGGGTCAGGCTGCGGCGCTCCGCACCCTGTCCCAGGCCGGTCGGGATTTCTGGCCGGTCTGCCCTGCGCTACATCCCGATCTGTTCCCCGCACCTCCTCCGGTGTTTCTCACCGATCTGGCGAATGCCTGGCGGGCATTGCTGCTGCGCCCGTCCCGCAGACTACCCCCCGCCCATACCCTGGTGCATCCGCATATGGGACTACGGCTGCGGATGGTGGAGATGCTGTTGCTTTGTCGGCGGGAGCCGCGTCCCTGGTTTCTCAACGAGCTTCTGCCGTTGCGGGCGGATCGCCTGGCTGTGGCCGTGTCCCTGTTGGCGGTGCTGGAATTGCTCCGGCAACGGGCATTGGCCCTGGTTGGAAATGAAGATGGGGGCTGGCAGATCGTTGTGCCGGCGGCGCAGGTCTTCGGCAGCTGATGCGTGAAGCGCTCCTGGCATTGTTTTTGTCCAGCGCCGAGCCGCTTACTCGCGCGCGCCTGGCCGGTATTTTCGACGGCGACCCCGGCTGCGCGGGATGGGAGGCGGCGTTGGACATGCTGTTGGCTACCGGCGATGGACCTCTGCAACTCGTCTGTGTAGCGGGTGGCTATCGTCTGCAGATTCATCCGCGTCACAATGCCCTCGTGGCGCGCCTCCATGTGGAGCCACCACGGCCTTTGTCCAGGGCCACGTTGGAAACCCTCGCGGTGATTGCCTATCAGCAGCCGGTGACCCGTCCGGAAATAGAGCACTGGCGTGGAGTTGCGGTCAGCGTGCAGATTATGCAGCAGCTTCAGGAGCGGGGCTGGATCACCATCAGCGGGCACCGGGATACACCGGGTCGCCCCGCGCTTTGGGTGACAACACCCGGTTTTCTGGAGCATTTTTCATTGCCATCGCTGGCTGCGTTGCCGGAGATCGTGACGATGGAAGAGGGCCAGACGGACATGCGGGCATAATGGACTGAAACCTTATTAAAAATATATTTGGAAAGTTGCAACAATCTAATTTGACCAATTGGGAAGGTGCTATAATATTCCGGCTAGAAAATCCAATTTGGCTCGGTAAGCGAAATCCGATGTTGTGGCTTACCTTGAATCTGGCGCGGTAGGGTACGAGAGGAGCAGGCAATGGCACATGTGGTAATTTTGGGTGCGGGCACAGGCGGAATGCCGGCGGCCTACGAAATGAAGGAAGCTCTGGGTTCCGGGCATGAGGTGACGCTGATCAGCGCCAATGATTATTTCCAGTTCGTTCCATCCAACCCGTGGGTGGGGGTGGGGTGGAAGGAGCGCGATGATATCGCTTTTCCAATCCGGCACTATGTGGAACGCAAAGGAATACATTTTGTCGCACAGTCTGCCGAACAGATCGATGCCGAAGCGCAGAATATCACCCTTGCGGACGGCAGCACGGTACATTACGACTACCTGATGATCACGACAGGTCCGAAGCTGGCTTTCGAGAATGTACCGGGTTCCGATCCCCATGAAGGTCCGGTGCAGTCCATTTGTACGGTGGACCATGCGGAACGGGCCTTTGCGGAATATCAGGCGTTGTTGCGCGAGCCCGGCCCCATTGTCATCGGGGCCATGGCCGGGGCGAGCTGCTTCGGACCGGCTTACGAATATGCCATGATCGTCGCTTCCGACCTCAAAAAGCGGGGCATGCGCGACAAGATTCCGTCCTTCACCTTTGTCACCAGTGAACCCTACATCGGTCATCTGGGCATTCAGGGTGTGGGCGATTCCACGGGCATTCTGACGAAGGGCCTCAAGGAAGAAGGTATCGAAGCGTATACCAACTGCAAGGTCACCAAAGTCGAAGACAACAAGATGTATGTAACCCAGGTGGACGAGAAGGGTGAAACCATCAAGGAGATGGTTCTGCCGGTCAAGTTCGGTATGATGATCCCGGCCTTCAAGGGCGTGCCAGCGGTGGCGGGTGTCGAAGGATTGTGCAACCCCGGTGGCTTCGTGCTGGTGGATGAGCACCAGCGCAGCAAGAAATACGCAAATATCTTCGCGGCGGGTATCGCCATCGCCATTCCGCCGGTAGAGACGACCCCGGTGCCGACCGGCGCGCCCAAGACCGGTTATATGATCGAATCCATGGTGTCGGCGGCGGTGCACAACATCAAGGCAGATCTGGAAGGCCGCAAGGGCGAGCAGACCATGGGCACCTGGAATGCGGTGTGTTTTGCCGATATGGGTGATCGTGGCGCGGCATTTATCGCCTTGCCCCAGTTGAAGCCCCGTAAAGTGGACGTCTTTGCCTACGGTCGCTGGGTGCATCTGGCGAAGGTGGCCTTTGAAAAATACTTTATCCGCAAAATGAAGATGGGTGTCTCCGAGCCTTTCTATGAGAAGGTGCTGTTCAAGATGATGGGCATTACCCGTCTGAAGGAAGAAGATACCCATCGTAAGGCCTCCTGATCGTTCTGTTGGTCAGTGAAAATACCCCCGCCCGGTGCGGGGGTTGTTTTTTTTATAGGTACGGGGGCGCGGACAGGATATGATCCCGGAAGTATTTGCCGCAGATGGACAGGTTCCGGAGAAACATGGACGAAAAATTGCAGAAGGTGCTCGCTCGCTTTGGGCTGGGGTCGCGCCGCCTCATGGAGGAATGGATCGCGGCGGGGCGTGTGGTGGTGAATGGCCAGCCCGCCAAACTGGGTGATCGGGTAACGGCACAGGACAAAATTGCTGTTGACGGGGAGGCGTTGCGGATTCCTTCCTGGGTACGTCCGCGCCTGCGCGTGCTGCGCTACCACAAACCGGCGGGGGAACTCACCACCCGCAGCGACCCGGCAGGGCGCCCCACGGTTTTTGATCGCCTGCCGCGATTGCGCGGTAGCCGGTGGATTGCGGTAGGTCGCCTCGATTACAACACCGAAGGCCTGCTGCTGCTCACCAATGACGGTGATCTGGCCAACGCGCTGATGCATCCCCGTGCCGGCATCGAGCGGGAATACGCTGTCCGGGTGCTGGGGGAGGTAAGCCCGGAGCAGCAGGTCCGCCTGTTACAGGGCGTAGCGCTGGAGGACGGCGAAGCGCATTTTGTGACCTTGCAGGAAGCCGGCGGCGAAGGTGCTAATCGCTGGTATCACGTCACCCTGGCTGAAGGGCGCAATCGTGAGGTAAGGCGACTTTTTGAGGCGGTAGGTCTGACCGTGAGCCGCCTGATTCGGGTGCGTTACGGGGTGGTGGAGATGCCGCGCCTGCTCAAGACCGGTTACTTTGACGAATTGCCCGATGAAGAACGTGAAGCCCTGCTCGCCAGTGTACAGTGGGTCAATCCCGTCATACCACCTTCTGACGGCGTGGAACGCGTCACAGCGTCGCTGCCGGACGCGCGAAAAAATAACAGTCGGAGGGAAGCCCGGCAGACGCCATCGCGTGGCCGGACGGGGCAGGGACGGCGAGCGGTCCGGGATTAGAGGTCGCCAATGCCGGAACAAGGGGGCTGGTCAGCCGTATTCGGAATTCTGGAGGAGGCCTTCGGCCCCCAGGACTGGTGGCCCGCGCAATCCCCCTTTGAGGCCATGGTGGGCGCGATCCTGACCCAGAATACCGCCTGGCGCAATGTCGAAAAGGCGATTGCCAATCTACGGGCAGTCGACGCGCTGAGTGTGCGGGCCCTTCTCGCTCTGCCCGAAGGGGATCTGGCGGAACTGCTCCGGCCGTCCGGATTTTACCGGATAAAGACCAGACGCCTGCTGGCCTTGTGCCGGTTTCTGGAGACCCGGGGTGTGGGCGCAGCGCCGGAACAGCTTGCGCGGCAGGCGACCCTTCCGGCGCTGCGGAAAGACTTGCTGGCGGTCCACGGTATCGGCGCGGAGACGGCGGATTCCATCCTGCTCTATGCCCTGGGCCTGCCGGTCATGGTGGTAGACGCCTATACCCGCAGGATCGGCGGTCGCCTGGGTCTGCTGGAAGATCATCTTTCCTACGGCGAAGTGCAGGCCGGGATGGAGGCTGAACTGAAGCCCGACGATGTGCTGACCCGCAATGCGCTGCATGCGCTGCTGGTCTCGCTCGGCAAGGATTACTGTCGGCCCCGCCCGCGCTGTGGCAGCTGTCCTCTCCATGCATGCTGCGCCCATGCCGCAGGATCATGAGGCGCGCGCCGCGCCCCGCGCAGCCCGGCCAGCCAGCCGGAGATGCCGCCGATGAGGAGGAAGATGAAGATGCTCAAGAGAGTCATGAGCGGTTACTCAACGATGACTTCCAGCGCGCCGACATCCAGCAACGCGGCTTCCGCCATCGCAGATTCCTTTTCGTCGAAGCCATAGAATTCACAGGAGACGACGTCTTTTTCTGCAAAAACCGCATGCTTCAGATGTATCTGCTGCTGCAGAATCTTGCGCAATACGTCATCGTAATCCGCGTGATCCGGATGGTTTTCCATCAACGCCTTGCGGATGCTGGAAAATCCCTCCCTGACCGCATTTTCATCATTGAATAGCGCTTTTATAGCAAACATAAGGCTCCTAGGATTTATTCTTCATCAGTAGTGCGATGAGCATCACGGCCAAAAAGCTCCAGAACAGGAACAGGAACGCGTCCAGTATACCACGCATTGCCGCATGCTGCGCCAGAATCCGGCCCAGCACCTGCCAGGTCAGATTTCCCTGACGTAAACCGGCGCCACCCAGATAACGCGGCAATGCCGCATTGAAGGGATTGATATGCCCTCCCATCTGGTTCCATGCCGCCTGCGCCTCTTCGGTCATGATGGTGGAGACGATGGCAATGCCCACAGAACCGCCCAGATTGCGCATGAGATTGAATATCCCCGATCCCTCCGGCGTCTGCTCCTTGCTGAGGGTCGCAAAAGCCAGCGTAAATAAGGGGATGGATACCAGGCCGAGACCGAGGCCCCGGATCACTCCGGGCCAAATGATCCAGGGCGGGCTTACCTGCAGATTATAAGAGAGGCTGATCCAGGTGCCGGTGGCACCCAAAAAAACCCCGGCCATGATCATCCAGCGGGGGTTGGCCCCGCGATTGAGCAGGCGTCCCGCCATCCACATGGAAATCCAGGAGCCCAGGCCCTGGGGAGCCATGGCAAGGCCTGCGGTTTGCGCTTCGTACCCCATATAATCCTGCAGATAGATGGGCAGAATCACCATGGTTCCATAAAGCGCCAGGCCGAATAATCCTATACCCGCACTACCTAGCGTCAGGGAGCGATCCTTGAGCAGGTGCAAGTCGACCAGCGGATGGGCGACGCTGAGCGAACGCAGTACAAAGAGAAAAATGCCCGTGCCAGCCAGCAACATCAGGATGATGATGACGTCGGAGCTCAACCAGCCGTCCTGATCGCCGAGGCTGAGCATCATCTGCAACGCACCCAGCCCGATGGCCATCCATACGAATCCAAGCCAATCAATCGGTCGGGGATGTTCGCTTTTGCCAAAGCGGGGGATGTAAAAAAGCAGCATGGTGAAGGCGATGATGCCAATGGGGATATTGACGTAGAAACACCAGCGCCAGGAGAGATCTTCGGTGAGATAGCCGCCGAGCACCGGACCGACAATGGGACCGAGCATGGTGCCCATACCGAGGGTCGCCATGGCCACTCCGCGTTTCTCCCGGGGATACGCCTGAACCAGAATGGCCTGTCCGACAGGCACCAGAGAGGCGCCCAGTGCTCCCTGCATGAAACGCCAGAAGACGATTTCCGTGAGGCTGTGGGATTGTCCGCTCATGACCGAGCAGACCAGGAAGCCGGCCACGCTCCACAGGATGAGCCGCCGTTGTCCGAAACGCTCGACCAGCAAACCGGTCAAGGGAGTGACGATGACCATGGCCAGCATGTAGGTGGTGAGTGCCCAGGTAATCTGATCGCTGTTGGCGTGAAGCGACCCCTCCATGTGCGGCAACGCCACGTTGACAATCGTGATGTCCAGCACATTCATGACGATGCAGGCCATTACGGCGACGGTAATGGCGAGAAGATGCGGGCTACCCGTTTTATCGAGATTTCCGCTTGCGAGCATTGGCGCGTGAACGCCATCCATCGCTATTTATGGTCTCCGGAGATGGCATTACGGAGCATCAGCAGAATGACGCCATCAAAAATCAGATTTACGCCTACAAAGATACCGACCAGGATGAGCGAGCCCTGTGGCCAGGTGACAAAAAACAGAATGGCTATGACGACATCGATCACCCCGCTGAAAATAAACCACCCCCGTCCGTGGCCGGCGTGGACATTGGACTGGGTGAAGTTGCGGTAGGCATCCATGACGAAATACAGGATGAACATCAGGCCGATGGCGGCGATGCCGGCGTTGGGCAGTGCGATCATCACTCCGCCGGTGGCCAACAGCAGTACCGGCTTGAGCCAGTCCGCCAAATGATGCTGATGCATCTGATAGCTGTGGATGAACCAAGTGAACCCGGCAATGATCAATAGGGCCGCCAGCACACCATCGGTTGCGGCAGACAGAATGACCGGGCTCAGCAGTCCGAAAATGCCGATGATGATCAGGACGATGGCGATGGGCAGCACGTACTTGCCGAACATTTTCCGTTCGGCCTCGACGACCGTGGCCAGATCGGGTATCTGGTTGTTCATGGAACTCTCCTTTCAGCGATACCAGAGTATCTCTGTACTTTCCAGGGGGACCAGGCATCCCTCGCGATACGGGATGATTCTGGGCGTGAAACCTTCCACCGGGTGGCGGGTCGGCACTGCACAGTGGTAATTGTGGCTGTTGATGGCGCCGCTCAGGGCTTCTCCGCGCGTCATCGTATAGAGGACCGGGCACTGTCCCCCCTCGCTGTTGGCGAAGAGCTGTACCGCAACGGCGTCTGGGTCGAGGTCATCCAGATATACGGGCACCTGAAAATGGTGGGCATCGGTATCGCTTTGCACATTCAGTTCGCCAAAATGCACGCTTTGCCAGTGCTGGCGAATTTCATGCTGCCATCTGCAGATGCCGTCAACGGTGGCGCGTTCGCTGCGCGCGGCCAGAAGTTGTGCGGCCGGGACGTAGAGGGTGGATACATATTCCTGCAACATGCGATTGCTGCTGAATTGCGGGGTCAGGCGGCTCATGCTTTCGCGGATTTTGTCGACCCAGCCGCACGGACAGCCGTTGGCATCGCGTTGGTGGTAAAAGAGGGGCACGACTTCGTCTTCCAGCAGGCGATAGAGCTGCTGTGCTTCCTGTTGGTCCCATGCCAGATCGGTATCGTGTTCCTGCCCATCGCCCAGCGCCCACCCGACCTCCGGGCAATAGGCTTCGGCCCACCAGCCGTCCAACTCCGAGAGATTGAGGCCACCATTGACCAATACTTTCATGCCGCTGGTACCGCTCGCTTCCCAGGGGCGACGCGGCGTATTGATCCACAGGTCGACACCCTGCACCAGGTGTTCGGCGACCAGCATGTCATAGTCGGTGATGAAAACGACGCGCCCAGCCAGATCGGGATAGTGGTGGATGAACTGGGTCCACTGCTGGATCATGGCCTTACCGGCCCCATCCTGGGGATGAGCCTTGCCCGCGATCAGCAGTTGTACGGGGTAGTGCGGGTTGTTCAGCAGACGGTAGAGGCGATCCGGGTCGCTCAGGAGCATATTGGGGCGCTTGTAGGCAGCAAAGCGGCGTGCGAAACCGATGGTGAGGGTGTTGGGGTCGAGCGCCGTTTTCGCTTGTTCACACTCTCTTTCGGGCGCATAGGTCGCTGCCAGTTGCTGTTGCAGGCGCTGGCGGGCGAATTGGATCACCTCCTGCCGCGCGACGCTGCGCAGGTGCCAGATATCGGCATCAGCAGTCTTGCGAAAGTCCGTTTCGATATCCTTCAGGTCCCCAAGCCAGCGGGACTTACCGCAGTATGTGGTCCACAGGGCATCGGCTTCGGCGGAATCCCAGGAGGGCATATGCACGCCGTTGGTGACATGGGTGACGGGAACTTCGTCTTCGGGCCAGCGTGGGAACAGAGGCTGGAATAGGCGACGACTGACGGCTCCATGCAGGCGGCTGACGCCATTGACGGTCAGGCTGCCGCGAATGGCGAGCCACGCCATGTTGAAGGGTTCACGGCGGTCTTCGGGATGCTCCCGGCCCAGGGCAAGGACGGTTTCAATGTCAATCCCGAAAGCCTCGGAGGCACCGGCAACGTAGCGCGTCATCAGTTCCTGCGGAAAGCGGTCGAAACCGGCGGAGACCGGGGTGTGCGTAGTGAAGATATTGCCCGCGCGGGTGGCGGTGAGGGCGCAGGGGAAGTCGGTACCGTGATCCCGCATATGGCTGTAGGCCCGGGCGAGAATGGCGAAGGCTGCATGCCCTTCGTTGAGATGGCAGATGTCCGGCTGGATACCCAGGCGGCGCAGCAGCATCCAGCCGCCGACGCCCAAGCAGATTTCCTGCTGCAGGCGGGTCTCCGGGCCGCCGCCATAGAGCTCGGCGGTGATGCCACGGTCGGCGGGAGTGTTGAGGGGATCGTTGCTGTCGAGCAGATACAGGGTCACCCGGCCGACCTGTGCCTGCCAGGCGCGGAGGATGACGGAGCGGCCGGGAAAGGGCATTTCCAGACGCAGCCATTCGCCCGCCGCGTCCCGCACCGGGGTGACGGGTATCTGGGTGGGGTCGTTGTACGGATAGAGTTCGATCTGACGACCACACTCATCCAGACTCTGACGAAAATAGCCCTGCTGCCAGAGCAGGCCGATACCGAGCAGAGGGACACCGAGATCGCTGGCGGTTTTCAGGCAGTCGCCGGCAAGGATGCCAAGGCCGCCCGAGTAGATGGGCAGGGACTCGGACAGACCGAACTCCATGCTGAAATAGGCCACCTGACGGAAGGGCGGGTGAGGATAGGTTTTGCCGAACCAGCATGTTTGCGCGAGGCGGCTGCGGTGCTCAGCGACAAAGGTGTCCAGCTTCGCGATGAAATCTTTATCCTGGGCTAATTGCTGGAGCGTCCCGCCACCGGCGTTCTGCAGAATCAGCCATGGATTGTGGGTCTGCTCCCAGAGTTTGGGGGCAATATGCTGCCAGAGGGTGTCGGAAACATGGCTCCAGGACCAGCGCAGGTCGAGGGCAAGTTCAGCCAGGCCGGCCAGTGATTCGGGCAGTTGCGGGAGCAGGTAGCAAGGGGCGATGGTCACGAAGTCCTCCGGTTCAATGGGGTGCGCGGTGAGCAGATCAGTGGATGGCGGGTTGTTCCAGGCGGATGATTTCCAGTCGGTTGGTACCACCGGGGTGGCCCCGGCTTGGACCCTGGGTAAGGAGAATGAGGCCCTTCTCGACGCCGTGGGTCACCAGCCAGCGGCGGACAGCCTGTTCCCAGCCCTGATCGGGGCTGGGCATGGCTACCGCATGCACGCCGTAATGAAAGCACAGGCGCTGGCAAGTGCGGTCCTGCGGGCTGATAGCCAGTATCCACGGGACCAGCCGGAAGCGTGCGATACGGGCCGCGGTGGTGCCCGTTTCGGTGGGGGTGACGATAAACAATGGATTCAGATGCTCGGCGGCGGTACGCACATCCCAGGCGATGACCGATTCCACGCTGGGCGCGTCGTGCAGGGTTTCTGCACTGAGCGGGCTCAGCTCGGATCGGGATTTTTCGGTGATGCGGGCGATTTCGGCCAGCATTTTGACCGCCTCCACGGGGAAATCGCCCATGGCGGATTCTTCGGAGAGCATGACACAGTCGGTACCGTCGAGGATGGCATTGGCGACATCGGTAACCTCCGCGCGGGTGGGGCGACGATTGTGCACCATGGATTCCAGCATCTGTGTGGCAGTGATGACCGGCTTGCCTGCCGCACGGGCCTTGCGGATGAGGCGTTTCTGAATCAGCGCGATCTGCCCGATGGGCACCTCCACGCCAAGGTCACCGCGCGCCACCATGATGCCGTCGGCGGCGGCGATGATGGCATCCATGTGTTTCCAGGCCCGGGCCCTTTCGATTTTGGCGACCAGAAAGGGCTCATAACCCAAAGCCTGCGCTTCCCGGCGGGCGGTGTGCAAATCCTCCGGCGTTTCCACGAAGGAGACACTCAGCCCATCGACGCCGGCCTCCAGCGCGAAGGCCAGCAACTCGCGGTCGGCAGGGGTGAGGGCGCCGCCTTCCAGTGTCACCCCGGGCAGATTCACGCCCTTATGAGAGAGGAGCACGCCGCCCACCACCACCCGGCAATGGATACCGGCAGGGTCATGCTGCTCCACCCGCAACTCGATGAAGCCGTCATTAAGAAATATCGTGTCCCCCTTGACCAGAGGATGGGGAAGGCGGGGCAGTTCCAGGGGAATCTGCTCCGGGGTTCCGGGTGCATCGGGGGCGAGGAGTACCCGGCTGCCGCGCTTGAGAGTGACCGGGGCGGGCAGCACACCGATACGGATTTTTGGGCCGGGTAGGTCGGCGAGGATGGCTACCCGCTGTCCCACCCTTTCCGCCGCAGCCCGGATACGGACAATGCGGGTGCGGTGTTCATCCGGCGTACCGTGAGCGAGATTCAGGCGGGCCACGTTCATTCCGGCGCGGATCATCTGCTCCAGTGTTTTCGGTGCATCGGACGCCGGGCCGATGGTGCAGACGATTTTGCTGCGCTGCGCTGGTAGTTTCATCATGCGTTGGGATTCAGCAGTTTGACCGCTTCATCGACGCCCTGATTGCGGACGACAATGGCGTGGATGGCCTTGCAGAAGTTGACCGCATCGGGCTGACTGCGCTGATGGACATTCCGGCCGGTGGCGCAGCCTTGCGTGCCACCCGCATGAATCTGTTCGTAAAGGCGTTGCAGAAACTCCGGCGCATCGGTTTCGGAACCTCCCGCGCAGACGACCTGGGTGCGCCCGGCAGCAGCAACGGCTTCGCCCAAGAGTTTGGCATCCATGCTGCCAGAGGCATTGAGTGGTGGGTTGATCTTGACGAAATCCGCCCCGAGGCAGGCCGCCAGACCCGCGGCGCCGGCAATGAGATGCGGATCCTGCTCGCGTTCACCTATGGCCTTGCCGCGCGGATAGGCCCAGATGACGGCCAGCAATCCCATGGCATGGGCATCCTGAATGATGCGTGCGGCTTCGCTGAGCATGGTCGGCTCGAACTCGGAGCCAGGGTAAATGGTGTAACCCACCCCAACCACCCGGAGACCGGAATGGCGCACAAAATCATGGACCTGCGCCATGCTCTGCCACTGCAGGCTGAGCGGATCGCGTTGCGCCGTTTTGATCAGGTGGGTTTTGCTGTTGAGCTTGAGCAAATAGGGCGCATCCGGATAATCCATGCCATAGCGGGCGATAAGACCCATCTGTGCGGCAAAACAGCCCACGGGCGCTTCACTGGCGATGCGGAACAGATGCTCCGGGTCGGAATCGTCCGTCGCCACGTGCCCCCCGATAAAATCATCGTTGAGATGTTCGACCTTCTGATCGCCCGCCATCAGAAACAGGCGTCCGCTGTCCTGGGTGGCGAGACGATAGTTTTCCGTCCAGCGGCGGGTGCTTTCGGCGGACATGCCGAGTGGTGCTTGGGCGACTTTAGGCATGAGGATCTCCTGTAACGCAGGGATGAAGGGGTTCGTAATGGCGCCGCAGGGCGTCACCCGCAGCGGCCACCAAGGGGTGCAGGGAGGGTGTCAGGCGGGGCTGGCTGCCGAATTGCATGCTGGTCAGATCGGGTGCGGAGGCATGCATCTGAATGGCTAGGCCGATAGTGTTGACCAGTTCGCCGGTGGTGGCGCCGCCGAGAATTTGGCCGCCGAGAATCTGCAGGGAGTCTGCGGCGAAGATGATCCGGCAGTAAATCTCCGTGGTGTTGGGCATCGAGGCGGGGTGATGATCAGGCAGACGGGTTTCCCCGACCAGGATGGGGAAGCCTTCCAGTTCCGCCTGACGCTGGGTAAGCCCCGCGACGCCGAAGGCCAGACCATCGATTTCGCTGGCGTAGATGCTCACCGATCCGGCGTTGTAACGGAGTTGACGCAAGCCATAGAGGTTCATACCGGCAATACGACCCTCGGCCGCAGCCTGTGAGGCGATCATGGCGTGATTGGCCTTTCGAGTGAAAAAATCCTGCTTATGGGCGCAATCCCCAACGGCAAATATATCGGGATCTTCGCGGGAACGCTGGAAGGCGTCGACCCAGATCCCGCCGGAACGACTGAGGGTCAGGCCCATATCCCTGGCCAGGACGACCTGGGGGCGGGTGCCGATGGCGATGAGTACCGCGTCCACCGTCAGCGCCTCCTGTCCGGCGATTTGTATTTGTCCGACGCGCTTGCCGCCGGAATCGGGCAGCAGCGCCTCTACCTTGGCTCCGGTATGGATATGAACCCCATGGGCCCGCAACTGCTTCTCCACCGCCGTGCAGGCATCCGGGTCAAAGGCTGCCTGCATCAGGTGCGGCAGCATTTCGACGATGTGCACTTCAATGCCGCGTTTGCGGATTTCGTCGGCAAACTCCACCCCGATGAAACCGCCACCGATAATGGCCAGCTTTTGGATCTGTGGGATGAGCGTACTAAAGAGCGTGTCCAGATAGTCGTAATCTTTACGGATGCTGAAGACCCCTTCCAGATGGGTGCCTGGAATGGGCGGGATGAAGTTCTCGGCGCCGGTGGCCAGCACCAGACGTTCCCAGTGAATGATGTCGCCATCGGCCAGGGTAGCCGTGTGTGCGACGCGGTCTATCTGTTGGACCGTCCCGATCTGAAGCTGGCCGCCGGCCGCCAGCAGAGGCGCGCGCCCGGCCATATCCTCATCGGTGCCGCCCAGGGTGCCGAAGATGTAGGGGATACCGCAGGGAATCACCGCATCCGTCTCCGGGCGGATCACCAGCACTTTCTTGTGCGGTGAGAACTGGGCGGCGGTGATACCCGTCATCATGCCGGCGGGGCCGCCGCCAACAATCAGGATATCCGTTACTGTCTCAGCCATCTGCTACTCCTTGTCGGTTGCGGTTGGAAAGGGATACTGCGGCTGGTACATGGTCGCCATCCGGACCTCTCCGGTCGGCTTCGTCCATCAGTATAGAACAGCCGGGGATTTTGAGCGCTCCTGAGAAGGGGATGAGTCCGCCTTCCCAGCATGCTGCAGGGGATGATCCTGTAGCATCCCACGGAGGGCTGAGCAGTTTCAGCAGGACTGATGCCATGCCAGGTGGATTCGTGTAGACAATGGGCTACTATCATAACTGATTGTTTATCATCATATATGGCATATTGTCTCAGGATGATCGTCGTGCTGCAGCGACAAAATTCCGGAGCGATCTCCATGCTCGGCCTGGTCAGGTCCGGGATAAAACTGGCAAATCCACATTCTTACCATGGGTTACTCAATATGGCACGAATACTGCATCTACATTATCAGTGGGAAAAGTTCCCACGTAATGTGGCGGCAAGGGACGGTTCCCCTCACCCGTTACTGAACACCCCGCCGGGAAGCGGACATGCTGGCGAAAACCGTTTTGGAACCTTTTTTTGAAGAGGAGCACGTTATGTACAAAGGCAAGTTTACAGCATCGATCCTGTTGGCACTCGGTCTCACGGTTCCGGTCCTGTCCTGGGCCGAAGGGACCCTGCTGAACCTCAGAAACCAGGCCGAAGATTCTCCTGCGGCCTTGCAGCAATTACAGCACCAGGCCGACAGCGGAAACAGGACTGCCGGGTATTATCTGGGGACGCTCTATGACCCCGGCTTGAAATTGGGGCATATCGAAAAGCCCGACTGGGTCCGGGCGACCTACTGGTACCAAAGGTCTGCACTGGCCAAAAGGGACCCGGTGACCTGCTACCCCAACAAGGCGGTGGCCAAGACGGCGTCCGGAATCGGGGCCTGGTGGCGCACCGAAGCGGAAGAGAATATGAACGGCGGCGATAACGACAACGGGCATTGCTAAAGGCCCGTTCTCCTGATGCGCCAGGAGGGTGCGCGCCAATCACCCCTGTTTGATTCGCAGGATGAATGATCTGTCTCCCATACCTCCCTTTGGCCCTCCTCGCGAGGGCCTTTTTTTGGGGGCTACTCTCAGATGTCGAGCACACGCGCTTCCGTTGTCTGTAGCAGTTCGTCCAGATCAT
>Ga0172381_10001010_pt1 | contig 34980 bp, 63 predicted proteins | sample Leawel6488metaG_FD_119754 | JGI IMG/M metagenome (GOLD analysis project Ga0172381, IMG submission 119754) | Leachate microbial communities from a municipal landfill in Southern Ontario, Canada - Leachate well 64-88 metaG | ecosystem: Engineered > Solid waste > Landfill > Unclassified | place... | reverse complement strand
CCGCTTTATCGCTGTAATAGTGTTCAAGTTGCCACTCGACATAATTTTTAATTTTGTGAGGTAAATAATATTGATTTTTGTTCAAATAAAAACCCCCTTAAAATCATACTGCTCAAACAAGTCCGTTAAGCATCATCCTTTCATCGTCTGCCAGTTCTTCCAATCGTCCTTGATGCCAACATATTGCGGTATAAACTGCGGCATGATACGCTGTATATGTCCCAGCTCGTCTACTTCGATTTCTACAAGCCAACCGCCCATATGTGCCGATATTGCCTTGCCTTTCATAAATGGCGTTTGTGCGCAGAATGTTCCCGTTTGGAAACAGTGGACGTTGCGGTAAAAAAGGTATTCAGCTTTGTGATAATGACCTATTGCAAGAATGTTTGTCTTTTCTCCACCCGCTATTGATTCAATCAGTTTTTGCGACTTATACGATATCGCATATGCTGTGCCGTCCCATGGATGCCGCAACTCCAAAGAGCAATTTGGTGTCAGCATCACGATTGCACAGTCGGGTCCTAGATATTCCATGTCAGACCGCTTTTCTGCTATTGACACACCAATGTTGTATCCCGCGCGTTTGATAAGGCTTGCATCGTGATTGCCTGTGATAAAGTGCGTTGTGATCCCGTCATGCTTGGGATAGACATTGATAATTTCCCGTACATGAGCGTCGGCGCCTTGCTCGTAACATTCGTACTGATGCCCTGTCCGCATTTGTTCGCCCTCGTCAATATCTCCGGTGTGGTATACATGCTTGATGCCCTCATGCTGAAATCTGTTGTAAATGTCATGCAGATATGTAAGCTGTGTGTACTTGCTGTTGATGTGCGTATCACCGACAAGGCCAAATCTTACAATGCGATTGCCTTTCCAGTTGACATTGAGTATTGACGGCTCTTGGTTTTCAACGACAATGCGGTTTTCTTTTGGCATGACAGCTTCGTCACCAATAACATCTACTTTTGGGGACGGTATGCGTTTTATGTGTCTGTATCTGCTTCTTACTTTTTCTTTTGCTTTTTGATATTCCATACCCGAAAAATAGCCGAGTTCAATTAGTGTGTGTGTAATATGCGCGAAAACATCTAATCTGCCGAATGCTGTTTCATACAGCTTGTCTGCTTCTACTTCCCAACTATTCAATCAATCAGCCCCTTCAACAACATTTCCGGTGTTACTGCGTGATCGTCAATGTATACGTCAGCACCGATTTTTCTCGGGTCACTTCCGAACATGTCAATGCGTTCAGGCAAGTTAGCATTGTGAGCATCAAATATCAGACCTCTGTGAGCACACCATACTAATGCTTTCCACAGCAGAACACCATCCCTGCATGTCCACAGAATCAGTTTGTTACCCTGTGCTCGTAATGCCTTTAAGTATTCGATAAGTACAACATTAGGTTCTCCTATGTCTGGATATGCGCTTGTGCAGCACACGCCATCGAAGTCAACTGCGTACACCATCAAATCACCCCTGCTGATACAGCCTGTCCATAACTAAGTCCTTTTTCTTTGGCTATCCTGTTACATTCGGCTATGTTTGACAGCGCTGGAATCGCACGTTTGTTCCAATCAGCTTTAGCCTTGTTTTGCTTCTGCAATCGCTTGTTTTCAGCCTGTATTTCCTGATAAACTATTTTGTGGCACTTATGGCAATAGTGACATTTACGAGCCGGATATATAAATGCTTCTCCGCAACGCTGGCACATGAACAGTTTTAGCTTCTGCTTGCCGTGATTCTTTTTGCTTACTGTCACTGTTTGTCCTCCTTTGTTGCATTGTACGAACCGGCACAAAAACACGTCTTTGCCGGTTGTCCTGTGGCGTACATCATCATAGCCCTGCAAAACATATGTCCAAGGTGATCATCCTGTGTATCCCCCTTGAGCCATGCAAGCGCATGTATCATCATGTGGTTAAAGTGTTCTTCTGCCGGAATCTTTCGCCAGTTATCGCGCTCATATCGTGATGCTCCGTACTGCAAAACTTGTGCTAATGCAAACAGTGCGTCATAATCAATAAGGTGAAAGCCGTATGCAACCTTAGATTGTTTGCCGCCCTGCTCGTTTGTTACTGTCGGTTCATTTGGTGATACGCCCACAACCGTTGCTCTTGTCACTTGTTCATCCCCATTTCTTTCCTCAAAGATTCCTTTATGTAATAATCTCGACCGTACAGTTTGCAAAGGCGCTCGGCTTCTTGCCCAAACCATTTCCAGTTAATTTCTGATGGATAGTAATTGAGCTTTCCAATTTTGATTTTGTCGTAGTTATCACCGTATTTCGTGATGAGCGCAAATATGGCGTTAGGTTCTAAAACGGGTTCGCAAGATACCCACGTTTTAATTCCCCTGTCCTTTGCTTTCGCCAGTACAAGCAATCTGACAAATGGGCTATCTGCATATGGCTCTGCTGTTTTAGCTATTTCCGTGTTACATGAAATTGTTGTCCCAAACCAATCTTTAGCGTCCAGTAAATCGAACACATTACAATCAACAGCACGGCTCGGGTTTTTGGTAAGTATTTGCACATGGTTTCCGTAACTCTTTAACAGCTTAATCACGGAGATTGTCGCTATATCGTCAATGCCTTTCGGAAATGGGTCGCACGAAAAACATAGATGAATTAGTTTGTCTGTTATCTTTTCGGTTTCAAGCTGCTTCTGGAGTTCCACACATATATCTTTGCGTGGCTCCACCACGGAATGAAATACCTCTTTGTCTTTCCGCAACACTGACGGGCTAAAACAGTAATAGCATCTATGGGGACAACCTGTATAAATGTTTATTGCGTAATCGCCGTATTCTTTTGCTTTGCCTTTTGGTACATATATTGGCTTCATTGATTCATCCCCATTTCTTCAACTGTAATTTCAATCCTCGGTGTGACCGAATAATACTTTCCAAACGGCTCCTTGTATGCTACTATTTGGCTATCATCTTTCCAGCAGATAGATTTCAATGCGTCTTTGATACCCTTTACATAGTTGTCCAAGTCGGGTTTAACTGTTGGACGTATCATGCCACCCTCTGCCGCAGGACGGTTCTTTTTGCTCATGCTTTTGGGCATATCCCTGTAAACTCTGATACTCAATGCAAGCTGTCCATTTAGCGGTGTTTTGTCTTTCATCTGTTCAACTGCCGCAAGTCTTATGTAGTCCTTGTAATCTCTGCTTTTGGCGGGATCATATGCCCTGACAAAGCCGCCCTGTGTGCTAAACTTGGGTCTGCCCTGTGCCACAGGCTCACCATAGATTGTTAAGTTTATCGGCATTATTTATCCTCCCGCTGTTAGTCAGCTTTTTTGTCAATGTGTAATGCAAGAGACACATATAAAACTTGCAAAACGGTCATTTGCCATCCCCCTTCCGCTGTGCGCGGCGGTCGTAGTGCAAAGAAGCTACACCAATTCCGACCACAAGTCCTACAATTAATCCAAACACTATGCCATTTACCCAAATACCAAATAGGCGATTCGCAATTTCAGCAATCTCATTCATCCCTGCTTGACCCCACTCTGCGCATCAAGCGCGGCGGCTGCTTCGGCGCGGGTAAAATAACACTCTGAAACGTGTAAGTGTCCAACTTTCTTTTCGTCCATCAAAGCAAGCCTAAACTTTGCATCACTGATTGCGTCCACTGGTTCGCGATATGGGCAATCCTTGCATCCATCATCTTTTTTTATTCCCCTCTTCTTGTACCATAAATCGGCATTACAATATCCGGTGTGAATGTCTGCATGTTTACAATAGTTATGCCGTATGTACCATACTGGCGATCCAACCTTGCACGGCAGTATCATCGCCCGGCCATCCCTCCACGCGTTGCACAGGGCTTCGAGGTCTGAGAGTGGGATGCCGCTTAGTTTAGACGCCATATCCCATATGGTACTTATAACGCGCATCTTGAGTTCCTGCGCGTCGATTGTTAGCTTACTATCATCTTCCATGGCGATGTTCTGAAAGGTGTATTCAAACAAATCAACCCAGTCGCCTTGTTCTCTGATTGCCTTGAATCTTCTCATGCTTTTTCTCCTGTTCTGCGCATATCGTCCATTCGATCATGCAACCATTCGTTCAATGCGCAGATAACGTCGTATTGCTCCGGGTATTTTTCTTCGTCATTTTCAATTTCACGATATCGATCAACGACTTTCTTATAGGCGCTCAACTCCGCCGCTCGTTCTCTTGCCTGCGAGGTAGCAATCTCACTGTTCAATATTTCGTACTCATCACGCGCTGAGTCCATTTCATCATGCATGTGCTCAGTTGCGGCTTTTGAAACGGAAAGCTGGGCTTGCAGAGACGCTATCTCGTCTTCAAGCATAGCGATATATTTAGAAATAGATGGATTGGTGCATAAAGAAAGTACAAATTCTCTTTCATCCGCGTTCATGTTCATGCTTTTCCTCCCGTTCCGCGCCATTGCCAAAAATAATATTTTCTTTCCGGACAAGACGCCGGATGTATGCAATCTTTTGTTTTGTTTGATTTGCAGCAATCACATGGGTCGGATCCGCGCACAATATGATTCATGTCGCTGACAGCCGCATCCCGTTCAGCTTCCAACTCAGCAATCCGCTTCTGCTGTTCGTCAACGAGCGAAAGCAGGGACGGAGTGTCTCTTGGTGAATTGGCTGCCAAATCTGCAAATGATGGTAGGTAATCAATTTCAAGATCATCTTTTGTTATTTGAATGCTACCGTCGGTTACTTCACTTCTATCCGCTTTATATGCCGCGCACCTTGCCCGAATCGCTTTCAGGTCAATCATGGTCTTGCCGCCTTTCTGCAATGTCAACGCAACATTCCCATTGCGGATAAACATTCTCAAGCCTCTCGTTTATAAGGCGTTCGGCCTCTGCGCTATCACTTGCGGATATTGTGGTATTTATTGATCCTGTGATATGCACATTAAAAATCATCTTTGTCCCGCCTTTCTGCAATGCCGCAAAAGTGATCGTCCTGATACATTGGTTTTGCATAGCGATCAAATTTCGTGCCATCATACAAAACCGCTTCATAATGCATTGCACATTTTGAAGTTTCTCGCCTTTTGCACTCCCCGCATGTACACTCTGCAATCCTTCCGTCTACTTTGGCTTTCATAAGTTCGGCAAACTGTTCGGGTGTTCCGATTGCGCGGTATTTTTCGTTTTCACATGCAAGTCGTTCGTTGGTTTCTTCACACTTACTTGCCCATTCTGCCAATTTCACATCCCGCTTGACGATCTCGGCTATTTCGTCAAGGCATCCCTCGTAGTGGATTCTCATTTTTTCGTCAGTAATCGCATACCCAATGTTTGCATCAATTTCTTCTATTGCTCCAAGAAGTTCCGCTGTTGTGTAGCTCATTCGCCAGCCCCCTATTCATCCGTTGAAATGGTTTCACTCACTTCAACCGCTTCATAACAATCTTCTTTGTGCATGTTCCAGCTACTTTGAAACGATGCTATAGCCTTATTGCGGCTAAGATATGTTTTTATTGCCGTGTCGCCTATATTGTAAATTGCCTTAAATTGAAATGCTCTTGAAAGTCCACAGAAGATATCTTTGCTATTGCGAATAATCACCCAACGCTTGCGGCTTATTTTCATTTGTCACGCTCGCTTTCCCAATCCAGCTTTTGTCCGCAGTCGCATATGAGTTGCCCGCGACAATGCTTATAGTATCCGTCGCCAAGATCGTCACTTAGTTCTTTCCCGCAGGATGGACATAGTGCAGGTTCATATGGCTTTATAATTGGCTTTTTCGCCATCTGCTTTTCCATGCAGGATATTGCGGTTTGCATGGCGGCTTGGGCTTCTGGCAAAAAATAGTGTCCATAACTCACCGAGTGTTTTCCAAGATTTTTAACAATTTCAATAGCCGCTTTGATCTGCTCTGTTGTCGGTGTCATGCAAATCATCCTTTCTGAGGCGGGTCATTCTTGTTCGAATAGTGCTCCTGTGTCGTACTGGAACAACTGAGATTGAATATCATTTATCTTTTCTCGCAGTTCCGCGTCCTGTTTTGCAAGTCGGGTTAGCTCGTCAGCGGCTTCTCGTTCTTTTCGCGTCGGCGGTTCCCATTTTATAAGCCCATATTGATTGATATCAGTACCGCTTCTTAAATCCTTTATAAGTTCATCTGTTTTCATTGTTATCTCCTTTCACCGTGTCTGTCGCTGTCTATTCTTCCGTCTGCCCTAATGCGGCTAATATTTTTGAGGCTTGCTCGTAAGTAAGTTTTTCTTTTCGTATATTTCTTGTAGCCTCAATGGCTTTATCGATAATATTGTTCTGCCTGATCTTCTCCACGGCTTCCGGTGTAGCTTCTTTGAGATGCGACCGACCATACCATGTATCTCCCCTGCCTATCGCATAACCGTCTTTCCCAAAATACTCTCCGTCTATTTTTATCCGTCCGGTCGGAGTTATTTTTTCGACCGTTGTAATCGTTTGGTAATAACGGCTTGTTACAATAATTTTGTCTCCAGCTTTTAAGTTTTCAAGCCAACTCATTTTTTACCTCCATCTGTGTCTGTCGCTGTCCTGCTTGCGTTCTGCGCTTTGTGCCATGTCCGTATACTGACTACCATATGTTGTGGTCACTGAGCGCAACTGCGGCACTCACAGTGGCATTATGCACATGCTATGTACTCAGCAATCTTCAAATACCGCTGTGCTTCCAGTCCATGATGTGCGTTGTCGGCTATGCTCGATGTTAGCAGTATGTTGAATCTTTCAATTTCGGCATGAAGCTTTAGCCATCTAAGCATTTCGGATAGTGTGAAATCGTCAATGTCGTTCAATCTGTTTCCTCCTTTGGCGGGTAGTCGTAATACATAACGTTGCTCGTGTGCAAATATCCCGGATTTTCCTTGAGTATCTTGACCGAAATCATTGGATGTACTTGAATGACCCTTCCCCATCCAAAATAATTTTCATTATCTGAATCAGCCCATACCCATTTACCTTTCCGTTTGTTTAGTTGATCCAATGTCAGCGGTTTCGGATTTTCCCTATCCCGCATTTCCTTTAGCGCCCTGTAAGCCAAGTCGCAATATGGCTTGCCGTTGTCGCCGTCGTATTCGATCAATGCGCGTTCAATGTCGGTCATAATATATACTTGCCCTCTCTCAATCCACGAACAAAGCTTCTAAAATATCCCGCTGATGTTGTGGTGTTTTTATTGAAATAAGCTTCTTTATATGACTTGAAAATTCCTTCAATCGAACAATCTACATCGTATGTCTGATGCAAATATCTCGCTTGCCATACTCCGTCATGCGTTACATATTCTGCATTGTTTCCGTCGTTCCAAATAGTTACGCGCCCCTCTCCGATTTTGAATTTGATTTTTGACTTAATCAGCCCGAAATCTGCTTCGGCTTCTGCCCTAAGTCGGTTTAACTCTAAAATATTTTTAATTTCTTCTGCCGTTAAACTCTCCAAATTGTGAATTGAATAATTATTCTCCATGTCATTTCACCCTTTCAATCTGCAAACATTTGTTTGGCTATATTCGATCTCTTATCGGTACAAGCTTGCTTTCGTTGCCGTAGAAACTGAACTTAGCAACGCCTGTGTTTCCGTGTCTGTTCTTGTCAACATAGCAAATAAGTTCTTCGCTTTCCCATGCTGGTTTTTCTTCTTCACTTGCATATGCGTTCGGTTTGTGCAAAAGCAATACAGCATCGGCATCCTGTTCTATTGCGCCGCTGTCCCTCAGATGATGAAGTTTCGGGCGCTTGCCCTTGTCGTTTTCGCTTTCCCGGTTAAGTTGGCACAAGCACAGGATAGGGATTCCCAACCGAATAGAAAGAGATTTTAACGCGCCGCTGGTTTCTGTCATTTCCTCATATCTGCTTTTGCGTCTGTCTGCCGGATGTATCAGCCCCATGTAATCCACAATCAGCAGTTTCAGACCTTTTACCTTTCTCGCCATGCTTTCAATCTGTGCTACACTTGCACCCGGTCTGCGGTTTATCGTTACAGGCAATTTTGACATTACGGTGCTGGCCTTTGCCATCTTTGTGTAATCGTCTGCGCTTAGTTCGCCCATCAGCAGAGCGTTGTACGATATCCCGGCGTTACGCGCTATTCTCTTTGCCGTGATCTGCCTTACCGACATTTCCAAGCTGATAAACAATACTGACTTTTTAGACTTTGCCACATTGTCCGCTATGTTCAGCGCAAGGGTTGTCTTTCCAACTCCGGGCCGGGCGGCAAGTATGTACAGCCCTTGATTAACCATCCCACCGCCGAGAACATTGTCCATATTTTCAAATCCTGTTTTTACAAACATGCTTTCCGGGTTATTGTCGAATTTCTCCCGGTATGCGTAAAAGTCCTGCATAGCCTCCATGCTGTCAACCAAATCCGCTTTTGTACCGCGTTCCTGCAAAGCCATAAAGCTGTCAACCGCATACCCAAGTGTTTCGGCATAGTCCTGCGCGTTTGTCGCCATATCTCCAACCGCGAAAGCTGTGTCCCTGATATTCCGCAACATGGAGGCGTTTGCAACGATCTGCGCATAGGCCGCAGCGTTCGCCGCTGTGCTTGTAACGTCCATGCACTCCATGACATACTGTCTGATCTCCGGCGTGTCGCCCGTGCGTTTTATAACGGTTACAGGATCAATGCAATCTCCGCTTTCCCGCATGTCAAGGATTGTTTTGTAAATCGTGCGGTTAATCTCTACTGTAAAATCTTCCGGCTTAAGCAGTTCTGATACTGTCGGCAAAGCCGTTGACGGCTCAATCAGCAGGGAGCCGATTACACTGTATTCAGCGCTTAAGTAGTCACTATTCAATCGGCACGGCCACCTCTTTCCCATTTTCGTCAATTATCGTTTTATAGCGAGTCCGTTTCTGCGGTGATTCAGTTTGCTCAGTCCTGACTTTACCTTGCTTCTTATCCCTTGAATACCATTGACGTATCGTTGCATAATGCGATTGATATTTCACTCCCTTGCTTTCTATATACTCCGATAAATCCCGTATATATTGTTGGTAGTTAGGTATGTCTTCTTGTAATTTACTTATTTCTATATCTGTAAGTAATACGTTATTAAATTCTCCGTATATTCGTTTAACGTTATCCGTATTCGGTATTCGCATTCGGCGTGCGCACGCGCGCGAGGAACAATTGTTATCGATTGATATCAATTGATTGCAAATGATTTCATCATCTTCCGGCTGCGGATATTTAGGTTTTGTCGCCCTTGTCTGTTGGTGATCCTCCCAATTGGTGAGCTTCAGATAAACCTTGTCGTCGGTTTTTGATTTATACCGGAATATCTGCTTGGCCTGTTCTAGTTCAGTAATCCAAGATTCAATCTGCGCGTCTTTGATAACATCTGCTAACAATGGCAAGCATGTGTTTTTAATTATTTTGGTTGTCCCCAAGTACAAGCCGTAATCATCAGCCTTAACGACAAGCCGCCAAAATAGCCGCTCTGCGTGTGCGGATATGCTGTTTAAGCTCTCAGATACGCATGTACTTTCTTTAATAAATCTGTTTGGCACAAATAATCACCTATGCCTTATTGAGCTTCAAGATTTCTGATTTGTTGACCATTGCCCTCAATACCGATCTTGCGCACCGGCAAGCCGAAAGATATATTTCAGAACCAGTAAATTTGATAACCTCATAACCGGATTCCTGAAGAGCTCGCGTTCGTGCGTAATCGTTTTTCATCTGCGCCTTGCTTGAGTGATAATCGAATCCGTCACATTCAATGACAAACTTAACCAGTGTGTCTTTTGGATGCTTATAATGAACCTCAATAAGAAAGTCCGCACGATATTTGTGATTCCCGGCAACAATTTCCGCCTGTCTTGTCATTCCCAGAACATCAATTGCAGGATTAAAAAGATATATTAATTCAATCCCCAACCGATCCATCTCCAATGAAAGCAACTGTTCAATTGGGCTTTCACAATTAATCAAACTGTCGCATTGACCTATTTCATAATCTGAGATATTTCCAATGAGTGAGTGTTTTACTTTTTCTGTCAAATGATCTTGGATATTGGATTTTTCGTCATAGCACATTTCATCAGTGATTTTTTCAAACTTTTCCGTCTTTTTCATCCTTTCCACAAATTAGCTTCACCACCTTGCCGTCAACCTTGACCGTTTAGTCAACTGTTTGAACTTCAACAGGTATCCACATTTGAGGATTAAAATTCAACGTGTAATGATATTCGCTTACGTTTTTATACTGTTTTTGCTCCACAACATATGTTACGTTGTCACTAAGTCCGATAAAATGCTTTTGATAATTCCCGTATTCATCTTCAACAACGACTTCAAGCTGATCATCATTTGTGTCTGCTGTTATTGACATTTTTCCAGTCATTTGGAACAAAACATCTCCGCAAATGCAATTTATAACGGTAAGCTGCCGGACTACATTGAAATTGTCCGCTTCAAGTGACAGGTTATAGGAAACTTTGTTTGCTTCTGTCTGGCATCCGGAAAACATCATGGTCACAGTTAACACCACAAGCAATAATGCAATAATGCGTTTTGTAAGTTTCATAAATTACATCCTTTCAAATTTTGGTTTCGTACAGCGTGGGTTAAAGCGGAAGTTCATCGTCTGAGTTGTCAGGCAAATCTTTATATCCACTATCTGCGGGAACATAGTTTCGCGGGATTTCATCTTCAATACTTGCCATTTTTGAAACCCATTCGCAAACAAGTTCAGAGCGGCTTTTGTTTTCTCCATCACGGCTTGTGTATGAATTGGTTTGCATTTTACCCCACGCAAAAACCGTGTCACCCTTTTGGAAACCGGATGCTGCATTTGCTACGCGCCTCCAACAAGTGCAGTTTTCCCACACAGCATCACGCCCGTTTTCTGTTTGCCGCTCGTCAACTTTAATGCTGAATTTGCAAAGCGGAGTTTGTTTATCTCCTACAAGCTTAAATTCAGCATCACGCGGAAGTGGACCGGCAACAATAATGCCGTCCCCGAGTTTAGCCCGCATTGTCCATGTCCTCCTTTAGCGAAAACGCATGTCCTATGCGCTTCTCATAAGCTTTCTTGAATTTGTCGTATACGATTGGTAACGCCGCCTGAGATACCGCGTCCACGCTGTCAACGCCAACATATTGACGAGCATCATTTTTTGTGAGCGCGATAATTGCAGATTTTATTTTTTCTGCATCTTCCGAATACAATTCTTGCAAAATCTGAGTTATTGCCTTACGCTGAAAGTCTGCGGATTCTTTTGCGGCCTGAGTGCCGCGCTGCTTAAGTTCCCCGGTTTTTGTGCGTCCATCAGAATCGGGATCGTCTTTGTCTGTTGGCGCATGAAATTGTTTTAAAAGAAAATACTTTTCTGCGTAACTTGCAGATTTTCCGGGGCCTTTAGGTCCAGCGAGATCGTCACCTTGACCATACCAAGGGATTGATACTTCTTCACCGCTTTCAACGTCGTGCCAAGTAAACGTATACCAAATTTCAGTTAGAAATCGAACAGTACCGCTTTTTGTTGTTCCCTCGTGAAATGTCGCATTATTTACTTTCATAAATAGAAGTAACCCAAGTTCGTCCATTTTGGGCCTGACTATGCGAAGCACTCCGGAACCAGACGCATAATCATATTTATCGTTTGTATTAGTTTCATCCTTTAAAATAATGGCGACGCTTTTTTGTATATCCATGAGCTTTTCATATAGATTCATTTGCAAACCTCCAAATATATCCAGCAGCTTTACGTTGGTGTCCGTTGCAACAAAGAGATATGCTATGCTTTGGTATCCCGATACTTAGTGCCGCATATCGGATTGATGGCCACTCACACACAAATTTTGCATCGTCAGTAAACTGAAAAACACGCTTTTTAGGTGCGCCGCCTCCATGTGACATTGAGGTTCTTGTGTTTAACGCTCGTTCTGTGCGAGTGCCAAAATTGTTTTGCTCAGATACCGTTGCCCACTCCAAATTGTTGGCACAATTATTTATTTTGTTTTCGTCTTTGTGGTTAACCGTTGGCTTATTCTCTGGATTTTGTATAAAAGCCAATGCGACAAGCCTGTGAACGTAAAACGATTTCATTTCCCCGCATTTACATAATGCTGTCCTTAAATAGCCGTACGTATCAATGGAAGGGCGCTGTAGACCTCTTTTTAACCCCACTATTTCCCCTGAATCGCTGACCAAATATAAACCTTCATATCCTGTAATTTCTTTCCATTGTGACATTACTCAATGCGCCCCCTCGGATGTTTTCTATTTTTCTGTTTGTAAACTTCAAGGCAAAGCCTAAATTCGCTACAGTCGACGGTTACGGGGTAAAGCCGGTATGTGTCCGGCAAAAATTGAACTGCATATAGGTTTTCGGGAAACACTCCATTTTCGATGTACATTTCCAAATATCCGTTAAGCTGTGCTTTGACTTTGGTTTTTGCTATCTGAGAAACAAACTTGTAATCCAATACCGACAACACGCCATCAAACCAACACAACAGATCGGGAGTGCCAGCGTAGCCGCTTGTTTCGCTTGCTATCGGTGTTTCGATATATGCGGGTATAATCTCATGCTCCGACAAAAACAGGCGTACAGCTTCAATGTAAGGCTCGTATGCGCTCGGATAATCAATGTCGGTTTCGCCTTGAAGCATTTGAGCAATTACAGCGTGTCCTATTATTCCGCGTTCTCTGGCTATGTCCATTTTGTTTTCCATGTCGGCGCTCATATCATCCATATCGTCACCGAGAATTTTCACCAATTCGGTCACACCTGGCACAAGAACGCCGTCAAGCCAATATGTATGATCTTCCGGATAAAAAATTAGCTGTGCCACATCATTCCTCGCTTTCCGGGAAGCACTCATCGATAAAGCGAGAACCACACATTTTATCGAGTTCATCAATTCTGTTTAATCCGTATACGATTCTAAAATCCTCATCGTCTCCGCATTTGTATACAAGGCGATATCCGCAGTCTTGAGGTGGAAAATCATCATCGTCGGAACACCAAAACGAATATTCTATTTTTTTGCCATCGTTAAAAACGAGATAATTTGAATTTCCAAAAAAACTATCTTCGCTATTGAGATAAAAACGATTTTTCATTGATGTATTACCTCCAATTCACTCCCATTCTGTATTTGTCAGCATGTAATCGCCTGAATAGAAAAACTTTATAAAATCCTGTTCCAAGTCGTGCGATTGAATAATTCCGCTCAAATCGTCTTTGTCCCACTCAAGCATTATGCTGTTGCCGCCGTATTCTTCACCCGTCAAGAACTGCACCAGTTCCGGCACGGTCACTTTGTCCCATGCAAACTCTGATATACAGCCAAAATCCAGACAGACGCATGTTCGCGGCTTTGACAGGCATTGATAATATTCGCCCTCGATTTCACTGTTGCACACAGCACAAACTTTCATGTTTTCATCATTCCGATCATCAACAGCACAAAAAATGCGCCGAACAGGGAACCGGAAGCAAAGGACAACAGGAAGTTATTGATTCTGCGCTTGCGGTATTTGTTCATGTGAGAGCCGGACATAGTTAACCCTCCATTCATAAAATTGACAATACTTTTTTTAATTCCTCTGCTTTGACAAGTGCAAATTCACACCAAGGGCCATCTATCAACTGAATTTCAACCAAATTTGCACCCGAAAAATCCTTGCATGGTTCGAGCGAAACAATCATTTTTGCACTTGAATTTCTGCTATCCGAAACTGCGTTTAAAGTAATGCACATGAGCTAGCATCTCCCCTTGCATCCTCCCTTATGTAGCGTTTACCGTCGATAACAACATCGAGCGGGTGTTCTGTGGGATTGGATGGTTCGGGATGGTAGTTTTCAAGAACGACATATCGAAAATGAAAAACGCCATATTTGTTATCGCCCGGAAAGGGCGCAGTAGCTATATTTCTAGAAATGTCAGTACATTGAACAATTCTTCCATTTGGTATTGTCCCATCAGTTTCTATGATCTTCACCCACTCCCCAACCTTTGCCGGACGCTTGACTTCACGGACAGCGGGTTTGTCACATGGTTTCATGTCACACTCGGGAACATACACGCCACCAATTAACCAATTACCTGATAAGGATTTGCTACACAGTGTTTGAACTGAACCAATCGGCAAGCAATGACAGTTTGAATCCTGTGTGATGATAACGCGGTCGCCAACTTTGTACTCATGCGGCTTGTCGGCGGGTTTATCCCGAGGATACTCAGCGCCGCATTTGTCGCATACGAAATGATGCTCGCACTGGAACAGCCGAATATTGGATCCGAGTTTGTGGTAAGTTCCCGAAGGTGTTGTTACATCGTAATAGTCACAACTTCTGTTCAACACGGAAGATATATATCCGATAGAACCGTATGTTCCGTTTCCACCATCGACTATTTCAACCCGATCACCAACCTTAAATTTTGCCATTCTTTTTTTCCCCTTTCATCTGTTTCAAAATGTTGGCGTATTTCGCCTGTTTGTTGTTATATGCCTGTGTTGTGTACTGACGCTTTGTCTTTTTGGTCATGTGGTTGTCCTTTCGTTATGTAATGCTAACTACTTATCTTTCCTGATAAGAATCGAAAATTCCTCTCCAGTTGGAAGTTTAAAGTTAACGCCACACTGCCCATCTTCGCTATGCCAATCAACATATCCCTCGCCTAATTTGTTGTTTAAAAGCAATCCAGAATTACACATTGTAGAAATCAAAATCTTTCTAAAATCGTTAATAGACATATCAACTTGTCCTTTCTGTATGTAGCGCCCGAGGCGCTTAGAAAATGTCTTTGATGATAAACATAACAATGATTGCCCAACAGGTTAATTTCCACGTAAAATCATTTGATTCTCTGCACTTCTTCTCAAGCCTGTTCATTGATATCCTCCTGTGCTGCCGCAAAACCCTTTGCAGCATCAGCAAAGGCATCATGCTTCACCTGTGCGATATATTCTTTGCCTCTGATTAATTCAACAAGCTGATATGATGTGTTGATAATGGTTTGATAGGTTTCGTCATATTCCTTATCGTCAACAATGCTATCGACATAGGAATACAGTTCCTCAATGCGACGAATCAAAATGTTTTCAATGGTTTCATAATTTTTTGTGGTCATTCAAAACAACTCCTAAAATTTATTTTGGAATCTGATTTGAACGTCCTTGTTGTTGTACTTCTTTTATGAAATCTTGCTTGCAAGTTCAGCCAATGTTAAATACTTTGCTTTTGTAAAATAACGCTTACGCACATACCTCCTGTCTCGGCCTAAATATCTGGCAAATTCACTGCACATAATCTCTTTCTTTTCCGGGAAAGCTTCAAGCAACATTCTTAAGTTTTCACGATATGATTCTTTTTCTAATGGCAATCAAAATTCACCTCCTTTCTGCACAAAAGTAAGCTAAATATGAGCAAAACTTTTGTTAATTCCCACGATCTTATAAATAATAGTGGACAAAAAGGTACAAAAGTGGTAATCTGTGAATGTTGTAAATTCAAAGGCGTACTTTTTGTTCCCGAATGTTTATAATTTCGTGGAGCGTGGTATTTGTGTACCTAATTCAACTGACAAGGATAGTTTAGCACACTAAAGATGAATATTCAATACCACAAGTGGCCAATAGTAAACTTTGTATACATGCACAAATATGGAGGTTGTTTTTTGATGTTTAAAGATGATTTTGAAAGGTTATGTAAGGAGCGCGGGATATCTCCATCAAAAGCCCTTGTTGATCTTGGAATGAGCAAATCAAGCTATTCAAAATGGAACACCGGATCCTATCCACACAATAAATCTTTAAAGAAAATAGCAGAATATTTTAATATTTCAATAGAGCATTTGATTTTGGGGCAAAAAAATAACCTCGCCGATAATATCAGTGAGGTTAGCGACGCGGCTTTATTGTTTGATAAGAAACTAAAAGAACACGGTATTGATTCCTCTAAACTATCTATCTCTCAGATAGACGCAATCGTTACTCTCATTAAAGGAATTGCAAATAAGTAAAATAATATTGTCCATTTCTTCCGTGCTTAATTCACATGCTCCAAACGTTAAACAAATCAGCCGATAAAATTCCTCCGTTTCCATTAGAAGCCCTCTTTTCATTTGTTGTAATTACATTGTAATATCAGGCGGTATTTATGTCAACTTATACGGTTCGACAAATTTCGACAAAGCAATTATAGAACATGTGTTCGATTGTGTCAATCGTTATTTTTATACATGATAAAAAATGTTATGGGATGATCTATATGACTAAGGGGAAAAAGGTTGCCGGTCTGTATCTGCGTCCGGATGGCATTTATGAAAAAATAATAACCATTGATGGAAAACGGTATCCTTTCCGCAGCAAAGACCCAAAAGAAGTTATGCGTAAAATCATGGAATATCAAAAGCAAGTTGAACACGGTAAGCCGTTTAAAGATATTGCAGAAGAATGGAAATCTGAACACTGGAAAACGTTATCGCCAAATTCAACGAGAAACTATAACCCGGCATACGAAAGAGCCGTATCGCACTTTGGAACTGAGTTAATAAAGAACATTAAACCCAATGACATAAACTCATTTATTATTGATTTTTCCAGGTGTGGATATGCACAAAAAACATGCAAGACGCAGTTGTTAATCTTGCATTTAATATTCTCAAACTGCGTGGTCAGCGGTGATTTGGAATATAATCCGGCTCAATATGTACAAATTCCAAAAAACCTAGCTAAAAATACAAGGGCAATACCATCGGATGAACAGATAGAAAAAGTAAAAAAAAGCTTTGGTTGCCAATTTGGGCTATTTGCTTATTTTTTGTTGTATACAGGATGCCGAAGGGGTGAAGCGTTGGCGGTAAAATTTAAGGACATTGACAGAAAAGAAAACATCATAAGAATTTACAAATCTGTATATAATGTGAAAAACAAGCCTAATATAAAAGAGCCAAAAACAAAGGCAGGGAAGCGAAATATAATACTTAGATCAAAACTGCTAGAACAGTTGCCAAAGGGAAATCCAGATGATTATTTATTTTCAAACGAATCCGGTGGACTGCTTTCAGAAACGCAATTTCAAAGGCAATGGGAGCTATACCAAAAGGCAAGCGGCGTGACGGTTACGCCTCACCAACTAAGACACGCATATGCTTCTATGGCGTTTGAGGCCGGACTTGACGAAAAAGACTTGCAGGATCAGCTTGGACACGCAAGCATAGCAATGTCTAAAGATATCTATACGCACATAAGGGACAGCCGAAGAAACAAAACCGCCGAGTTGTTCGAAGAATACGACCGCACACAGTAGATTCACAGCAAGGGCAGAAAAGCATTGATATTATTGACTTTAATTAGAGTTCAAATCTCTCCTTCTCCGCCAATCAAAAAGTGAACAAAAGCGAACGGAAAGCCGTCAATATCCTGTAAAATACAGGATTTGGCGGCTTTTTCGTATATATTATAAAGTTGACTAATGTACACTATTGTACTAAGTAAAACCATACTTTACCATAGCGCGTATACAGTAAATTCACAGTAATATATAAAAGGTTTAAATATAAAAATAGTTGACAAGTATTGTTATATATGCTATTTTTATAATGAGGTTGGTTATTTGTCTTTCCATCCTCTCTTTCTGGCAAATGTCCGCCGTTTTTCGGCGGATTTTTGCTCAAAAACCATTTAATTATTTATTATCGCGGTCGATATATAATTTTGCGTTAAAATATTTTAAAATAAAGAGAGGGGCACAAAACCATGAAAAAAAAGATTCTTGCCGGTCAAAGAGGATTTACACTGATTGAACTGATCGTTGTTATCGCGGTTCTGGCAATCCTAGCGGCAGTAATTTTACCGCGCTTTCTTGGATTCACGGACAGCGCACGCGCAAGCGAAGCTAGGTCTGACGCGAAGAACATAGCCACCGCAGTTGAGGCTATGGTTGCGGAAAACAGGCCGCTATCTGTTAGCGCAATAATGGACTATGTTGGGCGCGATCTTGGCGGAGAACTTACCGTTAATACCGATGGAGACGACGGTCAATATGGAGACTTTTTATATGTAAAACGCTTACCTGTAGACAGCGGAAAATATTATGCAATCAGTTTTGATATCGATACATCAACATTTCCTAAATATGTCAACAGTAATAACGATGTAATGTATGATGCGGATTATAGTAATATAATTATGGCAAATGAGGGAATTGTGACCGTAACTAAACCCGTAAACCATAAAGACGAAGACGAAGACGAAGGATAAGACGTAAAAATTTTACAATGAAAAAGCTATTCATTTTAGTTTTCATACTGACCGTCGTTGACGCGATATGCACCGCTGTTGGCGTGCATCTGGGTTGTGTGGAAGAAGCAAATCCATTCTTTCAATCCATGATCATGTCGCATCCAGTTTTAGCCGCCTCTGCTGTATGTGCAGGCGTAGGCGCTGTGCTGTATGGCATGTATCTGGTGCGGAATAAAGTGCGGTTTATGGCTCCGCTGATTATTGGACTACTAATCATAAAACTTGCGGTTGTTGGTATGCACATAGGATGGATGGCACAGATAATTTAAAATTGGCATAAAAAAAGACCGGAGCAATTAAGCCCCGGTCTTTTACTATTTCATTTCAACGCCCGCGCCGTCCTCTTTGCTCCATGTGACATTCAGCGCAGTTTTAATTGTGTCAACTATTGTTCTCAGCGGAACATACGTTATGCCGTCAATTAGCTTTGCTGGTATCTGATTTTCACCTATTTTTACAGTTGTTTCACTTACAATCATTTCATCCTCACCTTTCCATAGCGGCATAAGCGGAGGAATAACGCCGCTCAATATCATTTTGCTTTTGTACTTCCCGCCGTAGCTCCACTGGAAATGCGGCTTGTCTGGAAATTCTTTCCAGTCCCCGCCCCACTCAAACCCCATTTCCTTACCGATCTTTGCGCACTTGGAAAAGAAATCGGTTTCCCATTCTTTCCCCGCGATATTTTGACAAACATCGAAAGCTAATCCTGCCCCGTGGAAACTAGGAGTTTTGGCGTTCGTGACGATTTGTCCAGCAGTAGTTCTACCTTGCGCATACAAAGACGCTTGATACTCAGCATCCCGCAGTGTGCTTGTTATTTTTACGTGAAGTCCTGCCTTTTCGCAACTGGTAAGGAATACTTTACAGTTCGCGCATACATCCGGTCTGAGCAGTTCAACACTTCGGCTGTTAAGCATCCGGCAACCTCCAATCTTTTACAAGGTCTATGTAATACTGTGCAATATGCCTTGTATTTCCGATTGATTCAGCATAAAGCCTGTCTGCTTGTCGTGTTAGCTGAAACAGTTCTCTTTCGGCAATATCCGGTTTCGGAAGCTTTACATATCCGTATCCGGTTCTCGCGTCAATTCCCGCGATATCAACGTCTACACTGTGCGCCTTTAGATATGCGTACATCTGCGCCGCTGTGAGTGGAACACCCGCCTTTTCAAGCACAATCTGATTTACAAGAAATGCCTGTGCCGCAACCCATGGACATGCCGCAGAGGTTCCGTCAAAGTCATATGTTGATTTGTTTGTTTCAGTCGGGATGATGATATGTGCGAAACCGGAAAAGTCAACGTCATCGTCCCATGAGGTATAATACTCAGTTGTAACCTTCCCGTCCTTCAGCCGCAGGGCGCCCACGCCAAACCAAAAAGGCGAATCAATCAGCTTGTTGTATTTGCTTTCCGCATAGTTCCCGGCGCTCGTAAACATGGAACAGGTATTCATCAGTTGCGCGTACGGTTCGGCGTCGTCCGACGCGTTATCCTGGCTCTGGGATTTTGTCACGACGCAGACCTGATTTTTCAGCATGTACGGAATGGTCGCATCGATTAACGAACCGGAATAGACTGGTTTCCCGTCTACATAGTTTGTCGCCTTCGAGGTGTCCAGCATGACCATTCTCGCGTCCGGAGCAACGACGCGAAAGGTGCGCGCGGTCTGGTAGGCATGTTTTGTGTATCCGTAATAGTCGTTAAGGTTAACTGAACCCGGAATGAAAGCGGGGTCAAAGCACTCGGTTGTCCCCGACATACCGAGTTTGCCAGTGTAGCCCGCGTCATGCCAGTATGATATTCCACAGAGGTCAAGAACTGCTTTGTTTGCATCCATTGGATTACAGCGTGTTTGCGCTCGTTGGGTTGTTAATTACTCCAAAAAGAGTTAGGATTTCAAGAATAGCCGTTAAAACGCCTTGAAACGTATCGCTTGTGATTCCAATAGTGTCCCATCCACCGACTAATCCAATAATTGCGACAATCTGAGACACAATAGCCGCCCACATAACGTATGACTTCCAGCGGGACTGAGTGGTTGTTACAAATGTTGACATGTGTTTAACCCCCTAAAAAATAATATAAAAATAACCGGCATAACCGGTTGCTAAGAATCTACATTAAGTTTTGTTTTTATCTTTCCGATATCAACTCGTATTTCCCCGATGTTTTCTTTGATTTCGTTTACATCCTGATCGTGTCCCTCAAGTCGCCTTTCAATTTCAAGGTTTTTGCTTTCTTGGTTTTTGTTTATTTGTTCTTGCATACCTTGAAACTTACCGACCTTAACGCCAACCGTTATAACAGACACAAGAAGTATAATAAATTGCAACCAGCTTGAGGCGGTTCCTAAATCAAGCATTACTTTTCCCTCTCAATCAACTCGCTTATATAAGATAGCGCAAAAGCAAAACATACTCCCATAATGCACGGTAATGTAATTGATAAATGAAACGATGGAACCGCCGATGTTAAAAAATAAAAAGAAGTCCATGTTGCCGCCGTGCAAGCCAAAAGTGTTTTTGAGTGATAGGACTTACCAAAAAACATTCGGCCAACAAAAAAACCGATGAAAATGAAAAGACATTCCCACGGCCTTTTGTTTATTAAGGCAATAACGACAACGCCAAGGACTTGCCATCCTTGCACTACTATTGTATATAGTACAAAGATGGCAGTTTTGGCTATGCTTTTTAGAAAGAGAAGAATTTGCATATCGATGCACCGGCTTTCTTCATGCTGTTCCAAAAAACACCCTCGTCAGCTTTTCCGAAAAAGAGCAGCGTAAACATTTACTTCACCTGCCTTTCTGTTGAAATAATATAATAAAACGAGGAATATAAATTGGTCTATATTCATCGTTAAATACTGTAAAATGGGATATTCAGCACCTCCGGTAAAATCAAAAACATTTGTTTTAATCCAAATAAGAGCAATTTGCATTAAACTGATTATTATGAGATTGATAATCAGCAACAAAACAGTTTTAAATTTTGGTCGCATAGATAGTGAAACAGCAAGCCAGATAATGATTGTCGCTGGCATAATGTAATTACTTGAAATCATAAAAAATATTAAAATAAGCGGAATAAATGGAATAATTTTAAGCATTAAAGCTTTTGGGTGTTCTCTAACTACACATCCAACCATTAAGTAAAATTGAAATATAATAACGATAAAATTAATTAATTGGTAAAGCATACCAGGTAATGTTATTTCGTTATATTTTGATTCATCAAAAAATGAAACTCCATAATGTTTAAGTATTACTGCCGCCATAAAACTCAAAACACAAAAGAAAAATAGGAGTATATATAGCTTTTCTTTCTTTTTCACAACACCACCATCCTTATATGTAAGTATATCACTAAGCGGATTTGTTTTTCAACGAAATCATTTTAAATTGAATATTTCTTTTATGGATTTGGATATGCGACTTCGGTTGAATATGTCCAAGAAAGCGTTTGACCGTTTGCAACGGATATCGCGTCGAATGTATCGTAAATCAATAAATAAGTTGAATAGGTAGATGGGCCAGAATAACATCTGTCTGTAATTCCTGATTCTTTTATATCTACCGCAGACCCACTACTGTTTTGATACGTGTTGTTAATTGATGTTATAAGCTTTCTGGACACGCTGTCCCATGTTGATACTTTTATGGTTGATCCCATTGATACAGGCGATACAAAACTGTATGAATCTAATGATTCTGTTGCAGTTCCCGTTCCGACATATAACGCTACATATTCACGATGAGTGGACATAATTGTGCTGGATGTTACAACAGTACCAGATGTATTTTTTATACTTATATACCCATCTGAAAAATGGGAACTATCGAAAATACTATCTTCAGGAAGTCCCAAATTTGATCCTAAAATATTTAATGTATTTCTCGTATAGCTGTTTGCTTTTCCGTGCCCAATTTCAACAACATTCCCATTTGGTTCTTTTATTTCATATCTCCAATGCAACACGGGAGGACACGGCATATGCAAGCGCAAACATTCCCGTTGTATTTGTCGCGCTTCTTCTATTTGGTCAAACTGATATTCTCTTATTTTCATAATGGCCTCCTATGTAATGCTATAACTGTACGAAACGGATACATAATCGTTAACCGTAAGTGTTTCAAAAGTATCGCTAAGTGGAGCGGTAAGAAACAATGGCCATCCTCCACCTCCGCCTCCGGTTGTAAATACGCTGTGCCGCATAAGGGCAAGCGCTGTCATTTGTATTTTTTCGGCATTTGTCAAAGCCATAAAATCACCTTAACTTATTGAAATTGTTGTTGTAAAAGTGTCTGGCCATGTAAACGTCATGCTTGCCGAATCCTCTACATAGTCAAGCGTTTCCGTAGAAGTTAGACCCTCCATTGTTACGGTAATCTCCGCTGTGCCTATTGTGGCGCTTTCCAAGCGGCGTAAATCAGCATCGATTTTGTCTGCAAACGCCATAACCGTTTCATTGCCAGTGCCGCCGATGTACTTAAGCGTTACTTTATCTTCTTCTTTGAAGATAAACATTTTGTCGTTGTCGCCAACGCCTGAACCTGCGCCAAGTATAATTGATGGTATATACGTTCCCGTTGCCGTACTGATTGCGCTTGCTTCAACAAACGAATATTGCGCCTTTGTCGCCTCAGTGTATTCGTAAATCGTAACGGGCCATGTGGTTGCCGCACTGCTTGCTGTTTCGTATGCGGTATCAGTCCAGTATAAGTCAACCCCATTTCGGTTTTGCGCCGTTTCCGTCGCGCTGCCGCCCGTAGAGGCTGTGATAAACTGTAAGTTCTGCTCGTAAATTTTGATGTAATTTACATCTGCTGTGCTGCTTGCAAGATAATTAGCTACCTTAGTCGATGTGTCTAACTGGTCAACCGTCAATTCGGCAATGGTCGCCTTTCCGGCATATAAGTTAGGCGTTATCAACACGCTCAATGCGTTGATAACATCTGCGCTTAACGTGCCGTCAAAAACAGAATTGCCCTTAATATAAAGCGTTGCTGTTCCGGTTGCCGTATCCATTGCAACATAAAAAACAGACGTATAACTTGCCGTTGCTGTATCCCTTAATTTGATTGTTATACCTTCTGTGGCGTTTAATGACGTTTCGCATATATCGTCGCTTCTAGTCGCCACAAAGCCCCGATCAGGGCCTATTGAACACCCATTATATATTGCGTTTTTTGTAACCGTAGTGGTTTTAATATGCGTTAAAGTATCAAAAATATCGTCAATAAAGTTTCCAATTCCAACTGTGCCTTGACCGCGTTGAAACGGATTGTGTGATTCTTTGACAATGCGCAACGACGCATCGAAGTTCAATTCAGGGTCAAGCACGCGCACCGTGTCGCCCAATTCGTAATGTTCGTATGTGCTGTGTCCACGTGCTATAAAGCTTTTTTCAAATTCAAGTTCTGCCGCGCTGCACTCATATGAAATTGTTGGGTATCCGCTGTCATCCAAGTTTTGCGCGTCGATTGTCCGGCTTGCGCCTATAAGGTTTTTGCGATAACGAAAAACAACGCCACGGTCTGCCCCGCGCGTTTTAAGCAACGATATTTCGTATTTGTTGTACTTTAACTCGCCGGAATACAGCGCAGCCAAATCAAGCAGCAGTTCGCGCGCTGTGACCGATTCCGTCACGCTCAATGTTTCATTGCCGGTAACTGTTATGGTTCCAAGAGTAAAGCCTGTACCAAGCGCAGTATTTACGTCGGTCAAAATAGTTGTCATTGCTGCCGAAAACTCACCCGTCGCCGTAAAGCCCGATGTATAAGTCACGCGCTGCAAATCATAACTTACGTGTTCGCAGTTTGCCGACACAAAGATTCCGTCAGAGGTTCTTTGTTCAATGGTTTTTACAATGTTAAAATAGTTGTCCTCAACCTCAACTTTGTTTTGATAGTTGACATAGGTTGATTTATTGTTATCTATGACCGCTGAAAAGTCAAAAGTAAAAGCCCTATTAATTTCTTCCGAAATCATAGGGCTTGTTACATTTTCGAGTAAAGCTAATGTTTCAAGCGCTGAGTTTATAATTTTAACCATATATGCGCCTCGCAATCTTGCGCGTTAATAATATCGCGGTATGAATGTAATGCTTGCCGTCAGATTTAACGCTGTGCCGCTGAATATAAGTGTGCTTGATCCTGTTGCCAATTCGATAAAATCAGCCGCAGCGCTGCCCGATATAGATGCCATGGCGTTTGTCGTATCCAGCAAAACAGTAAAATCAGTACAGTCAATCGTTAATGTTTGATCTGCCGTCATAGCCGCCGAGTATGTAAGCGTAGCGGTTCCCTGCGTGATTGTAAGCGCCGTGAACGAGCCTGACAACACAATCACTGGTAATGCCGTGAACGTGCCGTTGTTAGTCAGTGTAGCGGTAACGTCGGCAGTTATGCTTAACGTATATTCAGAACTTGTTGTTTCGTAGGCGAAGGGCTGACACTCAAACTGCACAGAACATTCACCAAGTGCAAATAAGTTTGTCAGCCCTATATCCGAATAAATTTTAGCATCATAGTATTTTGTGGGTTCATCGTCAAATATTAGGTTTTTGCGCCCATCACGACCGGATAGCCAAAAAGCAATTTCGCGCGCTTTGCTTCTTAAATTTGCTATGCTCGTTCCGATAAATTTTAGTTCAACTTCTATAATACTGCTCTCAAATGTATTATCTTCAAAGTCATATGTTCCGTCGCGCCCTGGAACCGTCAATTCGCGCTTGACAAGTGACGGCAATAAAGGGCGCTTTATACTTTTTGCCACTATGCCGTATGTGTTGCTGTGTACGCCGTTATAAGTAAACCCAAACATGCGTTAAGTCACCCCCATAGCGCGCGCGCGTGACGTTTGCAGGTTATACAGTTCGCGGGCAATTAATTTGATATCGTTGTCACTGCGAACGTTAAAAATTGCTCCTTCAAACATGCGCTCAAAGTTAATTGTTTTATTATTTTCAGTTGTTGTTTTTTCCCCAACTGTTGTATTGTTTGATAATGGAGTTGTTTTTACAATGTCCGAATAAGTGGTTTGCGGAGAAATTACTGGATTAAGCGAAAATGAATTATTAAGCCCTTCGACGGCAGATGTAATCAATTTTTTGCTTTTTTCAATGCCACGCACAATCCCAAGTCCAAACTGATCCCCAACTTCATCTTCCGCAACAGACGATGGGGAATGAATACCAAGTAAATTTTTGGCGGCAGTTAATGCGGATTGCGCAGCGTTTTTAGCGGCAGTTGCGATTGTGGCGGCACCATTTAAAATTCCGTTTGCAATGCCCTTGATAATTCCAAGCCCAATATCACCCCAATTAATACTTCTAAATTTTTCTCCAATGGATGTAATAAGTTTAATAACACTTGCCATAAGTTGTGGAATAGCTTGAACAATGCCGGATGCAAGCGCAATCACAATTTGTATAGCTGCGCTGATTAATGTTGATATATTACTTGGGTCAAGTAAAAAATCAACAATAGCAAAAATAATTTGAATGGCCGCATCCACTAATTGCGGAATTGCGCCAATTAACCCATTAATTAAAGCGATTAAAATAGTAATACCCGCATTTATTATTTGTGGTAAATTTTTTGTCAACACGGACAAAATTGTACTGATAATAGTTGGCAGCATTGCAATTAATTGTGGCAACGCCTCTATAAGTCCGTTAATTAATGAAATTAATACAGATACGCCAGTTTCTGCAATTTGAGGTAAACTTTCGTTCATAAAATCTGACCACGCTTGAATAATTCCAGGAAGCATGCCTATTAAAAGAGGCAAAGCGTCCATTATCCCGGTTGCTAATCCTTGCAATAACTGTATTCCAGCGTCAATCAGCATCGGCATATTTTCATACAACGTTTTTATCATAGTCAAAATTGATTGAATGGCAATTGGAATTAACTCGGGTAGTGATTGTGCAATACCATTTATAATAGCAGTTAATATTTCCATACCAGCGCGGAGCATATCTGGAAGCATCAACAAAAGAGATTTGACCAATTCACTTATAACGGTAATTGCAACTTGAGCAAGCTTTGGCAATGCGTTTACAATGCCAGTAATGAGTGATGTAACAATCGGGACACCAGATTCAAGCAGCGTTGGCAAAAATCCGATTATTCCATCTAAAAGTGAACTTAAAAGCGTACCGCCCATTTTTACAATGTCTGGAATGTATTTTTGTCCTGTTTCAAAAAGCTGTTCCATTGCTTCTTGTAATCTTGAAACAAAATCATCAATATTTAATTCTCCGGAAATTAAACCAGAAAATGCTCCGGTTAAAGCATTTGCAACGGGAAGCAACTTGCCACCTATAGTTGCCGATAAGTTTTCCATGTTCAGTTGCATAATGCGCTGTTGGTTTGCATAGCTATCGGATGTTTTAGCAAAGTCGCCTTGCGCATCTGCCGTAGCCTGCATGATGTAGTTATATCGCAAGGTTGTTTGTTCGGCTTGCGTCATGTCTTTGTAAGATTTTTTAATACCCTGTGACATTGCATATGTTTCAAGGTTTACAACGGACATGTTTATGCCAAGCTGTTTAAGCGGTTCAGTTTCGCCGGATATGCCTGAACGCAATTTATTAAAAGCGTCTTCTGCGTCTAGGTTATAAAACGAAGCCATATCTCCGGCCAAACCAGATAGATTGGTTGACATTTCTGTAACTGCGTCACCGGCCAAACCGGTTGATTTAAGCATAGCGCCCATTGTGCCAGAAAATTGTTTTGCAGAAAGCTCTGACAACCCAAAATTAGTTGCCGCACTTTTTGCAAATTTATCTATTGCAGACGCACTTTCTCCAAACGTCGTATCGACAACGTTTTGAACTTCTTGCAAATTGCTTGCAACTTCTATTCCGCTTTTAGCAAATCCAATAAGCTTGTCAGCGGCAGAGCCGATAAGATTTCCCATGATTTTTAAACCGCCAAGAATTGCGCCCGATAAAACGTTTGCTTTTAAAACGTCACCAAAAGATATTGCGCTTTTTCCTGCCGTTTCAATTTTACCGGACACCTTGTTAAAATTATTAGTTAAATCGCTAATATCCGCTTCAATTCGTACAATTAAAGCACCGATATCTTCATCTGCCATGTTTTCACTCCCTTTCGGGCATAATAAAACGCCCGTTTAAAGGCGCTAAATAAACACCTGATCTATATAAACACCGTGCGTAATTTTATTTGAATCTTGCGGATGTACTTCTTTTTGTTTTGCCGTGTTAAACATTTCCTCAAACGAAATAAAGTTATTTTCACTCATGTGTGGACGCAAAACAAGCCATAATTCCCATGTGCGTTGTTCCAATTCACGCTCTTTAAGCTTGTTATACTGCGGTATAAAATCAAACATTTCCAAATCAAGAACAAATTGAGTGTCATGGTAATTGCGCAAAATGTCATCATAAAGTTCTGCTGTCTCTATTTGACAGCAGATTTGAAAAAACCCATGTTTTCAGCGCTAAAAAGCTCCTTTATAAGATTAATAAAATCCGGCAAATCCATATCTGAAATTTCTGCCGAAGTTGTGCCGTTAAGGTCAGCAATAAAGGCAAAAAATTCTTTTTCTGCTTTGTAATAATTTTCGATAACAATTCCTAATAGTTCAGCCGTCAATGCGCCTCCGGTCATTTTTTCTCCATTTACCGCATTACCAAATACCGTTTTAAGGCTGTCTTTGATTTCCATTTTTGCAAGAATTTTTGTAAAAGGTGCAATATCTCTTGCCTTTAAAGAACGCATAATATATTTCTCCTTTTAATTTTTTATAGGTTGGGGAGGCAAGCGCCTCCCCGTTTAGCAATACGCCGCTTTTATTAAGCGGATGTGGTAAATTCGTAAGTATAGGCCGCTGTCATGGCTATACCGCGAGAATCTTTTACTCCGGTTCCGATAATCACGCTGTAGGTGGTAGAGGCCGTCATGGCACTCTGAGTAATGGTTATGGTTTCACCACCTGTAGACTGTGTAATGGCGGTAACCGGAACAGTCGTTGCGCCGCTCACCTGAATAATAGTAAAGTTTGAAGCGCTGACTGTGCTTGCAAGAATCGCCTCGCTAAACGTAATAGTAAGCGTAGTGGTCTGAGTACCGGACGTACTTGCGGCGGACGGAACTGCGCTTGAAAACAACGGTGCAGTTGTGTCGGCGGTCGGATCGTACACAGCGGTAAACCAACTCGTTCCGGTTGCCGTAGTATAATCGTTTGCATCGTCGCGTGTCGACCACTTATATTTTCCGTCGTACACACGCGCTACAAACTTACCGTTAAGTGTCGGTGTCTGCCAACTGATTGAATCGCCTTTTGTTTCGTGATCCATCGACGGTTTGCTAAACTTGCCCTTTAAGAACCAGTAATACGAATAGCCCCCGTTGCTGCGTTTTGCCCTGAATCCAAACGCGGTATCAACGGGCTGATCGGTTGCTGTTTCTGCCATCACGCCGCCTGTGATCGTGTGTCCCATCAACGCGGCGTAATCTTCCTGCGAAATGTCCGCTATGCCAACGTCAAGCTCTAACTCACCAATCGTTTCAGCGGTATCATACGGCCCATCGTCGGCAAAGATCGTTGCAACTTCTGAATTGGGATTGTAGGATACCGTCATAGCGCCTTTCAGCGCAACGGGCGTGTCGTAGCTGACCGCCGCTGATGTGTCCGACACAAGCAGCGAATAATAGAACTTGTCAAGGCCAATTAAAACCTTTTTAGCCATTTAATGTTTCCTCCCCCGTTAAAAGTTTGGGTCTGAGTAGTCAATCCTGTACCGCATTGCTTTATGTATGATTTTAGTATCCGTTTCGTACAAGTCCGCGCAGGAAACCCGCGCAAACTCCAATCCGGTCATAACATCGTCAACAGCTTGCGCATATGCGGTAAGGCTTGACTTTCCCCACAAATCAATTTGATACGTTATTCCCGCCGCTATTTCCTGATTGTCAGCCGACAAGCTAACATTGTTTGCAACTTCAAAGTAGCTTACAGACGGTAAACCGGTAAAATTCGGCGGGTAATTGGGATAAATTCCTGCCATTGTAGATAAAGCAGTTGCGGATTGCAAGGCAGTCACAACCGCTGATTTTATACTTAGCATTACAAGCCGCATCCTTCCTTAAAAGCTTTAGCAAGCATCTTTAGAATCTTTTGTTTATTATTTTCAAGAGCCGGATACAAATAAGGCTGTGCGTTCATTTTTGACGTGCCGTATTCAACCGATTTTGCGTATTGAACATTTGTTCCAACCTCTGCTGAAATATTGTTTTCGCTACTGTCTGAAAGTCGTGTTGCAATACTGTTGCGCAATCGCCCCGTGTCAACAGGCGCGTTTAGTTTTGCATGCCGCTCGACAAGCATGCCTGCCAGCATAACGGCTTGTTCTTGCTGCGTATATACCTGTTTGCCTATTGATTTAAACTTTTCCGCAAGCTCTTTGCCGCCCTCAATGCCAACTTTTGTTCCGCGTTTTTTCGCCATTATCCAGTCACCGGCTTTACAATCGCTTCACAGTGATTCCCGTATTTTTCAATGCGGTAAATGTCATATGTGCCGACGCTATCAACAATCTTGCCGCCCTCTTGAGCAACCGTAGAGGCTTTCAGGAAAAACAGGTTGGTTATGCCGGAATCGGATATTCCGTATTCTTTAAACGCAATTTCACCGGATAACGGCTGTTTGTTTGCGCGTTCAGTGGTTTGCGAGGCTGTCCACGTAACGGACGGATTACCCTCTGCGTCATACGTTGTATTGGCGCTTGACGGCGTGTTTTGAAGCGTTACGCTGATATCGAGCAGCATTAAAACACCGCCTTTTTATAGGCGTTTAACACACTTGCATGCTGGTCAATCAGCGAATTTTCACTCCACACATATGTCAACTTTCCCTGTGTAAGTTGTTTAAGCCCGACTGTTCCATCCTGTTGTTGACCATATAAATCGGAAGCTATGCTAATAACAGCGTCTTCAATGTCATATGGGAGAGTGCGCAGCGTTTCGGGTGTTAATGTGTACCCCGCCGAATAAGTTACCTCTATATTGTCAATGGGCGCTGTAGGCTCACCTACAAGCCCTGTAATGTAGCCGCACCACGTCCATCCATTGTCCTTAAACACAATGCCTTGATCCAGATACGTACTGTCGCTTGTAGCGTAATCCGTACCGGCAGTTAACGCCGCACTATTAACCTCAATTGAGGCAATAGAATTAACTGGATATTGATTTAAAACAAGCTTTTGCCGTCCTGAACCTTTGTAAAATTCATCGTATGTGTCGGCTATAAATCTGCGGTTACAGTATTTAGATACCATGCCGGACGCTGAATTAATGTTGCGTTCAAGCATAGAATCCTTGCTGTAGTCCCACGCAAAATAGCTGTAGCCAGATATGGTAACGCCTGCGGTTATCGCCGCCGTAACCGAAATCGAACCAGACGAATAGTCTACAGTTATTCCAGCCGTTAAAATCGTTGTGTCCGCAGTTGTTCCGTTATAAAAAACGCCTAAATAATTAGGCGCTAAATCGGAATGTGCAAACTCAAACGTTGTATACGCTGTAGACGTTGCGGTTAAAGTTTCGGATGCTGTAACTGCCGTCAGCGTATACAGATTTAGGTATAGGCGCATGTTTGCCATCGTGGTGAGCGCCTGTGAAGTTAAGGGCATTTACATATCACCCCCAAAGGGGAAGGGGTGATTGCTCACCCCTTCGTCACAACATTTTTGTTTGACGCTTTCCCCTTGTCCTTTGGATTAATCATTTTGTTTTGGTTTGGCTTTTTCATGCGATTTAGACAGCCGGTTCAGTGACAGCGTCGCCAAGAATGCAAACTGCCGTAAAGGTGGTTGTACATACGGCGCTTGCGGGTGTTGCATAAATTTTGATATAACGGTCAGCACCAGCAAGGTCTACATCAAAGCCCTTCGAAGTCACGGACGAAGTGACATTATATGTAGTGGTTGCGTTTGCGCTGTCGTAAATGGTATATGTGCCGGTTCCATCTGTGGAATCGTACACGGTAATGGTAATAATGGCCGTATCTCCCGCTGTCGCTTTTCCCTGAATTACAACACGCGCGGAAAGATAACCCTCTCTGTCAATGGCAGATGACATTACCGCGCTTGTGGCCGATCCCGTGATTGTCACGAGCATACAAGCTTTATCGACAACCTGTTCAATGAGCTTACGTCTCATGCTAAATCCTCCTTAAAAATTGAAATAATGCAAATTTCAGTTAAATATACGGATACTGATAAACGAGGAATGAAGTGTCATGCCTTAAGGCAAAGTCATGCTTGCTGATAACCTTAAGAATGGTCAAGTCCTGCGAGAACGCAGACTGAAGCTGAGAACCGTCATAGTAAGAAGCCTCAGTAGACGCGGAAAACTCAAACGACATTTCATCACCGAACAAAAATTCGGAGAAATCGCCAAGGAAAATGTCAGAATAGGTTGTTCCGGCAGTAGCGTTTGCAGTAGTGATCTGATTACTGACTTTGAACGGGAATCCATTAAGCATTCCACGATCCATTTCAGCGCGATAAATGTACTGATTTGTGGTAGTTTTTAGATTATAGAACGCGCCCCAAATCTTGCTGTTGAAAATCCATCCGACATTAATCATTGGGGTATTGTCAGTCATAAGCTGTGAAATCATCGTGCCGGGTACGTCGCCTGTCAGTGTTGCGGAACCAGTGGCGCAGCTTATGTTTGCGGTCGTAACGCTTTTCTTAATGCCAAGCGGAGTAAATGCCGTACCGCTGCCATACATGCCGGTATAGTCAAATTTCAAGCGCATCTGCTGTACCATATCGTCACGAACAAGACGGTCAGCGGCCATAGAAGAATCGCGGATGAGGTCGTTGCTGATAGGCACAAGCGTAACAAGCTTTTTAGAGCTTAATTTGATGTTGGCAAAAGTCTGCTGAGATTTTGTCGCGTCAGTTGCTTCTCCCTGATAATAGGAAGTAGCGCCGCCTGTCATCTTCGGCAGATTGATATTGCCCTTCGGCATAGGAATCCGGCGCGCGCCAAGTTCCACAATCGCCGTTTTGGATAAGAGCAACGGTATAATGTCGTTGGCATACTGTTCATTGAGTAGGAATCCACCTTCGGAAGGTGTGGTTGCTGTAAGCTGTTTAAGCACCGTTTTAACGTGTTCGTCATTGGGATACATGCCTGTTTTCCCGCTGGAATTGCCCTTTTCAGCAATGTAAAGAGCCTTTTCGGGGTCATTCTTAGCAAGAATCATGCACTTTACAATTCGCGCAGTAGCAATACCGGGTTCGGTTTTTTCCTCTGCTTTTGCGGGCTGTTTCTCGAAAATGTCAGCGTATTTGCGCTGCGTTTCATCGTACTGTTTCTGCTTTTCGGCAATCGGAGCAAGCTGCTCCTTTACGGTTTCACCGATAACGTTTTTGATATCATCGATTGTCATTGTTAATTTCCTCCTTTAAATAGGTCTTGATAGATTCTGAAATCATGTCTTTAAGTTTGTCCGGTGTTATATCCGGTTCGTCAAGCGGCTTTGACGATTTCACAAACTCTATAGCATCAAGGTTTATTTCAACCTTGCTTGCATCGGGTTTTGCTGATTTTTCGCATAAAGAAAGCACTTGTGATTTAATCTCCGCAAGTGCTTCTTTTATTTCTATTAATTCTGTGTTTCTATGTTCTTGGGAATACCGATCCAGTTCTTCATACGTCATATAGTGTGTTTTGGGTAGCTCCGTTTCGTCCTCCATCATGCCGGATGTGTCGATAAACTTTCTAAGTCGGTCGCCGCAACCTTTCATACTTTCGCAGATTTCGTCAAGCATGGCGCGATTTTTGGAAGAAAGCGTTGCGCCGGATTTTGTTTCTATGTTGTCAACATCAAATTCCATTGTTTTAATTTCCTCCGGCATATATTCTTTAAATTCAGGCGGTTCCTTGTCGAAGTCTGCATAGTGTTTTGCAAGGTGATTATAAACGCCTTTGCGTTCTGCGTCTGGTATCTGCACTCCCCCGCGCGCGCCTAATAGCGCGCCCATAGCGGCAGAAACAGCGCGCCACACCGTTGTATATCCATCTGCTTTGTGGTGAGGAAGTTTGTATGCCCGTTTAACGTCTGCGTTTTCTGAGTCATACCAGGCGCACATAATCTTTAAATTATCAACAGAAGCAGAAGAAATTTCGGCGGGTCCGTCCCATGTTTCAGATTCATCGGCAAGAGGATATTTTTTATACGGTATTACCGCTTTTTGCTCCATATCGCTAAACTCTTTTTCCATAGCATCAAGGTTTAACCCTTTTGCCTTTGCGGTTTGAATTAAACAAGATGGATTTGCGGGAACCGGGACAATACTCCATTCGAGCAATTCCCACTTTGTGTAATGTTTTCCCCATCTGCTTTCCGGTATTTGGTCGAACTCTACTCCGTTAAACCCAACGCTTGCGGCCTTAAGAAAACCACCCTCGCAAAGTTTTCTGCAATCCTGCGCAAAACCAGTTGGCGCAAATTCAACCTCAGATTCTATGTATTCAGGATAAATTGATTCACGCAAAGACTTACCGACCGGAAGACTTGAATAATCATGTGCAAATAGAACAACCGGATTGTTGCGATAATTTGTAAGGTCACATCCCATTGGTTCAAGTACATCCTCGTCGCGGTCTGACGATTTTGTGCTTATTTTAAACACCAAATTGCCTTTATCGTTGGCCTTGATATCCATCGGCAAAGATTTAAAAATTGCGGACATTAAATCACCCCTTATAAATTCAGCGGAAGAACGACAACGGAAACAGACGTTCCCGCCGTGATTCCCGCGCTGAATGTTGCTGTAAGCCCTAAATAATCTGTAAGTCCGCTAAACAAAAGCGTCCTGCTTGATGTTATCGCTCCGGTTGTCATTTGTGCGGATGTTTCCTTATTAAATATGGCGTTCATTGTCCCGCCGCTTGTCATTGATCCATCGATTGTGGTTGTAACCTTGCTGCCGGATAACGTTGTTTCAAGCAACATTGAATTAAACCCACTTATATCTGTTGAAGACGATGTATATGTGGTGCTTCCGGTTAAAACAGCCGTTATTGTTGCGGTTATAACCGTTATTGGAGTACCTTTTGGCAAAACAACTCCACCGGCCCCCAATGCCGAATTACCTTTCCAGTAAAAATCATTCACAGCTATTGTCCCACCTTTCGTTGATAAGTTTTCTTGCATTAAATTCAACTACTTGAAAATGTTTCTGCAAAGCACTTCTAAACTCAGCTACTATTGCAAGCGCGTCGCATTGACTTGATTTTAATTTAAGCTCGTCAACCTTGTCCATATGCACTCCTTAAACGATTGTGTTGCGAGTCGATCCGGTAACGAAATATAAATGTGTGCCGTCATACTCAAAAGTCCCGCCCAAAAGTCCCGCCGTCACAGAAGCCGATGGAAGCAAGGCGCTTGCTCTTATGCGAAACGGGGCCATTGTAAACGGCAACGGTCCGGCTCCCCCGTTAAGCGTTGCGGCTCCGCCGACTCCTGTTGATGCATACATAATAGCAACGAACACTATCGCGCCGATCCCGTCAACTGCAACACCGGACGTTGCCGTGTTAATTACCAAATTCGCGGTTACGGAAGGCGTTAAATTAGTTGAGTTGTGAACGATCACCGCGGCGGTTGCCGAAGTCAATGTAAGGAGGGCCAGATTAAATCTCGCTGTATT
>Ga0172381_10001009_pt1 | contig 34996 bp, 48 predicted proteins | sample Leawel6488metaG_FD_119754 | JGI IMG/M metagenome (GOLD analysis project Ga0172381, IMG submission 119754) | Leachate microbial communities from a municipal landfill in Southern Ontario, Canada - Leachate well 64-88 metaG | ecosystem: Engineered > Solid waste > Landfill > Unclassified | place... | reverse complement strand
GCACTGGCAACCAATCCACTGGGTTGGATACTTTTGGCAGTGGGAGCCATTGGAACTGCAGTTGAAGCAACAGTGGGATGGTCACAAGTTTGGGCAGTATTTTATAATTATGCATCTGCTGCATTAAGGATCACCTGGAGTTATATCAAAGCATTTGGGTTAGCTTTAAAGGATATGACCATTTTATGGATGCAGATACTTACCTTACCTTGGCAGATCATGTATAATACAGCATCTGAGATCTTCAAGAAACTGGCAGGGATGATGAAGAAACTGGTATCCGGGGATTTCAAAGGAATCTTTGAGGATTTAGGCAAGGGATTGATCAAGGGAGTTGGGGAGCCAATAGTAGCAGTTGGCATGCAGTTGCAGAAAACCTTGAATAATTTTAAGGGATTAGGACAAAATGCAGCAGCAGAATGGAGAACTGCAGGAGTAATGGCAGCTTGGGCAGCTACACAGGGAAAGAAAAGTGTGGATTATACCAACATGCCACAAGGAGATGGATCTGGTGGTGGTGGTGGAGATCAAGGAGCAGAAACAGATAAAAAGGCAAGCTTGATTGAAGCCTATTACTCTGAATTGAAATGGCAAGCAACCGGGTATGAAGAATTCATGAAAGCTTTATACCAGGCAGAATGGGAAAACTTCCTTAAAGTAACCGGGGATAAAGAAAAAGCAGATGCCCAGCTTACTGCACATTTAAAAGCATTGGAAGCAGATAAAACTGCCTATGAGCTTGAACAATGGCAAAAGGCAAACACTGAACACAGGAGAAGCTTTGAAGAGCGCAAAGCTGATATAGAAAGCTACTTGAAAAAATTGGAGAATTGGAAACTTTTAGGGATATCGGTTGGCACTGATCTGCAAAAAACATGGGATGAATATCTTTCACTTTTAAAGGAAAAATCAGAAGATTCTGCCCAGGCATACCAAGATGCTCAATCCGGTAATGTGAAAACTACTGAGGAAGAAATTGGCATTTTGAAAACCCAATATCAAACTGATCTTGATAATTACAATTCTGCCCAGGTAAAGAAACTGGAAATTGATAAAAAAGCAGCTGAAGAAAGAAGAAGGTTATGGGAATCCAATAACCAGGTATTGATGAATGGTTTTGATGCTATCATTGCCGGATATACAACCATGTTTAAAAGCATGTTTGATACTTCCATGAGTGGAGGGGAAAGGATCAAGGCAATTGGCAACAGCATCAAGGATTCCTTGATCAATTCATTTGCTCAAACTACTGCCAACTGGATCAAATCAAAATTGATTGAGCTGGCAATCCATTCAACCACTGAGAAAACCAAAACACTGGTAACTGCAGAAAGTGAAGCAACCAGAACAGCTATTCATTCAACCAATTTGATGGTACAATTTGCCAAGGATGTATTGTTTGGGATAAAATGGGTAATGCTTCAAATATGGAAGTTTGGAGCAGCCTTACTTAATTTCTTTGCATTCCTTGGACCTTTTGCACCAATAGCAGTTGCAGGAGTATTGGTTGCAGCAGGATCATTGCTTGGAAAACTGAGAAAAGGTTTTAAAGGTGGTGGTTGGACCGGGGATGGAAATGAAAATGAAGAAGCAGGTGTTGCCCATAAGCAGGAAGTTATCTTTGAAAGTGGAATAGCAAAAAAGAATAAAAATTCATTGCTATACCTTAGAAATTTACTGCAAAGAGGTATAAATCTATCAGATATCCTATTCCCCAGGGTGCAAATGCCAACTTTAGCATATGCCCAAGGATCTGGAAACTCTTTTAATTATGACAGGATGGGAGATTCCATTACTAAAAGCCTAATAAAAGGCATGCAGGAAAGCAATTCCGGACAAAATAACCCGGAAATACATTTACATGTGAAGATCGATCCCACAACCATCAGTGATTTGAATAGGAAAGGATTGAAGTTAGAAAACAGACAGGAAATGTAAGGGAATCAAAAATTAAGAATTGGCAGAAGCAGAAGGTGGTTCCAATGAAACAGCATGAGTTTACAGAAATAAAATATTTTGATGGTTGTTTTGACCATACAAGACCATTGGAACATCAAATATACATAGGCAATGATGAAATGACCAAGGAGCCAAAATTTGTGGAATTTGTTTGCCCATGTGGTTGTGGTCATTCTGTATTTTTAAGAGTAAACTCAACCGGGGATGGAGATCATATCTGGAAAATTGAAAAACATGATGATGGTACTATTAGTTTATACAATTCAATATTAATGACTATAGGATGCCATTCACATTTTTATGTTAAACACAATAAAGTGGAATGGTGTAAATGAAAACTATCACTTTTATAAGCAAAGACACGAACACCGGAACCTGGAAAACAGATCTAACCATAACTGCAGATGAGTATATTTCCATTGGGATGTCACCTATAAAACTGGTAACTGATCAGTATTTCATTCGTGAACCTCAAAGAGCGCAAATCTTATTTCATTACAATCAGCAAATTGATTCTCTTACACAACTTTATGCAGGTAATATGCAAATTGGTAATGAGAAGATATGCCATGAGTTAGTAAGAATTTGGGAAGGAAGCAAGCTTTTAATGACAGGGATCATTCCCATTCAACTCAAAACCTCTGATGAAGCAAATGATAGCTTGGAATTGACAGTGTATGATGTTTCTTACCTTCTAAAATTATATGCAGATTCCAGCATGATAGTGCAGATCATGGAAGATATTGTAAACAACCTGGGAATAATCCCATGCACAGTATTACATGATCATCTATTGCAGGATTTGATTGGTGGGATGTTTCATGCAGGTTTTGTGGAGAATTACATACCCGGATTTACTTTGAATCTTAATTATGATCCTTTACATTTACGAACTTTCAGCGAATATCCAATATATGATTATGGTGTTGACTGGGCAGCCTTGATAGAACAAAGAGATACTTGGGCGCAAGATAGAATTGATGAAATAGAAGCAAGCCATATAACAGGAACTGCTGATTACTACCAGGAAGATGGTTTTTACATTGAAGATGGAGTGGTGGTTTATGAAATGAGAGCTGCTGCACAGGTTTATGCACTTGGTTCACCAGCATTTTACCGGAGATATAGAAGAAAAATCAGATTTGTGGGAACTGTACAATTTATAAAAGATGATGTGTTTTATGATGAATTGGCAATTGGTTCCTTACCAGCAGAAATTGATTATGATAGTGGTGGAGATGAATTGAATTATGGAGCGCATTATGATGATGTGGTGGTATTAACCGGATCTGCATTCATCAGATCGATCCTATTGATAGCAGAAACTTACAAGGCAAGTGATCTTTTGAGAACAGCCTTATTGATCAATGACCTGGCAATCTATTGTGATCCCAGTGGGAATTTGGTTGTAATGAATAAGATGTCATCCAATACAGCTTATGAAGATGTTGTATTAACAGATGATGATATCTATGATGATTCTATCAAAAATGAGATATTATGGTTGGAATCATTCAATGCTGATCTTTTAATAGGATTGGATGCAACCGATGTTGTAAAACAAATGATCCTGGATTATTTCAATGGCATGCCTTGGAAAAATGTGATAAACATGAAATTATGGGATAAAGAAGTAAACATAGGGCAATTCATATCATATGGAACGATCAGAGCCAAAATCATTGAAATTCAATTGGATGAAGATAATGATCCTACAATAAAAGCAATTTATGGTGGTGAAGAATGAGTGTTCCTTATATCTGGATAAGTAAAGAGATCAAATTCTTTAATACTGCTGAATCCACTTCTATAACATTTTCCAAAGCTAACCGGAACTTTTCAGATGCGGTTGTCAGTTACCAGGAAGAAATGGTAAAAGACAAAATGAAATCAGGAAAATACGTCACCAGGCGCAAAGGGTGGAGGGCGTACCTATCAGTTGACCTTTTATATCTAAAGTCAGCAGATCAAAGCCTTATTCTTACATTAATCGGTCTTATAAATGGAGCTGACATAAAATGCACCTGCAGTACCGATAATATACCTTTACCCCTGGGAAGCATAAGTCTTACTTCAAAAGTCAAGTTTGACCGGTTCGGAAAGATCGTTTATGCCGGTTCGAAGCTTCACCTGGAATTTATTGCTGATGATCTAATTGATAATGTTCCAACGGTACATGAAAGCATTCTGCCTTTGAATCCTAAATATCATTCAGAAGGTATATTTATGTGGTCAGGGATAGAAAGCTCAGGAGTTGCAGGTGCGCCGGTATCCGGGTATCTAAATGAAGTTATTGATGCAGGTAACCTGGTTCAAGGCGATAAGACAAAACAACCCTTAGTCCAAGGATCCGGAGTTCATGAAGGAGCTGACTTTATATGGTCGGCAGAACGGATGCTTTGGTGCAATGAAATGGCAGCTTTTATCGGAAAAACAAAGCCGTTTACGATTATCATGGCAGTTGGTTATAACTCAGGAAATCACTGCAGGGATACCTTCTTACAGTTTAATGACGGTTCTAATGGCTATTTAACGCTTCAGGCTTCATCTAATGAAGGACATCTGCATGTTTATGCCGGTTTGCTAAGTCAGGGCGTTAATGCTCAGTTTTGTGAAACAACTGCCTATTTACCCTCCGCAGCAACAAAACCAATTATTATAGCAATTCAATACGATGGGAATAACATATTGAAGATCATGCCCGGAAGGGGAACGATTGAAACAGTTAATCCATTTAATAAACTGACAACCCAGGCAACCACGATGCGTGTTGGACGTGGCTTTATTTGGCAGGGCAATGATGATCTTGGAGACTTCCGTTTTCATTATCTTCAAATCTGTTCTGCAGCTCTTGACCTGACCGGTCAGGACTTCAATGATCTGTTAGATTTTATAGAGGATAACATATAATGAGCGTTCCTTATATCTGGAATTACAATTCATTAACTATCTATGATCATACTAATAGCACCTATGTGACGTTTAGCAAAGCGCTTAAAACGCTATCTAATGCTGACCTTTCTTATGAAGAAGAATACAAACAGGAAAGAATGCGGTCCGGAAAGTTAAAGAAGCGCTCACGAGGTTACAGGGCAAACGCTCAAATTGACCTGTTATACACGAGTTCAGATAAACTTGATACATTTATAGGGTTGATCAATATACTAAACACAGCAAGCGTAGATCTTACGTTTGATACCGAACTGACAGGGTTTAATGCAGGGGAGTTCCTTCTGATCTCTAAGATACAGTTGGATAAACTAAGCAAATTGATGTCAGCAGGTAATAAAATAAAGCTTGAGTTCGAAGCAATTAGTTTGGTGAGTGCAATTCCTACTGATCATGCTACAACATAAATAAGACAGCCAGCAAGACAACACCACAGCAGTGTGGTGTTTTTTTTGCCCAAATAATAGGTAAAAAGACACAAATCAATTGATTTATCTTAAAACTATTTGACTAAACGCCCATTCTCATAAGTAATAGAAGAGAAAAGAATACACCTACAGCCATCATCTTACAGCATCTTGAATTTCACTGCCAAATCTAAATCAATGGGATATTGATTCTAATTGACTAATCTTAGTATCTTTCAAGTAGTATGTTCCTCTTTTAGGCAATGTAGGAACATGGCAGGGATGAATGATAGGGATAAAGATATAGATCATGGGTATAAATATGTATTTGTTCATGTCATAGAACAAATATCGGAACATAGGGGGGGGGGTAGGGTGCTTCCAAAATAACCATGCCTATATAGGTATTTATCCCCAGTTGCTTATATCGATACAAAATTTTAGGAGTTTGATAGATATCTTATATTTTTTAAAAATTTTTAAAAATTTAGTTGACAGGCAAATCCCAGGTTGTTATATTGTTCTTGTGAAATCGATGAGCAATAAACAAAGATAAGGAGTAACTCATGAAACCATTTATGATCTTAGACAATGACAAATTAACTGCTGTATCAATCATCCGGGAGAACAATCACCAGGTTGTTTATGTTCTTGCAGAGATGAATAAGGAATCTGCCATGTATGATTCTATCTGCCAGGTTGCAAAGGCATATGGATGTGGGAAGAATTTGATAGATGGATATACAGAACAAGAGTTAAAGGATATTATAGCAGTAAACAAGGAAAATGGGATTGAATTTGCAACCATTATTCTTAAATCAAGTGATAGAGGTAAAAAGAAAACCTGGTGTTGGAGAGGATTTAGAACCAGGGAATGCATTTCTGATACTGAAGGTGGAGAGATTGAAGAAGGTATTATAGGTTTTGAGGTTTTCATAGGTTATGAAAGAGGTCAATTCTTTGGAAGAGTTGCAGTGAGAGAGCAATGAAGGTTGGACTTTTAGCTGTAGATAATAGCTCTAACTTCCCTTCCCTTCCATTGATGAAGATATCAAGCTATCACAAGATGATTGGGGACCAAGTGGAGATAATGCAACCATATGTTCATTATGATCAAATTTATGTATCTAAGGTGTTCTCTAACTCACCGGATTATAAGTATAGGTTAAATGCTGATAACATTATTAAGGGAGGTACAGGATATCCTGGAGGGGATAATCTTCCAGATAACATTGAGCATATATATCCTGATTATTCTTTATATCCAAGCCTAACAAATGATGCTGCCTTTGGATTCCTTACAAGAGGATGCCCAAGAAATTGTGAGTTTTGCATAGTAACCGATAAGGAGGGGAATAAATCTGTAAGAGTTGCAGGATTAAGGGAATTTTGGTCCGGTCAAAAGAATATCATCCTGTTAGATCCAAATTTTCTTGCATGCAAGGATAAAAACCTCTTATTTCATGATCTCATTGAGAGCAAATCTTACATAAACTTCACACAGGGATTGGATATAAGACTTCTAAATGATCAGGATTTGCATAATCTGAAACTGCTAAAGATAAGAAGATTGCACTTTGCATGGGATATGGATAAGGATTCAGATTTGATTATTAAGAATTTAACTCTTTTAAAATCATATCTGAGCATAGATAAACGATCTGCAACAGTGTATGTATTAACAAATTATGGAACAAGCTTTGATTTTGATATGTATAGGGTTAAAAAGATTATGGAATTAGGGTTTACTCCCTATGTAATGATCTATGATAAACACCTTATTACTCAACACAATAAACTCTATAGGACCAGAAGCATAATGATGGAATTTGCAAGCTGGGTTAATCAACCAAACTACTTTTACAGAAGTAAATTTAATGAATTTCTAATATTTAGAGGTATCAAGCAGCATACACCATTTTATGAAGATCAAGAAGCTAAATGGTATGAATACAACCAATAAAAAGGAGAAAAAGATGGCAAATAAGACTACAGCATTTGTACCTACTGATGAGAATCAAAAACTGATCGATCAGTTGAAAGAACAACACCTTACTCCCACCAAGATAATGAGGTGGGCATTAGATGAATTGGATAAGGTTGTAAATCCAAAACCTAAAGAAAAGTAATCTCTACAAAAGGAAGTAACTCATGAATACAAGACTTGTTAATTTACTGGTGAAGGCAATACAGGAAACTGAATGCAGTTATGATGGATTCAATCAAGCTGCTAAGATTGCCAGGGATCGATGCCAATTAAAGGCAAAAACAAAGCCAAAAGCTGATAAACAACTTCCTACTCTTGAAGATTTAAGGAAATTCTTTGCAACTGTGAAAAAATCAAGCGCAAAACATACTCTGATGATCAATTTAATGTTTCTAATGGGTTTGAGATGTGAAGAAATGACACTTTTAAAGTGGGATGATCTGGACCTTGAACCGGGGAAAGAGCTTGCCCATGTGCATAGAAAAGCCAAAAGGGATAAGAATTTTGTGATACCAGGGCAAATTGCTGATCATCTTAGGTTGTGGAAGGACCAAAATAAGAAAGCAGTGTATGTATTTGAGAGCAAATATCATGAGCATTATACCACCAGAATGGTGAGAAAGATGGTGCAGGGATACCGGGAAGCTGCAGGATTATCTGCTGTGATCCATCCACATGCATTCCGGCACTTGATTGCAACTTTCTTGGCAGATGAGGGATGGTCATCACATGAGATTCAGTTGGTAACTGGGCATGATTCTCTTACCAGTACTGAGAGGTATATAACCAACAATGTGAACACCATCAGAGGTAAATTAAACCAGGTAACATCAAAAATTGGTGGTGGGTTATGAGATTAATCAAGGTAGATGCAGGATGTTATCTTTTAACCGGACCAATATCACATTGGGCAGCTATAAGGCATCTAATACAACATCCTTTCAAATATGATAAAGAGCCTAATGTTATCTTTATTCTTCCCTTGAATCAAGAGGAATTGATATCCTTAGAATTTCGCAAAATTGAGCATGGATATGCCTTAGAAGAAAATCATCTTAGGCAATTGATAATCAGCATGGATAGGATGATCATAAGCAATTTCATGAATGGCATTGAATCCTTATTCAAACAATCAAAATTTGAAATTGGCAAGAAAGAAAGAATAAAAATTTACTTGGATTATCGGTTCCATTATGGATCAGTTGATCTGATTTTGGAATTGGATAATACTTGGGGAATTTGTGAACCTCAGAATTTTTAAGGTAGGTAAAAATGGATAAAGCTAAAAAGCTATCAAAAACCATCAAGGGAGTGAGAAGAGGTTGTAAGAAGAGAACATATCAGATAAACCAAGAAAACATCAACAAGCTAACTTCTCTAAGCTCCAGGTTGAAAATTCAAGCAAAGCCTAACTGCTGCTTAGATGACCTGGTGAATGAAGCATTACCACTTTTATTTGAGAAGTATGGAGAATGATATGAAAGATTCATTACTTAAAGGAATCCAGATTGTAAAGGATAAGCTCCCAGGGATGAATCTGTATGAGAAAGTAGAAGCAATGGAAGCAATCATTAAGAGCTATGAGATCATAGATGCTACAATCCTGAACTGGTCAAAGATGGAAACGGAAAGAAGTGAAAAACCAAAGCCAACAGGCTTCCAGCAAAAGAAAATGAATTACACCATAGAGGGAAACAAGAAATGAAAACCTTATCTGATTACCTCTACTATCAAGACGAGTCAGGCGAGTTGTATTGTGGCGACTGCCTCGAAATCATGCCATTGCTTTCCGTGAAAGCTGATTTGCTATTGACCGACCCTCCGTATGGGATAGGTGCATCTTCTGGCTTTGGGGGCTTTGGGGGCTTTGGGAAGCCAATAGAAAGAAAATCCTACTCTGACACATGGGACAAAGAAAGACCTTCCAAAGAAGTATTTGAAACAATCATTAACGGATGTAATGATGCCATTATTTTTGGTGGAAATTACTTTGCAGACATTCTTCCCATGTCAACCCACTGGATAGTTTGGGATAAGCTAAACACGATGCCTACTTTTAGTGACTGTGAGCTTGCATGGACAAATGTAAAACGCAAATCAGTCATGAAAGTAACTGTTGAATGGAATGGTCTGATAGGTAAAGAATCAAAACGTCAACACCCAACACAGAAACCTATGAAGCTCATGCTCTGGTGTCTTAACAATTACAGCAAGCACGGTCAGCTTATCCTTGACCCCTTTGCGGGCAGTGGCACGACCCTTGTGGCAAGCAAGCAGATGGGCAGGCGTTACAGCGGGATTGAGATTAGCGAGAAGTATTGCGAGATTGCCAAGCGAAGGCTGGAAGGTACATCAGAACAGTATGAATTGGAGTTTAAATGAAAACCCTTCTTGAATACCAAGCTTGTGAATATTGTTTATCCAAAACACATAAACCCAATTATTTATCAATAAAGGAGTAACTCATGAAAAGAACACAGGAAGAAATAAAAGCGCAAACCCGGAAGAACATGCCGGGGTGTTTGATTGTTTTGGGATTTGTTGCTCTCATCTTGATCCTTATTTATCTCACTAATGGCATAACCAAGAAACACAATAATAATCATTTAACTCATAAGGCAGATATGGAACTGCTGCAGAGAGATCTGATTTATACCATTGCAGAAACAGATCCTGTTAATGTGGATATTATCAACAACTGGGAAGTAAGTTGTGAAGGAATGAGAAAGGATTTTCCGGAACTGATCCCACTGATCAACAAATCTTTGAATAACTATGCCAAGATAGATGTTTACTACAACACCGGGAGCAGGGTGGTTAGATTGATAGATAGGAACCAGGGAGCCAAGGAACTGGTTGAGGATCACACAGAAAAGCATGTGGTTAAACGATCTGTTTTTAATGTGAATCCTCAGAAGTATATTAACCGGGTAACTGAGAAGGTGATAAAATGAAAATAATATGCTCTGCTGCAGGAACCGGGAAAACACATGATTTGGTGAAATGGGTGCAGGAGATTCCGGTTGATATCACAAGGAGAGTAGCAAAAAGGATCATTGTATGCTATCATGGATTGGATATCATCAGATTTTTCAAAGAATATCATTTAAATCCTAACCAGATATTCAGATTTGCACACTTAAAACAGGATCTGCAAGGTTGTGATTTGAGTGATGTAGAGATTGCCTTTGATGATATGGATGAGTTTTTACTGCAAAGCATCATGAATGAAACACAAATAGGTGATAGACTTGGCAAGATCAGTTTCATAACTTTGAGAGATGGAAATGAATGAAGCAGCTTTTAGGCATATTTGTGATGAAGAGAGAGATAAGATTAAGATTAGATTCCCTAATGATTGGCAATATCTCAATGTTCTTTTGAGGTTATGTGATAAATGTGGTAACAGGAGATTGCAATTTACCTGCAACCGGGAACCAAGGGAAGCAATCTATCATCATAAATGCTATTGCTCAGAGTATAACTGGGAAGAGCAGATACTTACTGCAACTAAAACCGGAAAGAGTGTTTTTGATATTGTAAATGATATCCCATCTTCTGATCTCATACCCAAGGGAAAGAAAGATGATATACATTGATGATATCAAGATACCATTTAGAAACATGTTAATGTCACATATGACATCCATCCCACATGATACCCAGGAGCTGGTTGATTTTGCCATATCCCTTGGATTGAAAGAGGAATGGTTACAAACCCACAATAAAAAGCATATCCATTATGATATCTCACAAAGTAAGGTGAAAGAAGCATTAGATAAGGGAGCAACCTTATTATCTATCCAGGAGTATGTAACCTTGGTTCAAACCGATTGGAAAAAAAGGAATAACTCATGAAAAAAGAGAGAAGGATCAAAGGCAGGATGATCAGGAAGGAAAGGAAAAAGCATCCATTATTTAGAATGAATATCATACAGGATGAACTTGATATGCCGGATGCATTAGCAATGGCATTAAAAGGATTATTCCCACCTACAAAAACAAGGATTACAATGATGACAAAAACTGGAAAAGCCAGGTGGGAAGAATTATATCAGATGAAGATGCTTCCTGGACAATTAAACAATGATTGGTTCTAAACATCCCGGAGAGAAGAAGTATCCTGTCATCCCATTTAAGAATCAAGATACCGGGGTATTTGAATTTAAAACTGATGCACCTCATTTGAAATTCAATTATACTGAAAATGGCAAGATATTATCAGTGGGGATCATAATCGATCTGAACACTTTAAAGAATTGACCAGGTAGATTGGCTATCATGCAAATGGTAGCCTTTCTCCTGCTCATTTAACAAGTAAACTTGAAAACTTGTAAATACGCACATGCACACGCACATTAAGGAGGTTCAAAAAAAAAGATGAAAAAAACCATGCATACCATTTTCACATTTTGCTGTCTTGTCTGTCTTATTATATATATATGTTATTCATTTAATATATACTTACATAAGAGAGTTGTCAAGACAGCAAGCAAGACACACAAGACAGTAAGACAAAAATAAGACAGTGATCCGATAAAGCAAGACAGTAAAATGAGTGACATGTCTTATGGTTAATTTCTTTATTTTTATAGAAGTTATGTTACCAGCAAGACAACAAGACAGCAATTTGAGGGGATATACCTACCTTATAAGAATTAAAAATTAAAAATGAAGAATTAAAAATTACAGAGCAGAGCAGAAAGCAATCTGAAGAATGCTACTACCGGGGAAAAATGAGATCATAAATTAAAAGGAAATTTAGGTAAATGAATATGTCATAATACTTAATAGAAACAAGAACAACTGGAAACCAGGTTGATAAGAAAAAAGGTAAATAATTTTATTGACATGTTAGTGAGAAATCCAATAAGTAGTTTATACTCATTAACAATAGTTTAAGATTAGTTAAACCAAAATAATGAATGGAAGGTGAAATGGAAGCAACTCAACAAGATCCACCTATTATCCCATTAACAGCATCACAATTGAGATCACAATTAGCTGAGTTGAAGATATCCAATATTACAATTGCTTCTGCAATGGAAGTAACCCCGGAATGGATATCAACCATACTGGGAGAAAAAAGGGATAGTGAAGCATTAAGGTTAAAGATGACAGTTTATCTCATTAACTTTAGAAAGAAAGCTGAAAGCCATGAATGACATATTTAGTCAAATCAAGGACCAATTGCCATTGGTTGAATGGTTATCCCGGAACAATTACCAATTGGATAGATGTGGAAGTAAAACATACAGAATATCACCATGCCCATTGCAGGGATGTGATGGATCTGAAGCTTTTACTGTTTACCCGGAAACAAACACTTATAAATGTTTTAGCTGTAATCGATCTGGTTCCATCTTTGACATTCTCATTCATACAGGTGTTGCAACTGATATATCACATGCATTGATTATATTAGCAAAAGAATTAAACATCAGTTTGGAAAAGGAAGATACTGAAAAAGCTAAAATCTATAAGACCAGGCAGGAGATTTGGATTTTAGCAGCAGAATTCTATCACCAGGAATTGATGAAGTTAAAGCCTACGAAAAACTCCTTTAAGATAGATAAGAAGAAAACTGAGCAAACACCTCTCCAGGAAACTCCCTCCACTGGGGAGGTGAATGCTTATGCCTATTTGAGGGATGTGAGAAACAGATCAGATAAGATGATCATAAAGATGAAATATGGTTATGCAACAAGCAGGGATGGATTGGTTACCTATTTAAGAGGAAAGGGAATATCAGCAGATGATATGATCCAATCCGGGTTGGTAAGGCATAAACTGAAAGCAACAGAAGATAATAAAGATGAGGGATATCTATATGATTTATTCCAAGATGGTGTACTGGTATATCCGGTTTATTATCATGGCAAGATTGCAGATTTTATTTGCAAAGATCCTCAAAAGAGAGAGGGAAAGAATTATAGATTACCTTCCCAGTATAGGAACAACAATGTAATCTTCTATAACATGGAAGCTTTATACAAAAATGATATCATCCTTGTGGAAGGTCCAGAAGATTGCAATACAATTTTGGAGTTGGGTGATTATGCAGTAATGGCAACATTAGGGCAACTGCAGGATAAACAAATTGAAATGCTCCAGGCAAGAATACATGGAAAGACACTGCACTTGGCATTTGATACTGATAAAGCAGCTGAGAAGTATATTGAAAGAATAGGTAAGGCATTGGGATGCATTGAAGATGTTAGGGTAATGATTTGGAATGCAAAGTGTAAGGATATTGATGAATATTTCAAATCTGATGAGGTAAAGGATCTTCCAGAAAAGGATAGAATTGAATTACTTGATAGTTTGATGTCACCGGAAAAGGAAACTGACATAGTGGATTGGATGATCTCCAAAACACCATCAGTTGATGGGATGTCACCAAAGATGGCAGAAGGAGTATATTTACCATTACTCCAGATCATTGGAAGAAGCACCACCAACATGGCAATTGATAGATATCTCAGATCCCTTGCAGGGATATTTGGTGATGTACCTCAGATCCATTCACTATTAAAGAAAGAACTTAAAATGATATTGAATGGGGATGATGAGGATATTGATAATTTAGATGAAATAGATAAAAAATACCTGATCAGAGAAAACAACTGCTATTACAAATTTGAAAAAGACAACAAGAAATGGATATCTAATTTTGTCTTGGATATCAAGGAATATGTAGAAATTGATGAAGATATGCATTACCTGGTTAGATTGATAAATTCAGATGGATTTGCATCCAAGCCAATTCTACTCAGTAAGGAGCAAAGGATTAATGCCGGGGAATTCAGCGCAACCTGTGCAGGTGAGGGTTCATACTATTATAATGGATCTAATGGTGATCTATCTTATATTTGGATATCTGAGGAACACAGGGCAAAAATTCAAAGCAGAACATGTTACTTTCAGAGATTTGGATTTATTCCCAAGCATAAAGTGTGGTTATTTGGCAACTGTATCTACAAAGAGGGAAAGCTTTATGTAGCAAAAGAAGGTGAGGATATTATCCATGTTGATGGAATTGGTTATAAAACTCAGCATGTTAATATCTATTCCGGGGATCAACCTAAGTTATATTTAGAAAAGAATCCATCATTGGAATACATCCACCAGGTGATTGAATTACAATGGCAGATGTGGGATTGCGGTAAGAATGGATCAATACCACACAATACATTCAAGGCATTTCTGGGGATGGGTTGGGTTGCATGTGTCATTTATCTTCATGAGTTATGCCTAAGAGATCGTAAATTTCCCTATTTATTGAGTTTTGGACCTCCCGGCACAGGAAAATCAGAAGCCATCCAATTGATCATGAATTGCTTTGGGTTTACCAATGGTGGCGAGAACTGGGGAGAATCTACCAATGCAGGTATTACAGATGCTTTGGAGCAATTATCAAGCATTGGATATTGGATTGAGGAATTTAGCAATGTAGTGGGAGCATCCAGTACTCAGCAGCGCAAAGTGGAAATGCTGAAGAACATCTATAATAGGGCAAGCACCGGAAAGGGTGGATTGGGTGGAAAAAGGCAAGCAAAGGAAGTTAATGCAGCAATAGTGATGACCGGACAGGATAGACCAGAGAACCAGGCATTACTTAGCAGATGTGTTGTTTTGAGGAAGGAAAAGCCAACTGATTTGGGTACAGATGCATTTTATCAGTTGAGATCACAAAGGCAGAAATTATCCTTAGTGGTGAGATGGTTGTTGGAAAACAAAACACCGGAATCAATCAAAAACATGTATGAGGATATTGATGATCTTACTGAGAAGATCAAAACCAGGGCAAATGCAAAGGAAGTTAAAGTTGATGAAAGAACTGCCTTCAACCTTGCATTTTTTGCAGCCGGGTTTGGAGTATTTGGATATCACAAATATGATGAGAAATTCTTTGAGTGGTTGGTTATGGAAGCCATTACCGATTCTCAGAGGAAAATGGCAGAAGATATGGTATTCAAATTCTTTAATGACATTGAAGTTATCTTTAGTGAGAATTTGTATGAAGTTATATTGAGAGAGGGAGATTTACTATTTTTAAGATATGATTACATATACAATGAATGGATCAAGAATAGAAGAAATACCGGGATGAATGAAAGCCTTTCATCTGGTGGATTACATGACTACATGAAGAAAGATCCTCATGAATACTATGTACATTTGGAGAAGAATCAGAACCGGAAATACTTTGCAGGGAAGCAATATAGAGCAATAGCAGTATCAATAAGTAAGCTTCCAAGCCATATCCAGGATGTTGTTGATGATTGGAAGGATAGCTATCAAATAAATTAAGAATTAAGAATTAAGAATTAAAAATGGAGGAACTCATGAAAGAATACACATTTGTTGTAAGAATTGAAAAAGAAGTAACTGTGAAATTGAATGAAGATATGTTTACACCAGAATTCATGGAATCTTACAATAAGAGCTTCCATGATGAAGAAAGCATTGATACTCATGCTGCTTTTATTGCCAGGATGATGGCAAGGTATGATGATAAAAGATTTATTGAAGGTTATTATGATGATCAATTTGAAGCTACAGTTGAAGAAATTGAATGTGAAGCAGAAATTGATTCAGATTTATTTAGTACATGTGATCAATGTGATATGATAACCAAGAAAAGTGAACTTATTAAAAATGGTGATTTGTGTGACAAGTGCAAGAAAGAGGCAGATCATGGGAACATATGACTTGAAAGAAGATCGATCAGTAACCTCTAAAAAGAAAACAGATATTGCAACTAAATATGCTGATCAATGTGTTAGTGGGAATGTTTTGGATTATCTGGAATTAAGAGAACCGGAAAACTTTAAGAAGGCAATTGACTGGACATTTCAGAAACTCTACAAAGAAGAAGATTTTGATGGGTATGATAAGGCATTGCATGATTGGATGATGCTTTTAAAATCTTATGCTAACAGATTAAAAGTGGAAATAAGACAGGATCAAATCAAAAGAATTCATATACTAAAGGCAGAGTTGAAATTAACTGATGAAGAATATGTGAATCTGCTATTTATGAAAACAAAGCAAATCAGCTCCAAGAATTTGAATTACTGCCAGGGAGAGATAGTTATAGCTGCGCTCCAACAATTAAAAATTAAGAATGAAGAATTAAGAATTGCAGAGCAGACTGGAGAGACAAAATGACCTGGGGAGATTTATTTGCAGGTGGTGGTGGAGCAACTACCGGAGCATATGGAGTTGATGGGGTCAAAGTAATATGGGCATTGAATCATTCAAAAATGGCAATAGAAACACACGCTGCTAACCATCCAGAAACAATCCATTACCAGGCAGATATTAGATTTCAGGATGAACATGAGCTTGATCCTGTTGATGGAATATGGATGAGCAGTGAATGCACCAATTTTACACATGCTAAGGGTGGTAAGAAAAGAGATCTTGGGAGTTATAGTTTACCTTGGGAATTGATAAGATTTGCCAAAAGATGTAATCCTGATGTTATCATAGTGGAAAATGTAAGAGAGTTTTTAAATTGGGGAGAAGAAATTAAGAATGGGAAGAAAATCAATAAAGGTAAAACATATAAAGCATGGGAACAGGAATTATATAAGCTTGGATATGTTAACCATGATTATAAGCTTTTAAATTCTGCTGATTTTGGAGCTTATACTTCCCGGTTGCGATACTTTGGAGTATTTACAAAGAAGGGAATACCAATTCAATTTCCGCAGCAGAAAAACACAAAGAAATGCAAGAATGAATTTTGCAGATGGAGATCATGTAAGGATAAGATAAATTTGGCAGATATTGGGAAAAATATCTTTGATATGACATTATGCGAAAATACGATAAAGAGGATTGAAGCCGGACTTATTAAATTTGGTGGAGATCCTTTTATATTGAAATTCTATGGATCAAATGGAATTCCAAACAACAAATCAATTGAAGAACCGATAGATACAATCAGGGTAAAAGATTGTCATGCATTGGTTCAATTTCTGATGAGCAATTACTCATCACCAAGACCTCAGCACATGTGCCATTCATTAGAAAACCCATTACCTACTTTGATGACAAGTGACAAGCATGCAATTGTTACCCAGTTTATAGCAAGCTCACAAAATAGTAATGGTCATCCAGAATACAATATAAACAGTATAGATAATCCAATTGGTACAATGACCACAAAGCAGAAACACCAACTGATAACTAAAATGCAAATGGGGATATATTTCAGATTTATAAGTGTCCAGGAAGCAAAGGAACTGCAGGGATTTCCACCGGATTATAAATTATTGGGAAGCAAAGCAGATCAACTTAGGCATATTGGAAATTCAGTTGTTCCTTTGATGGCACAGTTATTAATCCAGAATCATATGATTGGAGGTGATTAATGACAACCGGATTATGGATCATTGTTATGTTTCTTGTATTTCTTGGAATCGGTTGCATAGTCATGCAATTTACAATTATCAACAAACCAGTTAAGGAGTAACTCATGGAAAATATCACAATCAACTCATTCAATCTTGATCTTAGTGAAGATTTTGAGATCAAGATCAGCATCCCGGATAAGGTAAAGGTTAATTTTGAATTATTCCCATTAACACAAAATGGATTGAATTTCCTGGGAACTGCAGGTGAAACTGAAAGAAAAGAACTGATCAAACATTATCTGATTTAGAAACTGGTGAAATAGAATGCCAAATCAATATACCAATACCTTGGCAAAGAGGGTTGCCAAACTTGGATTTAACCCGGTACAAGCTAATTTCATATTCATTAACAGCAAGGGAGATCTTCTGAGGGTTAACCGGAATGCTGACCGGAAAAAATATCCTTATACATTCAACTCTCAAAAGATCACATCAATCAAAGCAATAAGGAGATTATCATGAAAATCAATGGATACCTGATCATTATCATCATTGGATTACTGGTATTATCACATATTCTGATGTACAAATGGGGAAGCAAATCAGCAGGGATCAAGGAATTTAAGGCAGGGTATGCCCAATGCCAGGTGGATTATCCTGTGCCTTCCATGTCAAAACCGGATACAACTCACACAAACAACTGGGTACATGTACCAATAGTGACAGGGCAGGTAACCGGAAACTTGCAGAAGGGAACAGGGAACAGGGAACAGGGAACAGGGGAAGAGCAGAGCAGAGCAGAAAGTAATCTAAAGAATGCTACTACCGGGAATGATTCCACCAGTGTTAAACTTCCAACATTTGCAAGCGCAAGTATGGAGAAATTCATCATTGGTGAGGGATACAATGCAGATTTGAAAGTTAAATACACCTTTGATACCAACCTATTTGATTATACCTTGGATGTTAATTTAGAGCAGGTAACAACCACCATTCACAGCAATACACAATTGCCAACACCACCTGCACCACCTGCAAGGATCATTACCAAACCGGATTGGCGGTTATGTGCAGGGAGTGCAATAATTACAGCTTTAACCATTTTCTATATTCAGAAATAAGCATAAGGAGTAACTCATGGAAGTAATGAAATTCATACCTAAGAACCTGGAGCAGTTAAATTCATATTTAGCTACGCTTGATGAATCGATCCAGGCAGGATTAAAAGAAAACCTGCAACCACTGATCAGTGAGTCAGTTTCAGAGATTGCCAAGGATGAAACCATTATCAGTGATTTTGCCAAGGTACTCAAAACATTTGAAATCGATATGGAAGAATTGGAAGAAATCCTTAATTTTAATCCCAGGGCAACCAAGCTTGCGGCAAAGGGAAAAACTTTTATAGTCATAGCTATTGATGAACCATATTTTAAGAATGCCTTTGATATGATCAGAGAAAGAGAAATAAGCATTGAAAGATGGACAGATGAGGATCAAGCTTGGTATTTAGAAAAGATAGGTGAAACCGGGGAATGGCAGGAACTGCAAGCACAACCGCACGATTCGGTTGAAAAGAGGTGAATGATGAGTATAGACGCAACCAGAAAACCAACAAAACCACTATTCTGTATGCTCAGTTAGGTGATATAATCGTGGAAGAGCTGAAAGGATTGTTTGTAGTTATTCCGCAAGATAAATTCCTTGAATTATTTGATATGCCAAAAGAAGACATACAGGAAGGTGACAAATGACCTGCATAATATGCACATTACCAATCGTTGACGGAGAAAAGTACCACACGCTTACAATCGGAATGAGGCGGGTAATTGCACATTGCACGTGCTGTAATAGGCTGGAAAACGCTCCTTGCAAAACAAACGAAACGATAAAGCCAATGTTTGATAACTACACAAGTAACAGATGATTTGCCAACATTGTTCCTGCAGCAGGTAATTATGGAAACAATTACCAGAAAATCACTGCTTTATAAATCCCAGGTTGAGTATGGTGATTATGCATGCAACCACATTCTTGGATGTTCACATGGTTGCATGTATCCATGCTATGCATATTTGAATGCCCACCGATATGGCAATGTAAAAGGAATGGAAGAATGGATGCAACCAAAACTGGTATCCAATGCTATTGAACTTTTAGAGAAGGAGTTACCCAAGCTAAAGGATAAGATCGATACGGTACACCTATGTTTTACCAGTGATCCTTTCATGATGGGATACCCGGAAGTTACTGAGATAACTATGAAGATCTTGTATTTACTTGATGAATATGGGATCAGAGCCAGAACATTGACCAAGGGAATCATGCCAACTGATGAATTATTGAAAAGGCATGAGTATGGAATAAGTATGGTTACATTAGATCAGAGATTCCAGGAAAGGTATGAACCGGGTGCATCTGTACCTTGGCAAAGAGTTGAAAGACTTTACTCACTTTTTAAAAAAGGTTTTTATACCTGGGTATCAATGGAGCCATTCCCAACACCTAATATTCATGATCTTCATAACTGCAGCAATTTTAACAGCCTTCAGGAACACTTAGAAAGAATCTCATTTGTTGATAAGATCATTTTTGGAAGATGGAATTATAACCCGGAAATCAAGAAATACAAAGATCATGAGAATTTTTATAAGGATACTGAAGAAGCAGTGGTTGAGTTTTGTAAAGCAAACCACATTGAATGCATTATCAAGCAAAAAGTAACAAAGAAAATTAAGAATTAAGAATTAAGAATTAAGAATTAAGAATTGGAGAAAGTATGGAAAAGAATAAAGCTAACCTAAAGGATACCACTACCGAAAAGCAGGAGGAAAATCCATATAGGTTGGATGATAAGCATTTGGAAGAAGCCAAGAGGATCACAGAAGCCAGTGTAATCAAGCCGGGTTGCAAATTATGTTATGGCAGGGGATGGATTGGTGTGAATCCCAAGAATGAATTGATCACATGTACAAAATGTGTAGATACCAAAAAGATCAATTTTGTTTGGTATTGTTACCTGGAAACTTTGAATGATCCCATCTTAAATGAGAGGTACAAAACATTCATAGAAGATGTGAAGAAAGCAGAAGCTGAAAATAAGAATTAGCAATGCAGAGGATGGAGGTTTATATGATTCCATTTAAATACACACAAGAAAATGTAAAAACCAATCCCAATCCCAGGTTATATTCAGGAAACACATTTAGATTTTGCCCAAGCATGGAATATCTCCAATTGGCATTAGAAGAATTGAAAATACGGATTTTTTTAGCTTCAGTGAAATGATGTGACAGGTTGCAGAAATGGCAAAGCAAGATGATCTATTTCCTGCAGTAAAAGAGAAGAGGTTAACCCGGAAGGAATTGGATGCCAAGTATGATATCAAAATCTTCTTTACATCTGAGTATGATGTGAACATAGAAAAATCATATACATCATATGGTTACTATGACAAAATACTAAATACCAGGAATTATGGATATTATCGGAACTTAAAGGCAGTGGAAACTGCAATAAAACTTATTAGAGGAGCAACTCATGCCAACAATTAAAGCAATATCAATCAAGGAACCTTGGGCAGATAAAATAGCATATGGAGATAAGACAATAGAAACCAGAACTTGGAAAACAGATTACAGAGGACCAATCTTGATTTGCAGCAGTAAATTGCCATCCACCAGAAATTCCGGGAAAGCATTGGCAATAGCGCAACTGGTAGAGATAAGACACATGCAGGAAGGTGATGAAGAATTATCATTCTGCCCAGTTGATCCTGCCAGATACTCCTGGATATTGGAAGATATAAGACCACTGAAAAGGCAGCTGGATATATCCGGGAAGCAGAGATTGTTTGAGGTAAGCTTGACAGAAAGGGAAATGGAAGTTGTTGAATAAATTAAGAATTAAGAATTAAGAATTACAGAGGAGAGATGATGCATAAAACATACTTTCAATATCTGAAATCCATGAAACCTGATCCATTAAAACCAATAAAGTTTTTTATAGAATTTTGGAAGGATAATTGGAGAGAAACCATATTGATGATGCTATGCCCATTGGTACTGATATTTTATCCAATTGTTATGCCAATAACTGCATATTTATGCTGGAAAAAGGAATATCATGGAAGCAAACACTGAGAATAAATCTAAATGCTTGAAATGTGGTAATGAATCATTAACTCTTTGCAATTGCCAAGAATCTGATAAATATCAGCAGAAAGTTTTGGGATTAGGGATTCCGGTAATGATCATGTGTGAGTGGTTTGTAGAATCACCATCATTTTTTATAAGGTTCCAGATAGAATGAAGAAGATCATAACCTGGATATTGCTGATCATGATAATGATTTTAGTCATGATCTCTAAATTTGTTGATAGAAAAAGCTATGATTTAATCCGGTCAATATTTGGATAGGAGTGAATAGTGGATAACAAGATATTGCTTGAACAATACAAATTGGATATGATAGGATTGCATGGAGTTAGTGAAGCAGGGATGAAAGCATATCTCTACAAGATCAACAATTTTGCAGGGTACATAGAGGTTAGCTTGGACCAGGCAGGAGAGATGGAGATCAGAGATTTTCTTTTGGCATTAAAAAAGGCAAAACAGGCAATCAACACACAAAGGGGAACCATAACAGCTATCCGGTCATTTTATGGTTGGCTACAACAGAAACACAAGGTATCTGATCCAAGCAGGAACCTACATTCCTTAAAAGAAGAAGTGAGGATACCCAACTTGATCTCTACCCAGGATGTGGAAAGAATGATTGTTGCAGCAGGACAGAGGAATTGGCAGAAGGTGTCAGGTGTCAGGTGTCAGGTGACAGGTTCAGAGCAGAGCAGAGCAGAGCAGGGAAGAGAAGAGCAGAGCATAAGCAAGCTGAAGAATGCTACTAATGAAGAGGAGATATTTGCAACATTCTCCCGGTTGAGGAATGCAGCAATCATATGCTTATTTGCAGATACCGGAATCAGAAGAGGTGAATTGCAAGCATTGAGAGTGGGAGATGTTCAGCAGCAGGAAAAACAATTTATCTTGCAGGTATCCGGGGAAAAAACCTATACCCAAAGAATGATCCCATTTTCATATTTGGAAGAAGGATCATTGGTTGCAGAAACCTGGTGTGCATATTGGCAGATGGTGAAGTATGTGAAACAGTGGACAGGAGAGGATTATTTGTTTCAAAGGGAAGCAATATCCACAAAATGGAACAAGGAAACCGGGAAATATGAAGATGGTAAAGAATATCATTGGGGAGCAGGACCAATGACAACTCAGAACATCCACCAGATAGTGAAACAGGCAGCAGTAAAAGCAGGATTGAACAATGCTAACCGGATATCTCCACACACATTAAGGCATTTCTTTGCAACCAGCTTGGCAATGGATGGGATCAATATCACCATTATCCAGAAAAGGTTAGGTCATGCTTCTTTGGATAGAACCCAAATATATATCCATTATGCTGATATCCAAAAATCTGACAGCGCAAAAAATAACCCAATGAGCAGGAGCAAGGGATCTATCCGGTCATTTGTAAAGATGCAGAAGGAGATCCTGCAGAAGGGAACAGGGAACAGGGAACAGGGAACAGCTCAGAACAGAGCAGAGAATAGGGGAAAGAATGCTAAGTAAACCAATCAACTATGAAATACATAAGGATGCCTATTATAGCATTAAACAGGTTGCAGAGAAATTGGGTGTATCCAGGGAAACAATCTACCGGGAAATGAGAGATGGGAACATGAAATATACCACCATCAGAAGCATTTGGAAAGTGAAAGGATGCACTTTACTTAATTATCTGAATGAAAGATCATCAGATAATCAAGAATTAAAAATTAAGAATTAAGAATTAAGAATTAGCAGAGCAGAGCAGAAAGTAACCTAAAGGATACTACTACCGGGGAGAGGTGGATGTTAATCAGCAGCAGAGCAGAAGAAGAATTAAAGAAATACAGAACTGGCAACATAGAGGAAAGGACAGCAAGCTGTCTTTTATTTTTGAGGAATCATTGTGGTTGGACACCATACCCACACCAGATATTCTATATTGACCAGGCATTAAGGAACATTTACAATTTACTCTATGCACCTCCCAGGAGTGGAAAAACTTATGCAATGGAAGCAGTGGGAGTATATGAAACTGCAGTTAATCCATTTGAGGATGGAGTGATCTATGTACCCAAGTATGAGCAAGGCAAGGATGCCTTAAAGTATCATTTGGAATTCATAGAGAAATCAAAGCTGCTGAGTAATTACATTAAGAGAACTGCAGGTAAAAGGGAGTTTTCCAAAATCGGATATAAATTCCAGAATCTAAGCAACTGGAGAATTATGTCAATCCTGGGAAAGATTGAAGGTCATAATGTAACTATTATGAGGATAGAGGAATTTGATGATTGGGTGTTTGAGAAGTTTTCCAATGATGTGGTGAGAAGAGGTGGAGCCAAGAATAAGAATGGTCAACCAACCAGGGTAAGAGTAACCGGGACCATCATGGGCAAAGAGAATATCTACACTTTGGCAAATGATCCTAAATGGCAATCCAAATTCAAGAATCTATCAGTACATGATACATATGGTGTAATTGATGTATATACACTTTTAGCAATGGGTGTATTGGATGAAGAGTTTGTTGAATTTCAAAGAATCAGCATGACACAGGATGAATGGGCAAGATCCATGTTATTGCTTTTTACTGAGATCAGTAATTTCTTCACCAATTCTATGATCAGGAATGTGCAAAAAAAGATGATGGTTTGGGGAGTTGAGGGTGTACCATTTATTAAAGGTGGAAAATATCAAAAAGTAGGTAAGGTTAGCTTTGGATTTGATTGTGGTCATGGTGGAGATAGTGAAGAGAGCAGTAAATACAAGCTTGTGTTCATAGAAGAGCAGGGAGCATATCATAAATGGTTAAATGGTTTTACCTGGGATGCCCAGGAAAATCCAAAGGTGATCCATGATGAGGTATGTGAGCTTATAGCATTTTATGGTGGTGATGGTGGATATGGTGATGCCTTAAAAATGAATGACATTGCAATAATCAATGACATGTTATATGCAAATGGAGTAACCGGGAAGAGCAGATATGAAACCGGAACAAAGAATACAGTTGGCAATTGGGATGACTGGTTTTTTTCTCCCTTGTGGAATGATGCCAAAAATAAGCATGATTTTTATACACTTTCAAGGACAAGACTGGAAAAGGGATTATCTTATATTCCATATTATGATAGGAATGATGATACACCAACAGCAATTGCTTGCAGGGATTTGGTAAGCAACCTGGAGAATGTAAGGATGGAATCAAGCAAGGGCAGATATCCAATGTATTATGGATTAAATAAAAAAATAGGGGATGATACAGCAGATGCATATTGTATGGCAGAAAAGTGGTTGAATGATCATACTGATGTACCAGTTAATTATGGATTGATCCAAGGCAGGGGAGTGGGAACAAAGATGGGAACCGGGAGCATCCTCAAAGAGATAGAAAGCAGAAACTGATTGCAGAAGGGAATAGGGAGTAGGGAATAGCTCAGAGCAGAGCAGAAAAAAGCAAACACAAAACCATAAAGACACAAATAACAAGCATTTACAATTTTAATTAAAAATCAAATATTTTCACATAAAATGCACAACATGCATATATTGCAAGGTATTGACTTCATCTAAAAGAAAGTATAATATCCATCCATGAGTTACTTCCATGAATAGAGAGAGCAGAATCCAAAGGAGCAGTTGCCGGGTAACTCTGGCAACTGCAACTTTTAAAAGGGAGCAAGATGTTAGAGAAGAAGCATTTTTGGTGTCATCATTGCAAAGAATACTGGCAAGCAGAGGTGGATGCAGAAGGTAACAGGGAACAGGGAACAGGGAACAGTGCAGAAACAGAGCAGAGCCAGAAAGAAGGCAACCTGAAGGATACTACTACCAATGCTAATCTTAATATCATCAATGATGATCCATTCCGATTCATAGCCAATTGCCCAACTTGTGGGAAAGAAACTCATAATGTACCACACTATTATGCCAATTTAGAAAACATGCACAACAATGCAACCGGACCAATTACAGAATATGGAAAAGAAAGAGTGAGTGGAAATGCATTGAAGCATGGAAAATATGCAAAGGTAACCAGGATATTAGCACCTGCCAACTTTGAAAAATATCCCCAGTGTGCAGAATGTGATGATAGAATACCATGTGCATCCAAGCAGATGACATATTGCCCATATTACCTGGAGTTGATGCTCAGATACATAGCAGCCTATAAAGAGGGGAGTGTAGCTGATCTAAAGGAACTTGCAGGATTATGCCAGGCAAAATCATTCATCCTTTTACAGATGGCATTTGATGAGATCATGCAAAGAGGGATGGTACTGGTAACTCCCAAGGTTGATAAAGGTGAGGTTGTTTCTTATAAGAAAAATGCAACTGATCTGGAGAAAACAAATATCATGGAAATCACCAGGCATCCATTATTAAAGACTTTACCGGAATTGGCAAGGATGATGGGATTTGATGCAGATTCCCAAAAAATGACACCAAAGAGTGCAGATCCTGATCCTACAGATAATGCCGGGGATCTGGATGGTGGTAAGATCAAGATCAGTGATTTTGTAAGCAACCTGGCAGCAACCATTACAGCAGCAGTGCAGGGAATAGGCAGTGCAGCAGAGTTGAGAGCCAAGGATTTAACACATCAAAAATATAACTCAACAGAGAAAGATAGGCAGGAAGTGGAAGAACAAGAAACCGGACCTGATGACAATCCATTTCCTGTTGAAACAAAACCTAAAAACTAAGAGGAGATAGATATGGATATGCAAACTGCTAATGGCAAATACATCCAGGTTGAAAGCCATATGTTGATGGAAGATGCAACACCGGAAACCTCCATATGTTCACCAACTACAATTGTATCATCATCATTGCTTGAAGGTGATACATTATATTATGGTCATAAAAAACTAACAATACCAGAAAATTCATCATATCTTGCAATAAAGGCAGATAAAGATTTGTATTTTGGATCAACTGAAAATGATATTAAACCTGAATCTGCAAAAAGAATGAGAATTCCAGAATCTGATGCAGATTATATGATCCCAGTAGCTGGTATTTCAGAAATTTGGATTAGAACAGAATCCCTTGTGGAAAATACAACAGCAACAATATTCTTTGGATTTGTGATAGTATAATGATCAGTGGTATTTTAAAACCTAAGACTTCATCTTTTGAACCAATCCGGGCAGTAACGCTTTGGAAGGTTAGCAATCATGTATCAGATGGTTTTAGAATATGGTGGGAATTTGGAACTGGTAAAGCAAATAATTGGCATATTCAGATATCTTCAAATATAGATTTTTCAGGAACATTACCTGTTAATGATGAAACAATAACACCAACATCAACATACTATGATGCAACCGGATTAACCGATAATACACTATACTATATTCGTATCCGTGCAAAATATGGTGTTGGATCATACAGCAACTGGGAAACAAGCAGAGCATGGACAAAACCAATAATGCGTACAATTACAGCAATTGCAGGAAATACTCCAACAGTTGAAGGATTTACAGCAAATTGGGAAACACTTGTGGCTGGTGATGCAGATTCTATTGATGTGCAATATGCTTCTGATGTCGATTTCGTGAACATCATAGATACTATCAATGTTGCAAATACGGAAATCTCATTAGCTATTCACGACCTTGCACAGGGAACAGATTATTGGTACAGGATTCGTTCTGTCGTTACCGTTGGGATTCCTACAAACGGCGAATGGAGCAACGTAATCAAGAAAACTACTACGGCTGTCGCTCCCCCTATTTTAGGAACTCCCGAAGATGTAACGGTTGAGGGTGCAAAGCTGATATGGACTAAAGGCACTGGTTCTGTGGATTCATGGGAAGTCAGATTGACCGTTGGTGAAGATATAAGTTCTATTGACAGCATTACTGATTTATTCTTTGCCTTCGATGGGTATTTGCAGGGCGTAACAATCACTTATGAAATTCGTGGTAAAAAGACCACAAATAGCAATGCCAGATATTCCGAATGGAGTACTCCTGTTGAATTGACCACCTCTCTTGTTGGTGTATTAACATCTCCCAATACAACCAATAATCTTGATGATGAATTTACGGCTAACTGGACGCTCCCCGACCTGTCTAATCTGGATGCCATTACTCTTGAGGTTGCGGATAATACTGATTTCACAGGTGCAACAGTACATGCATTGGCAGGAACTGCGGAATCGCATACCGTTACTGGGCTTACTGCTTTGCAGACATGGTATTGGAGAGCAAGAGGTGAATCATTAGGGCAGGTAAGCGAATGGACAGCGTATGCAACCGTTGAAGTATTGCCTATCGTTTCCACTGCCATTGACGATTCATCTTCTCCGCAGATTACCAAACTTGATTTACACTGGCTGGAAAACGTGTCAGGTGTATTATCTGACTGGCATTTGCAGGTTGCATTGGCAACTGATACGGCGTTTGCCAATCCTGTCTATGATGAAGAGATAAGCGGTTTACTGTTTGCCATGCTGGTAACTGGACTAGAACCTGAAACTGCTTATATCTGGCGTATTCGTGGCGTTTATTATGTAGATACCATCCCTTATTATGGTTCGTGGGATGGTACTGGTAATACACTTACCACAGAAGCACTTCCAAGTGTGGAATCATATGCATGTGAGTGTCCTGCTCCATTACCAAACTATCTGCCAATAACCATAGGTGCACAACTGACAGGTACGGTATCTGATTATATTGAAATACAAATATCAGACATGGACTTCGATGGCGAGGGATGGGATTCGTCACATATCGTAGAAGAATCAGCAACATTACCCATAGCTACTATTCTCTACGAGACAACTTCGCATCTAACCCCCGAAACACGGTATTGGTTTAGGGCTCGTGGGGTATATACGGCATACGGAGACCTATATGCAAGTGAATGGATAGGTATCAGGGAGGATACCGTTGCTGTTGACGTACCTGTGTTTTCAAGTAGTGACAACAGCACTAGCAAGATAGATATGGAATATCTTACTGGTGCGGGTTACGCAGATGTTTACAATGCAGAGATATATCAGGATAAAGGATTAACTAACAGGATAGCGTCGTCAACGGCTATTGCCGATACTGGCAAAGTTACTTTCAGCATTTTAGTTTATCATACAGGTCCGGTATGGGTACGCTGTCGGGGTATTGCTATCCATCCCAACAATCCATTGATACGTGATGAAGGCGACTGGTCAGAAGTAACATAAATACAACCATCTTGATAAGCAAACAATACCTGGAGGTACATATGAAAGTAATGAAAGTAATGATCTCAATCCTGCTGATCTTATTGATCAGTACAATGCTCATGGCAGAAAAAAACAGCTACAGAGCAGAAAAGACAGTTAACTCTTGGGTTAACATTCAGCAATTACCAGTTGATAGTGGGCAGTTGACATCTTCAGAGCAGAGCATGGCAGAATGCAACCTGCAGGATGCAACCACCTATGATCATCCCGGAACCGGGTATGCAATAGGATCAACACCGCTATTTGGTAAAAGTGGGGAGGATTCAACAATAGTAACTCCACCAGGCACTGATCCCGGACCATTCCCTTGGAAACAGATATTTACCTTTTTAATCGGTTTATTAACAACAGTGATAACCTGGGTGGTGGTGAAATATCTTAAAATTCCAATTACAGAATCCCAGGTTAATCCCATTATCTCTTATGTTTTTAACCTGATTGCAGCACAGTATTTGAAGAGAAAAGAAAAACCCGGAACAATCTCAGGCAAGGATGCAAACAAAGCAGTAATGAGTGCAGTGAATGATCTATCCTATGCCAAGCAAAGCCTATTGGTCAATAAGTTTGGATCATTGGTTGCAGCAGTGGAAAGCATTTACCGGGAAAAATTCCTGCCAACCTTGGCAACAAGCTCAGGATCTGTGATCCGTAGTAAAGCATTAGCTTAGTTTGCAGAGATATTTACTTCTTTTAATCGTAAAAGAAGTAACAAGAAAAGCTCTCATGAAACTAACTCAAGTGGTTTTTAGTTTAGATGGATAAAGATGATATGTGGTAGCATAAATTCAATCTTCGAGATTAGGAATCGAGTTTCATGATGCAGAGTAGAACATACCAGAGCAGAAGAGTTACAGAGGAGATTATATGCTTCAGGATAAACAGGAACAAGCCAATACAGAGAAAGGAAAGGTTTGCAGATATTCTGCAGCAGAACTGCTGAAGATGTTAACCTATGATGTTCTTTGCCGGGTTCACAAGAATTCAGGCATACCTGTATATACTGGGGCATATGATCTCAATTTAGGATTTATCAGAACCTGTGTGAACATACCACATATCTGGACAGATGAGCAGATCAATCCTGATGTATTCAATGATATAGAGTATATATTTTTTACGGATGAATATGGCAAAAAGCAAGCTTTTGCATGGTGGTGTACAACTGATCCCGGATTGATATCAATTTTATCACCACACAATCCCAAGGGATGTGCAATACTGAAAGAAGGATATTACCGGAAGGGATTAGCATGGGGAAAGCATAAAGGAATTGATTGCCTTGTTAACCGGGAAGAATTGGGTTGCCTACCATTAACAGTGATCAGGGATTTTGACAGGGATCACAATCTTGATTATTGTTCAGTAAGAGAAGAGACAGGATATTTTGGCATTGATAATCATCCTTGCAGAAGAGATAAGGTGGTTACTATTGTAGGACCATTTAGTGAAGGATGCCCATCATTTCCAGATATCCTAAATAACAATACCTTGGGTGTTCTTGTACATAAGCAGGAAAGTTATGGTCATGGCAAGCAGGTGAGTTTTTTACTGAGCAAGCAGAATGTATTTGAGCAGAAGGTAACAGGGGAAGAGCAGAGCAATCTGAAGAATGCTACTACCAGGAGTAATCATGGCAGATAAAGAGAATATGATAACAAGTTTTGGAACCGGAACAAGTACAATAAAGCAGATGCTTGATGAAATGACATTAGCTTCAAGGGATATATTATATAAAAAAGGTGTTTCCCCATATGAAAATCCTGACAAAATAATTAGTCAAAGGGGAATTGCATATATCCAGAATGAGGTTGAAAGGGATACCCATTACATGAGTTGCCTAACAACCAGGGTAAATGCATTGATCAAGAAAGGATATAGAATATTACCAGCATCAACAGCTCCCAGGGATTTGGAGATCAGAGATTTTGTTGAGCATTGTTTAACACATATGCAGAGTGAATTTGAAACTGACATTGCAGCCATGATGAGTGCAATATCAAGAGGATATTCACTTTCAGAGATGAATTATAAGATAATTGATAGGGGAAGATTTAAGGACAAGTATGGGTTAAAGAATATAAGATACAAGCAACAGGCATGGTTTACCTTTGAATTTGACAAATATGGGTATTACACACCGATTCAATGGGATCCGGAAAGGATAGTATTAAAATCCAATAAATTCATCCACCTGATCAATGGGTTAGATGATGAAAATCCGTATGGATATAGTATTGGATCAATCTGCAGCTTTTACACCTGGTTAAAGAAACAGGAGTTTAAATTTTGGGCAGTATTCAGTGAAAGATTTGGCATGCCATTGCCCAAGGTTGAGGTTCCAAGTAATACTGCACCGGGAGATCTGACAGACCTGGCAGCCAATAAATTATTAGAAGCTGTGAATTATGATACTGGTGTTAAGGTTCCCAAGGGTTTGATCCTGGAATTTTTAGAAGCAACCAGAACCGGGGATGCAGGATATAGCAATTTTATCAAGATGTGTGATGCTGAGATAAGCAAGGCAGTGCTTGGTCAAACCTTGACGGTTGAGAATACCCAGGGTACAGGATCAGCAGGATTGGGCAGTGTTCATAGTGATGTATTATCAGCTTATACCTTATTTGATACCATCATTACTCAAAGTGCATTTAATCTTCAGTTGATCAAAAGATTGGTTGATCTGAATTATGCAGATGTTGATCAATATCCAAAATTCAGTTGGAAGATAACTGAATCCGGTTTGTTGGCAATCGTTGCCCAGGCATTACCACAATTGGTTCAAAGTGGATTACCAGTATCTAAGAAATGGGTATATGAAATATTGAGAATGATGGAACCGGAATCAGAAGAAGATATTTTGGAAGCAATCCCACAAAACATTGGGAATCCGGGAATTGGTGGAGTTGATAATAGGGCAGGAAACAGCTATCAACAAAAGAGAATAAAAGCAGAGCAGATTGAGTTTGCTGCCAATGTCATTAAGGAAACTGCACAGAATGAATCTATTGTTGGCAAATATGTGAGTATTGCATCCAAAACATATAAAGAACTGATCAGTAAGATCATCAAATTAAAATCATTCAATGCAGATGTATTCCCGGAATGGATCAACCAGAACATTGCTCCTATTTTGCAGGAAATTCTAATACTTGGAAAAATGAAAGGCATGGCAGATGCTATTGCAGAAGGTGACAGGTTTCAGGTTTCAGGTGACAGGTTCAGAGAAGAGAAGAGCAGATGTAACCTAAAGGATACCACTACCGGAAAAGAAGAATTTGCCATTTACAAACCATTTGATACCATGATAGAAGATTATCTGGCAAGGGGAGTGATCAGTAAATCAGAATATGATCTGCTATCTGAGGAAATGAAGAGGAAAGCATTTGCATTATCCGGGGTTGAAGCAGAAACCACCTTGAAATCTATAAAAGATAAGATCCAGGAAGTTTTGGCAGGTAATCTAAGCAACCTTGACTTTGAAAGTGCAGTAGAATCAATTTTTGACACTGCCGGATTAACGATTAGAAGCGCAAGCAGATTGGAAACTATATTAAGGACCAACTTACAAACAACTTATGGAGAGGGGAGATTTAAGGTGTTTGATGAGTTGGATGCAGATGAATTTCCAGCCTTGCAGATAGTAAGTATAATGGATTCCAGAGTAAGAGCATCCCATGCTGCCTTGAATGGATTTACCAGGTACAAAACTGATCCTATATGGGGAAAACTGAGAACACCTTTCAGTTTTAATTGCAGATGTGCGATCAAAGCAATCCATAAATCTGAATTATTTACCATAACAGAAAAAGAGCCAGATACCTCAGATTTGGATTTCATAAAATAAATAAGGACAGGAGAGCAGAATGGCAGAAAGAAAAACAGCAAGCTGGTTGAGTTTGTGTATCAGTGTAGTAGTTATCTTTGCAAGCATGATTGCAGGAGCTACATTACTAAAAGCCAATACAACACAAAACACAAAAGACATCAGTTGTATGCAGCAAAAGGATATTGAATTGGAAAAACAGAATAAGGAATTATCTGATCAGTTGCAGGATATAAGCTTTAATCTTCAGAGGTTGTGTGAATCTCAACATATAAATTATATCAAAAGCAAGAAATGATAAGGAGTAACCATGCCAGTATTCAATAAGTATGTAACAGAAGTGAATGATGATGGTACTTACAATGTTCTCAACCTGGAGATATTTGGATTGGGAGAACACCGGGGATTTAACTATGATGATAAATGGTTTGCCCAGGTACAGAAGAAACACCAGGAACTGGAAGCCAAGGGATACATCCCACCAGTAGTAATCGGTCACAATAACAAGAATCTCCCGGAGCGCAAGGCATGTGGATTTTTCAACAATTTGCGTATTGATGGAGATATGATCCTTGCAGATCTGATCAAGATACCGGAAGAAGTATATGAGGATATCAAGGATAGATTGTACCCATACAGATCTATTGAGGTATCACCGGAAGATTTTGAGATCACAGCCTTGGCATTGCTTGGTGGAAGTGAACCTTATTTCAAACTGCCCATGCTGGAGGTATTCAACAAGGCAACACAAGGAACTGACAAGGTAATGGGATTCCAAAAACACAGAAAGGAAACCGGGAAGAAAGATTACATCCGGTTTTCACTAACAGAACCTGAATTATCCATTGCAGAAGAAGTGGATCAGAATGAGAAAACATCAAAGCTCAGAAAGTGGTATGATGTAATTTCTACCAGGATCAGCAATGCATTATGGGGATATGGCAATGAAAACCTAAAACCCAAAGAGATCAAGAAGGTGATGTTAGATACTATGCAGGAAGGTATTGCTGGAATAGAAAAAATAGACACAGGAGAAGAGCCATCTGCAGGTGAAGAAGCAGATGTACAAACTTATAACCAACAACAGGAGAATGAAAACATGGCAGATCAAGCATTAACCAAAGAGCAAGAGGAACAGATCTATAAGGATCGGTTCACCAGGGAGCATGGTTGCTCACCTGAAGAATTCAGCAAAAGACAGATGAAGGCAAAAACTGATGCCAGAAAGTTACTGGTGGATGGTTTTGCAAAACAGCTTGATGACAAGAAAGTATCAGGTGCAGCCAAGGAAAAGATCATTGCCTTCATGAACCGGGAACAAGGATCAAGGGATGCTGAACAGTTTGAAGCTGATCAGGTTCCGGAATTCCAAACCTTGATCATGGAGATCATCGGTTTTGCAGCAGGGGATACATTGATTGTTGATACAGATGAACATGCCCAGCATGGATCAGATGTGGTAACAGAAGATGATCATCCAGATGCAGAAGTGGAACAGGCAGTGTATTCCATCATGAGAAAAGACAAATGCTCTTTTGAAGTAGCATTTACCAAGTATGAAGAAGAAAAAGCCAGGGGGAAATAATGCAATTAGCACAGCCGGGACCAATCGTAAGTGTACCTGCAACCACAGCATTGGAAGCCAATCGATGTGTGGGCATAGCAGGAACATATGAAGCAGACAAGAGACCTTTGGGTGTAACACAGGCAAAATATGCCAGTGGTGAGATGGCAGCCTTGCAAACCAGTGGAATTGTTGTTGTGGAAGCAGGTGGTGGAATCACAGCCGGAGATATGGTAAAAGTTGATGCAGCAGGGAAAGTTGTTACCCATACAGCAGGTGTAACATATACTGCAACTGACCTGGAGAAATTGGCAGGAAGAGCCATTGATACAGCCTCCGGGGATGGCATTTTCATCAGAGTAAAATTGGTGTAGGAGGAAATCATGGCACTAACCGAACAACAACAGTTAAACAAGAACATCAATCCATTTTTGACCACATATGCCCAGGGTTACAAGCAACAGGGTTTGATTTACAGCCGGGTAATTCCCCAGGTTGAAGTGCTTACTGACAGTGTAACCTATCAGAAGAATAGCAAGGATGGATTCAAGATCATTGATTCCAGGAGAGCCTTGAATGCCAATCCCAAGG
>Ga0172381_10001007_pt1 | contig 35070 bp, 40 predicted proteins | sample Leawel6488metaG_FD_119754 | JGI IMG/M metagenome (GOLD analysis project Ga0172381, IMG submission 119754) | Leachate microbial communities from a municipal landfill in Southern Ontario, Canada - Leachate well 64-88 metaG | ecosystem: Engineered > Solid waste > Landfill > Unclassified | place... | reverse complement strand
TTTCTGCTCCAATCAACTGGATGGTAGAACTTGGAAATCTAGAAAGTCTTTCAAAAGACCCTGCAACTTCAATCATCTTACAAGCAATAGCTGGTGTTGCAATTTCAGAGAAGTTGGGATAATTAGTTTTAGCAAGTTTTTCTTCAAGAGCTTCAAGACTTTTCTTTGTGTCAAGAAGATTTTGCAAGTTTTTTGCTAGGTTAATAAATATAATTTTCTCTTGTTCTTCAAGTTCAGCAGAAAGCCCAATCTCTTGTATTTCTAAAATCTTTTTTGCTTTTGATTTATCAATAGAGATTTTCTTTAAGGTTTCTTCTGTGACATTTTCAAGAGCGCAAAGTCTAACATATTCTTCAATAGTTAGTTCTTTCTCCATGTTAGGATAAAGAACATCTCCAATAATTCTAAGTTGTTCGAAAAGTTCATTAATATTCTTAGGAAGTTTAGAAAGTATTTGAGAAATAGCAATTATTCTTTGATCTGCACTTTCAAGTTCTTTTTTTAATTTGGAAATAGTAAATTTAAAAAAAACTTCTTTATTTGCATGCATATTTTCTAGATTTTAGTTTTAAAAAAAGAGATAATTACTTTACCTCTACTTTTTGACCAACTGCAGTTCCTGGAAGTCCCTTCTCAAAGATTACTCTGATAACTCCTTTGTTACCATGAGCTGAAGCAACTTTTCCATTAATTACTTTTTTTCCAATTGTAGTAAATACAACTTTATGTCCATATAGTGGAGCAACAGATTCTTTAGTTCTGTATTTTTCATCATCTATTTGTATAAGTAAATGATTGTTCTTTTGTGTGTTTACACCCATTCTGTAATTCATTATTGTTCCTATCATATTTTTCACCAATTTAATAAGCTTTAAAATAAGTACTAATATAATATTTAATAAACAAAGTATTTAAAAACCTTGATAAAACATGACAAAACAATTAGTAGCAGGGGTAGACGAAGCAGGAAGGGGTTGTGTGCTAGGCCCATTACTCTTGTGTGTTTGTGTTATTGATAAAGACAAGGAAAAGATGTTTAAAGATGCAGGAGTTAAGGATTCTAAGCTTTTGTCACCACAGAAAAGAGAAGAGTTATTTGAGTTGATTAAGAAAGAAGCAGAGGACTATAAGATTATTGCAATTCCTGCAGAAGAACTAAATGTTTTAATGGATAGATTCTCACTTAACGAGATAGAAGCACAAAAGGCGTGTTTTGCCATAAGCAAACTAAAAGCAAAGCCAGAAGTTGTTGTCTTTGATTCTCCTGATACTTCCACAGAGCATTTTACCAAAAGAATAAAAGATAACCTAAAAGCGATATCTTGCGATTATAATTTCAAAATTGTTTCTGAGCATAAAGCTGACCTTAATCACGTTTCTGTTTCCTGTGCATCAATTCTTGCCAAAGTTACAAGAGATGTGTTGTTAAAAGATTTAGTCAAAAGTAACATCTCAGGGTATTCTTCAGACCCAAGAACAATTGATTTTTTAAAAGACTATTTCAAGAAGAACAAGAGCTTTCCAAGTTACACTAGAATGAAATGGAAAACAATAGACAATATTGTTAAAGACGCCTTCCAGAGAAAGCTTCTCTAATTTTAAATCAAATGAAAGATTGCTTGCACACCAGAGATAATATAGTTAACTCCCCATGCTAAGGTGATAAGCCCCATGATCGTTGTTACTACTTGTATGGTTGTTTTTGCTTTGGAAGTGATGTCGTGATAGACAACTGATAAGTAAAATAGCAATCCAACAATTGCTAGAATTACTCCGATTGCAATTCCTGTAAGTAATTTTCCATAGTCCGCGGATGAAATGATGATTGCAGTGATTGTTGCTGGTCCGCTGATAAGTGGTGTTGCGATGATTGAAGCAATGGCGTGAACAGAGTCTCCTTCCATTTTTTCAATGTCTGTAATTGATTTTCCTAAGGACATGTTAATTCCAAGAATTACTAAAATGATTCCTCCTGCAATCTTAAAGCTATTAATGTCTGTGCTAAAAATTTGTAAAAGATTTTCTCCAAAGAACAAAACAAGATAAGAAATAAATGTTGCAAGGGCAACTGACAAAAGAGCAATTCTAAGCTTTTCTTTATTCTCAAAACCTTTAGTGCTAACAAAGAAAACAACAAAACTAGATAATGGATCAATGATAACAAAAAATAAAACAATTAATCCTATTAATTTTGATATCATGTTTTCTCCGAAATGGTCCTGCCCGGGTTCGGACCGGGGATCTCTACCATGTCAAGGTAACGTCATAACCGCTAGACCACAGGACCAGTAAATTATTTGTTTAATCTACCCATATATTTGTGTATGTGAGTCTCAATTAAATCTTTGTAATAGAATATAATTATGGACCCAACAATTATTATACCTATAAGTAATAATGACCAAAATAAATTTAATTTAGTCAGTTGGTACCCCACCAATGTAAAAAATACAATTTCTGGTAATCTTCCTACAAAAACAATCAATGCGTATTTCTTAATATCAATATTTGTAATCCCTGCAACATAACTAAATACATCGTGTGGTAATGGTGGAATTAAGAAAAGAACAAACAAAGTTTTAGAAATATTTTCTGATTGATAATCTAGTTTCTCAATTAGATGCCTATCAACAATACTTTCTAAAAAAGGTCTTCCAAAGATTCTAGCAATTTCAAAAACAATAATCGAACCAATTAATATTCCAATAGCAGAATACAAAATCCCCCAAGCTCCAAAGATATAGCCTCCAGCAATAAGTATTGGCATGGATGGGATTAATAAAAAAATCATTTGTAAAATTTGAAGTGCAATTAAAGCAAGTGGTGCCCACATCCCAAACTGAAGAATAAATGCTTTAACTTGAACAGGATGACTGAATGCTTCAATAAACGGGAACAGTAGAACTGCACTAATGACAAGTATAAATACAATGATTATTGTAGCAATAATTGCTTTTTTCTTAGCATCAGTTGATGAGAATATGTGCATGTTGTTCTGTTAGCTCGTGTATTTTCTTAAATCAAGCTTAATTTAAGCTTATTTTAACAACCACTATATAAACATTTTGTTTTAATAATTATTATATAGCTCATTAAAGTAAATATACTTATATAAGCAAAAAATTAATAAATGGAGTTTAAAATGGCAACCGCATCAAAATATATAAAAGAAACAATTCAAAAGGAATTTAAAAAAGAAAAAGACGATAATTATAATTATAAAAAATTATATACCGACAGATTAATCAAATATAGACATACAAAAGAAGCAATTCTAAGATTAGAGAAACCAACAAATCTTCCAAGAGCAAGAGAATTAGGCTATAAAGCAAAGCAAGGTTTTATTGTAGTCTTGGCAAAGATTAGAAAAGGTTCAGGATTAATTAGAAGACCAGTAAATGGAAGAAAACCAAAAAGAATGGGTGTTAATAAAATTACTAGAAGAGTATCCATTCAAAGAATTGCAGAAATGAGAGCTGCAACTAAGTATCCTGGTTTAGAAGTATTAAATTCATACTTGATTGGAGAAGACGGTCAACAAAAGTATTATGAGGTAATATTAGTTGATCCAACACATCCAAGAATCATGTCAGATAAAGATATCAACTGGATCTGTTGGCCACAAAACAAAGGAAGAGCATACAAAGGAATTACAAGTGCAGGAAAGAAGAACAGAGGTCTTGATAAAAAAGGAATAGGTACTGAAAAGAACAGACCATCTTTAAGAGCAAATGACAGAAAAGCAAAGTAAATCGAGGAAAGCAAAAATGAATAGTGTCATTTTAGTTGGTTCATTACAAGATTCCATTTGGATTATACTTTTTATAGTATTTTCCATTTCTATTTACGTTTGGACAAAAAAACAAATAGGTAATGAACTGATTGCTATTCTAATCACTGGTTTTTTAGTTTTTCTTTTATTTTACAGATATCCTAATTTAATTTGGCTAGTTGCAATAGGTGTTGCAATCTATTGGATATTTGGTGGGGAATTAAAAAATAGTATTAAAGGGATGTTAATTGCTGCTCCAAAAAAATGATTTGGTAACAATATGTTTGATTTTCTAAATACGTTTATTGTTGGAATTTTAATGATTTTGTCTTCTCAATACAATTATGATTTTTTCTCAGTAATTATTGTAATCTTGTATTCTTTGTTTTTCCCTGGGCTATCAAATTTAATTTTTGTATTTGGTTTAGCAGCAATTATCTTCTTAAAATCCGGAGAGCTATCACAACTTTGGTGGGTGGTTCTTGGAATCATTACTTTCATAATAGTTATTGCTTCAATGTTTACTAAGAAAGAAGAAGAACCAGAAGAAGGCGGAGGTTATGGAGACCTTTTAAAGATGCTTGGGAATCAGCAATAATTACTTATTTAAACTTATTGTAAGATAATTAAATTATTAATAATTAAACAAAGGAGGAATAAATTATGCCAAGACCAAAACCAAGAGTAATAAAAAAACCGACAAAACCAACAAAGCCAAAAATACCGCCATTTAAAAGCTCAAGATAGAACTGATAAATTATGCCAAGACCAAAACCACCAGTAAATAAGAAAAAACCATTAGGTCGACCGATTTGGGGAGTAAAGAAAGCAACACTATCTCAAAAGAAAAAATAAATTTTCTTTTTCTATTTCATCTTATTTAATATATTTCTATTTTCTTCTAAGATGTCTTTCATGATTTTTGTAAGACCATTCATCTGTGCTTTAATATCTATTATTTTTTCCTCAAGTTCAGAGATCTGTTTCTTAAGTTCAGTAGTATCAAAAGTAGTATTAGCTATTGGTTCAGGAGTTTTAAAGATAATTTCTTTTTCTGGTTCAGAAGAAAGGCTGGAGTTGATAACATCATTAGTTGCATTTTCAAGTTCTTCAGTAGTGGTAGTTGGCTTTGGGAGATCGACTTTTGGTAAATCTACGCTTTTTGGTTTTTCTTCAATTTTTGCAACAGGTGCTTCTTCTTTTGGTCCAGAAGTAATTTCAGAATAGTATTTATCAATATCTGCTTGATCAACTCCAATATCCCTTAAAGTGGCAAATATAGTATCTTTATCTACGTTTGCTTCAAGCAATTCATTGATTGTATCTTTAATTAATTTAATATCTACCATTTTTAACAAATCTCCTAATTATAATAACCCTTAAAAATATATTACATATTATTTATTTAAATATCTTTTGATTTAAAATATGAATAGCTAATAAGATAAATATGATTGCAGTAACAACGTGGGATACACTTTTTGAAGGAAAGTATGGCCAAAAGGAATTAACGATATTCTATAGTGATGATTATTTTGTTTCAATTCTTAGATTAAGAGATCAATCTAATGTTTTAATTCAACTATATAAAATCTTTGCAGTAAATGGAGATATAGAGATTTTTGCAGAAACTCTTCCAAACCAATGTATTGTTTATGAAAAGCATTTTGGTATTGGAGAGAATAACACTTATAAGTTTTTTATAGTAAATACAGAAACCGAAATTATAGATTCAACTCAAATTAATTATCATATAGAAAAAAAAATGTTACAATTAAATAAAGCTACTGGTTCAATTGTGTCTATAATTAAATCATATAATATTAAATTATTGTCTTTAAAGATGCTTTCTGAAGAAGTTAAGAATTTTTTCTTTTCAGATCCGTTCGTTATTAAAGTTTTAACTAATTCTCCAAACTCAATTGATTTTTCCACAATTTCTTCTGTTGATAAGTTATTACTAGGAAGAAAGAATGGAATAACAATAAATGCAAGTTTAGAAAATTTAAGATCAGTTCTTGTTATTGGCGGCCAAGAAGAAGACAGAATCTTTGCAATAAAAGTTATTGCTGAAAATTATCTTCTTTCTTCAAAGAAAGTCATTGTTTTTGATAATACAGGAGTTTTTAAAACTCTCTCTTATCCTCAACAAAAAGAAGAATTACTTCTAGCTTTTGAAATGAAAGTATCTCCATTTGGTTTTCCTTCAAACGTTATTGATTATTTTAAAATTAAATTGCCACTATCTACAATTCCAAAAATCGCATTTATTAGCATTTTTAAACTATCCGGGGTTTCTGAAAAAATAATTAATAAAGCATATACTGATAATCTAAAAACAATACAAGATTTAAAAAATAATGTTATTGCTTTAGATATTGATGACGAAATTACAGACTTTGAAAAATGGAGGGTAATTTCTAAATTAAACATTTTAGAAGAAATGTATGGTAATTATTTTGGAGACACAAATCTTTCTATAATTTCTGAAGCCGCATATAAAAATATTGGATCTAGTAAAATCTTTACAGTTAACAAAAATGACCCTATGTATGTTTATTATATTTATGGATTAATTAAGCAATTATCCCAAGAAATAAAAGAAGAAATTCTAATAATAATCCCTCAAGCAAATGAAATACTAAATAATGCAATAATTGGTGGAGAACTTTTAACCATCCTAAAAGAAAGTCCAAAGCTTAATTATTGTTTAAGTTCTGAATATGCAAATGATTTTATGGATAAAAATCCAGCAAATGTAACAATAGAAGTAATTTCTGGAAATGATGCAGTTATCCGTTACCCAGACAAAGACCCATTAAGGCTTTTTCTTCGTCCAACCCTGACAAGCAGTAACATAGAGATCAAAAAAGAAGAAAGCATAGTCTAATTTTAAAAGTCCCAAAATTTGGTAAAAATCTTCAAAACCGAAACCTATATATACTAGAAAAAAGAATAATATTTATATAGGTTTGCTTTAAGTTTGTTTTTTAATGTTAATCTCGGTTGCAAGCACTATTTTTTAAATAAAAACTTAAGATAAAGTAAATAATAATAAAAACACAAAGGAGTGAAAAAAATGGCAATGAAGTGTCCAGAGTGTGGAAAAGATAAAGTATATAAAGATCCAAGAACAGGAGAACTAGTTTGTAAGAATTGTCACACAATTATAAGTGAAGACATGGTTGATATGGGAAAGGAATGGAGAAACTTTGATCAGTCACCAGGTTCAGAACAAGCAAGATCAGGTTCACCAATGAAGTATGTTAAGATTAACAAAGGTCTTGAAACAATGATTGAAAGATCAGGAAGAGATCTTAGAGGAAATAAATTATCTTCAAAGTCAAGAGCACAAATGTATAGATTAATCAAGTGGCATAAGAGATCATCAATCTCAAACTCTATGCAAAGAAATCTTTCAATTGCTTTAACTGAACTTAGAAGAATGGGTTCTTACTTAAATATCCCAGAGTCATTAATTGAAACCTCTGCTTTACTTTACAGAAAAACAGTTGAAAAGGGATTAATAAGAGGAAGACTAATTGAAGCAGTAGTTGCTGCAGTTCTTTATTCTGTTTGTAGAACATATAATGTTCCAAGAACATTAAATGAAATGGCAGAAGCAAGTGGATTAACAAAGAAAGAAATCGGAAGAACATATAGATTCATTGTTAAGGAATTAGAAATTGCAGTCCCTTTAACAGATCCAACCTATTACATCTCAAGATTTACTTCAGTTTTAGGTCTTTCAGGAGCTGTTGAAGAAAAAGGTAAAGAGATTGTTAAGAAAGCAATCAGTTCAGGGTTAATCTCAGGAAGAGGACCAACAGGCGTGGCTGCAGCAGCAGTTTACATTGCGGCTCTAATGGTTGGCGAGAGAAGAACTCAAAAAGAAGTTGCTAATGTTGCTGGCGTTACAGAAGTAACAATCAGAAATAGATATAGAGAGCTTAAGGCAAAGCTTAAGTTAAACATTGATGCTTAAAATTATTTTAAGCATTCTTTTTTTTTTAATTTAATCACAATCTATTTATACTTATCGCCTAACAATATTTCTGTAAATAATTAAATAACTTTACAAAGGAGATTATTATGCCAACAATTTATAGAAAAATTAATAATGCGATTGCTTTTAAAGGGAAAATGGAAGATAGAATAGGTGCACGAGTTGACAGATATAGCCGTGACATTAGTAATAGAACGGAAGCTAATAAAGAAAGATTAGTTGATAGAAAATCCTGGAGGCCTTCAGAAAGAATAATTGATAAAAAAAGATTTACAACAGAGCATTTTATTTTAAATACAAGTATTAGAAATAAGGGGGATATCCAAAAGTTACATGTTGATTTCTTAGAATCCAAGCAAAAGGGAACTCAAGGAACAATAAGTGAATTAAAAACATTATTTGAAAATCTTAACGAATATGGTAAGCAGAATAATTGTGAATATATAGATGGTATAACTTGGATCTTTGCAGAATATCCGTTGATTGCAAAGAGATTAGGTTTAACAATCGATTCAAAAAATTTAGAAGTGTATAATAAAATAAAAAGAGAAAATGGAGTATTAAAAGTATTTGGATTAGATAAAAATGTATTAAAAACATCTTGGTCTTCTGAAAAAGCATCAGCAAAATTAATTAAGGACCGCATAGATGGAAAATATGCTGACGGTGACAATGATTTTGACAAAGATTTTGATAGAACTTATGGTAAATCTGCTGTTTCAGCAATAAAAAAAGGTGCGGGCCCATTATGGGGAATGGCACTTATAAGTGAATCAAAAGCACCAGGTACTTCTGCAATTAAAGGCCCTACAAAACTTTTAGTAAAATCTTCATATAAAGTATCTAAAACATCTAAATTAACAATAAATAATACAAGAAATACAACTGTATCTGCAGATCCACTTCAAGCAACTAAAAACAAAGCAACATTAGTTATTCCAATGAAATGTTTAGTAAAAACAAAAGATGGTGGAACAGAAGTAAAAACACTCCGACTTCCAAAAGAAATGTTACCTTATTTTGCAATGAGGATTAAATGAGGTGGGTGGGGATTATGCCAAAACCAAAACCAAGAGCATTTTTAGCTTTAAGAAAAGCAATAACTGGGAAAAAAGCAACTCCAACAGAGTTAGGTTTCAAAAGAGATCTTCAAACAAGCAGATTAATTGATCCGAAGAAAAGTGCAATTCCAAAAATTAGAGAAAAGTCATTGAAACAAGAAGTGATAAGAAGAACAGATCTTAAAAAAAGACAATTAACTAATTGGATATCTAAATTAAATAAAGGATTAAGTGAATCTGGAAAAAAAACAAATGTTTCAGAACAAAAAGAATCTTTGTTTAGAGAATTATTTGATAAAGAAATTTTAATACATAAAAAACAGTTAAAATTCAATCACGTTTTGTTTGAAGAAAAATTAAGAGACGCATTTAATTCAAGATATTATTCAGAGTTACATAATACAATTGCTGCAACAGGTCCAGAAAAATTAAAAGATATAGAGTATTTGGGTGCAGAACGAATATTAAATTTTGTTTCAGTTAAATTAAAAACTCAAAAAAATATGCTGTTATTAGAAATAAAAAGAAAAATGCGATAAAATAAGAAAAAGTGAATAAAATGCAATAAAGTTATTATTGAAATTAAAGAGATTAATTAAAGGAAAATCATTAACCGTAAGTTAACTAGGTTATAAAAGAATAAATGGGAGATTAACAAAACCAGGAACTGCAGCCTTCAATGAAAAAATAGAATTTACAAAAGAGGAAAAAAACAATAATTGACGCTTATAAAAAAAGGCAATCAGAAAATCCTACAGAAATAAATACTCAAAAAATAATTGATAGAAGAAATCAATTTAATAAAAAGTTAGATTTAATGAGCGCAGAAAGAGAATAAGATTTGAAAAAATCAGAAGCGAGCAGATTGTCTGCGTTGAAACAAAGGCAATTAAAAGAATGGGTAAGAAAACTAGATTCTTTGTTAGCAGTTTCCAAAAAAGGAACAGTTCATGAGATTAAAGAAAAGTTGTTTCAAGAGTTGTTTAAAAGAGAAATTACTTCTATAAAAGTAAGTGCCGTAGATAGTAATTTACAAGCAAGACAATACAATTATTTGCACGAATTATTCACTTCTTATTTTTATAATCTATTGCATAGTTCTTTTGGTCCTACAAATCTTCAAAATATGAATTCTAGAGAAGCGGTTGTTTTTATAGAGACAATTTCTAAAAAAGCAAAAAATAGAAAAGAAAAGATTTATAAGGAATTTAGAAAAGATTATTTGGTGTAATTTTCTTTAATTTTTTTGCTAAAATGTATTACAAAGTATTACGTTTAAAAACATTTTGTTTCATATCTATTTATGGCAAAGGTAAAAGTTAAACCAAAAGCAATAATAGATACTTCCTTTTGGATTCATTTAGTGAAATTAGATTTAGTTGAACAGTTTATACAATTATGGGATTTAATTGCAACAAAGAAAGTAGAAGAAGAATTGCAAGCTTTTACAAGAATAAAATTATATACTCCATTAGATTTAGAAACCTATAATGACTTAAAATCACAAGGCGCAATACAAGTAAAAGATCCAAAAAGTGTTCCAGGAAATATAAATAGTCAAATTGCAAATAATTCAGGGGAATTATTTAGTATAGCACTAGCAAAAGAATACAAAATAATTGTTTTCATTGACAACGGAATTCCTTATGATTTTTGTAAAAGAAATCAAATACTCGCTGCAAACATTGTTGATTATCTAATGCGTCAATATGAACAAAAGAAATTTACAAAAGAACAAATTCTTCAAAAATTAATGATTTTAGAAAGCCTAAAATCAATGAAACTAAAATATATAGATAAAGCAAGAAAAGAATTAATGTGATATTTATGAAAAAAGTAAAATATGATTGTGATAGAAAGAATGTTAAGACCTTAAGGTTAACTGACTCAATGGCCACCACGGCATATAATATTGCAAAAGAAGAAAATCTAACAGAGTCTGAATTTTTAAGAAAATTGATTGAAAAAGGATTAAAGGAATATAAACTGGGTATGGCTCTAAAAGCATACAAAAACAAAGAAGTCAATATTGCAGGCGGAGCAAACCTCGCAGGAATTACTTATAGAGAGTTTCTTGATGCCTTAGAAGAGTGCGGTATTCCAACAATAGAGGTAAGCCCTGAAACAATAAAATATGGTTTTGAATCCATGGAGAGATCTTTAGGTTTAAAACCAAAAAAAAGAGATTATAATAAGTTATTTGAAGATACATTTATTAATAAGGGGAAGAAAAAATGACTGATACTATTTATGATATTGCAATCATTGGTGGCGGGCCCGCAGGTTTAACTGCAGCGATCTATGCAGCAAGATATGGATTAAAAGTAATTGTGTTTTCTGATTCTTTTGGAGGGACAATTTCTTATGCTCACAAGGTGTGTAATTATCCTGGCTTTAAAGAAATTTCAGGAATGGAATGGTCAGAGAAAACTCTTGATCAAGTTCAATCTCTTGGAGTAGAGGTTAATTTTGAAAAGGTTATGGATATTGATAAACAAGATAAAATATTTATTGTCAATTCAGATCAAAGAACAGTTAAAAGTAAAAAGATAATTTTAGCTATTGGAAGAACAAGAAAAAAGTTAGGAGTAGAAAGAGAAGACGAGTTAGTTGGAAAAGGCGTAAGCTATTGTGCAACTTGTGATGGAGGCTTTTACAAAGGAAAAACTGTTGCAGTAGTTGGAGGCAGTGATGCAGCAGTTACTTCTGCTCTTCTTTTAGCAGATCTAGCAGATAAAGTTTATTTGATTTACAGAAAAGAAAAACTAAGAGCAGAGAAAGCTTGGGTAGATTTAGCAACAACTAATCCTAAAATAGAAATATTTTACACAACAGAAGTTATAGAACTTCTTGGTAAAGAAAAATTAGAAGCAATAAAAACAAATACAGAAAAAACAATTTCCATAGACGGTTTATTTATAGAAGTTGGTTCTGTCCCAAATACTGAGTTATTAAGTAAATTAAATCTAACTCTAGATAAAAACAACTACATAGTTGTAGACAATAAGCAAAAAACAAACCAAGAAGGAATATTTGCATCAGGTGATGCCACAAATTCAACGGAATTAAAGCAAGTAATAACTGCTGCAAGCCAGGGGGCAGTAGCAGCCTACACTGCATATGTTGAAATAAAGGAGCGCATTTAAAAACTAAATGAACACAGAATAATTAAAGGATAATAAATATGTCGCCATCAAAACCCAGAAAACCAATTGCAAATCCCATAATCGGAAAGTTTGGGCAAGTTTTCGTTACAAGAACTGCAAACAAAAAACCAACACAAAAGCAATTAACTGCCATTAGCAAATTACTTACAGATAAACCAGTAATTAAGAAAAGCCCAGCAATAAGAAAATAATTCATTTTTAAATCTTTCTTCTAAGAAATACCTTTAAATATAGTTTCTTTATTATATCTATATATTATTTCTAAAGAGGTATTAACATATGCCAGAAACTGATGCTAAATTATCTAAGTTATTTGATTCTTTAAATAAGAGTTTATATAAAACGAACAAGGTTGCAGAATTATACAAGCCGATGGCTGAAGTAATCTCTTCAATTGCTAATGATGTTAAAGAATTGGAAGATTTAGGCGAGAAAGAACCATTATTTAATTCAATAATTGAAGAAGAAATCAAAAGAAGAGAATTGATAACGCTTTATAAGAAAATGGTCACTTTAATGGAAAACTTAAAGGCAGAAGTTGATTCTTATGAAAAGGAAATTAAGATTGGAGATGCATTCTTAGAAAAATATAGATGCTATAGAACTATTTCTTTTGAAAATCCAAAAAAATCAAGAGAGTTCTTAAAAAAGATAGTTGAATCCTTTAGTATTGAAGAATTTGTTCTAAAGTTCAATGTTATGGGAACAGTTGACTTAAGTAACATTGCAGAACACGTTCAAGGAAGAAAAGCAGGAATAGACATTATTGTTCCAGCAACTAATATAGATTTAATATATGATGAAATATTAAAGTCACAGACAATTAAGTTTAGATTATCTTCTGAAAGTCTAGTAATCTATTTTGAGAAAGACACAGTGCTTCACTTAGAAGGTGCCAGTAAGAAGATAAAAATCTGTGATGTAGAATCTAAGAACTTTGGCGGAAAGCTAATAGACGAGTAGTTTTCTTAATTTTTCTTATTTTATTTTTTTAATAAAAACCAATTTATACTTATCGTTCAACAATTTAATTATATTTTAATATTATATACTTAAATGGAAAATGATATAAAATGAAAAAATTATTAACAGAATTTTCTGGTAAAAAATTAACTAACCCAATATTCAAGGAAAAATCAAGTAGAGTAAATGAATTAAAGAGACAAGTAAAATCTTATACGCCTGAACAAATAAAAGATTTATTTAAACAAGCAAGAGAACAAGAAGATCCGGAGAAATTTCTATTATCAAAAGGAATTGATGTGAGAAAATTTGCAAACAAAAACAATAGATTTTCAACACAGAATTATTCTCCAGAAGAATTAGTTAAAAGTAATGTTGATTTAAGTAAATTTGAAAATCAAAAAGCAATGGCGATTCTATTAGATGCAAAATCAAAAGGAGAGTCAATAAGAAATATTGTAAAAACAGCACATAATAGTAAAATTTCTATAGAAGAATTATCAAGAATATTTAGTACCTCAGAGATTCCAGATGCACTTATTGAAATGAGTAAGGTTTATGAGAAAAAAGATTTAATTAGATTAAATACTTATCCTGTATTCTCCGGAGAATTGCGCCCACATATTGTTAAAGCATTACAAAATACAGGTGTTTCTAAATATACAATAACTAAAGAAATTATAAGTAGTATGCTGACTGCTGAAGAAGTAAAGCAATATGATAGAATATTAGCAGTAAGAAAAAAGATTTCTGATAAAAAGCTATACGGAGATAAAAAAAGTGAAGCAGAAAGAGTTGAACTTTTAAAACAAGAAGCAAAAATAGTAAGTAAATTAAAAGCGAAATTAAACAAAGGAAATAAAGAAAACTTAAGTCATGAATATATGATAAGGCCAACAATAGATCTTATGAAATTATTTGGAACAGATATAACTGAACAATTGAAAGTTTATGAAATTGCAAATGGTAATTTGGATCCAAAAAATAATTATTTTGAAATACAAAAACTAATAGAAATAATTAGACCTAATTCTTCGAACATTTCTGAAGTTTTTGACTATATAGATAAAAAGTATTCTACTGCGACAGCAATAAAAACAATTTTTATAGATATTAGTGAAAATCAAAAAAATAAAAATGAATCTTATGCTTTAAGTGGCACATTTTGGCAATTAGCAGATAAAGTAGAAGTAGGAGAATTAGTAAAAATATTATATCGTGATTGTGGAGGTCATCAACATACTGGTGATTTAGCAAAATTAGTATATGAGAAAACTCACGATTATTCAAAGACTGCAGAGATATTAGACAATAGTTTTGTTAATTCAAATCCAGAATCTATTGTAAGAATACTAAATTCATTAACTAATGGTAGTGGACCAATTATTGCAAAATACCTTTTAGAAAAAACAGATGATGAAAAACAAATTATACAAATGATGGAGAAACTGAATATAGATTATGGTTCTAAAAAAGGGTATATTAAAGAATCCATTGCAGAAGCAAGAAAAGAATTAGTAGTAGAAGGGAAATTTAGAAAACCGCTATTTGGGAAAGCTAGAAGAAAAGAATAGGTCTTTTCTTTTTCTCTTTAGTCAATAAAAACATTTGCAGTCTTTCCACCATCCCAAGTTAGTCTTGGTCTAATCTTTATTAGCATTACTTTTTCTGAGTTGTCATCTAAAAGAATAGCATAACCTTGATCCTTTGGCATCTGTCCATAGAATTTGTCCATAGGGATGTTAAGGTAGCTTGGTCTAATGGATGATACTGCTTGAATGTCTTCCTGAGCAGTCATTCTCATACTTAAGAAAAAATCACATTGTGAAATTGCTTCAGAGTGAAGCTTGTTTGGTCTCTGGGTTGCAAGTAAAAGAGACAATCCTGGTTGTCTACCAACTCTAATCCACTGTAAAAGAACATCAAGTGCAATTGATGGCCTGTCGCTAGGCATAAACATGTGTGCTTCATCAATCATCATCCAGATAATAGGCATCTCGCTTTCTTTTCTGCCTCCGGACAACAGAGACATTTCTTCTTCTTTTCTGTAAAGCATTCTTTCTTCGTATAGTCTTTTTCCTAATATTCCAACAATTAGTTCTTTAATGGATTCCATTCCAATTGATTCCTTGTAAGTACTTGTGTCAACTATTGTTATTGTTGCTGGTTTAGCAAACTCTTTCATAGTTGTTCCTGATCTTGAGAATAGTCCCCAAGACTTAGCAACCATTAATCTGTTATTAAGAGAATTAATTATTTCTTTTGTTGTGTCTTCGTCTTTTTTACATTCATTAACAATATCTTCAATATCATAACTGCTTCCAACTTTATTTTTAATTTTTTCAATTGTTCTTGAAAGAAGAGCAGATTCTGGATCTCTCCAAGTTAATTTAAAAACAGCAAGCCAGTCTTCAAGATCCATTTGTGAAGTTTTAATTGAGAAATAACCATCATGTGGAAGATTCTTCTGTTCATAAAAATCTCTCTTTCCAAAAGGCACAAGATTTCTAATTTCAATTCCTTCTGGTTTTAAGTCCCATTTTTCAAGCATTTCTTTTTGCTCTTCGTTAGGATACTTCATTGTCCAGAAGATTCCAACAGTATCAATAACAATGACTGATAATCTTTCTTTAATTTCAAAAGGCTGTTTTGCAAATTCTTCAATTAGAACGGACATAGCGTAACTATTGTGAACAATAACGTTGTTTGCTATAAAGTTATGGTTGTCAGGAACTGTAATATCGTAAACTGTTTGCTTTTTAGTAATCTCTTTAATCTCTTTAATTTTGTCCCAAAAGATATCGCTTGTTGCGATTTTTTTAAGTCCTTCATTTTTTTCTGTAATTGCAATTTTTAGAAGTTTTTCTCTAGATGGAGAATAATTGATTGATGATCTTAAAGATTTAGGATTTTTATATCCAAATTCTTTACCAATAATTGCCCAGTTTTTTGGTCTATAGATATCCCAGATTTCTTTAGGTATTGTATCTACATTTGGATTACTTGATTTTATAGTTACTTTCTTTTGAAGTTCTTCTTTTTTTCCAAAAAATCCAATTTCTTTAATAAATTTTATATTCTGAGAAGAAAGAATCTTTAATTCATAGTTAGGTAATTTTTTAGTTTTCTTTGTTCTAATAATTGAAAGTAATCCAAATCTTAAAAGTAAACTTTGTACTTGTTGTATTAGTTTAGGAGATGAAGAAGAATATGAAATATTATATTCTTTTTTGTTTGTATCATAATAGATTGTCCCATCACAAGAAAATAATCTGTTTAAGAATATAGAAAGTTGTTCTTTAGGTAATTGAAAGATGCTTTCTGGGACAAACTTAGTTTCTGATTTAACATTATATAGATTAATATTTTCCAAATATTTCCTTATAGATGATTTTTTATCAAAAATTATGCCTTTACTAAATTGTTGTCTTTCGTTTCTTTTATTTGTAATTATTTTTCTAGTGTTATTATTATCAACAATTCTTAATCCAAAATCTCCATGTTTATTTATTGTAAGTTTATGATCAAATTTATGTATGGCGGTAGTAAACTCAGAAATTATTTTTCTATCTGTATTACAGAATAAAACAAATCGGTTTCCTAAATGCCCTTCAGCGATAAAATAAGCAAGTAATTTAATTTCACAATCAGGAATTTTTTTATTTCCAAATTTAGGAATAATTCTTGGTGTTGCAATTCTACTTCCTTTCTTTAATTCTTTTGCTTCTTTCCAACCGCCAATTGTCAATAATGGGTGTTCTGGAGTTAATTCTATTTTTTTTCCACTTCTTAATGTTATTTCTAGTGTTTTATTAACTTGTCTTTTATAGAATTGTTCTTTTTTTGTAATTTCTATTTTTTGATTAGTATTTAATGAAAGCACTTGTTTATTTTCTTTCTCTAAATCTTTAATTGGTATTTCTCTACCGTCTTCTAATGTAATTAATGTATCCCCTGTTAGGCATTTTCCTCCGCCTCTTTTTCCGCAAACAATTGCAACGTGTGATCTAGAGACGTCCATTAACACGCGTTTTCCAAGAACGGGGTCATCTCCACTTGAAACAACGACTTTACCAATGTAACCTGTACCTTTCTTTCCATATTTCTTAATCTGACTCTGGATTCTTCCAACAATTATTTCTTCAGATTCAAAGTCAATTCCCATAGTTTATCATCATTTATTTTTATTAAATTCATTTATTAGTGTAACAAAAGATATAATTGTTTGATATAGTAAATATAATGAGAATGAAATGATGGTTACATATATTAAAACAATTAAAATATAAGTAATTAATTGAAAGTTAATTAAAAATATAAAGAATATTTTAGAAAGATAAATTTGTATTGCTGTTCCAATGGTTATTGAAATTAAAGCAAGGTATAAAAATAAGACATCTTGTTTGTTTAATAATTTGATTTTAAGTAATTGTTTATTTTCTTTAATTAAAAACTTATTTACAATAAATAAAATAATCTCCATAATTAGTTTTAATCCAACTGCCGAAAATAAGATATATGCCAAGAAGTAAAAGATTTCAGGAATCAATAAAACTGCAAGTTTGATTTGCCCTAAAAGCGGAGACAGGATATATATTGCGTGAGTAAAACCATTTTGAATTCCAATGATTAAAAATGAAAATGGCAAAATTGCTAGTTTAAAAGAAGTATCTAAAGTCTCAGTAAATAAATTTCTAAAATTAATAGAGTTCGTTAAATAAAAAGAGTTAGTAATATTTGCTTCTTGATAATTATTTAAATTAAATCCTATAATTACAATTCCTATAATTAATCCTATAAAATAAGCTATTGCAAAACTTGCAGCAATGAATTTATAGATTGTATCAAATTCCATACTATAAATATATTATAGATGAATTTAAAAAGATTAAAGAAACCCAAAAACACAATAAAAATCAAAAATTTTTATGTGCCCAAGAAAATTAGCAATTTTATTTGGGAACCTAAAGTTTTCTGGGCCCAGAAAAATTTTTGATTTTTCTTGGGGAAGAAAAGAACTCAAAACTCAACTTAGTCTGTTGTGAATTCTGTTTTCTTCATTTTCTTTGGTATAACAAAATAGTGCTTTGACTTACATACTAAACATTCAGCAGTAAATACTGGCTTTTTATTCTGTTTTTTAACAGTTGCAATGTGCTTTGCCATTCCACCATAACCAGTCTTATGCTTTCTAACATTTTTTCTGGATCCTACAGCTAATGTTCTTGCACCTCTTGATTTGTATGGTGAAAGCTTGTGGCTCTCGTGTTTTTTACATTTTTTACAGTATGTTTTTATTTGCTTTGGTATCTTCATATATAATCATTCTTTTCATTAAATATTAAAAAAAGAGCCTTTTTTAGGTCACTCTATATAATATATATTGTCCCATATTTATTTAAAAAGATTGCCTATATATTAATTTAGGGAAAAATGTGAATTTACAATGAATTTTGAAAAATATAGACTTGATTTTCCTGTTTTAAAAACTGAAATAACTTATTTAGATAGCGCAGCAACTTCTCTTAAGCCAGTTTCTGTGGTTAAAGCAATGGATTATTATTATCTTAATTGTCCTGCAAACATTCATAGGGGAGTTTACAAGATATCTCAAGAAGCAAGTGTTGTTTATGAAGAGGCACATCAAGAACTTGCAAAGTTTTTTAATTGTAAGAAACAAGAAGTAATTTTAACTCATAACAGTACTGATTCTTTAAATATGATAATGTACATGTTGTATAATAGCAATTACTTCAAGAAAGGAGATGAAATCTTAACAACAGTTTATGAGCATCACGCAAATCTTGTCCCTTGGCAATTTATATCTCAGAAATTAGGACTTAAATTAAAATTTGTAGAAATAAATAAAGATTATACTTTTAATCTTGATGATTTAGAAAAGAAAATTACAAATAAAACTAAACTAATAACAGTCGCTCATATTTCAAATACCATAGCAACAATTGCACCAATTAAAGAAATTGTAGAAATTGCAAAAAAGAAAAATATTTTAGTGTGTGTTGACGGATCACAGTCCGCGCCACACAGAAAGATTGATTTTAAGAAATTAAATGTAGATTTTTTTGTTTGTACCATGCATAAGATGCTTGGGCCAACAGGTGTTGGAGTATTGATTGGAAAAGAAAGATTACTTGAAAAGTTTTCTCCTGTTAGATTTGGAGGAGACATGATAGAGCATGTAACTTTCCAGAAATCAACATGGAACCAATTACCAAACAAATTTGAAGCAGGAACTCCAAATATTTCCGGTGCTTTTGGCACTCTTGAGGCAATTAATTATCTTAAAAGAATTGGAATAGAAAATATTGAAAAGCAAGATAAACAATTAACAGATTACGCTTTAACAAAATTAAATAATATTCCTGGATTAACAATCTACAATCCAATGAACACAAACAAGCAAGGCTCAATTATTCTTTTTGATCTTAAAGGAATAAATTCAAGAGAGCTTTCTTCTTTCTTAGATGAGTTTGGAAACATTGCAACAAGAGCAGGAGTGCATTGTGCTGAACCAATAGTTTCTAGATTAAATAAAAATGGACTTGTTAGAGCCTCTTTTTATTTCTATAATACAAAATCAGAAATAGATCATTTTGAAGAAACTCTTAAAAAAATAAAAAAGCTGATTTAATTACAAAAAAAGCTATTTTTTAAATATTTTGTTTAAATATAATAATAATCTAATACAATTATATATCAAAGGGGGTAAATAACTATGAGTGAAATGGAAGGAAACATAATTTACATAGGAAAGAAAGGAACAATGGCATACGTATTAGCAGTAATAACTCAGTTTAATCAAGGAACAGACGCAGTAGTTATAAAAGCAAGAGGAAAGACAATCTCTAAAGCAGTAGATGTTGCAGAGATAGTTAAGAACAAGTTTGTTAATTCAGTTAAGATAACAGATATTGCAATTTCAACAGAAGAAATAATTACTGAAAACAATACCCCAATGAAAGTTTCGGCAATTGAAATTAAATTAAATAAGTAAGTTTTAGTAACTTATTTTTCTTTTAATTAATTAAAAATAAGAAAAGTATAAAATTTTACAGTAATTCTACTAGTGGCATCTATGAAAAATAAAAAAAAAGCAATAAGTCCAATCATTGCAACAGTTCTCTTAGTTGTAGTTATAGTAATACTTACGGTACTTATTCTATCTTTTGGGAAAGGATTTACAAATGATTCTTTAGATAAAACAAATAATATAAAAGAATTGTCTTCTTCTGATGCAGAACATTTTGTATATTCTAAAAATTTTAGTGATGGAGTAATACAATTTAATTATAATCCTCCAACTACTGTAGCAATGGAAGATATTGTAATTACAAGATATAAAATATTTACAGACAATAATGAAACCGCAGAAGTTCCAATAACTCCAGAGTATACATTAAAAACAGGATTAAATATTTTAGATTTAACTAATTTCTCAGATCTTAATATTACTGAAAATAAAGTTAGTATACAGTTAAAGACTTCAAATAATCAATATATTTTATTAAAAAATATTACTAATTTTTCAAGTATTGGAGATATTGTTCCAGAAATGGATCCGTTGCTTGTTAGTATTATTTCCCCCGAAGATTCAAATCTTTTTCTTATAGGCGAAGTAATTGATTTTAATTCCTTAATTACCGGGGGAAATGAAGAGTATAGTTGTTCTTGGGATTCCAATATTTACGGCAATTTCGAAACAGATTGTAATACTTCGTTTTCGGATTTAAATGTAGGGACTCATTTAATTACGTTAACAGTAGAAGCTTCAGACACAAATACAGACACTATTAATTTAACAATTAAAGATCATTTAGTGCCAGTAATTGAAAGTCCCATAGACTTTATTTATACTTTTGAAGATAATATTAATTTTGTAGGAACTACAGATAATAATCAAGGGGCTTATAGCTGTTCTTGGGATTCTAACATTTATGGAAATTTTGGAACAGATTGTGATGTTGATATCGCTGATTTGAATGTAGGAGAACATTTAATTACCTTAAGTATAACTGATGATTTAGAAACTATAACCTCAACGATAAATATTACAATTGAGGCACCAGTGGAATTAGAGATTTATTCTCAAAATGGAAGACTTTATTTAACCAGTGATTTTTTAACTGCAAATTCAGATAAAAATCTAGTTTCTTATAAATTAGTAGGGTATGGTAGTTCTTTTGTACCTATTGAAATGATAAATCCAATAAATGGTTCAGAAACTTTAACATCTATAATTTTGAAATCTTGTTATCAATGGGAGGAATGGTCCGAAACTTGCACCCCATATTTAGATTTAGGAATAATTGAATCTAATGGTTCTACTTTTGCAGTAGAATTGAAATATTCAGATACTTCTATAGTAACTATTTCAAATATTAACTCTAATAATTTTTTAGGTCCAGAAAATTGCCTATCAGGATATATCCCAGTTCCTGGAAATTATCTCTATGGAACAATGAATGATAATAATGGTTTTTGTGTAATGAAATATGAAGCAAAATATAGCAGTGGATCAGGACACGATACAGTATCTCCAACTTGTACTGATGGAACAGAGGATTATAGTGCGGTATCTACAATTGTTCAATCTACATATTCGAATAGTCCTTTAACAGAAGTTAATTTGTGTGCTGCAAAACAAATTTGTGAAAATTCTGGCGGTTCTTTAATAACAAATAATGAATGGATGACTATTGCAAGAAATATAGAGAGAGTACAAAATAATTGGAGGACTTCTATTGGAGATATATTATATGTGGGGCATACAGATAATGATCCTCCATTCGCTCTACCTGCAGTAGAAGATGATGAAAACGGATATTATGAAACAGGGGCATTAGGCACAACTCAAAGAAGAACTTTATATTTAAATAATAATGAAGTAATTTGGGATTTTTCGGGAAATATACTTGAATGGACATCAAATACCGTTGCAATAAGAAATCACCCAGATGCTTATAATAGTAATGGTACCGTTAATAATGGGGGATGGACAGGCGGATGGATTGAATATTATACGAACAACACTAATAGAAAATTAATTTATACGAATTTAGGCACCACCACTTTTATATATAAAGATTTATATTTATTAAATCCATTGTATAATGATACTAAAGGTGTTGGTACAGGTCGTTTCTGTAGTGATCGATCAAGTACGAATGAATTAATAACAGGATATTTGCGAGGAGGTAGTTTTGGATATATAACAAATGCCGGAGTATTAAGTTTATCGTTAGGTTCTGTTCCTAGTGATAGATTGAGTAATTTTGGTTTCCGATGCGTTATTATTCCAGAGTAATTTTTCTTATTTAAATAGAAATCAAGAAATTTAATTATTGCGGTTGAAAATATTTTTCTTGTTCTTTGGGAATAAATTTATAAATGACACATTTCTGAGATGTAATTTTATCCAATGACAAGTCTTGGAATTGGCAGATTCATTTTTGGAAATGTTTGATTAATTTTCAAAAGTAGCTTTTTGTTTGTAAGTTGAATATTACTTTTTGAAGAAACAATCAATTGGTCTTCTTCTTTGTTTATTTCGTTAAATGTATTATACTTAATAGATCTGATAGCTAGTTCCATTGTAGGGGAATAAAACTTAGTATTTTTGTGTTGAAGGAAGCGAGGGATTTCTTCAATCAAGGAGTTGATAAGCGAGTATTCTGTAAGGTATTGTAAGAACATAGGATTTGTTTCTAAATCTCTGGATTTTCCAAAATCACAAGAGGTATAATTAATAATTGTACTAATATTTATTGATTCTTCTATTTTTTTTTGTCTTTCAATTAATGAATTGATAATTTTAGAGATAAAAGATTCTTCTTTCTTGCAAGTCCATGTAAGTTTATCTAGATTATCTAAAATTTTTATTTCTTCGTTATTTGTAAGCTTTAGGGCATCTGAAAGTAAAAGATTTTCTTTCTGGCCTTTTGTAAATGGCCCAATTGGAATCTTTAGAAGCCCGTTTTGTTTTTTGTAGTTTTCTCTATTTTCTTTTAATTCATGAATTGAATGATACTCTCTTGACCACATATCATCGCAAGAAATAAAGTAAAAACCAGATTTTTTAAATTCAACTTCAACAAGAGAAGATGGTAGAACATTTTCTTGTAATACAGCAGAAGGTTTACAGCAAGAACAATTGATTGTTTCAAAGCCAATATTGTTAAATTGTTTAGTTAGAAGATAAGGTAAGACATTTGAAAAATCTAGATTGATGTGCTCTTTGATGAATTTTTCTTTAGTTTGATAATAGTAATTATTAGTGTTCTTTAAGATTAGTTCATTATTAAAAAATTCATTTTCAAAAAGAATATTTAAGATCTGGTCGTTCTTAATGCTTGTTTCTGGTTTCAATCTAAGGATGTTACTTAGAATTAATTTTCTGGTAAGTGGCTCAATTAACTTTAACTTTTCAGAATCATTAAGGCTTTCAGTATAATCTCTGATTGCAAAATGAATGTGATTTTCATTATTTATCTTTCTGATATTATTTTTAAAAACAAAGAAAGAATCATAATAACTCCAATTATTTCTAATTAAAAACTGTCTTTCCGGTTCAATTAAGATTATATTTTTACTTGTCGCTTGTTGTAAGATTTTTGCACATTTAGAGAGTATCTCGAAATCCTTTGCAATTATTTTTGTATTTTCTTCTAGAGATTTAAGAGAAATGTCTTTCTTAAAATCTGAAAGTAATTGACTAACAAGAGAAAGATTAATTTCTGCAACAAAATAAGGATAAAAGTTAGATTTATAGATAAACTCGTAGTTATTATTGAGAGGATCTCTACCAAAGTAGAGAACCACTCTTGCCCTGTCCATTTCATACGTGCTATTTAGTAGGCACAGCCTATGTTCCATAATCCAGCTCCACAATTCATAAAATACATTTTCTATTTATCTTGGCAGATAATTATTAACTGTTTTAAGAAAAGGGGGTATTTTCGGGGGGGTGCCTGTCCAGTGCGAAGGCTCATTATAAATGCGGGTTTCCAGGTAAAACTATTGCAAAAATCCATTAATAAAGCAGGTTTTCAAGAAATAGCAAAACATTTATATTTTTAATAACTATTAATAACAATATTTATAGAAAAAAGTGATAATAAAATGGGATTAACAAATCTAGTTAAATCAATGCCACAGGATATTGAAACAAAAGAAGTTCTAATGAGCATATCAGATTATGAGGATATTTTCTCTGATTTTGATACTAAACCATTAACTCATAGATCTTTGTCTGATGATTTTTTACAAGAACTAAAAAAAGAAGGAATGGATAGCATTCATAAAACAATAAATTTGAGATTTGTAATTCCAGATAATAAAAGAATACATCGTTTAGAAATAATTATAAAAAGAAGAATTGAAGAACACTTTAAAAAGCGGTTTAAAATTATAGAACAGGAAAGACATAGATTAATTAGAACTGGTATATTATTAGTGATTCTAGGGGTAATCATACTAACCGTAAAATACTCTACAGAAGAATTTTTTAAAAACTTAGGATTAGAAATTCCACATATGCTATTAGAACCAATTAGTTGGTTTTTATTTTGGGAAGGGTCTTATTTGATGTTTTTTGAAGCAAGATCAAATAAACACGAATACAATTTTTATAAAAAAATTTCAAGAGCAAAAATTACTTTTACAAATAATGATTATTAAAAAAGGAGAATGAAAGAATATGTTTGATTTAAAAAAAATAGTAGTTGTGTTTTCTTTAGTATTGTTAATAGGCACAATTTATGCAGATGTAGATGGCTTATTTGATGATCCAAAAGATGCAAAAGAACAATATAATAGCCAAATGAATGGATTGCCTAGTTCTTTAAAAAATTTTATAGGTAATGAGAAAATCTTACTAAACATTATAGACGGGGAAAATGTTAAGTCAATAACTTTAGTTTTTAAAGATGCGGTGCTTGATAGTTATTATTTAGATAATTCTGTTTCTCCAACATTAATAGTAAATGTTCCAAAAGAAACCGCAAATAGAATACTTGAAAGTAATAACAAAATTCAAGAATTAAAAATTGCATTAAAGACAAAAGAAATAACTTACAATTCAGTTGGTTTCTTTAAAAAAATAAAGTTTGGTTTTGCAAGATTTGCTTTAAACTTTGTAAAATAAGTAAAATATTTGGGGACACTGGGATTTGAACCCAGGTCAACAGGTATCTCCTTTTTGTATCTAAGATAATTCTTAGCATACCTGTATCTTTTCAGTCATCTGTTTCTAAAAACATCCTGCACACTCCAAAAAACTGGAGCCCGTTAGGCTAGACCGGACTACCCTATGTCCCCTTAAGATATATAATTTATATTAAAAAATCTTTATATACCTGTTGCTTTTTCTTTAAAACAAAAACAATATAAAATAATGTTGGGATAATATATACGAGATGATTTTAAACTATTCACACTGCTTTTCAGTTACTGACAGTAACCAGAAAGCAAATTTTGACCAAAGTAAGATTGGTGCTACAGAGGATTATAATTTAATTACTCATGGGCATAGCGATCATATATCTATAACTCCTCAAAAGATATTTACTACAAAAGAAACAAGTGCATTAATTAATTTAAGCACACAGAAAACTTTAGATTATGAGTTTGTTAATGGTCAAACTATTGACTTAACAGATAATATCCAGATGCAAGCATTAAATGCAGGACACATTTTAGGCAGTAAGATGTTTTACTTAGAAAGTAAAAACAAATCTCTTCTTTACACAGGAGATTTTAGAACACAGGATTCTCTTCTCTTAAGTGGAGCAAAGCCAATTGAAACAGACATACTTGTTCTAGAAACCACTTTTGGAAAAAAAGAATTTGTTTTTCCAGAAAGAGAAAAAACATATCTTGACTTTGCAGAAAAGATTTCAAAGGATATAAATTCCGGTAAGCTTGTCCTCATAGGGGCATACTCGCTTGGTAAATCCCAAGAAATAATTAAGTTTGTTAATGAATATTTAGGAGAAACTCCAATCGTTACAAAGAAAGGATTTGATTATTCAAAGGTTTATGAGGATTTTGATGTGTTTCTTGGAAACTATGATCTCCTTGATCATAACACAGACACACACAACATCTTAATTGTTCCAATGAATCTAATCAATGCGGATTTAATAAAAAGTTTAGAACACCAACAGAATAGAAAAGTCGCAAGTTACCTAGCAACAGGTTGGAATCATTATAAGTCAGGCAGATGTATTCCAATTTCAGATCATTGTGATTATCATGACCTTTTAGAATTTGTAAAAGCCACAAAAGCAAAAAAAGTATTTACAATGCATGGCTTTGCAGATGAGTTTTCAAAAACCATTTCAAAAGAATTAAGCATTTGGTCAAGACCAATAAAAGACCTTAACCAGATATCAATACATGATTTTTTATAAAAATAAAAAAAAGAAAGATTTAGAATAATTTTGCATTAAAGTCTTCTAGTTTCTGTGTTTCGTTTCTATCGTCTGTTCTTGATTTAAGAATAATTGAAAGTTCTTGAAGTGTTTCTTTAAAGTCAATTAAGTTAAGTGAACCTTCTTTATATCTATTAATTAAAGTGGCGTAGATTTCTGCTTGTCTTTTCTTTCCATAGGCAGTCTTAACAAGATTGTCTTGATTTAATAATTCAGTAAGAACATCAATCTTTTGTGTTTCAACAACTAATTCTTGTCTTTTATCTCTAAGGTTTGTCAACTGTCTTTCAGTTGCTCCTCTTTTCTTATAATCAATTGCCATTTGTCCATACTTTTCAATGTCTTCGTTTAATTTAGATTTGTCTGTGTATTTTTCTAAATTAAGATTTGCTCTTTTAGTAATAATTAATGCAAGATCCATTCTTGGTGTTTTTTCCATTACAGGAATTGCATTGAAGTTTTTATTTTCGTCTTCTTTAATTGTGTTTTTTTTACTACTAAATATTTCTTTTAAATTAAATGCCATGTTTTTCACCTTTTTTGTATATATAATATTTACAATATATATTTAATAAATCTATTTATTTATTAAGAATTGTCTTATATTCAAATTCTGGACTGTGAATAACCGTTTTTAATTTTTCTCTAGTAATGTTTGGTTGATTTTTACATATTTCTTCTAAAATTCTAGATCTATATTCTACAATACTTTTAAATTGGTTTTTAGAGATGTTTGCAATCTCGCAAAGTTTTTCTGCAAAATGCGAGGACATAATGTTAGTAGTAGTTGATGATATTCCTGAATCTTGATAGATGTGATTTAGACTAATATTTCCCATTTTTGTAATTTCTGTAATTTGTGAAATTTTTCTAGTTAATTTTTCATTAATTATTTTTTTATTTAATATTATTATTATATCTAATAATATAATATTTGATTCAGAAATTTCCATAGGTTTGTTTAAGAGTTTACTAACTGTGTCTTCGCTATTGTTTGAGTGTATTGTTGCAAAACAACCATTATGTCCAGTGTCCATTGCTACAAACAGTCCTTGAACTTCTTTTCCTCTAACTTCTCCTATAATAATCCTGTCTGGTCTCATTCTCATAGTATTAATGGTTATATCAAATAAACTATTTTCATTTGAAATATCAGATAACAAAGATACAGAATCATCAAAATCACTAATGTTTACTTCTGCAGTATCTTCAATTAAAACAATTCTTTCATTTTTATTAATAAAATCCAATAAGACATTAAGGAAAGTGGTTTTTCCAGAACCGGTCCCTCCACAAACAAAAACGTTTGCTGGTCTAATTTTAAATCCATCAATAATTGTCCAAAGATATGCTGCAGTATATGAATCTAAAGTTCCAGCATTAATAAGATCAATAATCGTAAGTGGTTTTTTTGTAAATTTTCTAATAGTTATTGCTTGAAAATTACATACGTTTTTAGAAACAATATTTAATCTAGAACCCTCTGGTAATGCTCCATCTATAAATTCTCTTTTATTGAAATTTTTATTAACTGTGTTCATTAAGAGGTCAATAAATTCATCATATTCTTTGTCTGTAAAAGACACTCCAGTTAATTCTTTATTTTGATTTCTATCAATTATAAATACTTTATCTAAATTATTAATTATTATTTCTTCAATATCTTTTGATTCAAATAATTTGGTTAATTGCTTGTAGCCTATTTGGTAATTAACAAGATATTCTGAAAATTCAGAAGTTAAGAACTCCCCATAATGTTTTTTTTCTTGTATTATTGATTCTGGAGAACCAATCTTTTTTTGTCTATTCAGTTTTGCAATTTCTTTAATTATTTGTTCGTTATCTAGATTTGCTTTTTTAAGAATATAAGGTTCTATATCTTTTATATTAAGAGTTTTTTTTTCTAGTTTCTCTAAAATCAAATTAAATTCTTTATTTAGATATAAATATTTTTTGGTAGTTGCCATCATTAATCCCATTTAATTAAATATAATTTTGAAGATGTATTTGTTTTTAAATGTTATTATTATTAATGATATTATATAGCTTTTATTTATAATCGTGAAAATATGGACAAAACAGAAAGAAGAGAAATATTTAGTGAAATTAGTAATAATAAAGTAAAAACTTATTTTTTATTTTTAGGTTTTTTTGTATTTATAATCGTTATTGCAATTGCTTTAAAGTATATTTTTAATTTTGCAGGTTTTGGAATACTTACAATTGCTGGAATTTTCGCAATTATCTACGGATTATTTGGTTATTTTGTAGGAGACAAGATTGTTCTTTTCACAAGTGGTGCTCATGAAGCAGATGAAAAGAAATATGTTTTTCTTCATAATGTTGTTGAAGGTCTTTCCATTTCTGCAGGAATACCAAAACCTAAAGTCTATATCATTGAAGATAAATCTCCAAATGCATTTGCAACAGGAAGAGACCCAGAACATTCCAGTCTTGCAGTAACAACAGGCCTTTTAGAAATAATGAATAGACAAGAATTAGAGGGAGTTGTTGCTCACGAAATGTCACACATTCAAAACAGAGACATACAAGTAATGATGGTTACTTCAATTCTTTTTGGAATAGTTTCAATTGTTTCAGATATTGCTTTAAGAGTTTTAATCTTTGGCGGCGGTGATGATTCAGACAATAAAAGCGTTGTTGGAATAATAATTGCAGTAGTTCTTTTGATTCTTGCTCCACTTGTTGCAATGATGATTCAACTTGCAATCTCAAGAAACAGAGAATATTTAGCAGACAGCACAGGTGCAAAATTAACAAGATACCCAAAAGGCCTTGCAGATGCTTTAAAGAAAATAGCAGCCGCTCATGAGCCCGTAAAGAACGCAAGCAAAGGAACAGCTCATCTTTACATTGCTAATCCATTAGCAGACGGTGGCCTTTCAGGACTATTCTCCACTCACCCACCAATACAAGAAAGAATAAAAAGATTAGAAGCAATGTAAGTGAGTAGAGAATATGGAATCTAAAAAACAGATTTGTTCAATAACATTAAATTTATTTACAAGTAATGAAATAAATAAAAATTTAGCAATTGTTTCTAAAAAATTAAAAAAAGCAGATTCTATGCAGGAAAAATATCCTGAAAAAAGTTATCATTGTACAATAAAAGGAATTGCAAATTTTCAAGGAAAGCCAAATAAAAAAATAATTTCTGATTATATTAAAAAAGTTGATTTGATTATAGATAAAATTAAATCATTCGAAATAGAAGTAAAAAATATAAGTAATTTCCCAAATGTAGTTATTGCAAAAGCTTATTCTAAAGATAAGAAATTACAAAAATATCATAATCTATTTTGTAAAACTCTCCCGGGTCAATTTCCAGAGTTTGAGAAAAAGAATTATATTCCTCACATTACAATGATGCACATCGTTTCTGATTCAAAGAAATTATTAGAAGAAGTAAAAAAATATAAAAATCAAGATTTTGGAAAGATGATTATTAAGGAAATACAATTAGTAAGCTATTATCCTTCTTTTTCTGGGAAATATAAAATTATAAAAAGATATAAATTAAAGTAGATTTCGCACTGGACAGCCACCCCCCCGAAAATACCCCCACTTATTTTAACCTATAGTATATTGTCTAGGCAGATCATAAATACAAATATAAATGTGTTGCCACATAAATATGTGGGTGATGACATATGCCAAATATGACTTTAAGTATTTCACAAGAAATGTATGATAGAATGAAAAATTATTCTGAAATAAAATGGAGCGAAGTTGCAAGAAAAGGATTTAAACAAAAATTAGATCAAATGGAAATGCTTGAAAATTTAAAAGAAGTAAAACAAGCAAGAAAGGAATTTGAAGAAGGAAAAGGAATTAAATATTCTGATTTAAAAAAGGAGATGGGCAGAAAGTGATTTTCGAAATTTATATTACTGAAAAACATAAAAAGTTTCTAAAATCATTAGACAAAAAGATTGAAGATCAGATATTTAAAAAAATAGATCAATTAATAGAAAACCCAGATATAGGTAAACCACTAACAAATGAATTAAAGGGTTGTAGAAGTTTACATATTGGTAATTATAGAGTAATATATGAAATAAAAGAAGATCAAATTTATATTTTGAGTGTTGGCCATAGAAAAAATATATACACCTATTTTAATCCAGATAAAAATGAAGAATTTACAACTGCTTTAAAATCACCAGATATGAAGTTATTTTATATAACTGCAGGAAAAGACACTAATAATAAGAAATTCATAAAGTTCATAAAAGATAAATTAGATGAATATGAAACAATAGAAGATATTGAATATTGTAAGAAAGCAAGAAAACAAATAAAGAATGGAAAATTACTTACACACGAACAATTAATGAAAGATTTAAAATTGAAATAAACATGTCTCAAGAAATATATGATATAGTTGATCAGATGGTTAATGGTTACAATAGAAATCAAGTGTTTATTTCTAGATTAAAGACTTTTGATATAGCTAGTAAAGTTAATCCTTACAATTCAGAAGAAAAACTAATTGAATCAATCGCTATAGATAGCAAGATTAATCTTAAAGTAGGGGGAGTGGATTCAGGCTTTGTTTCTAAGCAACTTAATTTTGCAAATATTACAATCATCAAAGACTATGGTGTTTATTTTGAATACCAAGATGGAGAATTAAAAGACTACAAGTATTTTCCATTTCAATATAATCTTCCAAAACCTTATCTCTCTAGTTCCTCTCTTGAGCTTGAAGAAATAATGTGGAACACCTCAATTTTACGATTAGGAAAAGAATTAGATGCAACCTCACTAATTCTTGGACAGACTGCTCCTCAACTTCTTTTGCTTGATGGTTCAATTATCCCACAATATATTAACAAGCCAACAAAGGATTGTCCAGAGAAAAAGAAATATACTTCTTTAATTTCAAAGTTTCAAAGTCTTTACAAAGAGGCAAGAGATAGAAAAATATTCTTGGCAGGTTGTATAGAAGACTGTAGAGCAAGTCGTTTCTTCACAGTCTTAAAAGATGAAGTCTTTCAAGATAAATCAATTGAGTTTGAATTATTTGATTCTTTCCTTGTCTTTTCAATCCTAGAGGAAAACCAAAGAACAGGTATCTTCAAATATTCCAAGGATCCAAAGTCTCATCCAATCCTTGCAGATTTTCCTGAAGACATAAGAGATAATCTTTATTGTTGTTACTTGAAGCTTTCCAATCATGATTATCCACTAAGAATTGAGTTTATTTACTTTAAGGAGTTTGGATTGTCTCTCAAAAACTACACAGAAGAGCTAGTTAAGATGATATCAAGCATCTCTTCTTTCAACAAAACCTATACCTACCCTTCAGTTCTAGTTGAAGCAGACTTAAGAAGCAGATTAACAATCCAAGAGATAGATCTAATAACAAACAAGATTCTAGAAAAGACAAGAAACTATGGCTTTAGAGTCCCAAGAAGAGAGTCTAGATTATTCTAGTTTACTTTCTTTACTTTTTCTGCGATTTTAAAACAAAAAACAAATCCGTGCCTTTATTAATATAAACTAGACACAACTTATACAGAAATATATTTTAAATGCAAAATCTGGTGATAAAAATGATGATAATTGATGTTTTGGAATTCTCTGCTGTTCTTTCAATATGTATTGCTTGTACAATATACCTTGCAAGAACTAAATGTAAGGCTTTTTAGTGTGCTTTTCCTTAATTTATGCAAAAATCCCCTTAAATTTAGTAAAAAATAAGACCCCCGGTTAGAAAAGCTAACCAAAACCTCTTTTTCTAGAAAAAATCAAAACCCAATCATATTATAATAAAGTCATGACTATATCATGATATACTATGACAGATAATAATACAGAAAAATTACAAGAAACTAAAAAGATGTTCCTTGAGCAATTGTTAGGTCAACAATTCAAGGAATTAGGGTTATCTGACTTAATGGCTATTCAAGAAAAGTCTCAAGATCCATTAGTTCTTTCAGTTCTGGTATTTAAGTTACTAGAAGAGAGAAGAGAAACTAATAAGATTCTAAAAGACATTCAAGAAAAGTACGATAAGTTGCAGTTCTCACAAACACAAAGAGAAACAAATGTTCCAGAAATTGCAATTCTTTCAGAAACTGATGATAGGATAATAACTTACATTAGAGAGAAAGGAAAAGCAGATGCTGAAGAGATAAGAGAAAGCTTCGGTTACAAAGGAACAAACGCAGCGAGTCAAAGATTGAATAACCTAGTAAAAGCAAGATACTTACAAAAAATCAACTCTGGAAGAAAAGTATATTTTGTAGTTAAGTAAAATTTAGACCCCCAAATCTAAAAGAATATGGTAATAGAAAACTACAAAAAGCTTTTCCTTCCTCATTTCTGTCTAAAGAAAGATAGAAAGTAAGACTTAAAAAAATATAAAAGAGAAAGATTTCAATTCTTTTCTCTTTTCTGCCTATTTTAATGAAATTGTAAATTGATTAATATTTCCAATGTAAATTAGAAGTACGTCTTTAAGTATATCTCTTCCGATTAAACAATCAATTTCTTGACCATCGAGTGGAAGTGCTGTAAATACGCCCTCATAGTTAAGATTGTGTTCAGGAAAAACTAATTTTAAGAAATATTGATAGCATTTGTAATCTTTGCAAGAAGCAGTATTAATTTTTGTTTCTCCAACTGGTTTAAGTCCAAGTCCTTCAGGAATTCTACTTTTAATAATACTATGTGATGCACCAGTATCAATTAGTGCATTTGCAATTAAGTTATGTGATTTAGCAGATATATGACTAGGAACATTAAATTCCGTTTTTAGAATTGGTCCATTTTTTTCTAAATCATTTGTAATTGTAATAATTGCCATAGTGATCAGATTAATCCAAATGCAAAACTGGGCCTATCTTCTTCTTCTGAGATTCTTTTAACTAAAAAAGGAGCATTTCCAAATTTTTTAATTCCAGTAACAACCGCGTCTTTCTGTGATTTATAAGTTCCAATAACGGTTGTACTTTTAATTAGTACAAATTCGTTTTCTTTTGATTGTAATAACTCTTTTTTCTTTTTGTTAAAGGTATTTATTTCTTTTTTAAGAATGTCTTTTCTCATATATAATTTATCTATTAACTAGTATATAAAACCTATTGTCCAGTTTTTTTGTAAATTCGCAAAAACCAAGCAATAATCCATATTTAAAAACATTTTCTTTTCATATATTAATAATTATATTATATATTTAAGGGGGATAAAGATTATGAGTATTCAAAGATTAGGTGGAATAACTTTTATAGTTGGTTTGATATTATGTTTTTTATTTGCATTCATTTCAACACCAGCATTATGGATTACAATAACTTTGTTGTTACTTGGTTTTGTTGTTGGATTTCTAAATATTAAAGACAAAGATACAAATCAATTCTTACTTGCATCAATTGTGTTAATTGCAACAAGTGCAACACCAGTTGGAGATTTGCCTGCAATAGGTGCATTCCTTAGTAGAGTAGTAACAAACTTTGCAAGCTTTGTTGGTCCAGCAGCACTAATTGTTTCAATATTTGTAGTAATCAAAATTGCTCACTCAAAGTAGAGCAATTTTTCTTTTTTTCTTATTTAGGTTAAAACCTAAGTAAAAATTCCAGTTTATAAGCTCCTTGTCCCATAATATACATATATTTAATGATTAAAAAGAGGTAAAAATTATGAATAAAAAAAACAATATGCCAATGTGGCTATGGGGAATAACAACTGTTATCCTAGTAGTTGGTTTAATATTAATTTTTAGTAATGTTAAAACTAACACAAATGTAGTTGATAACACAATTCCAACAACTACACAAGATACAACTTCAGGAGAATTTAAAGCTTTTAACAATTCTGATTTTGTAATAGTGACAAAGGGAGATCTTCTTAACATCCTAAAACAGAACACCAGTTCAAGTAACGGTGGAAGAATGTACAAGTCTTCTGCTCTAGGAATGGAAACTATGAGTGCAGATGTTGCAGTAGCAAATGCTCCATCAGCAGATGCAACTACTTCAGGAACTGGTTCTTCAGACTATTCAGAAACAAATGTTCAAGTTAAAGGAATAGATGAAGGAGATATAGTTAAGACAAATGGAAAGAAAATATTTATTGCTAACCAAAATAAATTAACAATAGTAAACAATACAACGCCTCCATTAGAGGACATAACAGATTTAAAAGTTTCAAAAAATAAATCAACAAACGACTACTATTATCCAGATGAGACAATAAGAACAATGTTAGTTGATAATGATTTACTATATGTAGTAACAGTAAAGTACAATCAGATAACAAAATTTGACGAGTCTTTACTTTACCCACAAAGAATACAATTACCAATAACAGTAGTAACAACTTATGACACAACAAATGATTTAGAAAAACTAAACCAAGTAGAGATTGATGGCGACTATTATGAATCAAGATCAAAGGACGGAATAGTTTACATAATCACAAGCAACTACCAAATGGCATACAGTAATCCAATGGCAATTAAAGATTTATTAATAAGACCAATTACAGAAACAAAGAACGGTCAAACAACAACCTTTGAAAAACAAATGATAATGCCAAGAGATTCAACACCAGAGAATAAAACACAATACACATTTACAACAATCAAGTATGATTCTTCAAAGGATTCAGTAATTGATAGTTT
>Ga0172381_10001006_pt1 | contig 35097 bp, 36 predicted proteins | sample Leawel6488metaG_FD_119754 | JGI IMG/M metagenome (GOLD analysis project Ga0172381, IMG submission 119754) | Leachate microbial communities from a municipal landfill in Southern Ontario, Canada - Leachate well 64-88 metaG | ecosystem: Engineered > Solid waste > Landfill > Unclassified | place... | reverse complement strand
CGACATCCTGCTCCCAAAGCAGGCGCGCTACCAAGCTGCGCTACGCCCCGTCGCGGAGGAGAATAGCCGCTCGCCCCGCTGCGGTCAATCGAGGCGCGAGAGACGACGGCGCAGACGGTCCAGTTCGCCACGGGCGAGGGCAATGCCGTCATTCAGGCGTTGGCGCTCTTTGTCATTCAGTTCCTTGCCCTTCTGCACCAGTTCTTCGCTATAAATGGCGATGGTATCGAGCAGTTCCTCAACTCGCTCATTTATCCGCTCGCGCGACGCGACGACGCGATCCCAGGCCCGATTAGCCTGCTGCCGCAATTGCTCGCGAGTGCGGTCGCCCGTCTGCGGAGCGAAGAGCAGAGCCGTGACCGCGCCCGCTACCGCACCTGCCAGCAGGGCGATCCCCAGGGCGCTGTAGCCCATGCCATTGTCGCTATCGTTTTCAAAATTCATCATGATCAGACTCCTATATCAGGTGATGACAGTGGGGGCCTTGCGACCCGTGAGGGTTTCGATTCGGCTGAGATTCCTGCCGACCTGGATCAGATCGCGCAGGGTACGTTGCGGATCCTGGTGCTGGCGCAGCGGGTCTTTCTCCAGATGCTCGTGATAAATACGCAAGGTGGCACCTTCGGTTCCGGTACCCGACAGGCGGAATATCAGCCGGGCACCGTCGGCAAAGAGTAGACGCAGGCCCTGATGCGCGCTGACACTGCCGTCGATGGGATCGGCATAGGCAAAGTCATCCGCAATGAGGATCTCCCGTCCCGCCAGCGTCTGACCAGGGAGCACCGGCAATTGGGCGGCAATGCTGTGCATGATCTGTTCCCCGATTTCCGCCGGAAGATTTTCGTAATCGTGGCGGGTGTAGTAATGACGCCCGAAACGCTGCCAGTGCCGGGTGACGATCTCCGCCACCGGTTGTCCGGTATGGGCGATCACCGAGAGCCAGGCCAGTACGGCCCAGAGTCCGTCTTTTTCACGGATGTGATCCGACCCGGTACCAAAACTTTCCTCGCCGCAAAAGGTGATTTTGCCCGCATCCAGCAGGTTACCAAAGAATTTCCAGCCGGTAGGCGTTTCATAATGGGCGATACCCAGGGCCTCTGCCACCACATCCGCAGCCTGGCTGGTGGGCATGGAACGGGCGATGCCTTTGAGACCCTGACGGTAAGCGGGGATTGCGGTGGCATGTGCCGCAAGTATCGCGAGTGAATCACTGGGGGTCACAAAAAAATGGCGTCCCAGGATCATGTTGCGGTCCCCATCTCCATCGGATGCGGCACCAAAGTCGGGTGCGTTCTCTGCGAAGAGTTCGTCGGCCAGGGGCTTGGCGTAAACCAGATTCGGATCGGGATGACCGCCCCCAAAATCCGTGAGGGGGGTGCCGTTGACCACCGTGCCCGTCGGCGCCCCGAGCTGCTTTTCAAAAATCTCGTGGGCATAGGGGCCGGTAATGGCATGCAGGGCATCGAAACGCATCCGGAAAGGCCCCTGCAGGAGTTGTTTGAGCGCGTCAAAATCAAAAATGCGGGCCATCAGTTCTGCATACTCGGCTACCGGGTCACAGACTTCTATCTGCATGTCGCCCAGCCAAAAGGTGGCAGCGTGGTCAATGTCGATGTCCGCGCCGTCCAGTATCTGATAGCCCTGGATGGACCTGCTCGCGGTCCAGATGGCGTCGGTGAGCTTTTCCGGAGCGGGACCGCCATTGGCAGTATTGTACTTGATGCCAAAGTCCTGGTCGGGCCCCCCCGGGTTATGGGAGGCGCTCAGGATGATGCCGCCGTGGGCGCCGCGGGCGCGGATGACTGTAGAGACCGCAGGCGTGGAGAAGAGCCCACCCCGCCCCACAATGACCTTGCCCCAGCCATTGCCCGCTGCCATCCGGAGGATGACCTGTATGGCTTCGCGGTTATAAAACCGCCCGTCACCGCCGAGCACCAAGGTTTTCCCGGCACGATCGGGAATGGCGTTGAAGATGGATTGCACGAAATTTTCAAGGTAATGCGGTTGCTGAAAAACTTTGACCTTTTTACGCAGGCCGGAGGTGCCGGGGCGTTGGTCGGCAAAGGGCCTGGTCGCAATCTGCAATACCGCCATGGCACACCTCAGTGGTCAAGTGGGACGTCAACTCTCAAACTATAGCAGGAAAGCGTGGATCACAAGGCAAAGCCCTGGGTGCGCAGGAAATCCCGGCTGGGAAGCGCACACTGGTTCATCAGATCGATACGATGTGGATTGCGGCGCGCACGCCGCGCCCAGATCCGGGGATTGCCCAGCCCGGCTGCCGCATAGACCTGTTCGGACGGGAAGAAGCAGGTCCGCAAAAACTGCCGGAAAACCTCGCGCAGGACGGGGCTGATCAGAAGTTTTTTCGCCCGGCTCATGGCCTGGCTGCGCATCTGGATCGTGGTACGCGCGAAGGCCATATGGCGGGCTTCTTCGCGCATATGCACATGGGTGATGGTCAGCACCGCCGCGGGTAACTCTTTGTGGGCGAAGATGATACGGTTCACGCGATCGGGTACGTTCTCGCCGATGAGGATGGTAGCCCAGAAAGCGGCCGAGCCTTCCGGCGCATAGCGGGCGAAAAGACGCGCCAGTGGCGGGCGCTGGCTCAGCGGTGTCATGAAGGAGCGCTGTGAACGTCGCTGTAGCTCCAGAAACATGAGGCTGTGCCCCACTTCTTCCCGCAGCTCATGCAACTGATAGTGGTAACTGACCGGGTCGCGGTACATCTCCTGGAGTGAGTTGGCACCAAGGCGTTGGATGAAGAGTGCTTCCAGCCACAAGCCCAACTCGCAAAAGGAGACGAACTCGACCTGGGAAAGGCGGATACGCTCCTCCGGACTCAACTGTGAGTATTCAGGCAACCCATACAGGGACAGCAACTCTTCCGGGAGCCAAGCCGTTTCCGCGTCGAGGCTTTCCCAGGGGACTGTCTGGACCGGGTCCCGGTAGTGACTGCTGTGCTCGCTGAGCCGGTTGACCAAGGCGTCATGGTGCCGCTGGATCTGCGCTTGCGCAGGAATATGATGAGCAAAGTTCATAAGCCATTCTGCCACGGACGCTCAGCCGCTCCAAGGGTGTATCGGGCTCTGTCCGCAGGCATCACGCACCTGGTCTATCGCGCGACGCACGTCATAGCGGGGCTGCCACTTCAATTTCTGCCAAGCGCTGGAAATATCGACGATCAGTGGATTTTCCAGCACCTGCAGCCAGCCGGGATCACCAAGGCGGGTGCTGAGGGGCCGCAGCCACCTGTGTAGACCGTGCAGTTGCGTGGGTGAGAGCGGCAACTGCCAGCGGCGGGGAATGCTGGACCAGGGGATGGGATCAGGCGCCGCGATGTTGAAGATGCCACCCTGCCCGTAACGGAGCGCAGCCAGTATTGCGCTGGCCGCGTCGTCTTCATGGAGACACTGGATGGGCAGGTCCGGATTGCTTAGTCGCAGTCCGTAAGGGCTCGTCGCAATCTCATTCACCAGGGCCTGCCCATGGGGGCCGATAATGGCGTGCAAGCGCAGGCGGGTGACGGCGGTTTTTTTCTGAGCAGCCGTGAACCCATCCAGCCACTGCTCCAGTGCGGCCTTGTCCTCACTGTAGGCAAAACCGGGTACCGGCCGGCAAGGCTGGTTCTCGCCAATGGGCACCGGATTATCCGACCAGGCGCCATAGGCGGCCACACTGCCGGAATAGACGACTTGCGGTACACCGGCATCTGCGGCCGCAAGGAACAGGTGCTGACTGCCGTCAAGATTGACCTGGCGCATTTCCGCACGCCAGCGCTGTGGTGGCCCAAGGCGAGGGCTGAGCACCATAAAGGCGAGATGGATGACGCAATCCACGCCGGTCAGGTGCTCCGCCAACTGTGGGTCACGGATATCCAGAGGCAGGTAATATAGTTTGGGATGCCGCAATGCCGGCGGTCGTCGGTCCAGGGCGATAATCCGGCGGATATACGGCCAGGCGAGCAGGGCCGGCAGCAGCGCCGCCGCCGTATGCCCCGCTGCGCCGGTGACCAACACCTGCATCAGTGGGGGGAGGGGGTGCGCAGGGCCGGCAGTACCTCATCGGCCAGCAGGCGCAATGAGCGCTGGGTGACCTCGCTCGGGACCATCCCGGCACCTACGGCCAAAATCAGGCGATTTACCCCCGCCCGGGCATAACGGGCCAGCCGCCGGCGACAGGTGTCCGGGTCACCGACGACGACCATGCCCATGGTCTCCAGCAGTTGCAGGCTGAGGCCGCGGCGTAGCAGCGGCTCCAGAAAGCCGAGGCGATGGTAGTATTCATAGCTCTCGCGCAACTGCACCAGAACCGGTCGCGTCTGATCCAGGAGTCGCTGGTAATACCAGGTGAAACCTTCCGCCAGCCGACGCGCTTCGGCAGCATCTTCCAAACATAAACAACCTATGGTCATGGCGAAGTTCCCATTTTGGCCCGCCTGCACGGGGCCATCTCCGTGCTGCTCTCGCCAGGTCTTTTTATAGGCACGCAGATCCTGTTTGATCAGGAACCAGGGTTTGAACGGCCCGGAAAGCACGCCAATGGCCTCCTGTGCCGCCCATTGGAAAGTTGCCGGACTCACAGCAGCCGCCCACAGGGGGGGGTGGGGTTGCTGGAGAGGCTTGGGAAGAATGTCCAGATCACTGAAGTCATAGAGTTTTCCATGATAGCTGAAAGCACCGCCGCCGGCCTGGCGAAGGATTTGCAGCCCCTCCTGCAGGTGCAGCCTGCTGTCCGCCATCCGATTGCCGAAAATCTGATATTCCTTGGGAGAAAACCCTCGCCCGATACCTATCTCCAGACGGCCATGGCTGAGAATATCCAAGGCGGCGGCGCGCTCCGCAACCCGGATGGCGTGATTGTAGGGCAGGACGACGACGGCGTGCCCGAGACGCAGATTCCGGGTGCGCTGGCTGGCTGCGGCAAGGAACGTTTCTGGAGCACTGGAGTGTGAGTATTCCCGCATGAAATGGTGTTCCACCAACCACGCGCCGTGGAAACCCAAGGTATCGGCGAGACTGAGTTCATCCAGTGTTTCATGATAAACCTGAGCCTCACTGCGACCCATATGGGCGGGTACGGCGAGTTCGTAAAAGAGATCAATATCCACCGCGTTGGAGCCTCCAAAATAAATGCCGCATCCCCCCGCGCCAGGTTGCCGACTGGCTGCAAGTGGCCATCTTAACATTGGTGTGGTTGCGTCTGCACCGTGTCGGCAAAGAAGCCGCGGTGGTGGGTGGGCCAACTACCGGCACCTATTCCGCTGCGGAGTTTTCAGCCCCAGAGCCTGGAAAAGGTGTCTGCGGGAAAAGTCGTTCGCGATAATAAGCGAGTTCGGCAACAGATTCGCGAATGTCGGCCAGCGCTTCGTGGCGCTCGGCCTTGGAAAATTTGGGCAGGTGCGGATACCAGCGGGTGGCGAGTTCCTTGACGGTGCTCACATCGATCATCCGATAGTGAAAAAAACGTTCCAGCCGCGGCATCAGGCGGGCCAAAAATCGGCGATCCTGACATACGCTGTTGCCGCAAATCGGTGATGTGCCGGTGGTAACATGCTGGTGCAGGAAGTCCAGGGTTTGGGTTTCTGCGGCGGCCATATCCAGGCGGCTGTCGCGGACCCGCTGCAGGAGGCCCGAAGTGCTGTGGGTACGCTGGTTCCAGTCATCCAGAGCCGCGAGCACGAATTCCGGTTGATGGACGGCCAGTACCGGACCTTCGCAGAGAATCCGCAGACTATCGTCCGTGACCAGCGTGGCGATTTCCAGAATCTGATCCCGTTCCGGCTGCAGACCTGTCATCTCCAGATCGATCCAGATGAGGCGGTGTGCTTTGGGGTCCATGCGGCATCCTTGATGAGCGAATGGACCTAGTATACCATCCCTTTCGGGACATAAAAAAAGACGGACCAAAGGTCCGTCTAATAGCCGCAAAACAACCGCTACAAAACCATTTCAAACTAAGCACTGCGGCCTTTGGTCGTCAGTGCGATAAATCCTGTTGGACGATCCCTCATCTTTAGAATGGGGTTGGGCCTTGGCCCCGCGCCATGGAATGTAGACTACGGGCCTTTTGTTTCTGGAATATTTCCGGTCTAAAAAGATTTTCTGGGCAGAATGGTGTTGGATCCATCTGTCGTTTTTAGGCCCAGGACATAAAAAAAGACGGACCAAAGGCCCGTCTAATAGCCGCAAAACAACCGCTACAAAACTCGTATCGCAGCCCATCTGTCTGACATCTGAGATGGTTTGGACTGCCCGACTTATTCGCTCCGCTCAATCTTTTGGTTTGGGTACCGATGCTGCCTGTGGTGTATAGTGTATCCATCATATTTCGAGAATATTTCCGGAAAGCGTCTTCCTGCTGGTTTGGTATACTGATGCAGGATGGTACCCGTTTTCAGGATATTGTGAGGCCGGGATGGCAGTCGTTTTGATAGTGGATGATGATCGGCGGCTTGCAGAGATGCTGCAGGAGTTTCTTCAGACCCAGGGCTTCGCCGTACTGCTCGCGGCCAATGGGCAGCAGATGCGCCAACAACTGGCGGCGGGGCCGGTGGACGTCATCGTGCTGGACTGGATGCTACCGGGGCAGGACGGCATCAGCCTCGCCAAAGACCTGCGCAGTAAGGCGGGGCCTCCCATTCTGATGCTGTCCGCCCGTGGTGAGGAGGACGAGCGCATTCTCGGGCTGGAAAGCGGCGTGGATGACTATCTGGCTAAGCCGTTTAACGCGCGGGAGTTGCTGGCGCGGCTGCGGGTGCTGCTACGCCGCAGCGGAAAAGATGAGGGCAGCGACAAACTCAGCTTTGGCGATTTCTGTCTGCATGTGGCGGAGAGACGACTCTATCGGGGCGACGCCGAGGTCGATGTGAATCCTGCAGAGATGGACCTGCTCCTGGTCTTTGCACAACGACCACGCCGGATACTCAGCCGCGATTTGTTGCTGCAATTGCTGGGCGGAGAGGAGGATGGCCGTTTTGATCGCAGTATTGACGTGCGGGTGACGCGCCTGCGCAAGGTGATTGAAGAAAATCCCCGGCAACCCCGCTTTTTGCAGACCGAGCGTGGTGCCGGATACCGCTTCACTCCGTCCTCATGAGTTCGCAGGGTGGGCGCAGACTGTTTTCCCAGACGGCGTGGACCCTGGGGCTGGGTATCGTCGTTCTGCAGATTCTGACGCTGTTGATTGTCGTTGCCACGGTGCTGTATCCCTTGGCTGAACGTTCAGCGGAGGATCTCGCCGGATTGATTGTGATCAGCGCGAAAACCTATACAGAACTGTCACCGGAAGATCGTCCTGCTTTCTTAACCAGTCTGCGGGCAGATAACGGAATGGAAATTGCCAAGCATCTGGATCGTTCGGTATCCCATACCCATGGTCACATCTATAGCTGGCTGCTGAGCCGGGCACTCTCCCGACGCCTGGGTGCGCCCGCTGTGGTCTATGTGCTGGGAGGAAGTACCCATACCTTCTGGGTACCCGTTCCCATCGGCGGACACCATATCTGGGTATATTTTGATCGTCGACGTCTGGTCTCCTCCCTCCCCGTCGCCATGATTTTTGTAATTGTTTTTTCCACGCTGGCGCTGTTGGTGCTGACCATGATTCTGGTACGCCGGGTCTTGCGGCCTTTGGAGGTGATTTCGGAAGCCTTGCGCGGATCGCTGAAGGCTCCTCTGCCGAGTCTGCCCCATGGTGGTGCTTATGAGTTCCAGAACATCCTCAACATCTTCGCCAACCTGCGAACCCGTTTGCAGGCGATGATCAACCATCAGTCGTTGCTGCTGACCGGGATTTCCCATGATCTGCGTTCGCCGCTGGCGCGCCTGCGCATGGCCTGGGAACTGCTGCCGGACAACACCCCGCAGCACCTGCGGGAAGGTATGCTGCAGGATATCGAGCGGATGGATGCGCTACTGGCCCAATCGCTGGCGTTGGGGCGCGGTATGTCGGCGAAGGTCGCGGATTTTGATCTGATGGTGTTGCTGGCCGAGGTGGGGGCGGATTTCGAAAGAGAGGGCGGTCACTGGCAGGCGACTTTACCGCGCCGTTACCCCTTCCGGGGGGATCGGGAGGCTCTGCGCCGCTTGCTGTCCAACTTGCTGGACAATGCGCTGCGATACGGCGGCGGGAGGGTGAGGGCGGAGTTCCAGAAAACCCAGGGGCGCACTCAGTTGCGCCTTTGCGATGAGGGGCCAGGGGTTCCGGAGGCGGATCTAGAGACCGTTTTTGAGCCTTTTATCCGCCTGGATGACGCCCGGGGACATGGGGAGGGCAGCGGGCTGGGGCTCGCCATCGCCCGCCAGCTCGCAGAGGCACAGGGAATGCGCCTACGCCTCTTCAACGCCGTCGGCGGCGGGCTCTGCGCGGAATTGTCCTGGACCGTGTGACCGTTCCGGTGTGGGCGGCGTCCTGCATGCGCTTGGTTTTACGCAGTAATGTTCCCGGAAAGATGGTCTATACTAAGGTGCTTACCGGTCGGTCAACGATGGCGATGCGGCAGGGGGGTGAAATGAACATATCGAAGGTCTTGGCAGGTATGATCGTAGCGCTGGCTCTGGGGGGGTGCGCGACGGTAACGCCGGTGAGTGGGCAGTTCCCGTCCGTTACGCCGCGTCAGGCGCAAACAGGGGCGGAAAACGGCAAGCTGGTGCGTTGGGGCGGAACGCTCATCAAGGCGCAGCCGAAGGCTCAGGAGACGTGCTTTACGGTAATGGCGCTGCCACTGCGTCAGGATGGACGGCCTTACAAGGGTGGGGAAAAATCGGATGAAGGGCGGTTTATTGCCTGTGCGCCCGGGTTCTACGACCCGGTGCTCTATGCGGCGGGACGGGAGCTTACCTTTATTGGTACCGTGACCGGGGTGCAAGCGGAAAAGGTCGGCGGGTATGATTATCCCTATCCCCAACTGCAGGCCAGCACGGTGTATTTATGGGCGGTGGAGGTACCGGAACCCGCTACGAGTACGGTGTTTATCAACGGTGGTTGGTACGGCGGGGCCTGGGGACCGTGGGGGCCGTGGGGGCCCTGGGGTTGGTGAGGAGCCCGGTGTCTCGGTTTCCCGCCCACCGGGTGAGTCCGTTGCGTCCGATGCATCTTGCCTGGGGTGGCCAGACGCTTTACTATACGGCTTGGTATTTTGCCGGGATGGCGGAACTGGTAGACGCGCCGGACTCAAAATCCGGTGGTGGTGACATCGTGTCGGTTCGAGTCCGACTCTCGGTACCATTTTGTGGTTCGTAGGCGTTCGTGGAAGTTCACGAGCGCCTTTTCTTTTAATGGCTTAGTGGGTTTTCCGTTCGCCGTGGTTCGCTCTGGTTCGGAGGAGGGATAGGTTATGCAACTCGTGTTGGTGCGGCATGGCAAGGCGGAAGACCCGGCGGCGCGGCCGTCTGATCTTGAGCGGGAACTGACCACTACAGGACGTTCGACGGTAAAGGCGATGGCGAAAGGATTGCGACTTTGCGTGTCAGGGAAGGTCGCGATCTGGACCAGCCCTTTGCCACGTGCTCGCCAGACCGCCGATATCCTAGCCAATGCCTTTAGGGTTAAAAAGATTCGGGAGCACGACGCCATAGCGGCGGGCGATCTGGAGGTTCTCGCCAGCGATTGGCGGGATCTGGATCCCCAGCCCAAGGCCTTGATCCTGGTCGGTCATCAGCCCCATCTGGGAAGCTGGGCAGAACGTCTCACTGGTGCCGTGCTGCCGATCAAGACCGCAGCGGCGCTGGCGGTGGATCTGGATGAGGACAGCGCGTTGAGCGGTATGCTGCGCTGGTACGCCCATCCCAAGGTGCTGGCCGGTCTTGCAGACCGTTGAGCCGGGAAGCGTGACCAATATCCTAAGCCGACCCTGGACGCGCGCATTGGGGGCGGTGAGCAATTCTAAAAATGCTATTAGTTCTGTACGCCCTCCAGCGATGAATTTCACCCGCTTATGATTGGCCGCAAGGGCACGGAGACCCGTGAGCAACCGCGGTTTGCCACCCGCAATTCATTCTCGGCCTGCTCGTTGCGGGGATTATCCACAAATTCCACAGGGATGTCGGTCAGGGTATGGATCAATCGCGCCAAATCCCGAATACGATGAGTCTCGGTGGTCTGATTGAAAACCCGGACCCGCTCACCACTTTGGATGCACCACGGGTTTCGGTGGCGGGGGCACCGGTTTGGGCTTGGGGGGTGCCGGTTTAATCATGTGAATCGCCATAATCTTGGGCTTTGGTTTGACCGTCACCGGCTGCGACAGATGGGAATATATCAATCCCCCAATCATCAGTGCCTCTATAATGGCACCGATTATCAGCGCCCGTCCGAAGTGATCCTTCCTGAACTTCGGGGACTGAACCGGGGAGGAGAGGGAGGTGGCTGCGTTCATATGTTCTCAATGTCCTTGCATAGGCCTGGTCGTGGCACGGAATATTTGGTGATTTTTGCGATTGCATGGTTGGTTCAATGGAGTTTTCCTTCGTTGGCTTCATAGCTGGCGATGGTCGCCCCATGGACTTGGGCATAGTGATGTAGGTAGGCCATAAAACGGTCATAGCTCCTGACTCCCTTGCTGGCGATCCACTCCTGCTTCAACTGCTCTGGCCCGCTGACCTTGAGCAGCGAAGTGGGGGTATAGGCGTTCGCCGCACTAACCGGCGCCAGACGCTGCCCGTGGGGATCGGTATGCGCCTTCAACCATTCCGCAGTCAGCATATGACCGGTGGCCCCAGCCTCTCTTCTGAGTAATGTCCGATTGCTGCATTTGCCCGGATTGAAAGACACCGGCACCTGAATCGGAAGCACCGCCGGCGTCGGCGCGAAATCCGGATGATCTGTCCAGATACCCGCAATGACCGAGGCATTGGCATCCCACTGGGACATGGGCGGCAGACCCAAGGTCGCTTCAATGGTTTTGACGATATTCACCTGGGAATCCAGATGCGTTTCCAGCATGCCTTTTTTGACCCAGGGGCTGATGACCAGCGCAAAAGTACGATGACCATTGATATGATCGGCACCGGACTGCGCATCGTCCTCGGTCAGGAAAATCGCCATATGCTTCCATTGCGGCGTCGTGGACAGGTAATGGATGAATTTGGCCGTGGCGTAGTCGTTATTGGCTACGTAATAATCTGGCGCGTAATAGCAGGGATCCAAACCTGCGGTGTGGTCATCCGGCATCCAGATATAAATGAAATGTGGAAATTTTACGCCCGGATGTGCCTTAAGCCAGTGCTCTGCCAGTCTCTCACGAGCCGTATCCAGAATCATCCGATCCCAATAGGGATAACGGACATCCATATGCTGTAGTAAACCAGCACGAATGACGCCATCCCGGCGTCGCGTCACGTTCTCGCCAAAATCCTCAAAACGGACATGGTGTTCCAAAAGATCATTAAACAAATAGAGCTTTTCAGGATAACTGATCCAGGGGTTGGTATGATCTCCCAGCGGCTGATAGATATCATAGGGGTTGTGTGCGCCCTGTGCGGTGGGCTTGAGGGAAGAGCTACCGCCGGGACCGGCGTTCCAGAGCAAACCGCGGTTGGAATAATATTCGGGCCACAAGCGCTGCACCACGTCGGAATCCGAAGCGCCATCGGTCCACTGATGACCCTGTGCGGTGACTTCTCCGTCGGCCATGAAGTTCACGAACAGCGTATAATGACGGGCCAGATTATACAAGTTGGGTAATTCTTTCTGATTATACAGATCAAAATGCGGATCTGCCCATTTGCCAGCCGCCGTGTAATTCCCTAAATCTTCATCAAAGGTCTTATTCTCACGCAGGATGAATACAACATAGTGAATGTGCTTGCGTAGATTGATGGAGGTTTTGACATTTTCCTCGTGACGGGCGCTGCGCTGGGCCGACGTAAAACCATCGTCGTGCAAAGACCTCTTGGTCCAATCGGCCAGATGGGCCGGGATTTCCTTGAGAGCCACCTTCTGGATCACCCCGTGCATCATATTGCCGATATACTGCCACTGTAGATTGGGCCCGGCACCCAGACCCTTGGCACAGCTGATATATAAGGCACCATTCGCCACCGTCAGGCTGGTCGGGTACCAGGCAGTGGGAATCAGGCCCAGACGCTGGCCCGTTCGGATGTCATACACCGCCACATCATTATTACCGGCGTTGGCGACATAGAGCTTGCCATCGGCAACCGCAAGTCCATCCGGATAGCTGCCGGGAGGGGCATCGGGATAGGGGCTGTCATCCACCACCCGCAGCGGACGCAAGCTTTGGGTATCGACTTCCACCACCTTGTCGACATTGGCGTCGGCCACAAAGACATCGGGACTGTCGGGCACCGCAACCATCGCCGTAGGGTGCACACCCGCCGCTACGGTTGACGGGCTGACCGTCGGCCCGGTGGGAATTTCCCCCAGAACCTTCAGGCGTTGCCGGTCCAGCACTACAACGCCGTTACCTGCCCAGTCGCTGACCACCAGCCGCTGCCCGTTATCGGCCAGAGCCACAGCAAAGGGGTAGGCGCCGACATTGACATATTCGGTCTTGCCGCTGGCGATGTTGATACGTGCCAGACTATTGGAGAGCATCCCCGTCACGTAGAGATGCTTATTCTGGGGACCGACGACCACCGAGTCCGGGTAAAAGAGATATTTCTTCTGCTGGTTCCCCTGATACTGATAGGGATACTGATCCTTCGGGAAGGCTTGCCACTGCAAAGGATACTGATGAATCACCTCCACCTTGCCCTGCACACTGCGCAAAGCCACCACCTGATCAGAATCACCTCCTGTAGCGTAGAAGGTGCCATCCGGACCGGCAGTAAGCCCTTGGAAAAAGTCGCTATGCGAAATGACAGAACTGGGAATGGCTTTGGGATCGCTCTCGGCGGCAAGCGTGGCTTTGGCCTGGGCAATTTTAAGTGCAACGCCTTTTTTTGGGATATACACAACGCCTGCCGCACCCGCATGTTGCGGATTGATCGCGATACCGCTACCACCAGGTGTGGCGTAAGCCATCGCTTTAACGGGTGCCACTTTCGAAAACGCCGCCAGGCGATCTACCCGCCGAAGATCCTTCCCGTCATAAAACGTGATGGTTTGAAAAGGCGTCGCACCATTAGCCATCACGGCAATACGATCGCCCTCTGCTGCTACCATTGTGGGGAAATTCGGGGTGCCGTTGATTGCGCCGGTCGGCGTCACTATGCGGCCCGTGGGCAATATGGCGGTGTAATTTGCTATATTTTGTGAATCGAGTTGCACCGAACTGGAAACATGCCGATTCAGGGGTATGGCCAAGGCAGAAGGTAAGTAACACAGCGGTCCTGCAAGGATGACGCAGATCACTGCCTTCCCGATCAAATTATTCATTCATCCGACTCCTGGAGAAGCCGCGCCGCTCCATCAGCCCGCCCTCGCCACGGCGGCCGCCATCTTCGGGGCGACCGCCCGCAAAAGGTTCTCCCTGTTATCGGGCATGAGGTGACCGTCCATGCGGTTGAGCAGCATGGTCTTGACCGAATCCATCGCTAGCAGAATCTGCCGCACCTGACTGTTGAACGCGTTAAAGGCAATCCATCCGAGGATGGCGATGAACAGTCCGGTAGCCGTGGTGACCAGGGCGTCAGCGACCCCTCCGGTCACCGCCGTCGGCGCATGGCCGGGGGCTGCGAGCACGGAAAACACAACGCCAAGGGCGGCCACAAGAAGACCGGCCAGTACATAAAGCACGCCGTCAGAGTAATTGGCGAGGTGGATGAGGTAAGCGGTATTCATCAATTAAGGCTCCTGAAACATTCAGAAGGAGGCGGCGCCCACGCGACGCGCAGAGAACGGAGCTGCGCGCCCAAGGTGGCCTTGCAACGATTATAGGCAGACAACCGATCCAGCGAGGTCTTTTGCCTCCTGGAAAGGAGCTCATGCTAGCAGCCTTATGTGACAGCAGTGCGTCACGGAGGTGACTTTTTTATGACAATATGCACGTTTGCCTTCCGCGCTGGCGAACGTGCTGTGGATGTTCATGTGTGAGCTGTGATAGGATTCCAGACAATAGCGAAGAAGCCCGGTTCTGCCGGGTTTTTTGTCATTATTTCTCGGTTTCTTTGACGGAGCTAGGGGGTTGGCATGGCGACGCAACGGCGGTTGGCGTGGTTGGCGGTGGTGGGTGTGGTAGCGGTTCTGCCGCTTGGTGGTTGTGTGGCGCTTTTCGCGGCCGGGGCTGGTGGTGGGGCCGTGGCCTATGTGGAAAATGGCGGGGTCGCCAATTTCTACGCCTACTATCCGACGTCGGTGAAGCGGGTCAGTGCAGCGTCGAAGGCGGCGTTCGGAGAAATGGGCACCCACTATAACGGCGAAATCCGCAAGAGTCCGTCCGAGTATCTGATCGAGGGTACCACCACGGACGGCCAGACCGCCAAGGTAACGCTGACTTCCATGGCCACGGATGTTACCAAGGTCAACATCCGTATCGGGACTTTTGGCGACAAGCCACTATCTTTGCAGTTCCAGAAGCTGCTTTCGCAACGTCTGGGCATGACCGCCAGTCCTCAGGCTCCGACGGGGGTGGTGTTGCCTCAGGCCAGCAGTCAGCCAGCGGCGCCACAGCAGCCGCAACAGCAAACCATCCCACTTCAGTAATTCACTGATCTTCCATGCCTGGTTTGCGTTACCGGAGACCACTGCGGTCTCCGTAAATCCTGTGTTGCAGTACGCATGCCGCTGGGTTTTTGTCATAAAATTGTCATTGTAGTTTCATAAAACTGTCATATTGTGGGTATATCCTGTCATAAGGTCCAGTTTCGGCAGGAAACCATGATGGCCATACCGCAAGGCAGTACAACGAATAACAATGTGGAAATGGATCCGCTTTATCAGGCACGCATTCTGCTGCTGGCAGAGACGGCGCCACCGAGTGGGCTGATATTCCGCCTGCAGGGATCGGGCGCCTTCCTGCGCACGACGAGCGCAATGAATGACGCCTTTCAGCTTGTTGCAGGATGGCACCCGGCCCTGCTGATTCTGCACGACTGGTCTGCCCGACTTGCGCCGTGGCTCATGGAATTAAGCGCTTACCCGGCTTGTGCCGGTTTGCCGGTGCTGGCTATCGGGATGGATGGTGATGCAAACGCCATGTCCGCTCTGGATGCCGGCGCGAGCGCGTATGTCTCGACCCCGTATAGCGAGACGTTGTTGCTGGCGCAGGCATCGGCGCTGCTGAAAAAAAACCAGCACTGGAAATGCCTCGCAGTAGAGCAGGGGTCGCTGATCCAAGTCAATCCGGGAAGCTGTCGGGTATGGGTGAATGGTGAAGAAATACGTCTGAGTCGGCGACTATTCCGGTTTCTGCACTATTTGGCATTGCACCCGGATCGGACCTTCTCATCCCGTGAAATTGCCAATGTATTGACGGATGGCCGCAGCCTCATCCAGGAAAATTCGGTGGCGGCTCAGGTGCACCGTCTGCGCAACTGTCTGGAAAAGGTTGGTGCGGCGGAGTGGCTGGAAACCGTGCATGGGTTTGGATATCGCCTGAGTTTGCCGCCGAAAAACGCCATTGATGTAAATTTGTCATAACAGGTTCATAAAACTGTCACATTGATTTGCTATGGTACCGCCTCCGGTTAGAGAGGGAGTCCTTATGAACCTGCAATATCTCATTCACCTCGCCAACTATTCAGATGGCGTTCTCTACGTGCTTGGCGCGCTGTTATTGGTCGAACTGGCCGTTATCGTGGACCGGTTCTGGTTTTTGCGGCGCACCATCCTGCGTGGGCTGATCTTTGTGCATGAACTGGGTAGCCATGGTCGCCTGGATCGTGACACGCTGAATCAGATGGCTGACGGGGCGAGTGATCTGCCCGAAGCCGCGCTGCTGCGTATGGCTGCCTCCCATCATGGGCAGGTGAAAGGCGAAGGTCTTGCCAGTCGTCTCGAAGAAAGTGTGCTGGTATTGGCGCCGCAACTGGATCGCCGTCTGTGGTTGCTCGACACTATCATCACCTTGGCGCCGCTGCTGGGTTTGTTCGGCACGATTATCGGTATGTTCCACGCCTTTTCGGTGCTGGCCGCTCCGGGACATGCGCCTACGGCGGTCACCGGCGGTGTGGCTGACGCGTTGGTCGCCACGGCATCTGGCCTGTTTATTGCCATGCTCGGTCTGGTAGCTTTCAATGCCTTCAACAATCAGGTGCGGCAGATTCTCCTGCAACTGGATTCCGTAAAGACCATGCTGCTCAATCGGATGGACGGTCAACCCATGATCACGCCGGACATCAGTGACCAGCAACGCAGTGAAATGTTGTCTGTGGCGAGGGCCAGCTGATGGAGCGCCGTTACTTCGAGCAGAAGAAGGGCCGGGTGGAGATCATCCCCATGATCGACATTATGCTCTTCCTGCTGGTGTTTTTTATCATGATCACGCTGCAAATGATCCCCGACAAAGGGCTGAGCCTGCAGTTGCCCAGGTCCAGCCAGGCGCAGCAGCTTCCGCGCCCGCACTACACCATCAATATCGATAAGGATGGATCGGTGGACGTGAAGGGTCATCACTATGATCTGGACGACCTGCAAAAAATGCTCGCCGGTGATGGTAACCCTGCCAAGACCCAGATCACCATCGCTGCCGATAAGGGCGTGCCTTTTCAGGATTTCGTCCATGTGATGGATCGCTGCCAGAAGGCAGGAGTGAGTGATATCGGGATTGCGGCGAAGGCGAGTGGTTAGGAAAAACAAGGAAGGTAATCGGTGAATACAATCGTTGGTAACCCAACCTGGACGCCGCCGCCACTGAATACGGATAAAGAGCATTTTGGCCGGGCATTGTTGGTCGGTGCAGTATTGGAGGCGTTGCTGGTGGGCGGATTGATCTGGGTGGGAAGTAATACGCCGCCCCCCAAGCCGGTCGTAAAGAAAATTATTGCAATCCACATGGTGCAGCCGGTCCCCCCCAAGCCGAAGCCGGTACCGCCGCCGCCAAAGCCGATGGTGCACCCCAAACCACTGCCGCGTCCAGTTCCGTTGCCGAAACCAGTGGTGCATCATGTGCCTGTACCCAAGCCGCTGATAGCCAAAACACCGTTGCCTCTCGCGCCGGTGGCACCGCCTAGGCCGCCGGTGGTCCTGCCACCACCGCCGCCGCCGCCTGCGCCCAGCATGGCCGCACGTCAGGCGGCGTTAGCCGAATACGCAGCCATGGTGCGGGCCCAGGTCCAGGCGGATGCCCATGTGCCCGAAGCTATCCGCCTGATGCATTTAAGCGGCACCGCGGTCATCACATTCCGGCTTGCGCCTTCGGGTCGATTGCAGTGGGCGAAAGTTTCCCGGTCCAGCGGGGCGGGGCCCATCGATAGGGCGGCATTGAAGTCAGTGGAAGAAGGAGAGTATCCGCCCTTCTCCAAAGATATGCCAAAGCATGCCACCAATTTTACGGTAGAGGTGCATTTGTCAGGACGCGCTTCCTAGTATCCGCCGGCTATATGGGCGGATACTTACCAATCGTTAATGGAATCAGGAGTTTTTTTCATGGAGCGACAGAATCGCCGGCAGTTTTTGAAGCGGCTGGGGCTGGGGAGTGGTGCAGTTGTCGCTGCTCCGCATCTGCTGGGGGTGGCACGTGCGGCAGGCGTCAGCGGAGAGAATCTCCTGCGCCAGAAGATCGAGCATGTGGTGGTGATCTTTCAGGAAAATCGTAGTTTTGATCATTACTTCGGTACTTTTCAGCCGAAAAACGGGCAGCAGGTCGTCAACCTGCTGGATGGGCAGGGACAGTTGGATTCGCGTTTCCTCGGTTTACAGAAAAACCCCGCGGGCATCGCTTATGATAATCTGCCGTTACCTACGGAAATTCCGGGTTTCCAGAATGTGCAATTGCCGAATCAGCCTTTTCACATGGCGCCCTATATTCCGGTCAGGGGCAATGTGCACTGGGATCCTGCGCATCGCTTTTTCCGTATGATGGCGGAAGTGCACAACGGCAAAATGGATCGCTTCGTGGCCCTGGCGGGCGGCAGCAAAACCCTTTTGTCGCGGGATGAATTCAGGAAAATGAGCCCCGAGCAGATCGCCTTCGATCTGGCCCGCCCCAGCGGCCCGGTGCTAGGATATTATACCGGTGAAGATTTGCCCTTCTATCATCAGGTGGCGCACCAGTACACGCTCTTTGATCATTTCTTTCAGGCCATGAGCGGTGGCAGCACGGGTAATGCGCTTTATCTGGCGGCCGCCCGTTCCTGTATCCATCCCCATGCACCCAGGGAGGTCTGTGCGCCCTTCGATCCGAAGGAGGCGGGTTTGGAGCACCGCTTCTTTGATCTGCCCTATGACCACCAAAAAGTGCTGGTCAACGACCTGCCGCCGGTGCAGGGACCGACCCACGCGGATGCCGTGAAAGCGCTGAAGATATCTCCGCCGCCGGAGGCGCAGACCTACGACAATATCGGTGACCGTCTGGATGGCGCCAGAGTATCCTGGGCCTGGTATAACGAAAACTGGAACCGGGTGAAGCCATGGGCGCTCAAGACCGCGTTTGGTCCCGGCGATGGCTCGGCGGTGATCGACACGGGCCAGTTGTATGTGGCCCACCATAATCCCTTCCAGTACTACCCGCGCTGGCCAGAATATGTGAAGAACGGTCGTATGCGCGATAGCGAAGACTTTCTCGCCGATGCCCGTGCCGGCAAGCTGCCCGGTGTTTCCTTTGTCAGGGCCAGCGCCGCCCATGACGAACACCCGGCTGACTGCGCACCAGCCTACGGTATGGAATGGGTGGAGCAACTGGTGCGCGCCGCTGCGGATGGTCCGGCCTGGGACAAAACCGCCATCTTCATTACCTATGACGAAGGTGGTGGCTTTTGGGATTCGCTGCCGCCTAAAGTGGTGGACGACTATGGATTTGGCACCCGTATTCCGGCCCTGCTCATCAGCCCCTGGGCGCGGCAAGGGTTGGTGGATCACCACCTCGCCAGCACGGCGAGCATCCTCAAATTCATCGAAACTCGTTTCGGTCTGCAACCCCTCAACCAACGCGACGCCGACGCGTATGACCTGATGGGGGCTTTTGACTGGGATCAGCGGCCCCAAGGTTTCCGCATCTGATGCTTACCCGGCCGGCGCGATAACTTTCTCCAGTGCGAGGAGGTACAACCCGTTGACCCTAGGGATGCCGTAGCGAACGTCATCGGGGAAGGGCAGGGTGGCGCCGGTAAGCCGATAGCCGCGCCGCTGATAATATTCCGCCAGTTCCGGACGTTGTTTGATGATCCACAGGCGCATGCGCGTCGCCTGCCAGGTTTCCCGAGAATATTGCTCCGCCGTACGGAGCAGCGCTTTGGCGATGCCCTGATTCTGCCAGGCCGGTGTCACGGAAAGCATTCCGCACTCGGCGACCGTCGCTGTGGCAAGTTGTACATGACAGCAGGCGATGATCTCGTCTTCTTTCGTGGCCACCAGGAAACCACTGTCCGGTCTGTCGGAGAGTTTTTCCAGCATCGCCACGTCACAACGCTGGCCGCCCAGCAAATCCGCTTCTGTAGTCCATCCAGCCTTGGCAGCGTCGCCTCGATATACACTATTGATGAGCGCGCAAAGGGCAATCATTTCTGTTTTTTGCGCCATACGGCAAGAATAAAACGACTTTGAATGTGTCATCGTGATTTTCTTGCCTTGTGATTCTGTTGTCATCTGTGATGCTTCCAAATAAAAGCGTTATTTGTCGGAATTTTGTTATTAAGACTTCTTAATAATGTCATATTGTGTTGCTACAATCCTGCGCGGTTGCAGAGGACTCAATGACAAGTTCTATCCTGATGAGGACATGATCATGTGACTGGTACGCGGATAACATTTTTAATGCCAACGATGTTCCGTATGAATATGAACAGTTGCGGAGCACAAAATATGGCGGAAACTTCATTGCTGCGCAGGCGAGTGCGCCGGTTTTTGTCGGTGCCCAGGTGGCGGCCAAGTTCCAAAGTCTGATTGGTATCTGCAGGTTATCTGCTGGCTTCCAAAAACCTCATCCTGGGATCAGGGACGCCCCGGCACTGACCATATCCCCGGTCGCCGATGCGGTATCAGAGACGGCAGCACAACCCGCCAGTGATCCAAAAATGACCAGGAGGCCTGCAGTGCGCATTATGAAACCGATGATATGGATTTTATGAACCATGGAAAATACTCTTTGGATAATATGAACCACCGGCCCGGATAACAGTTGTTATTCATTGATGGCTCATGAAACTAGTTTTTAACTGTTTAACATGTTCATGGATTTCCAGCAAGCAGAAAATCTCTACAAGACGGTACTACCCCGCGCATGCGCAAGATCGGGATAACCATCCTTTAACCAAAGCCCCGGCAGTTCTTCCAGAATCTCCCGTACCAGTCCGGGTCCGCGGAAAATCAGCCCGCTGTAGACTTGTACCAGGCTGGCCCCGGCCAAAATTTTGGCATAAGCGTCTGCCGCGCTCAGAATGCCGCCGACGCCAATGATGGGCACCTGTCCCTGGGTCGCACGATAGAGTTGCGCGATGACGGCATTGGATTGCTCCAGCAATGGTGCACCGCTCAGGCCCCCGCTTTCGGAGAGTCCGGGTTGAGAGGCCGGACGTTCTGTCGTGGTATTGGTGGCGATAAAACCATTCACCAGAGGTGCCGTGCCTAAGGCCAGACCACCGATAGCGTTGAGATCATCATTATCCAGATCCGGTGCGATCTTGAGAAGCAGGGGCAAGGGTGGGCGCTGATGCTGTAGGGCCAGACGCTGGTTGGCTGCGGCGACGGCACTGAGCAGTCCCCGTAAGGCTTCTTCACCCTGCAGCAAGCGCAAACCAGGGGTGTTGGGCGAGCTCACGTTCACACAGAGATAATCGCCATAGGGAAAAAGCAGTTCCAGCGCGGCAATATAGTCGTCCTGCGCCTGCTCCAGTGGGGTGTCCTTGTTTTTGCCGAGATTGATGCCGATAGGCACCGGATGGCCAGGTAATGCCGCCAGTCTTCGGGCGACTGCCGCAGCCCCTTCACCGGGGAAACCCATGCGGTTGATGACCGCCTGCTGTACCGGATAGCGAAAGATTCGGGGGCGTGGGTTGCCGGGCTGCGGGCGCGGGGTCACTGTACCGATTTCGATGAAGCCAAAGCCGAGAGCGGGGAGGGCGGCGGTGGCGCGGGAATCCTTGTCATAGCCGGCGGCGAGGCCGACGGGATTGGCAAAATGCAGGCCCCAAAAGTCCTGCGCCAGACGCGGGTCGTGGATGGTGTAGTGCCGGGCCACACGCGCGAGGCCGCGTGGCATGTGTCCCAGAGCTTCCAGCGCAGCGATGCTCAGGGTGTGGGCACGCTCCGGGTCCAGCGTAAAAAGCAGAGGGCGCAGTAGGCCGTAGCTCATGCCCAATCCCTGGGTGTGAGGAAGTCTTCCTTGAGGCGGGCTTCGGGGCTACCGGCTTCGCCCTGCCAGTCGTAGGCCCAGGCCGCCAGGGGGGGCAGGGACATGAGGATGCTTTCGGTGCGCCCGCCGGACTGCAGGCCGAAGAGGGTGCCGCGGTCATAGACGAGGTTGAACTCCACATAGCGCCCCCGGCGCAGGAGTTGAAATTGGCGCTCGCGTTCGCCGTAGGCCAGGTCCCGGCGCCGGGCGACAATGGGCAGATAGCTGTCGAGGAAGCTGTTGGCCATATCCTCCCAGAAGGCCTGCAGGAGACTGGCATCACCATGGAGATCGTCGAAAAAGATACCACCGATACCGCGCATTTCCTGACGGTGCCTGATGGTGAAGTAGTCGTCGCACCAGGCTTTGAAGCGCGGATAAAAGCCCGGATCGTGACGATCACAGGCGGTTTTGAGGATGCCATGGAAATGCCGGGCGTCTTCCTCAAAGCCGTAGATAGGCGTCAGGTCGGCGCCGCCGCCGAACCACCACACTGGTCCCGCCGAGAAAAATCGGTAGTTCATGTGAACGATGGGGACGTAGGGGTTGCGGGAATGCAGTACCAGAGAGATGCCAAGGGCGGTGAAGGTCTGTCCCGCCAGTTCAGGGCGATGTGCGGTAGCGGAGGGGGGGAGCTGGTCGCCATGGACTTTGGAGAAGTTGACCCCGCCTTTTTCCAGCAAAGCGCCGTCGGCAATCACCCGGGTGCGGCCGCCGCCACCGCCGGGCCGTTCCCAAAGATCTTCGCGGAATTTCGCGGCGCCGTCCGCTGCTTCCAGGGCGTTGCAGATGCGATCCTGCAAGCTGCGGAGAAAGTTTTCCATTTCATCCAGGGATGGTTGTTGCATGATTTTACTCCCGTAAGACACGACCGCTGCGGGCATCGACAATGCGGCTGGGATGGTGTTGCCTCCCCAACCGTGCCGGCAGTACCCACAGGGAGCGGCCAAAATAGCGGTATAAGGTGCGCAGGTCACGGGCCGGTTGTTTCCCCGCCGGATTGGCACTGGTGGAAACCATGGCGCCGCCGAAGACCCGCGACAACGCGACGATAGCGGGATGGCTACTGATCCGCACCGCAACGCCCACATGGCGTCCGCGTATCCAGAAGGGAACCCGGGGCGTGGCCGGGAGCACCAGCGTCGTGCCGGGCCAGAATCGCGCCAGCAGCGCCCGATCTGCACCTTGCGCAGACCAGTAACGCCGGGTTTCGGCTGTCCGGCCTGCCACCAGAAGAACGCCTTTATGCCGTGGTCGCCCCTTCAGGGCCAGAATTCGGTGCAGGGCGCGGCGCCGGCGCGGGTCACAGCCCAGCCCCCAGACCCCTTCCGTGGGATAGGCGATGACCCCGCCGCGCCGCATCTGCGCAACCCCTCGGCGAATATCCTGACGACGCGGATGGCGGGGCAGCATCAGCCGGAAACGGCGTCAGGCACGCCGCAGGCCGCGGTGGCCGATGTCGTGCCGGTACTGCAAGCCCGGCCAGCGGATATCGGCGACGGCGGCATAAGTACGTTGTTGCGCGATCGCCAGATTTTCTCCCAGTGCCGTGACGCCCAGCACCCGCCCACCCGCGGTGATGACGGTGCCGTCGCGCGTCTCAGTCCCGGCATGGAAGATTTTGACAGTATCCCCGTATGTCTCGTCGAGACCGCAGATGGGGTCACCCGTCTGTGGATGATCGGGATAACCGCCAGCCGCCAGTACGACGCAGAGGGCAGCGCGACTGTCCCAGTCGAGAGCCGTCGGCAGCAGATCGCCGCGGGCCGCGGTCAGCAGAAGCGTATAGAGGTCGGACCGCAAGCGCATCATCAGCGGCTGCGTCTCGGGATCGCCCAGTCGGCAGTTGAATTCCAGCACCTTGGGTCCGGCGGGGCCGATCATCAGACCGGCATAGAGAAACCCGCAGTAGGGTGTGCGATCTGTCCTCAATCCTTGCGCTGCCGGGCGCATCACTTCGCGCAACACCCGCTCGCTCATGGCGGTGTCGAGGATCGGGGTGGGGGAATAGGCACCCATGCCGCCGGTATTGGGACCCTGATCGCCGTCCAGCAGACGCTTGTGGTCTTGCGACCCCGCCAGCGGCAAGACCTGACCATCCACCACGATGGCGATGAAGCTGGCTTCCTCCCCCTCCAGAAATTCTTCGATGACGATGGGACCCCATTTCAGAAACTGGTACACAGCGGCTTCCGCTTCGGCGCGCTCCGCAGCCACGACGACCCCTTTGCCGGCGGCCAGGCCATCGGCTTTGACCACTACCGGCAACGGCTGGTCACGCAGGTAGCCGAGGGCCGCGTCGGTATCGTCAAAACGTCCGTAACGGGCGGTAGGGATACCGTGCCGCGCCATGAAGGCTTTGGCGTGGGCTTTGCTGCCCTCCAGCATCGCCCCGGCGGCGTTGGGACCGAAGACGGGAATGCCAGCCCGGCGCAGCGCATCACCTACACCCGCCACCAGAGGGGCTTCGGGGCCGATGACCACCAGCGTGACGTTCAACGCATGGGCGGCGGCGACCACCTGGTCGGCATCCGTCGGCTTCAGGACCAGATTGTGGACTTTGGCCTCGGCCGCCGTACCGGGATTGCCGGGCATACAGTAGACTTTCGCTACCTCCGCCGACTGGGCCAGCTTCCAGGCGATGGCATGTTCGCGTCCGCCGCTGCCGAGGACCATGACTTTCGCGCCCATCTGTGTTTCCTCCTCAACCATGCCGGAAATGGCGTACACCGGTGAAGACCATGGCGATGCCGTGTTCATTGGCGCTGGCGATGACCTCTTCATCACGGATGGAGCCGCCGGGTTGGATGATCGCCTTTACGCCCGCCGCCGCCGCCGCATCGATCCCATCGCGGAAGGGGAAGAAGGCGTCAGAAGCCAGCGCCGCACCGTGCAGATCGAAGCCCAGTTCCAGAGCCTTGGCCACCCCGCATCTGGCCGCATCCACCCGGCTCATCTGTCCTGCACCGATGCCGACGGTCTGGCCTTCGCGGCCATAGACAATGGCGTTGGAGCGCACGTATTTACCGACCCGCCAGACAAAGGCGAGATCACGGGCTTCCTGTACCGTCGGTGCGCGTTCCGAGACCACTTTCCAGTCCGCTTCCGCTTCCATGGCCTGGTCAAAGTTCTGTACCAACAGACCTCCCCGCACACGCTTGTAATCCCAGCCTGTCCGCCGCCAGGCGTTACCATCGTCAAAGGCGAGCACCCGCAGGTTTTTCCTTTTGGCCAGAATGGGCCGGGCATCGGGCAAAATAGCGGGCGCCAGTACCATCTCGATGAACTGATCGCTAATGAGTTCGGCAGTCTGGGCATCCAGCGGCCGGTTACAGGCGACGATGCCGCCGAAGGCGGATACCGGATCGCCAGCCCACGCGCGCTGATAGGCGCTGAGCAGATCCGGCCCCACGGCCACGCCGCAGGGATTGCCGTGCTTCACCACGCAACAGGCGGGTTCGGCAAATTCCATCACCAGCGCGACGGCGGCATCACCGTCCCCGATGTTGTTGTAAGACAATTCCTTGCCCTGCAACTGATGGGCGTCCGCCAGTCCGCCGCCGCTGCCATCGCGGTAGAAGGCGGCGGCCTGATGGGGATTTTCGCCGTAGCGCAGATCCTGCGCTTTCTCCAATTGCAGGGACAGGGTCTGCGGGAAGGTTGTCCGGCTGCCATCGGGACCCAGACTGGAGAGATAGTTGGCGATGGCACCGTCATAGCGCGCCGTGTGGGCGAAGACCTTGGTGGCCAGGCGGAAGCGGGTACTGGCGCCGACGCCGCCGTAACTCTGTTCCATCTCCTGCAGTACGGCGGCATAGTCATCGGGGTCGACGAGGACGGTGACGCCCTCCCAGTTCTTCGCCGCCGCACGGAGCATGGTCGGGCCGCCGATATCAATGTTTTCGATGGCTTCTTCCAGTGTGCAGCCGGCGCTGGCGATGGTCTCGGCGAAGGGATAAAGATTGACGCAGAGGAGATCGATGGCGGGGATGCCATGCTCGACCATCTGCCGGGTGTGGCTGCTGTCGTCGCGCTTCGCCAGCAGTCCGCCGTGGATTTTGGGGTGCAGGGTTTTGAGGCGTCCCTCCAGCAGTTCCGGGAAACCAGTGTAGTCCCCCACTTCCTGCACCGCGATGCCATCGGCCATCAAGGCCTTGGCAGTACCGCCGGTAGAGAGGATTTTTACGCCGAAATCCTGCAACCGCCGGGCAAATTCCACAACGCCCCGCTTGTCGGAAACGCTGATGAGCGCTCTGGTAATCTCACCCATAAATCCCACGGCCTCCGAAAAAGTGGCAGTCCAAACTAAAAAAGGTACGATCAGGAGACCTGTCGTACCCAAACCTCCTGATGGAGGGAGCGTTTTTGCTCACGCCCGTGCAAACACACGCACCGGCGGAATGGGGCCATTGTAAAAGAGCCTCCATTGGGATGCAAGTGTACTGCGGACAACGCCGTCCTCGACAGATCTATGCGGATAATCTAATATTTCCGGGACTCCTCAGTATGGAAGGCTGGCTATGTCCGAGCATGTGATACTGGCGGCCGTGGATGGTTCGGAAAATGCCCTGCTGGCCGCAGCGGTGGCTGCGCGCTTTACCCACCTGCTGGGTGGTCATCTGGGTCTGGTGACGACCTTGCAGGTGCCGACGGTGCCCCTGGGGTTTGGCGGTGGGCTTTTTTCCAGCGATCTCAAAAACCGGCTGCTGGCGGATGCCCGCATCGAGGCAGAAGAAAATCTGCGAGGTGTCGCAGAGCGCATACAGGAACACTGTGGAATTCTCTTGCCGGAATACTATCTGGTCGAAGGTGCTCCCGAGGTGGAAATCCCCAGGCTGGTCGAACAGGATCCGCATATCATCATGGTAGTGGTGGGCCAGCGTGGCTATGGCACCGAGAGCAGGCCCCTTGGTCTGCCGCATTTGCTGGGTGGCCTGGGCGCCAGACTGAGTCTGACGCTGAAGGTGCCGGTCCTGATGGTTCCGCCCGACACTCCGATGGATCAGATCTGTGCCGGCGTGATGGTTTCTGTCAGATCCCCCGGGGACGCGTAAGTTGGAGCTTTTCCTCCCGGTCGCTCATATGGCGGTGAATATCTGGCTGATCATCGGCTTTGGTCTGATCGTCGGCTTTCTCTCCGGTTTGACGGGGGTCGGTGGCGGTTTTCTGATCACCCCGCTGTTGATTTTTGTCGGTGTGCCACCCCTCGTGGCGGTGGGCACTGGCGCGGCGCAAATCGTTGGGGCGTCGGCTGTCGGCAGTTATGCGCACTGGCGTATGGGCAATGTAGACATGCGCATGGCCTTCATCCTCCTCGCCGGGAGCTGGATGGGCGGACTGCTGGGTGTGCATGTGGCGCGTATCCTGGATGCGTCGGGGTATTTTGGACTGGTGGTCACCTTCCTCTACGTCGGCCTGCTGGGATTTATCGGCATCTCCATGCTCGTGGAGTCGACCCTCGCCATGCGCAGGGGCCATCATCCCGGTAAACACAAAAAGAAAGCGCGGGCAGGGATTTCCTGGCTGGATCGATTGCCCTGGCGGATGGAATTCCCCGTTTCCGGACTGCGCCTCTCCATTTTGGCACCTGTACTGCTGGGTTTTGCGGTGGGAATCATGGCGGCGCTGATGGGAGTGGGTGGCGGTTTCGTCATGGTCCCGATCATGCTGTATCTGCTCAAGATGCCGACCAGGGTGGTGGTAGGGACTTCGCTATTTCAGTTGCTGTTTACCAGCGCGGAAGTGGGCATTTTGCAGGCCGGCATGAACCACGCCGTTGATCCTTACCTGGTCCTGGCGCTGGTGCTGGGCTCCATATTCGGGACACAGTTCGGTGCCAGGCTGGGGGCGCTGATGCGTGGGGAGCAGTTGCGTCTGGTGCTGGCGCTGGTGGTTATGGGCGTCGCCATCAAGATGGGCCTGGGGCTGGTGATTCCGCCCGAGCACCTCTACAGCATGGCACGAGTGGTTTAGATGCGTCTGGTAAACCTTTGCCTCATGGGTCTCGCCGCGTTGATGACGGCATGGGTGACCCCCGTGCTGGCGGCGGAGCCTCTGGTGGTCGGCACCAGTAACGACCTGGTGAAGGTCACCAGCCATTTTACGGGGCGGGAACTGCTGGTTTACGGTGCTCTCTCCCAACCGGGGCAGGTGATTGTCCTGCTGCGCTCTCCCGCAGCTACCGAGGCCATGTTACGCAAAACCCGGACTGGTCCCATCTGGCTGACGGGCGCCAAGGTGACGGTGACAGGTGCCCCCGGTATCTGGGAAATGCTCTCCTCAGCACCCGCAGACCAGTTGCTGCCCTTGGCGACCCGGCAGTTGCTCGGTCTGGACCCAGACTATCTGTCCCGGCAGGCCAGCTATCGGCCGGAGCCGGCGGACGTGGCTGCGTGGCAGCAGGCTTTTCTCAAGAACAAACTGCGCCGTCGTGACTATGTGGTGCAGTCGCAAGGGGTGCATATCGAGGGCGGCCAACTTTTTTCGGCCCGTATGGCCCTGCCGGCTTCTCTGCCTTTGGGGCGCTATACCCTGGATACTTTCCTGGTCCGTCACGGTCAGGTGGTAGCCAGACAGAAACAACATATCGAGGTGCAGCAGACCGGCTTCCAGGCCTGGATCGCCCGTTTCGCCAGCCAGGATGGTTGGCTCTACGGCATCGTACTGACCCTGACGCTGGCTGCCATGGGGCTCGGTCTGGGTATCCTCATGCAGCGGCGTCTGAACTGACTTCTCCGTGTGCTCACAGATCAGCCATTCCTGGAGGCGTTTAAAAGAAATGGCAAACTGCTATAATATTTTGATTTGGGTATTTTAACATTCTATCGGGCTGCGCAAATGTCGGCCGATGCCACTTCCATCAGGAGTTCATAATGTCCCAGTTGCTGTATGACAACGGAACGCATAAATGCATAGCCTTCACCGATCTGGTGGAAGGTGAGGGGATTCAGGCCAACCAGTTCCTCATTGTTAATAATGGTGAAGGGATGCTGCTCGACCCTGGCGGTAACCTCACGTACAAGAACCTGCTGGCAGAGATGGCGAGCTATTTCCTGCCGGCGCATCTCGATTATGTGTTTGCCTCTCATGAGGATCCGGATATCGTCGCCTCTGCCAACGGCTGGCTGCTGATCACCGACGCGAAGATTCTCATCGCCAATGAATGGACCCGTTTTCTGCCGCACTTCTGCTCCAAGGGGATGACCGCAGGGCGGGTCATCGGTATCCCGCCGCAGGGCATGAGGGTCAATCTGGCGGGGCAGGAACTCTTTGTCGTGCCCGCGCATTATATGCATTCGGTGGGCAATTTCCAGGTTTACGATCCGGTGAGCAAGATTCTGTTCTCCGGAGATCTGGGCGCCAACCTGGTCAGTGGGCATGATGCTTCCAAGGTAATTGAAGGTGCGGAAGCGTTTGCGGCACATCGTGCGGCATCCTCCATGGATGGTTTCCACCGCCGTTATATGGGTGGCCAGAAAGTCTGTAGGCTCTGGACCAATATGGCGCGGGGCATGGACATCGAATGGATCGTGCCGCAACACGGCGCTTCCTTCAAGGGGCGGGAGACGGTCTTGGCGTTCCTCGACTGGTTCGAGGGGCTGGAATCGGGGCCTGATCTGTTGACCCAGAAGGACTTTCAGTTTCCTATTCCCGAGAATCTCTGAAAGAGGTGCATCTTGAACTTGAATCAGGCCATGTTTGACGATCTCAATGCGCAGCTAGATGCCATGTCGCCAGAAATACAAGGTACCGCGCTGATTTCCAATGAAGGGGCGGTGATTTTTCAGGAGGGGGAAACGATAGTGGACCAGCGTCTTATTGGTATCGCCGGGGCTGCCATTGTGCGTCTTGCGGAGCATATCAGCTCTGGTCTTGCCGAATGTCCGGCACAGGAGATCAGTATTCGCTGTGAAAGGTATACGTCACTTTTTGTGCCAGTGGGAGCGGATGCGCTCCTGATGCTGGTACTCTCGGTAGATACGGATACGCGTCCTTTGGCGAGGGCTATCCCCGGTATGGTATCTGCATTGGGCTAAAGAGTTGTGTCATAAGCTTGCTGCCCAAGCCGGGCTGAAAGAAATCACGCTGTAGAAGGCGTCCTCCCAAGTTCGATAGTTAATCTCACAACTCATTGATATTACTAATAGCGAAGAGAGCAGCGAAAAACTGGATTATATCCTCGGACGCTTCCAGGTGATTCGCCATATCCGCCGCAAACTGGCCTGCCGCCCCTGCGGTACCATCGAAAGTCCGACATTACCGGCACCGGTGATCGACTAGGGCTTACCCACGGCGCGCATGAGCACGCTATCGTGAGGGCAATGAGTCAGCATGCCAACATGGCACCCACCTTTGGCGCTGCGGAAACTCTTCAAGCAAAATTACTCGATAGGGGTGGCTGGGGTGTTGTCACTGCGTTGGATCGGGGATTGGGCCACACCCAATGCTGCGTGGAGCCAGACACCCCGGCGAGAAAAGCGCAACGTTTATTTAGCGTATTCCGATAATCTTAAATATTATGGCGTATAAGTCCCGCGCGCCGGTGCGACAATTTGCCGCAGTTAACGTGGGCTGCATAGCGTGTAATATTCCTACGACTTACAGGATAAAATAGTTGTTACTAGCGCGCATCCAACCCCTAAGGAGGTATTCCCATGCGGTTTAGACATCATGTTGCTTTGGCAACGTTGATCTTTTCGTCACTTGTGGCGTCGATGGCCATGGCCGGTGTGCCGGTGCAGTGGTCGGTGGATGTCCATGCGCCGATCTACAACCCACCTCGGGTAGCCGATGGCGTAGTTTATTTCGATACGGCTCAATCCAAAGGCCCCAATGTCTTCTCGGCGAAAAATGGGAAAATTCTTTGGCGGTTCATGACCGGTGGGACAGTTCTAATGCCCCTAACCGTGGGTCATGGACAGGTTTGGGTTGCGTCTGACGTGGGCAGTACCCATTATCTACGGGCGATCGAGGCCAAAACTGGCAAGTTGATATGGGACTACACCCGACATGAGCCTCCGGAGTGCATGTGCAGCCATCTCACCCACTACGAGCATCATTTGCTTTTCGCGCAGACGGATGGTCACAGTCTGTATGCCTTTTATCCAGTCGGGAATATTCCGAACCGCCGGTTATGGGCATTTACGGGAGATGGCGCCAAATTGACGGCACCGGTAGTGGTGGATCATACCGTCATTTTTGGTTCTGCCGATCATAGTATTTATGGGCTCTTCGATAAAACCGGGAAAATTCGTTGGCAACAGAAAACCGGTTATGGCTTCATGGCGCAACCCGCTGTTTGGAAGCATGAAGTGATCATCGGCAATCGGGGTGGTATCGTACATGCGTATTCGACAACGACGGGCACAACGTTATGGAATTTTACGACCAACGGCCCCATTAATACCACCGCACTCATCTGGCATGACAGTGCCTTTATTGCGTCAGGGGCTGGGGACCGCGGCGTCTATGCCCTCTCGGCTAAAACTGGGAAGCAACTATGGTATACCCGGATGGCTGACTACACGGCCTACGCTCCGGTCATGGCCAAGCAAATCCTGGTTGTTGCCTCGCAGGACGGAAATATACTGGGCCTTTCCGCAAAAACCGGAAAAATACTTTGGCGCAGTGAGTTGCATGGTATTCCCAAGTCACAACCGGTACTTTGGAAAGGCGACGCTGTACTTAAAGTAAATGATCACAAAATTATGGCATTCAATGCACAGAGTGGGGGCTTGGTGTGGACCTATCATAGCAAGAATGTGGTCACCAGCCCCGTCCCCAAGGACGACAGCGTCTATGTCGGCACCAGCGGCGGGACCTTGGTAGCCATTGGCCAGTGATGGGGACGGCACATGAATAATTTATATAACCGGTATCGCGTATGTCGTCCGACATGCCTGGCGGCATTTGCTTTAACCTGCCTGTCGGCATCGCCATCGATAGCCGAGGCGAACAATCTGAGCTCGGCGGTTTCTTGGAATCTGCACCTCAGTCTGGAGGGTATCGACAATGTCTCCGGAGGAATCGCCCCGGGCGCCGTGGGTAATGCTACGGCTAGGGCCGGTTTTGCCTTCAATACCAGGCGCGCCGGTTGGTGGACCGGCGGGCGATTTGTCGCACAGTTTCTAGCCATTCAGAATGGCAACCCGGAGAACTACGTGGGCGATACCCAAGGGGTTAACGCCTTTACCGGACTTAACCGGGGCGCGTTGTATAAACTGTACTACCGGCAAAATATAGATAATGCCACGTTGAGGGCAGGGCTCATCAGTGCCAATGATTATTTCGATTCCACCGGAGTGGCGAGTAATTTTCTGAATGTTTCTTATGGGTTTGGGTCCGCTATGGGAATCAATGTTCCAGGAGCTTCTTCTTACCCTTATTCCAGCCTTGGGGTTATGGCGAGCTATAGCGCTGGCGGCTGGATGGGGATGGCGGGTATTTTTGAGGGCGATGCCATTCATCCTTTCAGGGACCCTACGCATCGTGGAAACATGATCTGGCTGGAGGCCGACAAGAGTGGTTCTCTGGGTGATGGAAAATATATTGTGAAAGTGGGCGGGTGGCGTAACCGCCAGTTACCGCAGTATCAGGCAACGCTGGGTAATGACACCAGTGGTATGTATACAACGGGAGAATACCGCTGGGAGCAGGATGGTATGGAGTGGGGCAGCTTTTTGGAGTTTGAAGCTGCGCCTAATCCGGTAAATCATCTGCCTTGGTATATGGGTGCCGGGTTGCGCCTGAAACACTTCTGGGCGGTGCGCCCGGGCGATAGTGCGGGTATCGGCATGGCCCGGGCATGGTTGAGGGGCGCTTCGTATAATGCGGAGACAGACTTTTAGGGCTATTATTCTGCGCGTATAATCCGTCGTTTATATCTACAAACAGACCTTCAGTATGTCGTTCATCCCAGCGCAATATATCCGAATGCGCTGGTCGGCATCGTGCGCCTGCATGTCAGCTTTTCCTAGTAAAATGGGAACAAATTCTGCATTTATATGATTATGTCGATGTTCAATTTTTGGCATAGGATGGTGGAAAACCATAAGGATGCATGATTGCCCAAGTTGGGCGTCCAGATCAGGGATAAAGAACCTCGTCTTATTTAGCGTTGTCGTGTAGTGCCTTCTCCTTGCTTGCCGGGCGGATTCCCCCCGGCTTTTTTGTGTATCCAGGCAGAAAATGCATCCAATAGTGATCCACCGAAAGTAGATCACGGAAACCCATATCGGCGCCACATGATTTGCTGTCTTTAGTCATAAATCGCATGGTTATGCTCGTGTATGCCAGCGGTTCACTTGAAATATGGCAAAATCTCGCTTATACATATGCGGTGTGAGAAGGGCGGTGGGGGTGTCCCATGCTCCGATTCGCACCACCATGCTCTGGTGGCTATGGGCTATCAAGTTGCCGGGCGTGCTGCGAGGGGGCATCGTGACCTGCGGCAGGGGTTTTTAAGGCTGGTCCGGAAACGCCGCGATGGAGGGCTCTATGGGGCTGCTTGCGCAGCAGTTGCGAGTGCCGTAAGGTTGGTTATGGTGACGGCGTCATCTGTCGAATCTGGATGGGCGAGAGGATTGCTGGAAATCTTTAGACTATTAGTGTAAGGCCCGGCTCGAAGAAATTTGGAATACCGTCCTTAGTAACATATAAATATTGCATTATAAGGAAATTAAAATGGCAAGGATAGCTGAAGTAATCATGGCGCTTATTGTTGTGCAACTGCTCTCCGGATGCGCAATGTCCGAGGACAAGGGCCAGGCTAGTTATTATAAGGGGCTCGCATCGCAGCAGGATCTCCAAAAAATCTCCGCCATACCAGCAGAAAAAACGCCGATTGCTGTAAACCAGTCTAACAAGATAACCGATCATGCACCTCAGGTTATTGACACAAAAAAATCAGAACCCCCCCGCTCTGAAGGAAATAGTTCTGCCGAAACAGTGAGGTTTCGTGAGCATCTCAAAATCGGTGATATGTCCCAGTGCGGTATGGTGGTCAAGATAAGACGGCCAATCGTCAAGATTCAAATGGCCGACAATGAGAGATGGATAAGAATATCGGAAATTTATCCTGCCAGTTCCGGGCGTTTGTGCCGTTTCAACGTCGGTGGCAGGTAGCCCATGCCAGTGTTTGCCATGGTTCTGTAACGCTCGACGTGGACTAGGCAAATGATGCGGGGCGGTCGTTGATATGCAATTTTGTGATATGGGCAGTCATACCGGATATTTGTGATGACCAATTATAGCGGTATCCAGAATATCATGAACTCATTTCTGATGTTCTGTGTGTTGTGTTTGATGAGCACGAGCGTTGCCATGGCCGGTGATGCGCCGCATAGCGGGGGCAAAGCAAATATATTATGGACGCAAATACTGCGGCATCGTGTTACCTATATCCAGGATGGAACGCATGGTCCGGTTATATATGATGTTCAGGATCCGAATTGTCCCTATTGTCACGTACTATATGAAAATGAGATCCCCCTGATCGAATCCGGGAAACTAACCGTGAGGTATATACCAGTAGCGATCCTGACTCCCCGAAGTCAGGGGGAAGCGGCGGCATGGTTGCAGGCCTCACATCCTCTGTTTGCGTTGCAGCATTTTGAAAACATCGTTGGTAATGCTTTTCGTAGCGAAAATACTAGCACCCTGCCGACCGTAACAGCCAGCGCGTCGACGAGAATCAAGCTTCATGATAATCTTCTTATTATTAGGTCATTGGGCGTAACAGGAACGCCCGCCATTATATACCGGACTGAAGACGGCAGGATTAAAATAATTATGGGATTGATATCCAGGCGCAGGTTGGTTGCCATGTTGCCCTATTTCAAATAGGTTTCATCTGAAAAGCACAGTCAGGATGGGTTACCGCCCAGTCATACCCCGCCTTCCTGGCCCTTTCTTGTGCTCCCCGATCACTGCTGCAAGGGCGTGATCCAGCCCTCATCACTGGTGACCACTTCGATTTTCTCCTGGGAATAAAATCTGAAACATACGCATGGCCGCAACATATATCAAAACCGATGACTTCCGTAACGGCCATACGCTGTATGCCGATACTAGCCAGTGCCTCACGGACATCATCGAGCTTGAAGGGCTTCACTATGGCAGTAATCAATTTCATGGCGACACCTCATGCGTAGGATTGGAACATCGCGGGGGCAACGACCCCGGGGGTTAAAACATGAAGCCGGTTTCGACCATGCCCCGGAGTTGGTTTTTGGCGAGGCCGTTGCTACCCGAGAAACCAGTACCGCTCTGCATAGACGCTGTAACATAAGAAAGCTCCGCCCGAGCGAAAAAGCCGCCGTCCTGATAAGTCGGCGTCACGGTCAGCGACCAGGCATGGGAACCGGGGCCGAAGCCGGTGAGATTGGCGGCACCGTCTGTGGGCGAACCGGAGTTGCTGATGTACTCCACCCGCCCGGCGACGGAGATTTTGTCCGTCAGGCTGTAGTCGGCAAGAATGGCGGCACCGAGGGTGCTGGTCTTTCTGGTGCCAACGCCCAGCGCCTGAATTGCGCTGGCCGGCACGCTGGTATACTGCACATAAGGCGTCACGACGAGGTTTGCGCCGGTATAGGTATAGCCCAGGTCGTAAATGCTCTCGTTGTTCTGCAGCGGCGTGGTGGCAATGGACGAATAGGCGAAATTCGTATGTCCCATATTGCCGCCGGCCTGGAAGAAGACACTGT
>Ga0172381_10001005_pt1 | contig 35112 bp, 55 predicted proteins | sample Leawel6488metaG_FD_119754 | JGI IMG/M metagenome (GOLD analysis project Ga0172381, IMG submission 119754) | Leachate microbial communities from a municipal landfill in Southern Ontario, Canada - Leachate well 64-88 metaG | ecosystem: Engineered > Solid waste > Landfill > Unclassified | place... | reverse complement strand
GCCGTCCCGGTCCGTGCCCGGGATAGTGAAGATCCCGTCTTTTTCCACCCAGGTATCAGGGGGGGGTCCTTCCGACGCTTTTAACTTTATTTTTTCTTTTGGAACTTTGCCTTCCAACTCTTCTAACGTATTCTTTTCGTCTGGTTGAAGATATTCTTCCGGATCCGGGTGTTTCTGTTTCCAATACTCTGAAGCTTCATTCTTTCGCTGGTTTGCAAGGTCTTTTATTTTCTGGATTTCGGCTTGTATTTTGTCAAGAGATTCTTTCCGGTGCCCGTACGTTTTCTTATCTCTCAGTAATTTATCTTCGATTTTTTGTTGTGTCTTTTCTCCCCAGTTGACATAGATATTGTATAGAGGATTTCCTTCTGTATCTTTATAGTTATCAGGCTTGTTGATGAACTCTACCGATTCGGCACCTTCCTGTTTTAATTTCTCTCGCAGTTCATCCCACTGGGACCGCTTTACTCCTACTGACCGGACCAGTTCATGATGCTTTCCCTGGAGTTTCATGTGCTTGTCTTCGGTCAGGTAATATCTCCCGCCACGCTTGCCGGTATGCATTGTTACGCCTTTCGGTGGAGTCTGGCCAGACCGAACGTATTTTTTACCTTTCCGGATCTCCTGCAGGGCAAGGAGCTTAGACAACAGATTCATTACTCCTTCATTAATGGCAGAGCAATATAAACGGGAAATGAAATTATAAAATAGATTTTGCCATCTTATCTTGTATGGTCATTTCAACCCGTTGGATAGCGTCTGCATGACCGTCTTTGTATCCGTCAATGAGCAACTCACTCTCACCATACCGTTTCAGACCCCGGACCAGTGCAAGAAGTGCGTGACAGGTCGGTATATCTAACGTTATTTCAGGTTCGTAGAATTTGCATATTGTAAACCGGTCACGAGCCGATGATGGCACCGGACACGACAAATGTAGCAATTTCGATGTATGTGCGTTTCTAAACTCGGTATTAGAACAACACAGGAAATTATGAGGGTTGCGATAACAATACCTGCACTCTTTTACTTCAGCCATTGTATCCACATCCACGCCGGACATATCATCTGCTGGAGCAGACGCGTTTTCATCATTCCATGATGATATACGGTTTGGATCAGAGGGACATTCTGCCGGTTCCTGTATATCTGGTGATATGGGTTTATAGAGTTTACAGATTTTTTTCCGGTCCATCCAACAACCATGGGGACACGGTGAGATAACATAACTCGGGTTATTTATATCCGGATGTAAACATCCGTCTGTAAATTCCTTATACCACACACATTCCATGTTCGTTTCAGTCACGATAACCACCCCCGTGTTTTTGTATTATTATTACACTATTGATGTATGCCTCTGCATGGATGAGATTGCCATTATAGTACCTTAAGATATCAAAGACAAATTTGCAGGTATCAGCATCAATATGAAGATGCTCTTGTTGAATATAGGGTTCATAGAATTTGCATATATGACCTCTATCAAATATCGATGAATTAGAGAGGGGACATTTCAAAAATGGTGATAGACATCGGTATGAGTCTTTAACACTCGCACGATAATCTTCTGAAATACAACACAGTGTGCCTTCCAGTTTAGGGTTACAATACAAAAACCTGCATTCTCGGATCGTTTCACTCATTGTACCCACACTCCGGTAACGTTGGTTTTATCATGTCCCCCCAAACCCGGCAGAAATATGGTTTATTCTCATGGATGTCGCACAGGTTCTTTTCGTTTAAGAACGGGCAGATTGACGGTACCCTGACGATTATCTCTTTTTCAGTCACGTCGAATGTGCATCCCCGAGTCTCATAGAATTCCTTTTGCATCCTGATGGTATCAATGTCAGGATACACGTTCTGAAACCTGAATTCTAAAACCCGGCAGCATTCCCCACACCGGTTACATGGCATACTAATCCATATGTTTTGTAAGAGATTATACGGGATTATTCCCGTATAGTATCTATCACGGTCTATCCATCAGGTATGATAGATATATCAAAAGCAGAATGGACCGAAGCCATCCAGGGAGACTCCCCATTCTCCCCGACAAAAACCTTGCGTATTGGCGCTCTTTTTGTCTTTAACGGGATGCTTAAAGAGATTATGGTGACCTCACCTATCCTGCAGTCAGTGAACGAGAAAGATGATGAGCTCTATATGGTCTTTGCGTCCTATGATGCTACGTTAATGGAAGGATTGAAGAACCATACCGGTCCTGCCTTCGTGATCGTGAGGCTGGAGGATAAGAGTCCGCTTGTCCTGCCATGGGAACAGGGATACCATATCATGGCCGCCATGCAGTTCATCAGGTTTGATGGTCCAGAAATCGGAGTCAGGATGAAAGTGAGAAGAGGAGTTGCAGTTTAACAATTTTTTAAAAGAAAGCCGGCTTGATGTTGGTGCATCAAGTACCGGCAGTGTGATTTTACAAACAGTTACGACTTCACAGACCAGAACGGTGAGTGATTATACTATTATTTGCAACCATCTGTAATAAACAGTGCACCTTACCGGTACCTGTTTCTTCGATAGTCACCAAACCCGTCACCGGCATACTTCCCGGCAAATGGGTTTTTAGAGATCATACCGGTATCAGTGGCATACTCTTTTCCTCCCAGTTCCCAAAGCGCCCAGACCGCAGCATCCAGTCGGTCGGGAGATTTTTCACCAGGTTGCCATGTGCACATCTGGTCTTCCAGCTCAGGGAAGACACCAACGTGATGGACCAACCCAAGTTCATACATGGTTGATATTGGTTCGGCACGGATAATTTTTCCCCGGGATGCATGGACTTTTGTAAATGGAATGCCCTTTTTTATATGTTTAATATTTTCTTCCACTAGATCGCCACCGTTGTTTGTCTCCCCGACAACCAAGTCCCCTTCATTCCGGTTGTATGCTTTGACTACTTCAGATCCCCATTCAAATGGTGTTCCATGGATGGTGTTGTCCTCAAGCACGTAATAATGTCCAGCAGCATCTTTGCCTACTGTTATGATTCCCGTATCAGCACTATTTTCCCCGGATGTAACAGCCGGGTCAACACCTGTAACCACTCTGATAAGTACTGGATGATGTGATAACCGTAGGTTCTCGATAATGTCCCGTCTCCATAATGCGTTCGGGTTATCATCTAACATCTCACCTTCAAGCTCCTGTCTTCCTAACCTGGTGCCTTCATATTTTTCTTTTATTCGTTTCAGAAACCGGGAAGATAAATTGTCAATGTTATCAAATGTAGAAGATCGGACATCAATTGTTTGAGGATCTTTAAGCAGAGCTTTTATTATCGGTATTGGTCGGGGAGTGGTTGTAACAAATACCTGAGGCCGATCACCTAACCTGAGCGCAAATTCCATATTATCCCACGTCTCTTCAGGATACTGGAATTTAGCAAGTTCATCAATCCAAACAGAATCAAATTGTGGTCCTCTGAGCTGGTCCGGTTTATCACCGCTAAACGTTGTTGCAACTGCACCATTTGGAAATACCAACCTTCGTTTTGACGGTTCGTATATTGGCATCTCGTCAGGCCGGGCAATTTTAAGGATTGAAGATTCCCCGACCTCCACCATTGTATCCCGGACATCGGCAACAGTCTGACCAATGAGACCGATGTATTTGTATCCCTGACGGACCCGTTGCAATACCCATTCTGATCCGGACCGGGTCTTTCCTGCTCCTCTTCCGGACCTCATAAGGTAACAAAACCAATCTGCAGTATCAGGAGGAATCTGACCAGACCTAGCTAAAAAAGACCAGCGTGACGTAAACTCAGTCAGTATTTCCCGGTCTTCTGTTGAGTATCTGTCTTGCTTTGCGTTCGAGTTCGTCATCTGGTATGGTTACATTTACTTTGGTATTCGTTTGAATATTAACCGGGGTTCCGTTCGGAGCAAGCAGACCGGTTAGTTTCGCGGCAGTTTCAGTATTCATCGGTCTCTCAGCAAGTATCCTAGCTACGGCACCCCATGCATGATCTTGTACTGCAGCTTCAAGGGCTTCATCTGTTTTTTTAATGTTCTCTAAAATTGTTCCTGCAACATCAAGTTTAAGTTTGATTGTATTTGTTGCAAGAATTTCAGGTCGGGTTGAGAGGTCTTTGATAACCTCATGATGAGATGAAAAGTATCTGTATACCGCTGACCGGGAAATTTTCTCTCCAGATAATGCACTCAGCTCGGTTGCAATCTCTTTATCTGAGCAACCACTCGACTTTAATTGAAGCGCCTTTTCCTCAAACTTAAATTTTACAACAGTATTGATAGCCATGTGTCACCTAACAATGCTCAGGATGAGCTCGTGTTGCGAGCTCATATGCGAGCTCAAATGTGATATACGGCTACTGCCCAGTTTCAACCAGATTGATACATGGATTTAATCCATCAGTAACTGTTTATCCCCGTATTTTTGGTGCATATACTTTGCATCCTCCGGATCTGCAAGAGAAATGACAACTTTGAGAAGCTTTGCTTTATCCTTCGGACAGGTATCAAATGGTGTATGAATCTGCCGGTTTCTACATGGATAAAGAACAGCTTCCTTTTGCCATAAGATACAGTCTATAGGACAATTAGTACAGTTCTTCTGTACCCAGTCTTTCATATCGTGTTGCTGCATTCTACACTCTCCTTGTTCTCATCCAGTTTACACCAATCAGGAATTTCCGGGTACGTATCAATCTGTCGGTACTCATCGATTTCACACATTGGCAGAAGAGGAAACGGTTCTGCCAGCATGGGATGAAGACAATACGGGCATTTCTGGCAGGACGATACCAGAATACACTTCAGGGGCATAAAATAGAATGAACATGAGGATAGATATACAGAATTTATCGCAGTTTGTTCAAAATTTCTACAATAACCCAGATTATGGTCGCAAGAGCTCCACCAGCACCAGCTCCTGCCTGAATACCTGCTTTCTTTCCTGATTCCCGTGCCTGAATCATCAGTTCCTTGATATTGAGATCCTGGGCATGATCGGCATTAGTAAACCGCTGTTCCATATCTGCCTTGATATCTGTCTGTTTCTGGATGATACTGTCTAACCGTTCAAAGATTCGTTCTGTGTCCCGGGATTGTTTCTCTGACAATGTTTTAATATCTTCTGATAAGGTTTTAATATCCTCGCGGGTCTGTTGTTCTATCCGGTCCTGGTTCTGTGCCAGCCGGTCCATCTCACGGGTTGCCATGGTGCACCATTGTTGAATCTCGATATCAGGTGTCATAGACAACACCGCCATGTTAGAGTATCTCTACCTGGAAAAGAATGCTCTGTCCGGTCCATACAGGTATGGAACCGTTCATCTCCCCGGTGAAGAACTGGTTTGTATGAATCTCACCTGGTTCTCCAACAGGAATCCTCACCATGACCGGATCTGATGGCGCTATTATCTGTCTGGTACTGGTCAACCCATCAACCGGGACGATTTTACCGTCGAATTCCATCCCGATTACCACCGGACCGGGTTGTTTCACCTGACACGTCACATACAGGGTCTGTATTCCATTTCGTATGAGAATGCTATCATTGGGTCGTTCATTAAAAGATCCAGCAATACCGACAATCCGCACGACCCCGGATCCGGGAGATGGTGTCGTTGTCACCTGGTATCCCAGATCTATTTCTTTTTTTGGGGGGACCGGGATCTCTTCCTGGACTGGTTCGGGTTTTTGAAGATACTCAACCGGTTCTTCTCTATGCTTACGTGGTCGTCCACGTCTCCGTGGTTCTTCCTGGATGAATGCACCCATGGGAATCAGTCCTGGAGAACGACCGTTATGGTTCTCCCTACCCAGTCAGGAGGTAAGAGAAGCTTTGATGATCCTGCATTGCCACGTTCGATTTTGTACTCTCTCTTCTCGTATCCCTTGATTGTGAAGTTCTTCTTTCCGGTATCGTTATCTACACCGGTGATAGCTGATGTCGGTTTTTTTTCTTCTATCTGGAATAACTCTTCATCTTCCATGCATACAGGTTAGGAAGAACGGATATAAACAGGAATTAAAAGAAGGTTTGAAGGATAGTTTTTATCTCTTCGCTTATGGGATAGTGTCCTGACATATTGATGAACCCGCCCACGTCATTGATTGCTGTTTCTAACATTTCTTCTGTAATTTCTTCTATCTCCGGGATGGAAAGAGATTTCATGCCGTTGCCATCTTCTGATATGATCATGAGAGAGATTCTGGCAGAACAGTTCCAGATATCTATCAGAAAATATGCCTGACCCGGGTAATATCGTTGGTCATGGAGCAGGAACGATTGTGGAGTAAGATCCCAGTTTATCGGGATTTTACCTTGTTTCTCAAAGTATATGTCGTATTTGCACTGAGAACATTTCGCTCTCGTTCCGGACCCGGTATATATCCAGATGTTATCGCACCTGGGGCAGTGGAGTGGTATCATAGTTTACCAAGTGTGGTGTCTCGTCTTTTTCTTTGTTCCGTCTGGCATAGCATACACAACGATGTTATCCATATCACATTCTTCATTTCGGTCGTTGCATTCAACGGGGTATGTCTCAATAATCTGCGGCTGATTTGTTTCCGTTGCTACTTTGAATGCAGCATCTTCTTTTAATTTTCTTTCTTTTGCTGATGCTTCTTTGCGTGCTGTTTTTGCTTCCTTTCGTGGTTTGATGTATTGATTATAAACGTCTAACAGATCTTTATTTGATACTCTGAATCTATCATCATGAAGATATTCCGGATTTGATTTGTATGAGGTGCTTTTCTTTTGAAGAGCGACTCTCATATCAATGTTTGAATATGTCTTGAAATCATCTATAATCCCTTTTAAATCAGGTCTGAAGGCAATATCATATGAGATTTCTGGGGATATATACAAATTCGCAGTATCAATCCCTTCATTCCAGGACCAGGATGGAACTTCTGTTGCCATCGCTTCCCTACTCATCCGGTCATTATATTCTTTGAGTACTGAATCTGAAGATGTTCTTATCTTATCCAGTGTTTCTTTAGGCAAGTTTATTAAAATACCCTGGCCTTTCTTTGCCCCGAATTTTTCTGGTAATCCAGTACTGTATTGGAACTCAATCCCGGAATCTCGTAAAAATGCAGGGTTAAATTTGACTTTGTGTTGTACTGGTTTTTCAAGAGACAATTCAAACTCAGGTAAATATTCCCCGTGTTTCTTGTTTACTTCGACAAATGATATGGTACCTTTTTTCTTTTCATCTTCAAATGATATTTCTTCTCCTTTCTTTGGCACGTCGCCAACAGCCTCAGCCATTTTTACAACCGGGTGAGGTTCTGGTGTAAGTTCGGGTGTGTTTTTATTACGTAGAATTGTGTTGAATTTGTCTTTCGATATTAATTTGCCATTAGATACCAGTCGACCAACCAGATCAAAATTGATGTTGGTATCAACACAGATCTGTTTCTGGTCTTTGGTCAAATCGTTATAGAAAACATGCATAGAATTGCCGGATTTGTATTTCGAGTAATCATCATCAGTCATATCGTTTTTGACAGTCTGACGGAACTGGTCATCTAAATTTTTAACGTCTGCGTCTGACACACCCATATCCTGAATCTGTTTCAGAACAGTGTCATAAAACTCAGTTCCCATCTCCAGCTTCTTTTCTCTCAGGTCATAATACGGGTTTTGTCCAAATCCGGATATTATTTCCCGGGCACGGCTGTTACTGATTTTTTCTCCTTGTAATGATGCTGAACTGATGTTTCCGGTTCCATACCGGTCAGTCTTTAGCCCTATTAATTTCTCTAATAGGGCATTGCTTAAGTATACCCGTTCTTTTGATTTGTCTCCGGATTGCCAGTGTTTTCCTCCAAGTTCGATTAATCCTTCTTTTGCACCCTTCCCGGGTTTTTGTTCTTTCGGTTCTGGTTCTTTTGTCATGTTGCTATCATTAGATAGCATATTATTTAATTTTTTCTCTTCCACTGGCTGATAATGTTTTACACTTACTGCATATTTTGAACCGTCGTCTATTATCTTAACTTCCCTTCCTTTGGTTTCTAGAATGTTTGCTAACGTTTCTGCTGCTTTTTTCGGATCTTTTGTTTCCTTCCCAAATGTAGTATGGAGCCTGTATCCAAGATCATATCGATATCTGCCTTGTTCATCGATATTATTCTTTATTCCTTCCCATATTTCCCCATCTTCAGATACCTTTACTTTCTTCCCGTACTTCTCCTTGTCTTTCTTCAGTTTCTCTTCTATCTTCTGCTGCGTCTTTTCTCCCCAGTTCACGTACATATTGTATAACGGCGTGTCATCACCTTCACGTTTCCCGTAATCCGGTTTGGGAATAAATTCTACTGATTTTGCACCCTGCTTTTGAAATTGGTCTCTCAATTCATCCCATTGGTCCCGTTTAACACCGACTGATCGTACAAGCTCGTGATGCTGGTTATTAAGTTTCATATGCTTATCTTCAGTAAGATAATACCGACCGCCACGCTTGCCAGTATGCATTGTTACACCTTTTGGGGCAGTTTGATTGCCGGTAACGTACTTCTTACCTTTCTCAATAATGCCTTCTACCAGGAGAATCCAGTCTTTCATATTGATAATTTAAAGAATTGAGAATATAAATGGGAAATGAAAAATAGGTTATTGGATTGGAGACACGTCTTTTGTATCAAAAACTATTAACTGCTCTCCACCTGAGTTAGGATCATCTCCTGCGATGAGATGAATTGAATCATACCCCAGTTTTTTAAGTTTTTCTCTTGTTAGATTTGCCTCATATTCGTCCATTGGGTTATATGATTCTGATACTCCCAATTTAGCACATACGTCTTTAAACCGTTGTGCAATTTCAGGTTCAGGAATGTTTCTAATGTTTTGAGTATGCTCTTTGAACAATTTCAATCCTTTAATGTAATCTTCTTTTATGTCATTATAAGAAATCCCTGCTGATTCCTGAATTTTTTCAATGATTTGGTTTTGTGCAGTTAATGGTGACATGTCTTCTTTACTGATATCAACAACTAACGGGTTCTTAACATGCACTTTTGATACAACTGTTTTATGGTTGTCTCCATACAATTTTTCATATAAGGGAGATGGTTTAAACGACAAATAAACTGAATTCCCCATTATCTTCCCGCGTGTTACAATAGGAGACTTTTTAGTGGTATCAAACCCGTGTTTTAGTATCGATGCGTGGTTTTCAGGTGTTGTTATATGATAAAAAGACTGTTCATAAAACTTTCCTCCTCGCGGTCCTGTCTGTATTGAAACTCCTTTTGGCATTGGTTGTCCTGGTTTAACATAAGTTTTACCTTTTGTCATGATATCTTCTACCAGGCATATCCAAGAGTACATACAGATAATCGATATTGTACTGTATAAACGAGAATGATAATTAGCTTTTTTGATGATTGGGATATCTATAAATAAGTGTAATGTATATACAGTATATACGCCATGCGGCGGGGAGAAAAAAAATGGCAATTACCATATCAACGCTAGAAGCAAAAAAAGCGTTGAAATTCAACACGGATGCCGAAAAAGCCCGTGCAGCGCTGGAACGAAAACTAAAGAAAGATGAATTTCTAGGTGAAGGTAGCTGGATGGTTGCCGTTATCTACAAAAACCGGGTCTCGTTTGAACTGCAATCAAAAGGGACCATATTTCCGGTTGGTGATATAACATCGGTATCAGACTTCTTTGAGCCTGATGGTCGCCGGACAAAGGCAGCATGGGAAGATCCGGAAACAGGAGAACAGTTTCCCCTTGAGTGGGTGAATTAAAATGTCTGGTACAGTTCCTGTTTACGATGACAACTCTGCCATCATTGGCAGAGTAGAGTATAATGAAAAACTAGACTTCTGGGATGGTCACAATTTCACGTGTGGTCAGACCGGGAGACACCTGGGGTATACCAGGTTAAAAAAGTCGGGGAAATGGGTACTGATACATGGTACCCAATGGCAGGGGGAACAGTCATCGGCTCATGTGTGCTCAGCCGAAGAGCTGATTCAGGCTGCTATCAGGACTGATAACATATCTGACCTGCTAGCAGATTACCCTGAGTTGCAGGACGTTTACGACATGATTGATTCTGATGATGATGAGATTCAAACCACGGTAATTGATGCCGTGGTAAACGAGTTCGGAAACGGTGCTCATGTCATCGTTCCGAGAGAGCATCTCGGAAAGAACGTGAAAATAACGATTTATGGATGAATATTTAGCGTTATTTTCGGAGTTGAGATCAACTCCGGAAAAGTATAGGAATACAATATTCCTATCGCTCTCTGCAATGCTGCAGGGATGCGAAGACCGAAGGTTAGATGGAGAATCGGTACCATCTGACAGAAGGGTGTTGCTGCCAAGTGCAACCACTCCTGAAGAAGAAAAATGGCTTCAGGAAGCTGCTGCACGCTGCTATTCCCGTGGGTATGTTCCGGTAACATACCAGGGAAAAAATATCACCCGGGTAAATTCCGGGGACTGGGAACGCCGGAAAATGAAACGCAGAAAGGTGGTTGCGATTCCGTGCCCCCCGGAAGTGGACGAGACCTTCAGAACAGACCAGACCGGAATTAAAAGGATCCGGGATTTCTGGGGAGTCTAACTATCTTTTTTTATGAGAAAGATGCCTGCTAAAACCCACTACTTTAGTTGTGGGATACAGCAGGCATCTTTATCATAACAAAATTCATTCTAACACCGTTTGAAATGTGGGTCCACAAAAATCGCAAGACAGTGATAGCACCCTAACACCCCTTCCATAATCGAATGGATCTGGTCACTGCCACAATACGGACACGTTACGGTTTCTTCCATGCTTCACATCGCTGACAGATTCCAGGAAGTAGATCATACTTCCCGTCAGTATGGAATTTTCGAAATGTTTCAGCCTTCTCCCCGGTCCAGATATCCATCACGTTCTGTGAGAATGCATTCCCGAATGAGACGGTCCCGTTAAAATCCAAGTTGCAGGGAACGACTTTACCATCAGATAAAACCGTGATACCCTGCCACGGTCTGATACACATCCCCCGGGTCTCCTTATAATACTCCTGATGTCGGTAACTACCACCATATGACTCATATTTGATAACTGCTACCTTATCAGCACGTTCACCCCACTCGTTCTTGAAACCATCCCAGTAGAGCATGAGGTCAGGGATATCTAAGTAATTCATCACAGTCTGGACCTTTCCTTTTGCAGACGCTAAAAAATACCTGATATTCTCACGGGTTGTATCCCAGTCCAGTACCGGCTGGTATTTTCGGTATAATTCTTTCGTTGGTCCAAAGAACGAGATATATATCAGGTCTAAAACACCACTCTCAATGATTACGTCTGCTTTTTCCGGAGTCATCTCTGCCATATTACTGGAGATGGCGGTCGTTGCTGAAGGATTGAGCTTCTTTGCCATCGTGAGTATCTGTAACAATCTGGGTTCTAGTAATGGTTCCTGGTAGAGCGATAAAAAAATGGTTGAGGCATAATCCTTTGTTTCTGATATGATCTTTGCTATCATTTCCCTGGGCATGTCAGGTCTGGGTGTTACAATGTCATGCGGGCAGAAAGAGCAGTGAGCAGTGCATTTGATGTTTGTCTCAATCTGGAGGAACATGTTACCGCTTCTCCAGGATCTTTATCAAGTAGAGCATGTCTTTGTGAATGATACAGGTGTTGTCCAGGATCATACCCGGGATGCCATACGGGTCAAAGTCCTTGTTGATTGCATCAATACTCTTTGCAAGAATTTCAATCTGGGATTCTAACCGTTCTATAGCCTGTATCAGCTTGTCAGGTTGGGGTTCAGGTTTCGGTTCCAGGGAAGGGGAGTTCTCTTTTGGTTTGGGTTTTCTCCCACGTTTAACCGGCTTGTCTACAGACTCAAGAGCTGCTTCTAACGAGAGACCTTTCTTAGTCATCAGGTAGTAAACTTGCTTATATCTGGGATCTTTTGATGTGAACGGGATATCGTTTTTCTTTGGTCTGGACATTAACGTAACACCCCCGCCAGTCTGTGAAGCTGGTAACACGAGAGAACACTCTCCAAGGGTGCCGGTATGCATGGGAATTGATCAGACAACCAAGTATTAGGGGGTTTTGTACGAACAAAGGATTCATGGCACAGTAACATAATGTATTTTATGAACATACTGCATACCGGAAATAGCGGGGAACGGATTTGAACCGTTGGTCTCTGCCTTATGAGGGCTGCGGGTTATCCTGGCTACCCCACCCCGCTGAAAAAATTTTAATTATTATTCACGGCATGAATCCGTGACAATCCCATTTGTCACATCATACCAGGTACCACCCTTGCCTTCTGCATCCGGGGGGACTATCGTGATACGGTAGTTCCGGATCTTCCCGGCTTTTGCTGCTCGTACCTGTTGCATGATGATCTTCTTCTCTTCTTCACTGGTATTATCCAGGATGTTTTTCAGGTTGTCCCCTTCCAGGGGATGGTAATTCTCGTTCCACATAACCATAGTCTCTCACTCCTCAACAGGATTGTCTGCATAGAGCCATTCAATCCCATATCGCTTTGCAATTCCTTTAACAAACCGGTCCACAAGATACATGCCACCTATTGCTGCAGGTGATGCGAATGCAATCTGTATCCAGGGGTCAGACACCTCAGTGCCATTGGCAAGGGCATATATCCCAAGAGCCAGTCCGGTTATCCCAGCTACAACGATCTTACGCCAGCACCAGGTCTGGTTAGCCGCAAAGAAACCGGCAAGGATATACAAAACGATAGGGGTTAGGATAGCCACTAAATCGTATATCATTTGTTCAACAGTCATGGCGGTATCAGTCCTTTAGGGTCTCCACTGTCGCATTGACAGTCTCATTGACCGTTACGGTTGTTCGTGCAGCATCAAAGGGATTTGAGTGGTCCCTCCAGCGGAAATCTACCGCTGCACCATAATACGGGTCAGTTTTGTTAGAGAACCCGGCAAAGGTCATCCTCTCCCGTTTTTGGAAGTTAAGGTCAGTGGTCTCTGATGAGAATCCAGCCATTGCTTTTGTCCGGATAGTCTCGATGAAGTTACCTACTCCTTCGGCTCGTACTGAAGATGTGAGATTGACATCATCAATGACGACATCTACCTCGTATCTTGATGCCTGGCCTGATACTGATGATGAGACCGTGACCTCCTGGTGACTCGGGTTCTGGCCTGCAACAATCATCTCTGCTGTTGCCCCGGTTTCGTCATCTTCTGCAATGTTCTCTATCTCTGCTGACGCGATGACTCCGGTCGCACAGTCCATCGGGGAGATGTTTGCCCGGATATCTGTCATATGGTACATATCCCATGAGAGGCCGTTGCCATCATATTCCAGGTATTTGTTCGAGTCTATCAGGTTGTCATAGGTATGATCCACCTTCGTATTCTCTTCGTAGTAGCTGGTGCCTGGTCCGGTCAGGGTATGAGATGAGGCTGTTCCGGCATTGTAGTTACTACCGCCAGTAACGAATCCAAGAGACGTAGAAGATGCTTCCCATGTCCGGTCAGAATTGGCTATGACGCCGCCGTTTCCCTGGAGTGTAACCGATACCTCAGATATCGCGGATGCTGCAATGACAGGGATAAGAAGGAGGACCAGGAAGAGCACCAGGGATTTCATACGGTTTTCTTCCGGAACGGACAGTGTTTCTCGTAAAATCCCACTACAGTGTCCTTAAACCTGGAAAAGACCGGTTTTTGGTTCTTTATATCTTCCCGTGCCTGGTCAGTGAACTTTTCCTTGTCAAATACTGAAGTCATCTGATACCAGATTTCGTGTCTGGTATATTATACGGGAATAATGAGGAATAGAAAAAAAGAGGATCGTTCTACAGTTCGAGTTTTCGGTATATGGATACTGGCTTGTCTCGCCAAACGTTAATTTTGAGTTTTTCGGATTTGTGTTCTGCTTCTGCCAGGTTTTTGTCTATCAAATGATTAAGAAATTGTTGTATTTTTTCCCGGCATAGGTGTTCATCTTCTATCTCACCTTCGCATATGATTGAAGCACAGAACGTAAATTTACTCATTTTTTCCGTCCAGACATAACAACAATTTTTATAGTTTTTTCCGGGTATTTTGATTCAAATATCTTATGTTTTAGCTTAAAAACAGGGTCCATATAGCCTTTAGTTCCTTTCACGTCTTCTAATGTTTCGCTATTGTCATTATGTATAACCAGAAAATCGCCGATATAATTTATAGACTCGATAACAGTTGTTCTGGTTTTGCAATTCTCACATAGGATATCAGATTTCTTTCGAGAACCTTTGATATGCTGTTGTATATGGTTACAGGCCGGGCACTTTCTAAATGCAGGTTGTAAGAGATATGAAGGTTGTAATTGAAAGTCTTTTATTTCCCCGGTTGCTTTTAGGTTTTTAAGTTCAATATATCGCCTGGATTCTGCTATTGATGCAAATCGTATTCCATCAACGTGACAGGATTTGTTATGGTATTTATTCCGGACCATAATCACCAACTATAAATGTAATTTTATCTCCGGATTTCATGGTTTCCACTCTTCTAACCATGCGGTATCAAAATTCCTAAATGCCTCTTCTGGGGTAATTCCTTCAGCCGAAAGGTCTCCATACTCAGCAACCCATATAAGGATATCTTTATTTTCTCGTATTGCAGTAGTCTTTTTTAACACTGGCTTCAACATCATACAGGGTCTTAGCATTTCTTCCGCTTTCTTTGCGTCATTTATAGCCGCTTCCTCCATTATTACTAGCATCTCTTGAAGGATTGGATGCATATAGCCAGGTATCATTGATTCTTCCATCATGGTTTAGCCTCCGGATTTTTGAGGGATAGAACCCATATTAGTGCTGCGATTTCACACATTGTATTCTCATCAACATATCCTCTATGATCTGCACCGAAGCGTTTAATTGTCTCAATTTTAATTGTCTCAATTTCCGTTTGTATCTCATTTTTCACCCATTCTGGTAACTCTCGTGATTCAACTCTAGTATTCCATGCTTCGATTGCAGCATCAATTGCTGATTCTTCATCGGCATACCCACTAACGTGTGGTCCAGATGCACAACAATTTGAGCATTGATATTGTGCTGACCAACCAGAATCTTCATCTTTATCTCCACAGATAATATTCCAGTAATCTGGTCCATCTGGATAATCTTGTGCGGCTTTACAAAATGGACACTGTTTTAAGTAGGTCATGATCCAACCTCTTTAGGTCGTTTAATCCCTCTCAAAACATAATCGCAGGTATAATCAAATTCTCCTCCAGGGGTTTCCTTATGGTGAATCTCTTGAGCAGATTGTCTTATTTCTCCCCAACAAATCTCTTCAACGTCGAGTATCCATCCTTCAGAACTCATTTCACGTAACTGCAGGAGTGCGTTATTGCACCGGTCGATTGCAGCCTGTTTCGTCCAGTGCATCCGAAATCCCTCATCATCCAAATAACAACCACTTGGAGCAAACGAAAAATATTTAGGGCAATCTCCAAAGGTCATGCTGTCACCACATCCAATGTCCCTGCAATACTCTCTGCAAGTTGGCTTGGCATAGCATTTGCAATCATTTGTGCGATCTCGCTTTCTGTTCCTCGCCACTGATAATCAGGAGGAAATCCCTGGAGGGAGGCAGCTTCAGCTAGCGAAATGTTTCTGCATTCATCGGGGTGAACCATATACACCTTTTTCAGATTGACTACTGCCGGAGCTGGACGGTCCCAAGAGAGTTTTATCATGTTCCTAAAATTCCCTGTAATTGCGGTCCATTCTCCTGTTGCTTCTGCAAGACGTGTTATGGTATCAGGTCGGGATTGCATCAATCCCCAATTATGCCGTAATCCTGTGAAAGCCTGCCGGACAGTTGCAGGAGTTCTCTTTTGTGGAGTTCCCCATTGTTTGCCCTTGACACCAACTACAATCCACCGTTTTCGGGTCTGTGCGGCCCCATAATTAGCAGCATTAAGATATACAGAAGACACGCAATACCCGGCATCTGTCCCGGATCGTATCACCTCTTCTTTCCGGTGCTTCGGAACTCCCGGCACGTTTTCCATAACAAACCACCCAGGTTGAATTTCGGATACCAATCTCATAAATTCAGCCATAAGTTCATTTCGTGGGTCATTTACCTGTCTCTTGGTATTGATGATACTCGACCCCTGGCAGGGAGGGCCTCCAATAACACCGGTAATGCCAGTAAAATCTCCTTTACATCCAGTAATATGCCTGATATCTTGTCTCCGGGTTGCGGTTTCCGGGTGGTTTGATCCATATGTGCGTACTACCGGCTCTGAAATATCAATGGCCTGAACAATTTCAAAATGTTGTGAAAATCCCGCTGCCATTCCACCAGCACCACAACAAAGCTCACAGACCTGGTCAATGCAGGTCATTCACACACCACCATATATTTATCATGGTCCAATGTTCGAAGGATTTTAACAGAATTCCATTTTCCTGATTCATGTGCATTGGTTGCAAATGCCGCAGCCTGTTCATAATTGATAAACAGTTGCCGGTCCTGCAACCCGTTATCAGTCATTTCAGAGACTGGCCACAATTTAGCTTGAGAATCCATTATGAATCAACTCCTGTTCATCAGATGTCAGTTTCATTCTGACATCTCCTCTTCAAAGGCTGCCTGGTCATCGGACCAGAAATGAGCTTCGGCAACGAGGTCTTCAACCGGTATTGTATCAGCAACTGCCTGTAATACAAGGGCTGGTGAAGTCTCTTTCAACATGAATTTTAGTGTCTGTTTGAACAATTCCAGCGGTATCATCAGGTTCCCGCCGGTTAGCAGTATCAGTTCCTGCAATTCTTCACGTATCAAATTAAACATGCACGGGTAATCAGCTGCATGTTTTTCAGATTCGTTTCTAATGAGAAGGTCCGGTTCTCCAGCTCTGCAGGTCCAGAACTCAGTATCCAGGAAGATACAGTCACCAGATATAGAATAGCACGGCCGAATACTTCGGGTTTCAACTGGAGGTATCATTCTGGCACCTCATCCATTCTTGCGGGCAATGTTTCCAAGGGATATACTTGAGCATTGATGAGTTTATGATACTCATCAGGCGTGTAATTAATATCACACGTACCATTTGCATTTCCACATCGAGGATATATTATTTTACGAAAATTATCTAACAAGCACCCGCATCTTGCTTCCTTCAACAAACAATTAAAAGCATTACACCATAGATCCCCATCCTTTGTAACACAAAAATAACATTTGAAATCAAACCTAACAAAAACATCCGGGTTTAAGATTATACACGGCCTGATGCGTCGTTCTTCAACAGAGGGGATCATTCCTCTACCTCCGGTTTTTTGCTATCGCCTACATATGCATACATATGACCCCATACGATTGAACCAATAGTTAATTCTGGATAAATGCTCTTCAAATAAGACTCAAATTTATCTATAGTTGAAAATCCTTCTATATCGTAAAATTCACCAACGTCATTGATATCATATTGAGCAACCCGGATTAAACGATATACTCTGCCACCAATAACAAAAACATCTCCAACGTCTCCTTTCTTCTCATCCCGAATAGTATGGACTTTTCGACCTTCTAATGTTGCATTTTTCATCTCATCTGAAAACTTAAGGTTGATGAGAGTCATTCTGGCACCTCCTCAACAATTAATGGAGATACTGCTGACCAGGCATAAGGATCACGCTCAAAAACGCTCTGAATTATGATTATATATCCCCCTTCTTTGTGGGGGCATAATGCAAGTTTGATTTCCTCATCATGCTTGGCATATGGTTTTATGATTTTTAGCAACAGGTTTGAATTAACGTGAGCTGTTTTTGCAAGATTGATATCATCAGGGGAAATGAACACTCGCCCGGTCTCAAATTTTTGTTTGATTGCAGTTAGAAGACTCATAATGTCACCGTTTTCAATTCTTGTACTAATGCTAAAATTTTTTTGTAAATTTCCTGTTCGTCCGGAGTCATTGCACTGACATCAGGATCCTGATAGTATGCCATCTCTAAGATGATGCTGGTCCTATCGGTTGCAACCGTGTCAACCATTTCTTTGAGGATTCTGGCCGTTTCTAAAGTTGCTTCACTCGGGTTTTTTTTATATTCGTTTAGAGCGTCTTCCTGAGATGCTAATATCCGGGTTTTCAAATCAGGATATATTTTTGTGAGTCGATGCGTACGTTTCTGGTTTCTCCGGATATCATTCAGAATATCTAAAAGATCGGTCATTTCAGACCCCTCGTTCCAATTCTCCAATTATACAGGTTGCAATCCGGTACACGTTAATATTGCCGTCTTTTCTAACTTTGATAACATATCCTCGCTGGACCGGTTTGACCATTACGGAAGGATGGTTCAACCACCAGGGCAACTGACAAATTTTAAACTCATTGGGTCCAAAACATTGCCATATCGTCCTTAAAAGATCTTTGTAACATTTCTGTATCGTCAGTTTTTGCCTGCCGTATCGTGACATTATAACGCCGCCTGAGGTGCTGGCACCCGTTCTGCCACGTTCACATAATTATCAGAACCTAACAGACACCGGATAAACCGCCTGTATTCAATGTAATATTTACATAAGTTAAAATGCAATACAACACCCTTACCATTCTGATGAAGAACCATGAATCCTACTGAATGCACATTCCCGGCATGTTCCATGTATAGTTGAGCTTTTGCGTCCCGGTAGAGCATATTCTCAATTTCAACTTGTTCCAAGTATGCCGATCTATAATCTCCTACTGTGACATAAAACCGGGTTGTTCCGGCCAATGGACGCAGGATACCAATTTTATGATACATTCGCAGTACCTCCGATATGAGAAAAGGTAGGATATTTTGATAGTTTCCGGTACGGTTTCAGATCATCTAACCTGATGAAATAGTTTCGATGACAAATCCCCCTGAAATTTATCTCTACTAATCCCATTTTCTTATCTAATGACGTACCCACAATTTCCCAGGACACTCCACGAGAATGAGCAATAATAGAGTTTTTTTCGCGTTTGAACGTCATTATCGCGACCCCATAATAATTGCATTAAAGAGATATGATGCACATGTTAAACACAATTTATCCAGCATAACGTCTTTGTATTCGATTATTTGATGGGTTTCTTTCGATATGGATTCTCCACACCTGGCAACGCCCGGATCATCCGGGTACCAATGAATCATACCATCACCACCCAAATGGAAAATCAGAGGTAGGTTATATCTCATGCATACACCTTCCAGAAGTTATCAGGCACCATAAATACGGTGTTTTGTGGATGGGATGACCATTTTATACAACCGAGTTTTTTAATTTCAGATGATATGAGAGACTGGTTCCCTTTTGATCTGATTGACCGTTCAAGGTACGGCCATCTCCCATCAATCTGTTCTCTAATTGTTCGCAGATCGAAAAACGTTCTGTCAGGAAACAGGTTTTTTATGATGTCTACCAGTTCGGCCCTGTATTCTGGTTGATAGTGTGGCAATACCGACTCTAATATAACGGCCTGTTCAATTCCGGGATGAATAAACCAGTAATGAGGGGGGACCACATATCTATGATAATATGCTTCATTGGTTCTCGGAATCCTTGAAAGCCGGATTCCTACAATTTTCAGAAGAGAGTGGAAATACCCGCGTTCTTTAGTATTTTCAAAATTGTAAGTCTGATTCAACCCTGGGTACGTATCAGGATGCGTTTCTATGTGGTTCATGAGCACGTTTGTTGTGCCGGTCCTGTTTTCTGGGACGGTAAACAGTTGATACAGTTCAAGGGCAAGATCCTGATACATGGTCAGAGCACCACCTGTTTTATGTCTCGGATAGATCCGTTCTCTATCACAATACCCATCTGCCGGGTCTCATCAACACGTTCCATCCAAATCTGCATATTTGCATCATGTGCCATCTGCTCAACCATTTTCAGGCTGTCTGAATCCAGGGCATTACCATCCCGAATGAGCAAAACTTTGAGATCTGGATTCATTGCAATACCCATTGCGAGGGATACCCGGATCTGTTCTGAACTACTAGCTTGTGCAAACGGAACGCCATTTAAAAGAATTCCTGACTCATCAAACGATAATCCAGGAACGGGAAACTTCGCTGCTGCAAGAGTATCGCGTTTTTTCTGGTCGATGTCTTTGATTGCAGCATCATAGGCTTTTAAATCGTTCTGTGAGGATGCCAATTGTTCAGACAATAATTTACGCTGTTGTTTAATTCGGATGTGTTTGTTTGTCTGCTCAATGTTTGTGAGCTGGCCCTGTAGATGGGTGATGTCTGGTAATTTGTGAGATATGAAAAAATCATCAGACTTTTTCAATAGTTTCAAATCGGAGGATATCTCCTCTTGAATTGCCCGTATATCAGATTCAAGAGAAGATATCTCTTTTTTAAGATATTCTCGTTCAGCTTCATAACCGTGATACTGGCTAATTTCTCCCTGTGTGTTTTGTATCTGTTGGATCAGTTCCGATGCTGATATCTCTTCATCAGGAGTTTCAAGAGGGATGGAAGGAAGTTCAAGAAGTCTCATGCTACAAGATTTTTCTATTTGTGCAGCTTCCAACCGGTCAGCGAGAAGAGTTTCTTTTTCTGTTTCGTAATCTGAAAAATCAATCTTCAGAAGATCAACGAGTAATGCCCGCTGGTCTCGCGGTTGCATCCGGACGAATTCCAAGGGATCAAACCCGATCTCACTCACGAACTTGTCCAGAATAGCCTGAGGACTTTTATACAGAGCACCGTCCCGAGCTGTTACCTGTAGTTTTGACCCGGACCCATTCCATGTACGAGTGATAATGAGGTCCCCTAAATCGATCCTGACCGTTGCCGTGTCCTGACCTCTCCTCACCGGTTCCGGGATAGAATGAGACGCAGTTCTCCACTGAAGGGCCGCCCAGATTGCGTTTATGACGCTGCTCTTTCCCGCCGCGTTTTTGCCGGTTATGGGAATGAGAAACCCGTCCGGGGAGATGTCAACTGCAATCACCCGCATGAAGTTTTCGACCTGGAGTCGGATGATATGAGAAGTCATTCCAAATCATCTCCGGTATCTGGTTCAGATGGTATTAGAAGCTGGTATCTCCACTTTTCTGATTCATACTTTCTGACTGTTATTTCACACCGTTTTTCATCAAATGCGTCATAAACTTTGATTATCTGTGATAGTCGTTCAATCTCGGTTTGATCCGGTTCGGGTTTCGTTGCACTTTCCCGGATATCATTTGAAAAGTCTGCAGTCCTGTGAGCTGCATCTAAATCTCGTTCTTTTTCAAGGACGTTGGACTTAAAAACACGGTTTCGTATCTCAAGATATCTATCAAGGTCTGGTTCTGATATATTTTTCCTGACCGATAACTCAGAATCGATCATCCCAATATATCCGAGTGTTATAGCCTCATTCGCAGGTATGAACAGTTCGTCCTTGCCAAAAGAGTATAAATCGGCTTCGATATTCGTTGTGACCGGTACCCTGCGGTCATACAACCGTGGTCTTCCAGCCATTAGAACACCTCTCTTCTTTCTTTCTTTCTTTCTTTCTTTCTTAGAGAAATCTTAGATCTGAGAGAGAGAGAGAGAGAGAGTACGTACCGGAAATAAATAAATACGTATGTATGTATGTATTTATTTAATTCAAAAAAACAAAGGATATGAGTTTTTTTTGATTTCATACGTATGAAATTCATCTCATCACCCACATCTCGAATTCTTTTGCAACGGACAGAATAGAATTAAGTGACTCTTGGTTTAGTGTAGCATTATCAGGCTTAACCCCTAACCACAACTCAACTGACCTCTCCAGGCATGATTGCCTCGCGATCAGTATTTGTCTTCGTTTCTCAGCTTCAGGGTCATAAAATTTCTTCCCGTTGCCACCGGAATAGACCGTCCCTTTTGCACCGATCTTGATAGGTACATAATTTATAGTCTGGTAGTCTACAACCTGATCTTTCTGCAAGGTTTTTATAGACTCTCGTATGCTTTCTGCATGTTCCCCAAGGTCTGTAAATGCATAGAACCGTACATCCCCAGTTGGTTCTCCGTTTTTTGTTCGTTGTAATGAAAATCCTTCGGGCAGGCCATTGTTCTGGTCGAGGTTAATACCTTTGATAATGCCCTTTTGATTGTATACTTCTCCTGCCATTCAGATCACTCCTACCCGGAGATCTAATGCAGTTCGAAAACCACCACAACACCCTTCTGATAATGTTTTAAGTGCGTTGTCAACCCTGCCCCGATACCTCCAGGGTTGCGTTATGAGAACTGTTCTTCTCATTGAGTCTATTTGCCACCCATACGGCGATGATGAATTAACAGCATCAATACCGGCGAGATACAATGCTGTTTTTATTGATTTTAACTTAAATTCAGGGACTTGAACTTCTACAAATACGTGAGATCCTTTCCGTTCATCCCGGGATATAACCTGTATCCGGGTCATGGTTTCTCACCCTCAGAAAGAATTGGTTTAATATCATAGCCGATGATTATTTCTTGAGCTGGAATCAGCATCGTCTCCCACAGGTATTTTCCAAACACGGTCTTTAGCTCAGACTGGTTCGGTGTGTATGAGGTTTTTACATCTTCAATTTTCAGGTTCAGTAACAGATCCCATTTTGCCGGATAATCTAACTTAATACGCTCAACATCAGGCTTCCGGTTTTCGTGCTTTGTCCGAGGGTAAATTTCAAAAAATCCTTCCTGCATAATACCGGCTTCCTGTCTTTGTGCAATGATACTGGTTGCCCGCTCAGTTAGTGACTGCTGGACCTTGACCAGCCTGGATATCAGATCACCTGTTTCCTGTGCTGCTATCCGCAATTTTGCAGCATCGGTAAGTGAGTCCCCCACGTCACTCATAGCAATGTTCAGATCTGCAAAGAACGCGTCCAGCCGTTTGTCAGATGCAAACTGCTGAATGACTTCTAACAAGTAGTTATCAGCCATTGTTTTTCCCTGGCCGGACCTGCCTATCTCAAATGCAGTACGGAACATTTCATTCATTACGGTCATGCTAATAACCCTCCTGCCCATTCCGGCTCGCCGCCATTAGCAATGGTCCGCAGTTCAATGAGATATGTCTCTATACTCTCACAGAACCTTTTCAATTCAGCAGACGACTGAAATGGGTTGTCAGGATCTGCCATATCACAGATATCCTGCATAATGGCACGAACAAGTTTCTGATTCATTATGGTCGCCTCTGTTCAATCTTGTCTAATTGCTCAACCAGGGTTATGATGGCAGATTTCAAGTCAACTGAATTCACTACCATCATCATCACGTCGCCAAACCCTTCGGCATACTGTTCAGACATGTCGCTTCCTCCAGGCATTACAAGAAGAAAACGGCTCCATTTCTCCATACCGTTTGCAGATCTTATGAGCACCATAAAACTTACAGTTGGCACAGACGGTCCTGCCACGTAGATACAATTCTGATAGAGGAGTATCCTGAATTGTCCGGTCAAGTATTTCAGTCATTCAGACCACCGCCATAAAGTCCGAAATTCCGGTCTGTGATGCGGGTAACTGTTTTTTAAGTCGTTCCTGTTCTGTAACAGTCAAAAGAAGGTTTTCAGGGCATCTGTGCTGATGTGTTATGTTGAGTGTGTTTTTGACAATCTGGTGCCGTGGTTCAAAATCTACACCAGCTTCCATGAGAGCCATATCAATGACATATGCCTCGTTTTTTATCTGAAGTCCGTTCTCGTTTAGTTTGTCAGAAAGACCATGGATATGGACTCCGATGGTATCAACATTCACTTCCCGGTTCTCCCTTTGATATGGATCCCGGGGATTCCTCCAGACTTGTTTAGGAACCTCATACTTCTTGACATACTCCATGCAGAGTTTCTCATTAGACTTTGTTTCTACACGTTCCTTGTTCCAGAGAACGGGTCTGACATAATGAGGTACCTGGTTTCTCTGGATAACATCCATGGCAGACTGTGCCATGAACTGAACGGTACGAATAACAAGGTTTTGCCGGTCTTCTGGAATACTGCCTATTCCAAGCCGGGCAGTGTAAATAAGGACGCCTTCTCCTGTTAAACAGGGAACGGAGACCGCACGTTGATAAAGTCTTAATTTAAGCCGATAGTGATATCCTTCGAGGAATTTCTTATTGGCGTTAAATGCTTGGAGAGCGTCATGATTGTTATATCCATACAACTCACCAACATAGTGAACAGGATACAACTTCTTACCATCATGAATGATGTAGACAATTGTCTCATCTTCATACTGCATGGTTTTCTGAACTAAGGAAAGTTCTTTCTGTTTCTGTGCACATACTATACTACCGTCAGTAACACTGACTTCCCGCCCGCTTATGGCTGGTACCTCTGTTGGGCGGGGATTTCTTGTTTTAATCATTTTTTTTCACCTTAACTCCACCTTCTTCATAGACCTCAAATCCAGCGTCTATGACATGATCTAAAAACACCTCAAAAGAGACGATTGCATAATCCCGATGGACTTTCTCCACTGTTAACCGGGATACTCGTTTCCCTGTATCCTGTGTTTGACAAGTCAACACGAACACTCTCCCCGCAGCTTCTGGTTGTATGCCATGATTGCATCGCGGAACATATTCGACTTATTTCTGTACCCACCACGTTGCATGGTGTCTTCAATCAGTTCCTGGATTTCTACAGTCGCCACAAAAGACTGATTGTAAAATGGTACGCACTCTCGTTTGTGCATAGATGCTATTTAGTTACTCATTATATAAAAAGGCACTTACATACTTACTATAAAATAATTAAATGCTATAATGATGATACTACACGCTTAAAATAGGAAGGGGGTAATTATGTATGCACCAATGAATGCGATGGAAAACGGGGGTACTGTCGCACCCAGGCAGGTTATGTTACGACTTCCTGAGATGTGTGCAGCTGCCCTGGAAGACGAAGCTAAAGAGCGCGGGACTACTCTGGCAGCATTTTGCCGTGAAGTTTTAACAGATCATGTAAAGAACGCCGGAACACGTAACGAAATTAAACAGATAGTGAAAGATGCGATTCAGCAGTTACTACTATCTGACGAGTTGGATGAAGAATTCCAAGCAAAAGTGAAAAGATCGCTGGCTTCTATCTATACTTGAATACTTTCACCCGGCGCCCTACACGATTTATTTTGTCCTGATACAACTATACTGTATGGATTTGGAACCTCTCTATTTTTTAATTCGCAATGAATTAATCTCGTTTCTTGATACTGAACCCGGAGAAAAGAAAATTCTTGACTTTGTTCAGTTACTCTTACACGCTGATTATAGTTGTGAGTAACTATTTAGTATCTTTTTTTATATCATAAACCCACATTCTTATTCATGACGAAGCAACAGCGTGTCATGATGGGTGTAAAACCCGATACTAAGAAACGTGTGGACCAGATTAAAGGTGATGGTTACACGTATGATCGTTTTTTCAACGATTTGTTAGATAAATTAGAACAAAATGTATTCCGGTCCCCGCCTGCAAGCAATGAGACCGGTGAGGTTACCTATCCACATGTGGAAGAGGTGATTAACTGATGGATATCTGCATTACTGTAACTGCAAAATGGATGCCGGAAAAGAAAGCAAAATTTGAACCTCTCCCCGCCGGGTGGATCTGCAAATCCAGCAACCCGGAGATAGAAACCGATCGGTTTGATACGTATCTAGAAGCTTTTGATATTTATCTCAAAAATTTGGAATCCCAATGGGCTAGCACATTTGAGTCTTATCCCCAAATGTTCATATCTGATCCTGTCATTAAAGGTAAAACTGATAAATTTGAAAATAATGGAGATTCATTTATATTTGAACTTAATGAGGATGAAGTTACTATTTCCTGGTCGTTATCATTGAGCAAACCGCTAAACCATACTTTGGGTGAGTATTCGTCTGAAGTCTCACCTAAAGTTCAGATGGTGTATGATAGGATTATAGAGATCTCAAAGAAGACAGGCATGGCCCCGGAGACCGTTTTTAATCTTGCACAATCGGAACTTTCAGCACATTCAGCAGATGAGGTTTTTGAGCACGCACTTCCAGAAATGGAAAACGCAATGAACGAATTAGGGGACAGATGTACTGTTAAAATCAGTCGTCTGAATGCTGCCGAGGCAGGTGAGTGAGATGGATAATAATAAGAAATATTCCCTTTCACCCTGTCCTAAATGTGGTGCAATTGTCAACACTGAAGATGATAATACAGGATTAATAATTCAGTTTGCTCCACAGGATATAAATTCCCCAATAAGACCTAAAGGAACTATTTTTTTCGTTTTGTGTTTGGATTGTGGATACATAGGGCCATTGGTTTTATGCTCAATGGGAATGTCAAAACGGATGATTGCAGAAGCGTGGAATAATCATATTAACCCGCTCCCAAGTGTAACTACTTGTGATTTAGTCCTGGAACTGTTGAAACGGGATGAAACTATTCTGTGGGTTGAATTAGGAAATGATGACGATACGCACCGGGATAATATTGATTTTTCCTTACATGACCCGATTAATGGTCCGGCCAAAATCCTAGTGGTGACTAATTGATGCTTACGAGTAAGGTTTCCTGCTCCTACAAAAAGGAGATAGAAGCAGGAAAAAACTTCATTCCCGCCGGGTTTGTGGTCAGATGCACTAACCCGCATATTGAGACCAACCGACATGATACCTGGGAAGGAGCTTTTGAAGAGTTTCAGGCCAGGTTCCAGGACAATCTCAAACAATTGATTCCAATTAGCACTCCTGATTGTATCTTTCATGGACCCGTTTTTTCTGGCCGATCCAAAAAATGTAAGGAATCATTGGGGGAGTATGAATTGCGTTGTGAACCCGAAGACCTCACGATCACCTGGACCATAGACATCTCCCGGGGGGAGAACCACACCCTATCTGACTACACTCCAGGACGCGGAGTTTCAGAGGAGGCTGTATGAGAGATTTTATAAGAAAGATCCGGTTCATAATTTGTGTTCATGAACTTTAATTAACTTTCTGGTTTTTCGCGCAAATTCGCTTGCCATTTTTCTCCATCTCCTCTTTGATTGATATAACTGTTGCTTTCACCATTCGCTGAATATTCTCCATCATTTTTGTATCATACATTACCTTTCTCATCATTGTTTCTGCGTCTTTAATTATCTCGTCCTTAAAATCCCTCCTCAGCTCTTCCTTGTTAAGTTGATAATACACTGCCTGAAGCACAAACTCAGTACGGTCTGAATATTCCCCAGATTCTACAAACTTATCAATTCTTCTTAATATGGCCTCGCTTATTCGAAAATTAAGTGCAGTTTTTTGCGGCATATATCACGGTTTGTCATGCAAACATTTATCTAACACATAGTCAGTATACCAGGAATATGTAATGCATAACTTTATAAATTCATAAAAAAACAGGCAAAAATATTAAAAAATCAGAAATATCAATTATAGTACCTTTAAGTATTATACGTAAAAAATATTAGTAACATGCACCAGACTGTATGTCTTGACGTAGGGGAGTTCGATGTTCCCATTTATTCAGCTCAGTCGTTGTATGCGATTGAAGAATACGTTAGATTGTTAAAGCCGTTTTGCACCTGTTCGATTGTTGTTAGAGAAACTGAAAATATACGAAGGCTTCATGAACATTTCATCCATGAAGATATTTGCACTCAAATTACGACGATCCCAGCTTCCCAACATGCACCAGATACGTCCTGATATCCCTGACTGTTGCATACCCCATACGTAACTCTTTTCTGGCGCCTTCGATTGACCCCTCCGGGTTCTCTGCAAACCAGAGCAAGACTTTCCGGACTTTATCTTCAGGGTAAGGTATAGCATCATTTGATTTACTCCCACACTCGGAGTTACAGAGTAAATCTCTTTTCAGTCGTATCATCAGGATCTCAAGTGACGAGAACATGATAACCGGGGGTAACCCATGTGCAACTCGACTAAGAAGATCCGGGGGTGAATGGACCACGTTAAACGCTGTAGAGACCACAGTGAAACAGAGTAGCATAATCCACCCTTCAGTAGTCTTTTCGTGTCTTAACGATGCCAGCAACACGAACAAAGACCCTGCTACAATCGATAGATCAAGACAGAGGGGCCAGAGTGGAGCTAAAACTGGATTTATGCCTGCGTCTATAGCCGTTTCTACAAGGTTGCTATAGGATAGAGCAAACGCTCCGACAGCTATTATCGCGAAAAGTGCAGCAAAGATAAGATGAATAAAAGCGTTAGATTTCATCCCGATCACACTTCTCTATCCAAATCAAACAGAGCCGATTCTAGAATCTTTCGCTTTCGTACGGGATCTTTCATTGCTTGCCTCAGTATTTCAGCTTCACGTATTGTCTCATCATCCAAGGGAGTCCCGCAGTGGTCACAGAACCGGGAAGTAACGGTATTTTGCGTGTGACATTCAGGACAGATCCTACCTGACATCCTGCGTTCTTTCGCCTTACTCTGTTCGTCACTGATAACTCCAGAGTGCTGTAACATCACCCGGTCCTGTTCAACGGGTGATAGTTTCACATACGTTTTGATCTGCCGGGTTGACTGGTTCCCCCACATCATCTCTATAAGATTTGATATCGGCAATCCCTGCTCTATCAGATGTGTTCCCCGGGACTTCCTAAAAATATGAGTAGAAATCGGTTTTTGTATCTTTGCACGTGCTGCAAGAGTCTTAAACAGTTTATAATATGAACCATAGGTTATTGGATGACCTCTATCTAATGATACAAATACAAAGTTAGATCCTTCTGGAGTTCCCGGGTAATCGTTTCGCCAGGCTGTAAGATACTGACACGATATCCCTGATGTTATCCGGACCTGTCGATACTTTTTAGTCTTAGTATCTGTTATCCGGACCTGTGCCCCGTACTCGTCCCATAACACATCTCGCCACTGTAACCGTCCGAGTTCGCCTATCCTGGTAGCAGCTTCATAATGTACACTGATAATAGCCCGGTCCCGCGAATTTAAACAGGCGGTTATCATCTTAGTGATATCATCAGGATCTAAAATCTCGTCAGGATGCGTTACGTCATTATCCTGTGCCGGGTTTTTTATCTCCTTTATCTCGGTCTCATTCAGTCGCGGATTGATCTGTTTTTTTACTGTCCAGATTAAAAACTTCTTTAAAATAGTAACATAGTCATACTGAGTATTCTGACTAAACGGTCTCCCTTTCTGATTCTTTGTGGACCTTAAATTAATAATGCCTGAGTACAGATCCTTCATCTCAAGGAGATGATACTCAGTCGTTAACAGGCGGTTCTTACGCCACCCTAGTAACGTTGTGATGAGCTTCTGTACACGGTTTTCACTTAACTGATCCCGTGCCTGCATCTCATGCAGGTACTCTTTTAAAAGGGCATACTCGGTCTCTGTAATAAACCGGTTTTTTACTGCGTTATCTAACGTGTGCCGGTCTTTGAACGAATAAAAGCCCGAACTTGTAGCTACCATATGATCTATATATGGTTGCCGTTCGAGCGTTTAACTTTATTTCCAAACGCCCCGACCGGACTATGGGAAACAAAGTGAAACGCCCCTACAAATATAGGATCCGGGAATTGAACTGATCTCTTTATATTAGAGGGATATTTCCCTTAAAAGTGTATAATAAATTTATCGTATCTCTAATATAAATATCATTTCTCCCACGGTCTCAGGTACGGTAACTGACCGACTACCCTGAACCTGGCAGGGGTCTCCATTATTTTCTCCGGTCCATGGATCCAGACCGAAAGGAAGACCGCTTTTCCATGTTCACTGTCTGATAACTGGAATGATACCATCTGGTTAGCGCCGATATGAATGGTGTAAGGGGCATCTGAATTATCATCGAACATAAACTCATACCCGGGTTGGCCCTGGTAATTACCCTTACTGATGATATGGACCTTGCCTGTCATCATCTCCGGGATCTGGTCATGCATGGAATCAGGGAGCATAAGCCGGAAGAATCCGGCATTAAAAGAGCATGCCATAACTCCCCGCTTGTTCCATTCTGACTCCCAATAGTTAGATGAGACAATGTCAGGACCGTCGTTTTCTATCTGAATCATACACAGAACCGGCTCTTCCAATCTTCCCGGGATGAACCAGTGGCATCATCAATTACATCAGTTATCTCATCTAAAAGCAGTCTATCCGGATCAAAAGCATCTTCAAGATGCTCTTCATGATAGGAACCGAATAATCTCCCTGCTTTTAAGATCAATTTGGTATACTCTTTTTTGTCGTTCGATATCGGATCTATAGTGAATTGAATCATCAACGAGTCATTGTGATTTTCAATTTCATCTGACCAGAAATCGGTCTTAATTTTTTTGTTTCCGTTTTTGGAAACTAAGGTAAATGATACCATATAGGGAACTTCCATTTTGCCCCTATATAAATATAGTGGTTAAAATGAAGGAGACGTTACTGCAGCAATCTCCTCTCTGCAGCATTCCAGGTTCTTCTGGAACCGTTCATTCCCGGGATCCATAGAGAGACAGATCTCCAGATATTTTTCACTTGATTTGTAATCTTTCAGGAGAAAATAGACCGTCCCCAGGATATCACAAGCATACTGGTAATCATGCATCGTCATATCAAAGACATACTCTATCTTCTCTACCCGGAGAGCATGTTCCAGCCAGTTGATACATGCCGGGAACTCCTGCCTGGAATAGGCAATCTGTCCCAGGAGCACGTATGCAGGTTGACAATTCTGGTTGACTTCCAAAGCCATCAGAGCATACCGCCTGGCCTTGACGATGTTATCCAGCTGGAAATGCGACCTGGCAACGTTCATGATTGCCTCCATCTTGTAGTGCTCAACCGGATTGTGCTGCAGGTACAACAACATGCTAGAGATACCCTTCTCAAATTCACCAGCCTCGATACATTCCCTGCCAAAATTAAAGAGGTACCGGGGATACTCATCCATGATACTAGTCAATATCCTGAGGTTTCTACCCGGCTCTATGGGTTTTCCCTTCTCATGAACAATCACAACCGGAAGTGTCGCCGTTTTAGGGTTTTCAAACACCGGATACTCATGGACCCGGTACTTGTACTGAGCTGCCCCCCGCTGGTATATCCTGCAGGAGGGTAACTCCCGGCCATGGCCGGTCTTGACAATCACTGTCCCGCCATTATACCCTTCAGGCGGGATGAGATACTCACCTCCAGATACCAGGCAGTCGTCAGCATCCACGACCAGGATCCAGTCAGAGGTTACCCGTTCCGCAACAAGGTTCCTGGCATAGCTAAAATCATCTATCCAGGTGAAGGGAAAGGTAATAGCACCATACCGTTTTGCTATCGCTTCGGTATCGTCAGCGGTCCGGTCATCGATACCAATCACAATCTCATCAACATAATCACAGATGGAAGCCAGGCACCGGTCCAGGGTATCTCCCCCGTCCCTGACTATCATAGCAGCTGCGATGGTGCTCATGCCTTAACCCATTTGACCAGCTCTCCAGACACATCAGCAACCGTGAGATAACATGTCCCGCCGGTTGCAGAGAACTGAAGCGAGATGATATCACCGACCACCCCGGTGATTACATCAGAGAACTTTGTCCCAGCTGCAACCACCAATCCATTGTTCAGTTTTTCAGTGGTCTCAGTATCGTTTGGCGTCTTTCGGTATACTGATAATATTCCTTCCACCGATGGTACAAAATAGATCTCAAACGCACCGATTCTCCCGGTCCTTCCGACCAGGGTGACAGGAGAGAAGAGGTCATCACCACCTGCAGGGAGAGTGGTGTTCTGGAGTGGCGTCCCGGGTAATGAATCTGGGGATAGTTCGTCTCTAAAGCTAAAATCTGCCATACCTACCAGTCAGAAACGGCAGATATTAAACAGGAATCAGATCAGGGAAGAAATCACAGAGGGTTGTGCAAACACAAGAATGATATATGGTATGAGAATGATGAGGCACCTGGACCGCATGGACATCCAGACGCATGATCGAAGTGTAATACCAGGCTTTTCCCCGGTCACTGCCTTTTTGGTAACCAGCCAGTTTTAGGGTCCGGGAGATACAATGTCTAAACCGGGATAACACTACTTTTTCCGGGATCTTACGAATCAATGTATCGCAGATCATATTAAAAGAAATAATTTCCGGAAATCTTCTATTCTTGATATATTTCAACACTAACGATTGTAACCATCGATAATCCCAGGACCAGAACGCCTTGAACCCGGAATCGTAAAACCAGACATTAGAACTCGCGGGCATATCAGACGTTGTACGTACTAGTATTTAAAAGAGATGGAAAGGTCTGGTCATGTCAGAGCAATATACGCCGTGCCATTGTGGAGATACACTTTTGAGTCATTTGTATTGTAGTACATATCTCCACCACGCGAATCAGACGGATCAGATGCTGCAGTCCCACGCCATCGGCTCATGGTCTCTTCAGCTACATATTCGGTCTCTGATTCTAAAATACACGATGGTGCTGATATTTGTACGTAATGCATCAGCATTTCTGCCGTGGATTCCAATTCTAATCTAAGCCCTATTCCACCACAAGACCCCTCAATATCATTAATGCCGTCAATTGGAATTACTGAAAATCCAGTAGAAGATATCACTGATGGATCAACTGCAACTGTTCCAAGGACGGTTTCACCATCGGATCCAATCTTTTCAAGCCATAATGATAATCCGGCACGAGTACTTGACCCGTAATAAATGAAGCGAATTGATCCTGTAACAGGTCGTTCTGTGGCAACGCTGAATGCATATCTATGAGATACCATTGCCGGTTCTGATGTTCCATCTGTACCCAGTACGAAGTAAATTTGTCGATATGGGGGACTGCCCGATGATACTACATTTGTATTTAGGCTTGATATGGCTGGAGTTACTCCTGCTTCTGAATGGGAATAGGTTGACCAAGAAGACGGTACCGCTATAAATGTTGGATCTGTAATAAGCGTGAACCCGGGATAAAATACTGGAATTACTCCATCTGGTAAAACCGGGTTTTCTGGAAGGTTGAGATAAACGTCCTCAAAATACGTATCAATATCATTAATCCATTCAATTTTAGGCTCTAAATCTTCCCCATATAAAGTACAATCATCCCAATAGACTGTGTATATGTTAGATGCATCTAAAGATTCACCTCCAACGACAAATTCAACGCTTTGTACTAATCCTCTTTCTTCTTCAGGAACATCAAATGAGTATTCTACCCACTCATCTGTAATTGTTTGTGGATCTGATTGAAATGGCTCAGATACCATCACTTGTTTTCCAATTGCATCTCCTGCTCCCTTTATCCAGATCTTAATCTGTTCTGTATACGTAAGATCTACTGAAAACTGACAAACACCAGCCCCGTTAAAATACTCACCCCTATCATCTAATGTGAATACGGTCTTTAAACATCCATCACCGCTGTGTTGTTCTGATGTATCAATAGTGAGATCATAGTAATACTGACCGCAAAAATCATCGCCAAGCCAACCGCTAGAACGTTCGTCACTATCTGGGTTTTCTTCCCAAGATCCATCAATATAAATATCATACTCTAACCACAATCCCCAATCAAACGCTCTGGTAGCTCCTTCATACTCCTCTTCCGGGTTATCAGTGTAGTAATCATTCATTATTTCTACAATAAGATCATATGCATCCCATTCAGAGTATTCCACCCATGCGGATGATTCATATCGATAATAGGCGTTTATTGGAGAATCGATAATGGCAACAAGTACTCCTTCTACAAGTTCACCGGAATTTATCCCAAAATAGGTATCTCTGGCAGTAGTATCTGCAAAGAAGTGGTTTTCATTAATTTCTGCATCAATCTTGCTCAAAGTGAACATGTGCTCAGGTGAAACGAACAATGTTTCCATATCTCCATGAGGAAATATATTAATCTCACTTGGTCTATATGGAACCTGTTTTGTTGAAATTTTTTCAGGAACATCAAAATCAATAAGTTCATCTAACTTGGTCTTATCGGCCCCGCTCATTAATCCTGAGTTACCTGCTGCAACAACATTCGCAATTACATCGTCTCCACCGGTCACGTGAGATGTCGCATGAGTATTAGGTGTTCTGGCATCTGATAACCGACTGTCGTCATCAGCACAATACTGATCGTCAAAATACGTGTCAATATCCTCTATCCATTCCAACTCATTCTCTATCCCCCCTGTCAGGACACAATCGTCCCATAGCACTTCATACTCATCTTCAGGATCTGCATACGTCGTTCCAACCAGGAATTTGAGGGTCTGGCCTGTTGTCTGTGACCCAGAATGAATCTCAAAGGTATATTGTGCCCACTCTCCGGTGATTTCCTGTTGTGAAGAATATGTTGAGTCGGTTTCTGTTACGTACTTCCCGATTGCGTCACCGACCCCTTTCAACCAGATTGATACATGAGTTGCATAAGTCAGATCCACGTTCTGTTGTGATACTCCGGCTCCAAAGAAACCGCTGTAGCTACCTAACGAGAATGTGGTCTTCAGGCACCCGGTCCCGCTGTGTTGCTCTGTTGTTTCAGTAACCAATTCATAATTATTAACCGATCCCTGATATCCCGGTAACCATCCTCCATAGTAGTCTTCAGTCTCGAATGCAGTCCACGCAGAATCAGTATATTTCTCGTAAACTAACCCGCCAAATGTGTCATAATACCTGACCGCTCCTTCTATCTCTTCTTCAGGATTATCGGTGAAGTAATCGTCCATCAGCTCTTCTATCAGGTCATATCTATTTTGACTCGTCCAGGTTGATGAGATATATTTATAATAATAAGGAGAATCAGTAACATACCCGACAAGTAATCCTTCTGTAAGTTCTTCAGGATGAGCGATGAAATATGCATCTCTCATGTAACTGGTAAGATCGGGATTATATTGAGTTGTCCACACCGTTGAGAGATATCTTTGATATTCATATTCACCTGTAATAAATACAAGTACTCCTTCTACAAGTTCACCAGGATGTGCTATAAAATAATCATCTCTGGCAGTTGTATTAGCAAAGTTGTGATTCTCGTTGATGGTAGTAGTAACATCAAATAAATGATTCTCATTGATAGATGCATTCACATCATTAAGGGTAAAACCATGTTCTGGTGGAATCAAAGGGCCG
>Ga0172381_10001004_pt1 | contig 35118 bp, 67 predicted proteins | sample Leawel6488metaG_FD_119754 | JGI IMG/M metagenome (GOLD analysis project Ga0172381, IMG submission 119754) | Leachate microbial communities from a municipal landfill in Southern Ontario, Canada - Leachate well 64-88 metaG | ecosystem: Engineered > Solid waste > Landfill > Unclassified | place... | reverse complement strand
GAAGGTGGAGAGGCATCAGTGAGGGAGTTCCTTGCTGCACAAGAGAGCAAGGAGTCCGTTGTCTAATGAGCACGGTTCAAACTTGGGATAATCTGTATGCTACGGCCTTTCATCTGGCTAAAAAAGCGCATGATGGTGCCCGCCGTAAATATACGGATGAACCATATTTTTTACACCCCTTGAGAGTCTCAGAGGGGACAAGGGACATCCGGCTTAAAATAGTAGCGTTGCTGCATGATGTCCTAGAGGATACCCCAAAGTACACCTCTGAGATCAAGCTGAAATTCCCAGAGTGCATATTTGAGTTGCTTGATGCCGTAACACGCCAGCATGGAGAGACTTACGACGAATTTATCGACAGGATCAAATATCACAAGAATCCAGATGCACGAGTGATAAAAATACTTGACATAAAGGATAATCTTTCTAAACTTCCCGAAGGTGATAAATTGCAAAAAAGATATTTAAAAGCGTTGGAGGAATTGACAAATGTTTAAGATTGCAGAGATTGATAACGCTGGTTTTGAATTTGAGGGTGGGCATGGCGTATTAGATATTATGCCAAAGTACAAAGACGTCCCAGCCGAGTTTAAGACTACCCTTACACAAAACAAATGGGTTCAGCTTTTTGATGAATGGTTTTTCTTTGGGCTGAAAAGTCTAAATATCAATCCAAAAGATGGGGTTGATAAGGATAAGGCCTTAAGGCACGTGCGGACGATTATGCGTTCTTTCATCCCGAAGCACGAGCATAAAACAGCCGCTTGTGCATGGTTGCTTAGCGAATGGTTCAATGATGACGTAAAGTGGAAGAAGGCCGATCCTAGAGTCCCTGAATAAGTAGGATGGTGGAAATATGAAGTGGACAGATGACACAATAAGGATTTTTAACAATGATTATTGAAACAAATGGCGAAAAACGACGTGCTCTTGCTACGGTTGAAACAATCTTGAGCCTAACGCCCATTGCCGGAGCGGATATGATTGAAACCGCAATGATCCTTGGCTGGGAGGTTGTTGTTAAAAAAGGAGAGTTCAAAGTAGGAGACAAGTGTGTCTACATTGAATTTGACTCAATTCTCCCCCACACAAGCTGGTCAGCTTTCCTTGCTGATAAGAACGACCCGACGAAGCCTATCCGGCTAAGGACCATAAAGCTGCGTGGGCAACGTTCGCAGGGGCTCGCTCTTCCACTGAATGTGGTGTGTAATAATGATATGCAGGTGGGCGAAGACATGACTGAGACGCTGGGGATCACGAAATACGAGCCTCCCATCCCCGCTTGTTTGGCTGGGGAGATATGGGGCTATCGTCCTTCGTTCGTGATTAAGACTGACGAGGAGAGGGTGCAAAATATTGCCGACATCTTCAAGGAGATCGCTGGGATTCCGATGTACGAGTCTATGAAGATGGATGGAACTTCGGGGAGCTTCTTCTACAAAGAAGATCATTTTGCTGGGGTTGAGAGTGCCCCCTTCGGGTGTTGCAGTCGTGAATTGTGGCTAAAGGATTCTGAGGCAAACACTTATTGGCAAATGGCTCGCCAATATGATTTGGCTGAGAAGCTGAAGGATGCGAGTAAGCGATTTGGGAGTCCTATTGTTGTTCAGGGGGAAGTATGTGGCGAGGGTATTCAGAAGAACCGCATGGGCATAAATGGGCATGAACTTTTTGTTTTTAACGTAATGGTTGTGCATGGACAAAGGTTTTTGGACTTCCATGATTTTATCAAGTTCTGCAAAGACTATTCTCTTGCGACTGTCCCTATTTTGGATGACAACTTTATTTTTAAGGGCACCGAGACTGTTGCCGAAGTTCTGGAAATGGCTGACGGTTTTTATCCCAGTGGGCATCTTCGGGAGGGCATTGTGTTCCGTCCCATTGTGGAACGTCAGAGTGCTGTTTTGAAGGGGAGGTTGTCCTTCAAGGCGGTGAGCAATAAGTTCTTGGAAAAAACAAAAGAATAGCATTGCTTTTTGTAAAACTTTGTATAATGTTTTTATCGCAACCCACGGTGTTCTCTGGATGGTTCATCCCAACCGATGTGCTACTTAAAAAGTTTGCGAAGGTGGAAGACAATCTGAAGGGCGACACGCAAATGAGGCTTTAGCCTTAGCTTACTTGCAAGGGCAGGGCCATCATGGAGCAGGGAAGCGAACAGGGGCGGTTGGGAAAATCCTGACCGCCCCACCTTTTTGTGCTATCGCTACTAATCAGTCTTCGTATAGAATTTTTGTTATTTAGAGGAGCCCATTTAATTTCTAATGAACAATATTATTACATGGGTAAACATGAGCAATACAAAAATTACGTTATCTAAATCGCAATGGGAAAAAATCGGCATAACTGCTGGATTTTCGGGACCATCAGAACCTTCCGCCCCGTTAAGCCGTGATGGTCGCCCCATTCGTCCTTATTCACTAAAGCTCCATCAAATTGAGGAAAAGCCACTTTCTTGCTTGTGGTGGGAATTACGAAGTCATGGATTTTTTCCATTGGAAAAAATAGAAGCAAGGATAACGGAATATGTGCGTGCTCTAGGCGGGGAGTTTTCATTCTGGAAACTCCGTGGTGCAATACCAGAGTTTAAAGATTTGCCTGCCCCCATTATTGCCGATTAGACATAACCTTCCTCGCAAATTCGCTACTATTCAATGCTATTAAAAATTTTCCATTTACAAAAAAAATACTATTGACTTCATCCTACACCTGTGATAGTCTACTTTTTTAGTTAGATGGAGGTGTGTGAATGAGTAAAGGTGCCCCAATGGAAAAGAATTTTCGTGGACTAGTTGTATTATCTTTGAACATAAATGGGAAGGCCCATTTTACACGATGGAAGACGACATGGGAAGAAGCTCAGCATTGTGCAGAGCGGTTGTGCAAAAGGACATATGGGGATAACGGCTGCGTAAAGGTTATTGTCCGTGATTAAAAAAGAACCATCTGCGGTATTTGAGCCGGACATTATAGACCTCCAATCATGGATGTGTATGTCAGAAATCCCCTCCGTAAAGGCCGCTTGGTCGGTTACAAAGTATTTGTCGCAGCCTTACAATATTTGGTTGTTGGCGTGGAGAGAGGCGGGGAGACCAGATATTAGCGGAAAAGCATAAAATAAGTATTGACTTAGAAACAAAAGTGTGATACCGTATTATTATTGAAAGTAAAAAGGGAGACAACATGAAGCTCAACATGACACAGCAAGTAAATATCTCTCGGATAATGTCAGCACACTTTAAGGGGCTGATGGAGCATTTTGACCGTGAGGCGCTGGATAACTCCCCGCTGTTGGCCGATGTTTCGGATGATTGCCTCAAGGTGGAGGCGGATATTGCAAACATGGATGCAGGTGATGAATTTACTACGTTCGTGACGACTTTGAAAATGGCGGATAAAAATTCGCCTGAGATCACCTATCAGAAGAAAGACGGGAAAAAGGTGTTTTGGAAGAGCCAATCTGTTCCATTGGCTGTTGTTCTTGGGTAATCATTCTTAACGCCCAAGCTGACCCTCAAAAAAGGAGCGAAGTATGAGCGGATTTTTTGTAGCTGGCCAGCGCCTTGTTCGCCGTTTGACTCGGTGGGCATGGCAAGAGAAACTGGATCATCTTTACACTCACCAAGAGGTGGCGGGCTGGCTCTCTGCCTATCATGGCCGGTACCGTGAGTTGACCCTGACGGAATGGGTTGCCCATGAACGTGCAAAGGCGAACGACTAAAATGAGCCTTTGTGCCCTTTAGCATTAAAAATGGAGAAAACAAAATGAAGGAACGACCAAATAAGGAGAAATAAAAAATGCCATTCGTGATAAATGCAGTGCAGGTTGGAACCTCTGAATACAGAGATGCCATTTCCGACATAGAGGGACAGTTGGGGATCATGATGCAGGAGGCCGACCAAGAGATCAGAGAGCTTTCCGACATTGCATCCGACGATGATTCAAAACTTCTGGCCAGTGACCTACGAGATGATTACTTGGGTATTCTCCCTGTGGTGAAAAACATTGGTCGGCTAATTAACGCTGCTGCTATTTTGTACGTCAATCACCAAGAAGAAGGCAAGGCTATCGGTGAATGCCTTCGGCGCATGGGGTTGCCAGTAAGGAAGTAATAGTAGCCGATTAAAAGGAGCGTTATGTACGAACATATCATAAAAGAAATGGCAAAAAAAATTGGTCAAGCACTTGGGATTAACCCCCCTGTTACTCCAAAAGACCTTTCCAAAATGCAAATAATTGAGGAGACCCTGAAGTCATATTGGAAGAACCGTATTGCTATTGTCTGGACGGTGGCGGATGTGCAGTCGGATGAAGTGGCTGGGCATGATGATAATGGACCAATTGAAGTCTCAGACGAGCAGGCGAGGGAAGTCCTTCAGTATGTATTGCACAAGTTTGATGCAGGGGTGGGGGTTAGTTGGGACGTTCTTCGTGATACGCTTAGTGATCTCCGTCAGTTGGAAGAACAAGACTAGTATTGACTTCCACTGAATGATGTGCTAGCATATGCGGTAACGATAAGGGAGGACTAAGATGTTATCTATTAACCTAAGGGGTGCGGTGTCATACGATTCGGGCAGATTTCTTACAGGGACAGATGGAGAGCGAAAAGAAATCCTTGTCAATATTTTGCAACTGGACAGGAACCAGTGCTTCGGGGCGCAGTTGTTTAAGCTCATACTTTGAGAAATTGGGGGGTGCGTATCCTGTTGAGACAGAAATGGTTAAAATTTACAAAACCGTTTCTTTCCCTAATGGCCCAGACTTCGAATTGATCGAGGAGATGGCTAGAAATACAGTCAAGCAGAAGCAGCGGGAGAAGCATAGTGAAAAAGTATACGTTTGAGGTAATCATAGACGAAGGCAACGATGAATTCTGGGAAAGCATCAATCATGATTCTGGGTGTGGCTGCAAAGAGGTTATCGAAATGGTGCGTGGCGCTCTTGCGGCGCAGGGGATGTTCCATGGAAAAAACTGCACCGTCAATCTGAAAAAGTGTAACGAACACGGGAAAGATGAGGTCCAGATGGACGAAGCCAACAAAAATGACACTTTAGCGGATAGTCCCACCTTCCTACCTTACCTGCACGACATGCTATCAAGTGGTGTCCCAGAGGCAGTAGCGATGCGATGGAATAATGCTATACGGCTGCTCATGTCGCATTGTGAGCACATGGCCGAAGTAATAGAGGAACAGACTGGCGACAAGGAAGTGCTACGAGAAGCCGCTATGAACGCAAGGAAGGCTATGTCAGACATGAGGCCTTTTAACACCATCATGAGCGAAGCAAAGCGGGACGAATGTGCGGATGGGCCGTGTAAATACTTTATGCCTAACAACGTTAAAAATGGACAATAATGCCAAAAAAAATTAAAATCTCAAACGGCGGAATCGGAGACATAACTATCAACGGAAAACGTTATGATGGATGTCATGCCTACGTAGGTGCATACTCCCAACAACAGGCAGTTGACCTTGTAAGCTCTATTGGTGCCCGCAACATGACTCTCTCATGTTATCGTACCTATTGGAGGAAAGGGTGTTGGGGGGCTGCCATGGAGGGGATTGAACCGGAAGTAGGCGTATGGGTAACTACTGGCTATAAAGAGAAGCCTATTAAACTTGCCTAGCTAGCTGTTGGAATAGTAGCACGAGCACCTCTCCCCCCCTCCCACAAAAATCGTCTACTTTTTATAACAAAACTGTTGACTTAATAAACAGAATATGATAGCATCATTTTTAGAAAGTGAGGTATGTTATGATTGCACCAGCGGTTTTGGATAAGGCAAAAGCTATTTTGGGAACGGGGCATAGGGCTGAGGCTATTCTCACATTGGAAAACGGGCAGAGAAAACGGTTACGTCTATTCAAGTCTGCCGATGGAGACACCTGTTATTGTGCCCGCCGCCGCCGAAACCGAGGGTATCGTCTATCTGAGGTTTCCACTTTTGAGTTTGGCAACTGTCCTGTAGTTGATATTCGTGGGGTAATAAAGGTAAAGTCGGAAGCCAAGAAGTGGGAAGATGCGTTGAAAAAGATTCTTGGGCGGCTGGAGAAATCTGGACTTTGGCCAATTATTCGTGAAGAAGTGGAGCTTGCCCTTTCAATCGGATACGAGAAGATGCGTGCTGCCCAGCGCATAAATTTAGCTTTTGGTTGTTCAGAAGAAGACCGCAAGAAGGCCGTTGAGGCTATTCCGGACCCACGGCTATTAGTCGTTGACAACGATGGAGTTATGCGAGTTAAGTGTTCAATGATTGATCACTATTCCAAAATCCCAATTGTAAAGAAGATGTGGTTCTCAAAGCGACCTGAAACCAATAAGCATGTTCTTGATTCCTTCAAGAAGGCGCTGGCTGAGAAAAAGGAATACAGCTATGACGGGCAGGCTAGATATGACGTTTCCTTGGAATACGCCCCGCAAAAAGGGAACAAGGCGTGGTATGCAGAGGAATTCCGTGGATGTGGTAATGGGCATTACTATTTAGTCATTGACGAGACCCATGCGATTTTTTACGAAGATGATTAAGTAGTTGTTGACTTAACGTGTGTGATATGATAGAGTCTTATCATGAAAAGTAAGGATGGGATTTGAAATGCAAACATATAGTAGAATTACAGCTTCGGAAGGTATCCCCTGTTCAAAATCCATTTTTAACAGTTTGAAGAAACTTTTGGAGATGAATTCTGACTCCCATGGGTTTGAAGTGGAATATAAGGAGTTGGATAAAAAGATTTTCATTTTTGCGGAAGAACAAGGAAATGAAAGCGAGCTTCCCCTGCCATTTCTTGATTTGTTCGGGAAGTTGCTAAAAAAGGCTAACAGGAAATATCTTGAGTTCGGCACTGCTTACTATGGATACCGTCCTTGTACTGGGACGACTGGCGGTGGACGTTTTAGAATCCATTCGGATGGGAGCATTGAGTGGAAAGAGTCTTATTGGGCGTCTGAAACCAATTACAAGGTTTCCCTAACTGACATCGTGAACAGTTTTGAAACCGAAGGATGCGAGGGGTGCGGGACGGTGCCAATTTCAGAAATTAACAAAGCTCGGGTTTCTTTGCGTATGCAGACACTACAAGATGTTTCTAGCTAACATATAAGAACTATGAAGTATCTAAAGGCATATAAAAGGATTTATGAGATGAAAAATGCAGAATCACAGGCAATGAGTGAGCTGGCAGAGCGAATTGTTAAAAGCAGGGGCTTTTTCAAAATGCCTGAACCTGATCCTAAATACAACGACAAATGGACCAAGGGTGGGTGGAGAGCGGAAATTGTAGGGATGCGCAATTATGGAAAGTCTCTTATCGTAAATGACAGCAAGATGCGGGATTACGACATCGAGACCGAGCGAGTATTTGATATTTTGGAAGAGGAAAAAAAGCAGTTGTCCACGGTTCAAGCTACTTGGATTGTTAAAAATGTTCCATCCATTATTATGCCAGAACCTTCCGCACGTTTCAGTGACAAGTGGGTACATGGCGGATGGGAAGGCCGGATCGGCGGGCACCGTGACAAGGGGAAGCTGATTTGTGTTAATGATAGTGAAGGGGATGCTTTTGACATCGAAACAGCACGGGTGATGGAAATTTTGAAAAAGTCCGAAGATTGTGTCGAACTATTTATCAGCAAGGCCACTGAACATGGAGAAGATAGCGAGCCCGATCATGAAGTTGGAGACTTGCAAGACTATTTTCGTACAGCATGGGAGATGATGACTCCGAAACAGCGAATGTCCTTTAATAAGAAGTACGATTTGCTTGAAGTAAGTTGAAAAGGCATCTATGAAAAAACACAAGAAAAATGAAAAACCTGATGAAGACCTTTCAAACGGTGATTTGTTCCAGTGTGAGAATTGCGGCAGCGTCTTGGACATTGAAGACAGTGTTCAGCCTAATGGGAAGCATGGGGGGCTCTTCTGCCCCGAGTGCTCCATTGACGGACCACAGGCCGAAGCTGCAAAAAAGGCGGCTGTAGGTACACCTCCGGTCGATTTATGCCTATTCTCGACAACCCCCTGCAAAAGAGAAGGGCGCTGCAATTTCTGTAAGCCTTTAGACGATCCTCGGTAGGTGAGGTTACCTCCATTACCTCACCGCCAACCCGAAGGGGTGCGTCCCCTGAGCAAGGACGCACCCCTTCTCCTTTTTTGTATATGCCACACGAAGCTGACGCCCCTGTCTATTTCTCGCCTTATCTCTACGCTACTATTCGCCGTAAGGAATAGTAGCGAATAGGCAGGCACTCGTGGTTCCTCAGATGTGTCGAACTCCAAGTTCCCCACTTGTATGTCGGCATTATTCTGTTAAATAATTGTTGACTTTGCGTATGTAACGTGATAGCATCATAAACAGAAATGGAGGAAGAGATGAATATAGATACAGTTAATGTGATTGAGATTAAGGGGGAATATGATGTCCGAGTCATGTCATTCAGTGAAGACAAGGATGGGAATGCGGAGGCCGAAGCCGCTTTTGTATCGTGCATCAAGGAAAATTCTACCATTGCAGTAGATGAAATCGACGTCTGCATTGAAGAAGGGGTTTTTGAGGACAACGGATACAAGTTGCTATTGGTTCATTCTGATTAAGGAGCCTTTTACCATGAGCGAGAAGATTGATTTTTCAAATGTTCGTGACAACTTGTTAGGGTGGTTTCTTGTCAATGGCATTGTGGCTTCAGGAGCAATGGATGCAAAATCACCAGATGGTTTTGCATTCGCACATCCTCCTAAAGGCAAATTATTGCATGAAGTGTCACTAATTCTTAATGGTGTTGAACTACCTGTTGAAAGGACTTTTCAAGAGATAGAAAAGCAAATGGATAGAATGATCGCAGAAAAAGCTGCCAAAATTGTGGCGGAAAAAGTCGCAGACAAGATTATGGTTGTAACGGATTTGCTCAACCGTCTGGAAAAAGAAGTCCTCATCACGGCAAAGAAAGACTTAGGACTTGAGATTACAGAAGAGGAGTATTAAATGTACTCAATCAAAAATCTAAAAAATTGGAGAGGCATGGATGGGCTTGGTTATACGGGGTCCATCTATCGTGCAGGACACAGAGTTGGGCAGGTCACACAAGATGGGAGCGGTGGAGAGTCAAGATTTGAATGGAATAACAAAAAAGAACAAAGTCTAGCCGAAAAGTTCGGTAAGTCCCTCTATGTAAAAAGACCCACAATTTACAGAACCTCAGCTAAGGATAGTCTCGAATTATACTTTGCAGACCTTTGCGACAAGTATGAATTGGATAAAAAACTTAAAAAGCTTACAAAGGTAAGTACGCTGTTCCGTCTCCCGTCTGACCCCGAAGGCGAATGGCGCACAATTAACAAGCCTTTTGTCCCTCCGTGGAAAGATGTGATCCGCAAGAAATTGTCGGATGACTATGGGCTTGAAAACGTAGCCATTTTTGGGGAATGACAATGTCCGAAAAAGTCTACATAAAATTCGACGATATTGACCGTCATGGCGAAGGGTGTGACTGCGGAAGCTGTAACTCCCAAGGGAAAAGCTACGGATATGGAATTTACCCACAAGACTCTACAGAAGTGCTTGCTAGAGTGTACGCCTGTTCTGAGTTCTCTGCTGAGTATAACGCAACCAAATTATGTGAAAAACAGGGGCTTATTATTGTTGACATGCCAGACGATTTATGATAGTATTCGCTTATAACAAATGGAGGAAGATATGAATAAACAACGCTACGAGACAATAGTACATGACATAAAATTGACAGTCGAGCCACTTTTTGCGCATTTTTCGAGAGAGGAAAAGGTAAAAGGTCATAACGAGGTCATTTCGGCATTGTATACTGCTTGTGCGGAAATTGTTCGAGAGTCAACGGCACATCTAACAAAGGTCGCCGAAGAAAAGATCGTTGTTCCCGCTTTCGGTATTGTTATCACCATCACGTATAACGAAAACGGCGATGTGGGTGGGTCGATTACTTCGGACCTTTTGGAAGGTGCAAGCGGGGAAATGCGTGCCGCCCTGTCAGGAATTGAGTCTATGGTGTTGTCTCATGCGTGTGCAGGCGTATCGGTGGATACCCCCGCTTATGTTCAAGGGTTGGAAGACACCGCTGATGCAATCTCGAACCATTACCAATAAAATATCCATTTGTAAACAGGAGAACTAATATGTCAGATCGCACTCCGGCAAAAATAAATATAGGCGGAAAGATAAGAGAAGCAGACCTTCCCAAGCTGATACGTGCAATAGGGTTCGACGGCGCTGGTTTTGAGTGGGGGGAGAGAACAAATATTGACCCCAATGCAGTAAACTTAAAAGAACAGGTTGAAGTCCTTGTTAAAAAGGGGTCTTTGGATGTCTTAGATACCCAAGCAACCCGTGGGGAATTCCCAGAAATCGAACGTGTTTGTCAGGAACTCAAACTGGATTTTACACGCTATTCAGATGCAGGTGACGAGTATGAAGCCGAAGTTATAGATTATCGCAAGGGATGGAAGTTTCCAAGATTTAGCGATTCTAACAATGACGGTGAAAAAAATGTCAGCAACAGCACTGCGAAACGTATCTTGAGCCTGATCCAGAAGAAAAAGTTTGCGTTGGCAGAAAAGAAACTTTTGAAGGCCATTTCTATAATCCCGCTACGTGCGTTCAAAATAGTGTGATTATTGAGGCATTTTGTCTTACTGTGGAGCCAGAATAGCCCGTTTAGAATGCAGTGGGCTTACTTTTATCCAGTTTTTGAAATTGTATAAAATTACTATTGACTTCCACTGAATGATGTGATAGTGTTACACGCAATATAAGGAGATTCAAAATGTTCTACGATGTTACATACAAACAGCTTAAAACGAAAGGAACGAAAATGAAGGACAGCTATTATCGTGGAAAAGAAAAGTTCACAAGAGAGCAATTAACCTTTGTCGTACAGTGTATGTTGTGTGGGGCAGCTGACAGGATTGAACCGGAAGCCAAGGAGGACAGCCCCTATGAGAATGGTGCTGTAGAATCTGCTGGGATGGCACTGGCAACATTTTATGCACAACTTACTGGAGACGGAATAGGAATTTATGACGCTCTCCATTTGGCGGGGGGATTTCTTAAGCAGTTTAAGAATAAAAATGAAAACATCAACACCCGCAAATTCGCAGAAACATTTGTAAAAAATGCTTTCGGACAAGATAAAAGTGCTGTCTCTACTACGCCTTCCCATTTTGACAACAACAGGACTTAAAGTGAGGGGTGGGGACTGTTTAGCATTGATGATAATGTGATGGAGATTCTGCGTCTGGATGACCCACAATCAGTCGATGAAAGTTATCCAGAAGTATCCCCGTTTGAGACAGACGAAGATGCAGAACAATTTGTAACGTATTCGGCGGCGGCTGGGTCTAAATACCACAAGCAGGCTGTCAAGCTATCTTCTCGGTCAAAAAAGAAAAAGGTGTGAGCGTGCGTTATTATTCGCAGCAAAAGAAAGTGATGTGTGATACATGGGGACAAAGATAAAAAAAGATAAGAAGCCTCCTATTTTGGAGTTCCAAACAAAAGACTCTGGGAGTAAGACCTATTGGTTAAATATCCGCTTTAACCCTGATAATGAGCCTGTGGATTTGTTTAATGGGCTGATTGGTTTGGGGTGGGAAAAAGAAGAGTTTGGGATACCTCCTTGGAAAGATGACGATGGATATATTGAAGTCAATTATACCAAGTTTGGGACAGCTATATTTGCTGGTTGGACGATGTCGGAACACAAAAAGAATATCTCTTCTGTAAAAAAGCTATTGAAACATTTTGGACTGTCCTGCCACAGCCGGAAGCTAACCCTTGCAGAAATGATGTAGGATAAAACAATGAGCTATTACACCTTGCCTGACGAATTTCCTATGAGACAACGGGTAAAAAATGTCCTGCCTAAGCTGATCGGATTGGTCGTCGGGCTTGCTATCGGAGGGGCTGTAACTTGCTTGTTGTTTTATAGTTTTTTCTCTTGACCTTCTCTAAAAGATATGATAGCATATAGACTCACAGTAAGGAAAATCCCCGTGTGGGGCAAATAGCGTAAACATAACTTAAATAGAAAAAAATAGACTAAAGGAGGGCAGAGCACCCCATGCGATAATAACTAATTTTTTTATTTTATATATTTAATCTGAGATGGGCGGGGAGAAATCCCCGCCCATCTTTTGTTTGTTTGCTCATCAACAAACAATAGTAGCGTTATAGCTACGCCCACTCCTCGCCATCTGTCCCAGAGGCTCCTGCAAGCCCCGACGGACCCATCGCCAGACCGTCCACGGTCAACAGCTACTATTTCATAGCTTGTAAAATAATCCCAAAAACACAAAAACAAGTATTGACTTAATAAACGGGATGTGATACACTTGTGCTTGTGGAAAATAAAGAAAGGCTCAATCACTATGAGTACACAGACTGAATTGAAGTTGATACAAAATAGGATGGGGCGAGTAGTTATACATATAGTAACAGCGGTAAAAACTCATCATTTCGCTTTCGCCATGCGGGGAATACTCAGGGAAATTAACTACAAGCCAAGTTTAATGTTTGACACGGCGATGAAACAATGTTAGTATTCAAGACAAGAAATGGAGAACGAACAATGAATGATCCTACCGAAAATATCCGAAGAGCGTTGGTCGAAGAAATCAACAGCACCCCGAATGGGAGAGCACAGTTGGAAGCGGAGTATGGACAGGTGTGGGATACGGCAGAAGCCACGAACGACTTCGAATTTTTGGGGTTCATGGCACCTTTTGTCGTCGTCCGTCGGCGGTCGGATAATGCAAGGGGCTCCCTCACCTTTCAGCATTACCCCCGTTTTTATTTTTCTTTTAGTGCCGACAGGTAAATTATTGACATGCTATCAGGTTTTTGATAGTGTAAAAACAATAGGAGAACGTATGGGAAATACTTATAAAAAGAGGATGGAATCGACGTACCGTGATCTCAAGACATATCTCGACTCCATGCCGGATAAGCGGCTGGATGACAACGTGACAGTGAGAATCATGATTAGTGGTGGGTATGAGTTCTTCCCCGTCAAAAACGTTCGGACAGTGAGAGAAACTGATGTGTTGGAAATAGGACATGTGTTCTTGGAGGTCTAATATGAACAGAGATACCCCATACAGGCAAGTGCGGTGTAAGTCCGGAATAATGGGTGAAAAGTATCGGCTGAGGAAGCCATATGCCAATTTTGAAGATTTTGAGGCTTCTTCCGATATGTACGGCGTGGCTTCCCGCCTTGGGTACCGTTCCGCCCGTGAGGCGTGGGATGCAAACCCCATGATCAGATCAAGCGTGAATCCAAGTGATTTAGAGATAGTGTCAAAATAATGGGGATTCCCCCTATAGGAAAGCAGGCTTTAACATGGGTGACTATTCATTAGTGTGTGCGGTGTCAGGACTTCCGGTTACGGATCGCCAACAAGTTGTTGGGTTTGAACTTGAGCCATATCGTTATGCGGGCAGTTCTTACCTATTTATCCCTGCGTCTTGGCCCGTCTTTGGAGAATATGACCTCTGCGGGGGTATTGAAGGGCATAACCTTTCGCCAAATATCGCTGTTATCCATATCGACATATGGAACAATGCAGAGATGTATTGGCATGATTTGAATAGTAAGTACGGGTGGAACTTCCTCGATGTCGAGAAAGCGAAACAGAGCGGCGCTAAGAAATATGGGGGAGACAAAGGGTGGACGGAAAGTGATTACCTTTTTTATGCGCTGAGCCAACAGTTTACCGGAAGAGATGAGGCGTTGGTTTTTCGTAATATTATTGACGGTAAGGAAGACGCTATCCCCCATGCAAAAGAACTCTGCTTCCTTTACCGTAGTAAGTTTATGGAAATCATATTGCAACGAATCCTGTCAGGGGAATGGGACAATGAACAGGACATGAGGGTCATTCACAAAATCATATGTTTGTATTCTGGGCAAATGATTACTGGAAAGTTTATCAGCCCAAGTATTGACCCCCACATAGAGCAGTATCCAGATTATAAACAGCGAATCAAGATCATGACAAAACATCTACAACTCGCCCGTAAGCTACGCAAGGAACAAGAATCGAAAAGAGAGGAATAAAAGGGCATAATGAATACTGTCAAGAAAAATCTTTCATTAAGCTATGAGTGGTGGAACCCCGCCGCTAAGAACAAGGAAATAAAGGAAAGTCATGTACAGCAATTGGAAGAAGCTGCGTGGGATCGTATCATGGGAATGATCAAACAAGGATATAGTAGCGGCGAACTCAACGCATCCATCTCTGTGGATGATGATGACCCAGAGGACGGAGTGGAGTATTCCGGCTATTGGGAGGTGAAGGAATTATGAAAAAACTTGTCCGCATTTTCTTATATGACGATGGTTCAAACGAAAGCTTATTCATCTTTGATGAAAGCCAGAAAGTATTTGAGATTCTGGAGGAATGGAATGGCTCACGTCATCCCGATAATAACAAGAAAACACTTGTCGATTTTTTAGAATCTAAGGGGCTGAATATTCTTGACCCAATTACCACATCTATTGTTGTGAATAACTATTGACATTGGATCTAAAACCTGATAGTATTCACGCCATAAACATAAAGGAGAACGGCAATGGGATACAATTCAGTTTTGTTTATTTGTAATGACGGTATCGGTGAAATCGAAAAAGACCCAAAAGGGTTCTTCGAGAAGTTCAAACATACTCAATTCATCGGTCAAAATGTTGACAAAAATGCCCAAGGCTCTTTTGGTTTTGGTTGTCACTCCAATGGGTTTCAAGCGGTTTATCAGGGCCATGCCGACGCCCAAGCGCTGATTGCAGTGGGTGGGAACTATGCAACCGTTGTCCATTCGGAATTTGCGGGGAATAAAGGACACCATGACGAGGAAGATAAGGTTCGCCTGTTAAGAAACTGGGCTGATGAAATGGGTTACAGAATTGTGAAGAAAAAGACCCCTGCCAAAGCTAATCTGGTGTCATGTAAGTTCTGTCACAAGAGCGTCCCAGCGGACACAGCCCATTTGCACGATGGGGAATGGGTAGGCGACGAGTGCTGTTGGGATGAGCGTCTCAGGGCCACTGAGTAACTTGGTCAGCAGGCTTAGTCTTGGAGGTGAAGTATGCCACGTATTCTAAAAATGGTGATTCTCCGGTGCGGGCGGTGCCCGTTTATGGAATTCAAAGAGGATCATGGAGAATCCAATAGCGATGGCTGTGCTTATTGCAAAAAGTCAAAAAGGGATATTTGTTTTGACGACCATGACCCAGCAATCCCTGCGTGGTGTGAACTACCGTTGTGTAAAACAAGGAAAATAACATGAGCAAAGTGTCAGAACTCCCCCTGTTAGGAACAATCAGTATCCCCGTTCGTATCGAAGTCGCAAATGGTGTCCCTATTGCTAACTTTGCCTTTTTCAAATACTCCGATTGCGGGTGTGATGTCTCCACGGACGATGGGAAAACAGAAATCGGAACCATCATGGCAACAATGGGTGGACATACAGAGATCAGTATTGGCAAGGATAAAGAGTGGAAGAACCTTATTATTGACGTAGAAACGGTCTGGAACGCCGTTCACGACCTCGTATCCTCTGAGGCTGGGGTGGAAGCTATCCGCCAAGCCGCCGAGGAAGTACAGGCAAAACGACTCAAGGAATCAGAAGCCAAAGAAGCTGCCAGAAAAGCTAAGGAAGTAGAATCACTTGACGCTCAAATCGCCGCTCTTGAAAAGGAAGTGGAATGAAAGACTTGGACGAAGAGATCAGGGTAAAGAAAATACGATTGGCTGAACTCAAAAAGGCCAAGGCTGATAGGGATATGAAGGAGCAACGCCGGAGAGAAGAAATAGTAGCTGCTGAACAAGAGGCTATCAGAATCGCCAGACGACTAGGTGATGGTGGGGAAAAATCAGTGTACCTCTGCGTGGACTTAATGGGGTGTGGGGACATGAGCCAAGAAGATGAGTATCTGGAAATCGAAAAGACTTTTACTTCTCTTTTCCCAAACAAATTTGTTTTTAAACAAAATATATTCCCTCATGCGCTCAAGAATGACGTATGTGACATATATGTTTTTGACTTTGGAGGGATCGGCATGGGGTGTCAAGATATAGCCGATTCACATTTTAGAGAACTTATTACACAAATAGAAGACCACCAAAACATCCTGTTCGTTATCTGGTCTGGTTTTACCTATGAAAGATATATGGATTTTGTCAGGGAAGAAAGCAAGGAACTTTCTGCGTTCCACAATGTTACGTACATAGATCGCAATGAATTGTGGGTTAAAAAAGTCGTCAGTTTTATGTTGACATAAAGTTTTTAATCTGATATATTCCATGAAACATTAAGGAAAGAAATATCATGTGCAGGCTTGCGTCATTTTTTCATAACCCGATGACTGGAGAGATATTTGTCCGGAATCTAACTTCGCACTCTGAAACCGAACGTTATATGAATTCCAAGCAACGACGGGAATTCCGTGAAGGACATTATCTCCCCGATGGAGGAAGAATAACCGTTTCTCTAAAGTAATCTGCGACATTCCCGATTGTTACCCCGCCTAATCAGCGGGGTTTTTTTGTACCCATGTGGCTCCGATCCACCCTCTCCAGCACACACCCCTTGCCCAACACGCTACTATTCTTTGTTATTTAGAATAGTAGCGACAGCCCCCCGCTCCGGCTACCCATTCAGGAGAAATATGTTGATAAAAAGTATTGACTTAATACATATAACATGACACTATTCAAAAAGAATAAGGAGATTTTTATGCAAGAATTATCACCCAGCGAATTTAGATTGGGTAATTACGATGCGGGGATTATCTCAACTGATATTTTTTTAGGCTCTGCGGAGAGGTTTAACAAATGGCTTAAAGAGCAGTCGGTTATCGGTTGGTGTAAGCATCCATCATATAGGTATCAAGAGTGGTCGGTTGCGGTCATGTTTGAACTTGGCAACGGTGAATACTGGTGCCATGTGCCAGACTTTGTTTGGGAAATGTATTCAAACGGAAAATAAAAAAGTGTTATAAGGAGGCTTGATATGATCGAGGTTGAAAGACTGGACGCAAGTGGGTTAAAAAGGCAAGTCTGGCGATTTGAATTACTTTCCCGCATTTCAGACAATATCCACGAAATATATCTGGACACATACTCAGCCCAGACAAGAATCACGAAACGTTGCGGATGGCTGATTGATGTTGGGTCGGTCAATGGAATGAATAAAAAAATGCAGTATTGTAGGCTATTTACACGTGAATCTGGACTTCCCATTGACCAAGTCCCTTTGCCTGATGATGTTGCCGCCGAAGCGAAAAAAATCGTTGTTGATGGGCTAACTGTAAAAAAATGGGAAGATCGCAAAAATGGGTAAAAAAGTCATATCCAAGAAAGTCTCTGATGGGCTCCCAGTAGATAACATGCCCGTCTAAAAATTAGTGATGGATGATATGATGCCTAATAGACAAAAAACTCCACACCCTGCGATGGACGAAAATCACAAGGAATGCCCGAAGTGTTTAGATAATGGCGTTATCTACTTAGCCGCTGGAATCCCGAATAAGGCTATCCCTTGCCCACTCACTTGTGTTTCGTGGGATTGGTTGTTAAATAATGGAAAAATTAAGGTTTGCAACGGATGTGGTTTTGTGGTAAATATAAATAATCCTTGCCCATTTTGTAACAAAAATATACAGCCGTAGTTAGGATAAAATCCCATGAGTAGAAAATTTGACATCAATATGAAGAAAAGATGGGACCGTAAGGGACTAAGGGAAACACAAGAACGAGCCGACACAGCCGCCGCTATGGCACGGATGAGTAGGTTCTATGATAGCTTTAACATCATATCAGACATATTCCAAATGGCGTCTTCTGTCGGTGTTGTAAAAGACTTCCAAAACGAAGAGGCTAAAGAGAAAATTGAACAGGCTGTTGCAAACAAAGGAGTGAGTGGGGTCATCTCCGTGAGGAAAATAAAATGAAAAAACTTACAAACAAAATCTCAAGACCTTGGCCGGAGGGATCAGTAGTTGGGTGTCTTCATTCGACACCCCGTTGAACAAGCTCATTACCTTAACAGAGATTTCTCTTGAAGTAAGCAACGAAATTAAAAAGCTCATGGATAAAATAGAGAAGTAAACAAGAAAATAATCGTTGACTTACATAGCGAATAGTGATACTATCTTAACCATGCAAGTAATAATGGTGGATAAATGAATATAATCAAAGTACATGATATTGTTGAAAAAAATGGCAAGTCTGTCCTCCAAAATAACTTAGAACGTTCTCACACAATCCCCCTAGGATCGCTGGTAGATGTCAAGTACAGCACTTGGCATGGAGAGGGTGCTTGCGAGAAGGTCCATGCCCATCTGTGGGTCGTTCGGCATGATCGTGATTGTGATGGGACACCACTTTATACGCTGTCCCAATTCAAAAACCCAACACTTACAATTGAAGAGATGAAAGAATATGTTATGGACTTTGCCTCGAATAGAACTGTGCCCACTTATTTTTCGTTATTGTTTAAGGCCAAACAATTTGCGACACTTGTAACAGGCATCTCCGAAGCAGAATTGACTGTGCTGCCCCTAACAGACGAGGTGGTTGATGGGAAAACTGCACTTTGAAGCACGAGGCGTGCAACGGCGAAGGATGCCGAGTGGCCGATGGGAAGGTTAGTGACAAACCATTTTCGTGTGGACATGCACGGCTGAGGAAGCTCACCAATAATTGGCGCTTGCCCGTGGGGGAAGATCGTGACGGATAATTTTGACCGCATTGTTAGTCGTCCCAATAGGAGACAAGAGTGAAGATAAAACTGACATCGGACGGAATAAAATCCGTTCAAGAAAAAGGGAAAACCGGATGGCAATACACAGATGCTGTATTGTTGGGAAACTGCCCAAAATGTAGGGCGGAAAAAGAACATCATTGCGAGTCACCCAGCGGAAGAAAAGTGTGGCCTCCTCACGTTGAACGATTAGCCACTTTGGTTTCATCGGGCAAAATGTGCTCAAAAGCGGAACTAAAACAGGTTTTTTACAAGTAGGTCCTCAGATGACAATGAGAAAAAGAGTAATTAGTAGCGTACTCGACCGTTTTGTCCGGCGTGGTCGTCCCATAACGGTTGCAGGAACAAAGTGGCGGTGGATGTGTGGCAACGGGGGCAACGTGGTTGCATACAGTGAGCACGGAGAACGCCGCTGCGCAGGAGCGTGGGCGATCAAAGGCATTACGCCTGATGAGTTTGACAGAGGAAAATACAAGATCACTAGCAGCGGGATGGTAAAACCGTCAGACGTGGCAAAGTGGCTGTTGTGTGCGCAGAGCCATTGAATAACTATCTGAAAAGGATAAATAAGATGAAATGTTTTTTTGTAGCGATCAAGCGACTTGTCCTGTGCGCTCTTGGTTGCCACGAATACGAAGAGCGCCATTGGTCTTTCGGGTTCACCAAGAACGGGACGCTTGTTGGGATGCGTGGGTGGGAGTGTAAGCACTGTGGCCACGAGAGCTTGACTTCCACTGAATGATGTGATATACATTAAGGACGAAAACCGTATAAGATTGTTTAAAACGCATGAGTACAAATATGAAAAAAATTTCCGCTAAAATAAAAGATATTAAAGGGTATTATCAAAAAAAATGGAATGGCAAAACAGCAAAAGTATTGTCCATTGACAGACAATGTTTTATTGACGGGTATCCTTGTGATGTGGAGATAGAGGGAGAAGAGGGGGTTTGGAATCTGTTTTCTGACAACCTGATACCAATGGATATTTCCGATGTGCCAGATACCCATAATAAAAACAATGTTCTGATAAATGCATGGGTTTTTTCAACCGCTGCACATGACGCTTGGAACCATTGCCCACCAAAAAACCTCGCAGAATATGAAAAGGAATACGGATGCCCTTGGAAAGATGTTAGGGTGTATGATGTCGGGAAACGGGCGTATTAACTCTTGACTTCCACTGAATGATGTGATATACATTGCGCATTATGAAGACAAAAAAGATAAAAATCAGAAAACTCTGGCGGATCAATCCTGTGACAAGAGTTCATTCCACAACGAAAAGCGATAAGTCGTTTAGGCGTTGGAAAATGTCCGATTACGAAGGATAAACAATGTCCCCTACAAACAAAACTGTGGCAATGCAAGTCAATCGCCTTGTCCGGAAACATGCTTTGCAGCACATCAAACCGTTGCATGGAGCAAAACTCTTAGAATGTCATGCGGCTAATCGGCTTATAATCAGTGTTACATTCTCCCATGATGGTTGTACGCAGACACAGCTTGTCGGCATCGGTGTCCCGTTGCCAGAATGGAAATTGAGAGCCAAAGGGGAATCCCTATCTAAGAAAGGTAGCGAAGCAAGATAATGACAACCATAGATACATTCAAGCAAGGACTCAGAAAACACTTCCGCATTTCCGATGCCCCTCAGTATATCAATAAACTGAACGAGAAGGTACTTGGCAAAATCACACTGGATACAACCAGCTTTGATATTTTTTTGTCAGAAAAGTGCGGGATGGACGAGGGGGAATCCACAATTGATTTTGTTCGTAAAACTTTTGGAGATGCTGCCGCAGAATTTGTCGAAGAAGTTTCAAAAGTCCCAGAAAGTTGCTTGTCTGAATTTACCGATAGCGTCTACTCAGAGATGAGCAGTGTTGGAACCCATAATTGATTTCTCCTACGAAATAATGAGGATCGCAAATGGAAACAGGGGCCGACTTCTCTCATAAATCTTCTCGGTGGATCGTGGGTAAAGACAGGTTTTCCAGTGTGTTTCCACTTGGCTCCTCTGTTGCCGTAGAAGGAATTGGCGTAGGGCGTATCGCTAGTGACATATGGTATGCGTTATTCCCACACGAATGCTACGTCAGAATTGACATCGAAGGCAAAATGGATAGCTTTCCCGTGCGGCTTATTTCTAAGCAGAACAGCTTGGAAGAGAAGAGAATAGACGAACTTCCAAAACGACTAGACTACCCCACCTCCATAAAAGTTTTGTGTTAGAATATCCTTCGCCACCGCCTAACCAGCGGGGGCTTTTTTTTTGTACTTTAATAGAATAGTAGCGCCCGAACATTAGCCCCGTGTCCCTCCCAGCAGCCGACGTAGATCGAGGCTGCCTCCTGACGCTCCGGCTACGCAGCTTCCGCCGCTGGATCGAAGGAACAAGCTACTGTTTCAAAATTATTGTATATTTTTATAAAATAAGTATTGACTTCTTAAACGAACCATGATAGCCTTACGTCTGTCAAAGATTGAGAAGCTCATCAACCAACAAAGGAGAAAAAAATGAGCAACGTGACCGGAAAGCAAACAGCCCCCAGCATGTATGGCAGTCACAAGGTGATGGTTGACCAAAATCTCAGTGGAGAAGTCAAGAAATGGTTCCGTGCCCGCCACCGCAAGTCCGACAAGTTTGTGGTGTGCCAGAATGACGACATGGCAGCGATTCTGGTTGACCTCGACCAGAAGCATGTAAAAATCTCAGGTTTTTCAGACCTGAACAACTGCCCTTCCATCTTTTTGGATGCACAAGTTGCCCCAGACCCGAACAAAAATTTTGATACCGAACTTTTCTTTTCTGGGTTCGATGGTTTCGATGTTTTTTCCGCCAGTATCTCAAAGTACTCTTTAAGGGTCTGCCTCGTTCGATCAAGACTCATTGGATAGGGAGAAGACGAAAAATGAAACTTAGTAACATTGGGCTGTTGGGGCTAAGCAAAAAAGGGCTCGAAAATGTTGAAATTAACCCTGCTGATGCCGTTGTGACGGATGAATTTAATATCCCCGTTGGGAAGAACGAGGGGCAGAACGAGGATTATAAGGATTACAGAGTGCGTGCGGTAGAACGGCTTGTCAAACTCAGAGTTCCTTTCGGTTCAGAAGCAAACATTACTTCAACGATGGCAAAAATGTTTATCAAATGTGTGTGCCCACATTGCAACAGGGATATGCAATATCTTTCATCGTCTGGAAATTGCTCTGTTAATTCTGCGACCTACAAATGTAATGTCTGCAATACACGATTGACCATCTCTGTCTCCAACGAAAACGGGATTTTTATTCAACCAAAGGAGTAGGAACATGGGAGAACAACATACTTGTGAAGAAGCTCACCCCCGATGTACAACATTTTATGTACCGTGTGGGAAGCCTGCCAACTTCCAAATCCATTCTGACAGAGACCGCCGTGACTATTGGATGTGTCGTGAATGTGCAAGCCATTCCGTAAAGAATAGGGGAATGACGGTCGTTAAGAATCTTAATGGAGAAACGATATGATCACTATTAGTGAGTTTAGAAAAACCGTCAAAAACACCTATCCTCATGTTAAAGTAGCGGTGAAGACGACGAGCTTCTGCGATCTTGCCCGTGGATCAGCAAAGTGCTTGAGCATTGCGGGAGAACGGAATATTGATGAACTAAGGGTGATCAACGACCTTGCCCACCAAGCGGGGATTCTCCCTGACTCAAACGTAAGGTTCTACAGATGAACGCTATTATAGACAAAATAGCTTCACTCATAGCCGACTACCATGTCGTTATGGCAGGGGGGCCTACACTCGCTACCGTTGTCTGCTCTAATGCAATCATCCAAAAGATTGATGGGCTTACGACAGAGCTTGAAGCAATAACAAAAAAGACTTACAGAGACTGTATCCATAATCTGCTTTTTGCATAGACAGGAGAGTAAATAATAAACTTCGCAATCGCTTCGATAGACCATAAAGTAATCCACAAACACCCCATTAACGACCACCAGCTTTCTGCCACCATCCGTGCCTGTGACGACCGTGACTTATGTGGCACCAAGTTCCTAGTAGGCAACGTAGGGGCCTATACAGGAGGAGAGTTTGCCCTTGTGAGTTTTAACCCCGCCTGTCAGTCCTGCCGTATCATCCCCTTGGAACAGGTTTCCATTGCCCTACAACGTGCCCTTTTGCCCACTGAATGATGTGTATACACGCCTGCTACTATTCATCTGTGTTAAAAATATTAGATAATAATTGTTGACTTCCTAAAACAAATGTGATAGCCTCTTGGGTATGAAAACGGAAACAGCTAAACTCAAGATCAATGAGACTGACCTGTTGAAAATTACCATTCAATGGGACGAAACAAATGCCCGCCGTTGTCAACTCATAGGGATGAAGTACCATCCATTCGGGCTTACCAAAAAAGAAAAAGTGGAACTCAGTGAACTACAACGACTTGCGGGGTTAAAAAGAGAAATGGTACTAACACAAGGAGACAAAAATGTATAATGACATCCCACTGGATGCACTGTTTGCGCCTGAGAAATATGGGTGTGTGCAATGCTCTCATTGTAATGGGTATGGAAGTTCCTTCAAAGACCCCGAAGGTGTTAGACAATGTCCCGTTTGTCACGGGATTGGGCTAGTGAAGAAAGTTCAAAAATCCTCTCTGGACGACCTCTTCAAAAGCGTAATGGAGAAAGAAAATGCGTGACCAACAAGACAGAAATGGGCTCTGCCATTGCGGAAGTGGGAAAAAATACAAAAAGTGTTGCCTGCCTATCCATGATTCTATGCGGCAAGGTGTTGTGTCCGAAGTTAATTCCAAACGTACCCCTGTGGATACACAATCAGATATGAGTTTCGCTATCCAATATATGATGGAGTGCAGGACTCAGGGGGACTTCCGACCACTCGAAGCTCTTGCCTTGGAAATCTAAAAGCGACAATATGCAACACTTTTGTTTGCTTTTGTTACTTGAAGTCTTCTGACAACAACAACAAAATAGGAGAAAACCAATGGAATTGCCAAAAAAAGTAGTCTCTCGGGATGGTAAACATACGGGCGTATGCACCGGAACCACACGTATATGTCGTCTTGAAGGATGTACCGGACTGCGGATAGGTGTACGGTGGAAAGACGGCAAATTGACGTACCCCTGTTCAAAGGGGATGCGCTGGTCGCCAAAAGGTCTCCGTGCAACACTTATCTGATATGCCTGAACGAAGAGAAATAAACCGGAATGCCTTATTGAGCGCTCCGTAACCAAGGAGAATGACGATGGAACATTTGATTGACCCAGAGAAGTTTGTCGGAATGAGTGGGACCGTCATGCCACACGATGAAGACCCGTTCACACAAGAGTTCTATGGGACGTGTATCGGCGTGCGACACGGCCTCTTGAAAGTGCGGGATGCTGATGACGATGTGTATGAAATCGAAGTCTCGCAATTCACGCCGGAAATCTAAAAATAATGGTTGACTTCAAGACCAATGCCTGATATGATTCAAAAAATGAGAGGCAAAAATGATAACTGAAGCTCAAAAGAAGAAAATGCAAGAAGAAGGTCAACTCGATGACCTCGTGCATAAAATTAAAGGTGAAGAAGCAAGCTCAATCTGCAATCAAGGGAATGATGCCGAAATTAACTTTTGTGTTGATTCCGGCATGACGCATTGCCAGATCGTAGAAGCCTGCGGCCTTAAACCCCTGAAATGCAATCAGTGGTTAACAGACGGGATCAACAAGGGACATATTCAGGAACAACAGCCCAAAACGACGCACGAACAGCTTGTTGACATGCTGACTGAACTTCTAAACTCCGTCCAGACAGATGGTTGCGACGGTTGCGGAACGGTTGACCTTGAGACTGTCAACAAAGGACGCCGCCTTCTGGGATGGCAAGAAATCGAAGACTCCGATGATTGGGTTGATGAAATCGAATAGAAATCTACGCCCATAAGGAAGGAATACCACTTGAAAATAGTAGCCAAAGACATTAAATGGGATACTGATGGAGAAAAGCTCGATCTCCCAGACAAAGTGGCATTGGATGTTGATGATGCCCAAGTGGCAGAATATGACACCATAGATGAATACCTCGACGAACACCTAGCCGATCTCGTTAGTGATAAAATCGGCTGGTGCGTTAAAAGCGTTGACTATGAAGTGGTTGCGTATAGTATGACTATGACGAATGAAGCGAAGCGGAATGAGGAGGCTGCGGTCGAACCTTTGGTGCGGCTATCCGTGTCCCTAACCAAATCAGAATCGAATGTGTTTTTTACCATGCTGGCGATGAGCACGACAGAACAGACTGATATTGATTTCGCCACATTAATGTCTATCGAGCAAAAGTTTTGCAAGGCTCGTAAGACGAACGACAAATGAAAAATACAAACGACAAATGAAAAACCAAGGAGAATGGCATGTACCGCACAGTAACAGTTGAAGTAAAGGTGAAGCTCGTGATGAAGGTGAATGAGGGGGTGGAGATTGCGGAAGTCGTTGACGAGATGGACTACAGATTCAATCTGCCAAGCACCGCCTCGCTCGACGATAGCGAGATTCTGGATTATGAGGTAAAGGACTCTCGATAGTAGTACAGCCCACACTGAATATCTTTCCGTCTGCCGCCGCCATAAGCCTATACAGCAATGCCTGTATAGGCTTTCCATATTTGTACATACAATAGTAGCCACTACGCCCGCTACAAAAAAACATCGTCTTCCCCCAGTCACACACTCACCAACCCGCTGTATTCACCAATAATACCCATTGAATGTGTGTGCTTGGACAGGTGTTGCCGCATGGCCAACGAACAAGAGCCCGACTCCCGAGGCGCTGCCGGTGGCAACTGCATAATGTGCAGCGGCTTGCACTGAATAGTACGTAGCAATCTGGGCTGCCGATGTCAAATGCGGCTGGACGCTACTATTCTGTAAGAATATATGGAATATGGTTGACTTCCGACAAGTGTTGGGATATTCTTGAGCTTGTTAAAAATAAAAAAGCCACTAGCTTGCGCAACCTAATTGGAGGAAATCAATGAAACCAGCTCAAGAAATTGAACAGGCATTAAGCCAGTTTTACGGAACCGAAGGTTACACGAGGGTCAGTATCTTCCCGTTGCTCGCAACAAATGGCGTCACGTGGCTGATGGAAGCCGCTGAGTGCGGATGGCTTGTGGATGAGATCGGAGCGGCTCAACGCCTGCTCAAGAGAACAGCTTATGCAGAAATGTTGGACGGTATCCAGTTTTGGACGCTGAAGAAAGAGGGAACTAAAGCAACCCTAATCTGTGAAGCAGATACCGGAAAAGTAGCTTACGAAAAAGATATTCTCTTCACAGACTTCCCTCTTGACGAAATAAAGCTGTATGTCGGACCTGTTGGAGAACACCAAAATGGGAGAGTTATCCTGCTCCCATCGGAGTATTAACATGGAAACCTTGGCAGGACTACAAAAACTCTGTAAATTGTATGGACGCCTCAAAATCAACGGCACCATGATGGTCTGGGACTATGTAAATAATGTCGCCGTTGCCGAATCCGAAATGAAGAAAGACCCTGAACGGCTTGCACTCAGCGAAAAAGCAAAATGGGGGCGATTAGCCCGACAAGTACCGTAAGAAATAGAACAAAGGAATTGGCGATGAACAGACGACACCATAAAAACAGCCAAAATCAGCTTGACCTTTTTCCTGATAGCAACCCAACTGCTAAACCGAGACCATATCGGAATGAAACAGTAGCACATCTCCGTTTCGGCGTTATCCACACAAATACGCTGCTCAACGAACAAGCCCTCAGTTCCATTCTCGCTCCAAGAGGTGATGGAGCTTGTGATGCGTTCGAGCGTGACTTAGCTATGATGGAACTGGAAGAAGAAGAGTCATAGCCAGCCGACCAATGATCGCCTCCCATTGCCCCATACAGCTCCTCACAATAGGACTAGGACATCCGCTGTCCACCCCTCCACACCACACTTGAGAAAAAGGCTTATAGCCTATCCTAGGGCTATTGGAATGTAAAAATTGCCACATTGGCCCTACTTTGGGCTATTGCTGGAACACATGAAACAGTAGCGGACACCAAATGATCTCACGACGATGAGCCGACGAGATCAACTCCGGTTGATGACCGAACTACTGCCAGCTACTATTGTTGTAAAAAAAACACTTTTGAAAAACAGTAGCTGATGAGTGATGATCTTACGACGACGCAGACCGAAACCTGCGATTACAATGACTTATTCGGACATAAAGGAGATCAAAGGCAGAGATCAGCTACGCTGCCTTTTCTAACTCCATTGTGGATAAGCAGTTAAACAAAACATAAGGACCAGTTGCCGGAGCGCTAGCCCGACCGCTACTATTGTAAAAATACTTCATAAAAAATAATAATAAGTGTTGACTTTGCTATGTGGCTTTGATACCGTGCTATTGTTGACAGTGAGGAAAGCAAACAATGGAGGACAGTATGACAGCACAAGTTCAAGAGCAAGTTGCGCAAGGGACATTTTCAAAGGAAGACATCGGAGTATCTATTTCCTTGAAGAAGTTGGTGGAAGCGCTCAATGATACGAACGCTGGAACCTTTGCGTACATCCATATGTACCAAAACCAAAAGGGTGATGTGGCATCCTACATGATCCGTTCCGGCGTCAATTACGGAGCGCTCAAACAGCGCTCGCTGGAAATGCTTCAAAACTGGAACAGGGAAGGCACGTTCAGCGCCACGTTTGATACATGGATTGGAAAAGACGGTGTTGCCTATTCCCGTCAGGGCAAAAAGGCGGATGCCCGTGTGCGGATGACCGTAGAACGAACATTTAACTGGAATGACCCACGTTGTGCGGCGGCGATTGCCGAACTGATCGAAGGGATCGTGAACCCGAAGGAAACGGGTGCGGAGTACGAAAAAGAGGGACAAGGACTGTACTCTCTGGAATCTACGGATAAGCTGTATATCCGTGACTGTGTTGTGCTTTCAACGGAGTATCACGAACAGGAAAGCCAACGGGCAAAGGCAACTTTGGAAGCTATCGGAGAGGCCAAGAAGCCTTCCTGCACCGATGAACTTGGCTCCATAAAGAAGTATATCCGTAATGAACTCCCCACCGGACATTACCGATCATTCTTCATGGATACCGGCTCATTCGCCTATATCTCCATAGGCGGAGTGGCCTTCATGTCCGATGAACATGGAGAACTGTTCCAAACCCTGCCCGCCTATGCCAAGCAATACGCTGTGGTGCCGGACATTCTTGCCTAATCAACCAACCAAACCGCAACAACCCTACCCCCGCCTAACAAGCGGGGGTTTTTGTTGTTCACGAATTGTGTTGACAATGCCTCAAAAAGTGTGCTAGTATCCCAAAAGTCTCACATAGATAGAATAGTAGCGACGTCGCCATGCTCTCTTTGCACCAGCTCGCAGGAGTCCCCCATCCAACCCGACGGTCTCTCGCCAGCTCGTCCATGCCACACAGCTACTATTCCAAGGCTTAAAAAAACAATACGAATTGTGTTGACATCATAGCAACCTGTATGCTATACTTTCCGACTTCCTCCAGCCAATAGTAGCGTGCCCGCCATTTGCCCACTACCAACAAATAAATCATTGACTTCGTGCCAGTGATATGATAACATTCTTCTATCAAATGGAGGAAGGCTCATGTACATAAAAATCACTGAACGTTGCAATATGTCCTGCGCCCATTGTGGACATTCGGCCACCCATAAGGGTAAAGATATGTCAAAGAAAGTGTGGAAGGCCGCATTGAAGCTTGCCAATGATTATGGAGAGGCAATATCTATAGGCGGAGGAGAACCTACTATCCACCCAAAATTCAATGAGTTTTTGATGGATGCCATATCTGCTTCACAGGATGAAGGGGAACCTATTTGGTTAGCCACAAACGGGAGCATAACAAAGACCGCCTTGCTGTTGTCGAAACTGGCTTCGTGTGGGGTGATTGCCTGTACCCTCTCTCAAGATTCTTATCATGATCCTATCGACGAGAGAGTTGTGGAGGCCTTTGAGATTTACGATGACCGTAACAGACAAGAAAACGACTTCCGTTCAATCAGAAATGTCGATGGTAAAGAAATAGTAGCTGGCCGTTGCACATGGGGTAAACAGGGCTGTATCTGCGAGAGCCTATTCGTCGAGCCTTCAGGGACTATCCGTGCCTGTGGATGCGCTGATGCCCCAGTGTTCGGTACAGTCTTTGATCCGAAAATCCCAGAGGGGTGGGATTTCGTAAATTGCCATAAGGAACAAACACAATGTTGCGTCGCTTAATGAAATAGGTGTTGACTTCCGATAGCAAATCTGATACAGTCTTGCTTGTAATAAAAGGAGAAGACAATGTTTCCCACAAAATCAGACTTGGCATACTGGGCAATCAAAAATGAACCAAAGTGGGCAAGCAAAATCGAGAACACAAAATACGGGAGAACAGACCATAAACTGCCTCTGTCAACATCTATTGACGATGTGGTAAATGCCCACGCTGTCACCAAAGATACCACAAGACCCAAGACGTATGTTATCCCCAATACAATCAATATCCTGCTGTCCTACCGCCGCCGTGAGGGGGAGGTTGCAGTCATGAGACAGGTTCGGGAAATGGCTCTCGCCCCCGCCTGTATCAATGGAGAAATCCGCTCAGCGTTTTGTAACAGACTTATCCGTAGATACGAGAGTAAAAAATGAACTGGTTTGATATAGATAAAAAAGGACTAGCTAAACTGCTAGAACGTAACGGCGGTAAACAATTTGCCGTCTTTGAACTCATCCAAAACGCATGGGACGAACAGACATCACGAGTCGATGTCTCCCTCTCCATTGTCGAAGGTCGCCGTATGTGCCAACTAAAAGTAGCGGATGATAACCCAAATGGATTCTCAAACCTCTCCCATGCCTTCACCCTCTTCGCAGAATCTAACAAAAAATCAAACCCCGAAAAACGAGGACGCTTTAACTTGGGAGAAAAATTAGTCCTAGCTCTCTGCGACGAAGCCGAAATCTCTACCACAACAGGAACTGTCATATTCGACGAGGACGGTCGCCATGTCGCTAGAAGGCGTACCGATAAGGGCTCTGTCTTCAACGGACGTATAAAGGCAACCTTGAGCGAATACGAGGGCATTTGTCGTACCATTACCTCCCTTATCCCTCCCAAAAATATACAAACTTTTTTCAACGGAAAGCTGATCCCTACACGCCCCCCTATCGCAGAGACAAAAATAGCGCTTATGACCGAAATCGCCGGTGAGGACGGAATTCTCCGCCGTGTCTCCCGCCCTACAATAATCCGTATCTATCAACCACTCCCTAACGAACAGGCTTCCATCTATGAACTCGGAATCCCTGTGGTCGAAACAGAAGATAAATATCATGTCGATATACAACAGAAAGTCCCACTCAACTTCAACCGAGACAATGTCCCTAACTCTTTCCTAAAAGCAGTCCGTTCCGCCGTACTGAACGCTACTTATCAATACCTCTCGCCAGATGAATCAACAACCACTTGGGTACGTGACGCTAGTACCAACGAGAATGTATCCAAAGAAGCTATCACAAAGGTCGTCTCCCTTCGCTTCGGAGATAAGGTCGTGTCCTATGACCCTTCTGATGCCGAAGGCTCCAAGCTCGCCGTGGCGGCAGGTTATACGGTCGTCGCTGGCGGCTCCATGTCAGCAGGCGAATGGGCGAATGTGCGAAAAAGTGGAATCATCCTTCCAGCAGGTCAGGTGACTCCATCTCCTAAACCTTTCGATAAGGATGGGGAAAAACTTGTCTTCTTAAATGAAGAATACTGGACCCATGAAATGAGAACAGTAGCAAAAGTCGCCAAAGCACTTGCCCCCCATCTCATCAAAAAACAAATATCTGTCAAAATAACCAATGAGGAACAATGGCATTTCGAGGGATGCTATGGGGGAAATACACTCATCATTAACTTGGCGGTTGTAGGGCATGGCTTCTTCAATAACTTTGACAATGGAAATAAGAATGTCGTGCTAGACTTCCTACTGCACGAGCTTGCTCACGAATTTGAACAAGATCACCTGTCTGATAAGTACCATGCCGCCACAACCAAACTAGGTGCCATAATGACCTGTCTGGCGCTGGCTCACCCTCGACTGTTTGTATAAAATGCGTGTTGACTTAATAACCGATACGTGATAGTATACGCAAATAATAAAAAATGAGCCGATTATGAGCCGTTTTAGACAAAGGAGAAAAAATGAAATTTGAAGTGCCTGTCGAGAAACGTATGTGCGCAACAGGTAAGGTCTCTGTAGATTGCGATAACGCCGAACAAGCAGTCAAAATGGTACAGAACCAAATCGACACGGGCGTCCTTCAAACAACGATGATTGAATGGGATGAGCCCCAGTACGAAGATTGCTCTTTCACAACGACTGATGAAGTTGACATAAACTTAATTGTGTCGCTGTTGTAAAATAATTAAAATAGATGTTGACTTAATAACCGATACGTGATAGTATACGTGAACAATAAGAAACGAACCGAATAACCGGTTGGTTTCAAAACAAAAGGAGAAAGAAGATGAAGGTAGTCGTAGGAGCAAAAACGTTGGGCGTTCGTGGTCGGTATGCAATCAAGTCCCCCGCCATTCGCAGAATCCTCACCGCCACCGGTACCACACGGGGGGTCTTGGTGAAGGCCTTCGGGAAAACCAACATCGTTGATGCCTCCACCCTCGCAGGTCAGACCGTCAGCGTGATGGGGGAGCAGGTGGTCGTCGCCTAACCCCACACAAAACTAAATAGCAAAACGAACCACCCTTCGGATTATCCGAGGGGTGGTTCGTTTCTGCCTGTCTATGTCAACTCACTAGGAATAGTAGCGAACCCCCAAGAATTACGGCTCACCTCCGACGGCGCTGCAAGTGGGATGAGGGAGGGTACCTAAGTGGCTATCCACCAACGGGTTATGACGCAAAGCCGAGTGCTACAGGAGCTGCTGGAGGTGGCGGTGGAGGGCGAGGGGGGGTAAGCTACTATTCCCTTGGAAAAGTGGTTTTGGCCTAGGCCACCCCCCCCTACCTAAAAAACCAATTCCTATCCCTGGAGGGCTTCCCAGCCGCTTTACCCCCCCGTCTCCCCCTCGGGGGACAAAAAGGGGTTCAAAAATTAGCCCCTATTTTCCAGGAGAAAAATCTTTATTTTAAAGTACACCCTTTGTATTTTTCGGATATAAGAATTGGCGCTGCCCGAAGCTTCTATAATGTTTATTATCAACTAGTTAAGAATGTATGTGCCATAATTTTCTGGGGTACTCCGCCGACGGACGGAGGGGCTAGGCGTATTAGGGATTGGGACCCATTGGGGGCTTTTCCAGGAAAAAAACACTATTTTGTATAAAATTGCTTCTGTAAAATTAGCAGTGCTTAGCTTCTGGTTAACTAGCTAAACAGGGATTTATCCTTTTCTGGAGGTCTAACCAGTCCTTGGTCGTAGAGTTCTTGCAACCCTTTCCTGCCTTTTTCTATAAACAAGGCAGCAAGGTCTCCACGTTGATGGATTCGGTTAAATAGGCGGTCGATGGCGACGATTTTTTCTTCATAAGTTTTTGACGAACGGATACGGATGACGTCAGATTCTAGGGAATCAATAGCGAAATCAGAGTAAGGGGCTCCAAACTTAGTATCCATCCACTCCCAGAATTTCTGCCATTGTTTTTGTGTTAATTGGATGTCTAAATCTTTGAGTAGTTCTTCAGGGTCTGCCTGAGTATGTCCGGCGAGTTCTGTATTCGCTTTAATTTTGGCGACATTACTTACTACGGAATCGGCAATTTCATCGATAGCTCGTTGATGTTGATCACGAACGAACCCGAGTCGAGTAAAGTCAGCCCAGACCCGTTTTACTTTATCTAATGATAGCACGTCCCAATGTTGGCGACCCCGCCCACGCATATTCTTAAAGTCATCGATGATATTTAGAAGGGCTTCGTCTTTGGCGGAGAAGTACTTCTCATATATTTGATAGAGTTCTCCTTCTGGGAGGCTTTTGTAATTAATTTCTTGGACAGGGATAGGGTCGGCATTAGGGTCGATATTGATTACCCTTTTTTGCTGGATATTTTCTTTAGCTTTTTTATACCAAGTGCTATGCATAACAGATTATTCTTTATATCCGGAAAATAATCCTTGTGTGAAATAATGGCACTATACTGAAACTATCTTCACACAATTATGTGTCACATTGACTCTTCTAAAAAACTGCTCAAAATGTATATAGTGTTAGTTATCAGGTAATTATAAAAATCATATACAATTGGCACGGGACTTGCATATAGAACAGGGGTCTACAATCCATGGTGGATTTAAGACGAAAAAAACAGGAGATGGAGAAGATGTACACAAAGGTCATGAATATTGGTGGGTTATTGGATAGGTTTATTAGCAACAACGAGCCATTATTTGGTTATTACGCAGATATGCTTAATGTTGTTAGCGAAGAAGGGACGGACATTTACAGGACAACAGCCACTGGGGATACGGTGCTAGAGATAGAGATGGCGGGGATAAGGAAGGAGGACATATCGATAGAGCTAGAGAGAGGAGAGCTAGCCATCACGGGGAAGAGTATCGAGGCAGCAGAAGAAGGGCGTGAATACCGATGTCGGGGGAGACGTAGCAGAGAGATAGAGAGGCGGTATAAGGTACCTAGTGGGATAGATGAATCAGGAGTTCGTGCGGATTATGTGGATGGGGTATTAAGGGTAACGTTGAAGAAGAGTGAGCCTGCGAAGGTAGAGGGCAGGAAAATAGCTATAGGGTAGTAGTGTGGGATATATGGGGGTGAGCGAGGGTTTCGCCGGGACTGGTTTATCGCCGCCCCCCTCTATTCTATTTTTGTGAAGTTTGTAAAGAAAGGGGGGCTCAGGATTTATACTTAAGTCTAAAAATATTTCAAATCTTTTTAGAAGGAAGTCGAAGATTCTATTTTGAAATATGCTATATATCGCAGCAGACCGCAAATGCAGCACAACCCATTCGACACTGATGGGTTCCGTAGCAGTCGAGATAACCCCCAGCAATCATCTGCATCGACACGTCTATATCGGAAGCTTCGCAAAAAGTATGAATCACTACATCCAGAAGACGTCATGTTCCAAGGGCTGATTAATCAACATGTAAAATTTCTTAAGGACTCAAAACCTATTGTGTGGGATATTGACAATAATATCATACCACTTTCAGAACGTGGTTAGCATAGTATTTGCTAAAATCTTTCTACCATTTTTTGAATAGCGAGCCTCCGCTATCTATTAAATATTCCTTGACGCCATTATAATGAATAATTTACCCTAAATTATGTAAAAAGGATTGATATTCAGATTAGTATGCATTATAATGAACATTATCTTGTTGTATTATCAACTACCAAATGACTAAAGATGTCGGGGTTTCCTAGCCTACAGAGCATGAATAATGCAGAAGATAATTGTTGCATTTACTCTTGGGATTTGTATATAGTCAACATCCATTAGTGGACATGTGATAAGAGAAGGAAAATTAAGTGGTGGCATATTGAATTGCATGGGAAGATGCTGAATGAAAACGAGATGAAACATGTATGGAATTGTTTCTATAACTAGTTGCATTTTTTCTTTGAAACGTTCTGGACCATCAGAATTGACGGGAAGCTGCATTGCGAGGTAAGAAAAATGAATCTTAGTATGACACGCAAGAGTTATTATGATAGCATATCATCAATAAGCGAGCCACTTTCTAAGGAGGATGAGCACGCTTTGATGTCAAAGTACAAGGAGACAGGTGATATAAGGTGCAGGGACAGGCTAATGCTATCGAATCTTCGGTTAGTGGTATTAATAGCTAGTGCTTATAAGGGGTATGGGGTACCTTTAGAGGACATCATATCGGAGGGGAACATGGGGTTATTGATGGCGATAGATCATTTTGATTTAACCATGGGTTCATCTTTGTGTAATTATGCTGGTTTTTGGATCAAGAATAGGATTCGTGAGTTACTGAATAATCAGTTAAGGATGATAAGGGTACCGCAACGGACATTTCTTCGCCACAAGGCTGCCACGGGCAATGATGAGTTTCCTAGGGTTGTATGCAGTTTAAACGATTCTAGTGGCAAGGACGGGGAATTGGAGTCGATTAACATGGTAGAGGACACGAGTGTCGTGAATCCATCAATTAGCGTAGGGGACTCTGATTTTGCGAGTATCATACATGGCAGTTTAATGGTATTGACTGGGTTAGAGCGCAGTATTATAAAAAAGGCTTATGGGATAGGGTGTTTGGAGAAGTCTCTTAATGAG
>Ga0172381_10001003_pt1 | contig 35127 bp, 31 predicted proteins | sample Leawel6488metaG_FD_119754 | JGI IMG/M metagenome (GOLD analysis project Ga0172381, IMG submission 119754) | Leachate microbial communities from a municipal landfill in Southern Ontario, Canada - Leachate well 64-88 metaG | ecosystem: Engineered > Solid waste > Landfill > Unclassified | place... | reverse complement strand
GTTCCCTATCTCCTGTCTTATAAAAACATCTTAATTTTTGTATGATTTTTTATGAATGAATTTTAGGACCACTTCTCCGGCTTTTTATAGTTTTGACAATAAATAATAAAAATGTTGTAATATATTTATATGTTTTTGTGTAAAATTTGTAAGGATTCTATCATTTATACAGGCTAAGGCCATAAATTTGTCATTCCTGTATGGGCTACTTGATTCATTAACAGTTTAAAATATTTCGAAGAATTTTTCTCAATTGCCGAACTTCTAATATTTGTCATTCCGGAATTTCGTTACTGCGAAATGTCCGGAATCTACGAAGTATAATGATTAAGTATTATGGTAAAGTAAAAGCGAAATAAAACGAAGATACCGGTTCAAGCCCGGCATGACACACGAAAAATATAATATGGATGAAATTTATGCGGTGTTTTGTTATCTAATTCTCTAACTTGTATAATTGATTCCTATAAGTTTTGTATATCTGATTGTTTACTGAAATATACGGAACCATTTCGTCCTGTTTAAAAATAAACTTTGTCATTTCTAAGAAGCAAAACGAAAGTTTATATAAAAATATTGAAACAAGTTTAGGAAGGTTGAGTCTTTGCATACAAAACAAAATAAAAACCCTCACAAGTGATTCTGTGAGGGTCTCAAAAATATTGTGATAGAAAGTCCTAGCTATAAATAATCATCTGATCGACAACTGTGTTGGTTCTGTAAATCGATTCCAGATATTGTCTTGTTGTTGATAGGTAGATATTAGCGCCACTTTGGCCGTTCCACATAACCGGATCGTGGACGATATAGCCGTTGGCGTCTTTGCTATGGATTACGACATAGTGTCCGGCGTTTCTTCCGAGCGCTTTTATAAAAACGATAACAGGATTCCCTTTTGCAATCTCTTGATCGATTCTGCTCCAATCGTCTGCAGTAAGTCCGCCCGATTTGTGATATGAGTTCAGTTGTAGGGTCAAGAATCTCCACTGTTTCGGCCAGGAAATCAGGTCTCTTACGAAGATCGGTTGTTTGGCGAGAATCTTCGGTGTGATGTCGATGCCGTGATATCTGAATACCATCGCTACCGAAGAAATCGCACACCCATAATCGTTTATAGTTGAGTTTGATACTCCGATATAATCATTTTTCCATCTTGGGTCGTTTTGTGAAAAATACCAACTTGTGGATGCGGCCTCGGACGGTCTGTTGGCTGCGGCGGCAATGCGCGCTATTTCAACTTGTCGCTGCACCATAAGCTCATTGATGTCGCCGAGGATTCCTTTTTTCTGTTCTCGTACATTCGATAAGAGACCCTGGTATTGGTATTCGCTGCCCTTGGTGGCATCTAGGAGCTCTTGCTTGGCGCCTCTTTCAGCGTTAAGTGTATCTCTTTTCTCTTGTATCTCGTTTTCCAATTCCTCCAATTCAACTTTCTTTGTCTCTGCGATTTCTTTGTTCTTTTCCAATTCTTCTTTTGCCGCTTTCAGGTTGTCCAAGGCTGATTTGATTTTTTCTCCGATGGTATCTACATAGTCCGCCTCATTGAAGAAGTCGGAAATCTCTTCGCTTTTAAGAAGTATTTCAAAGACAGTCTCTTCGTCATAATAATTTATCCTCCTGAGTAGATTTTTTAAGATCACTTTTTCATTTTCAATCTCTTTTTCTTTGACCGATATCTCTTCAAAAAGCTTTTCTATCTCGAGATTTATTTCTTCAATCTTCGCCTGTGTGGACTTTATTTCCAGCTCGAGTTGTGCAATCTGTGCATCAAAAAGCTCAATCTCGTTTTCGAGGCTTTGCTCCTTTATTTGCAGTTCTTCGATAAGGTCTTGATATTCGGCAGCCTGATTTTCAAGCTCTTCTATAGCGCTGCTTTTTTTTTCGATCTGATTATCGATTTCCTCAATGACATCTTCATTGTCGGCGCTAGTTTTGATCGTTGGCGGTAAAACGAAAGAAACCATCAAAAGACAGGCTATTACTTTATTTCTTAGTCTAATTTGTTTTTCGGTTATTTTCACTAATTTTCTGCTTTACTGCTTAATCTGTATTATAGCATATCTCATGGACAGAGAAAAGAGCTTGTTTGTTTTCTAAGAGGGAATTATTTCCCTATTGCATTTTTGATTCTCTCAAGGGTTTTTTCTTTTCCTAGAACTGTCGCAATCTCGAACGGACCGGGAGAATTTTTGAGTCCGGAAAGGGATACGCGCATCGGCCACAGGAGCTCACCGGTTCCGAGGCCGGTTTCTTCTTTGAGGCGGTTCGTAAGGTTTAATAGATTTTCCGGGGTGAAATCTGTTTCGTCGATTTTTTCCAGCTCCCCATATATTACTCCAAGATTCTTCTGTGCTTCTTCGGCAGTCATCTTTTTCCATGCGAGAAGTTCTTTTTCATATTCTGGGATTTCTGCGAACATAAATTGCACGCTTTCTTCTATGTCGGAAATTTTCTTCATACGCTCTTGTTCTAGCGAGATGATTTGTTTGATTTTTTCAAAAGTCATATTTTCCCCTGTTGACTTGTTTTCAAAATTTTCATCCGTCTTTTTTTTGATAAGGCCGGCTTTTTCCAGATAAGGGATACAGAGCTCGGTCAATTTTGCCAAGTCCATTTTGCGGATATACATACCGTTGATCCAGTCCAGCTTTTCGGTGTTGAAAACGGCGCCATATTTATTGATGCCCGACAGGTCAAACCTTTCAATCATCTCTTCTATCGAGAAGAGCTCTTCTTCGGTTTTCGGGTTCCAGCCGAGAAGCAGAATGAAATTCAAGATAGCTTCCGGCAGATATCCTTTGTCCAAAAAACTTCCGGTTGCGACATCTCCCTGTCTTTTACTGAGTTTGCTTTTGTCGGAATTGAGAAGAAGCGGCAAGTGCGCGAATTGCGGCGCCTCCCAGTTGAAATATTTATAAAGCAAAATGTGTTTAGGTGTTGACGGCAACCATTCCTCGCCGCGGATGACATGGGAAATCTGCATCAAGTGATCATCCACCACATTGGCAAAATGATAAGTCGGAAACCCGTCGGATTTCATTAGTACTTGGTCGTCGATGAGTTCGTTTTTGATTTTGATATTTCCATAAACCAAATCTTCGAATTCAGTAAATCCTTCCTTTGGGATTTTCATCCTGATGACGAAAGGAATTTTTTCTGCCAGATTTTTTTCCACTTCCGTTTTTGATAGATTCCTGCAATGGCCGTCATACATCGGTGGTAGTTTTTGTGACTGCCTCTCTTCCCTCACTTGCTGCAATCTTTCTTGACTGCAGAAGCAATAATATGCATAATCTTTTTCTAGTAATTCTTTTATATACTGTTGATATATTTCAAGTCTTTCAGATTGAATATAAGGCCCAAAACTGCCCTTTTGCGCGACTTTTCCGTCTTTTTCGAGCATTACTCCCTCATCTGCATCCAGGCCCAAAACATTGAAGGTTTTGACCAAATATTCGATCGAGCCTTCGACTAGTCGCGTTCGGTCAGTGTCTTCGATGCGGAGCAAAAAGTCCCCTTTATTTTTCTTGGCAAAGAGGTAACTATAAAGCGCGGTGCGTACGCTGCCGATATGAACGAAACCGGTCGGGCTGGGTGCGAAACGAGTGCGGACTTTCTTAGGAATTTCTGACATAGTTGGAGATATAAAATATAAAAATTATTATTGTGTTTTTGAAAATGATTATAAAAATGGTGTGTTTTTAACTCTAATTCTAGTAGATATACCGGATTCGTCGGGTAAATAAATTTATTAGGATTGCACAAATCACCTAATCTGTTAAAAAATAATATATTTATGGATTCGACCCTCTATTTGTTATCCCGAGAGCCGTAATCGGCTGAGGGATCTGGGGAAGATATTAGGCTTGAAAAACATTATTTTTATAAACATACTTTTCTATCAGCATTGCAACTTCCGAGATTCCTCAGTCGCAGCAGCTTATTTTGGTTTTTTAAAACAAAAGTATACTTATTTATTAAAGTGTCGGCGAATTGTCTAATTTGTACAGGGATAACAAATACAAGCAATTCTACTTTTTCATCCTACCTTTTTTATCCCAAAAAATCAACCAAGTGAGCTTCCAGGTGGCAGTATAGATTCGTTTAATCCTTTTCGGTTCTTGCAGCAACCTCCATAGCCACTCCCATCCGCGTTCTTGCATAAATTGCGGCGCGCGTCTAGTTTTTCCAGAGATGAAATCAAACGACCCCCCTACTCCCATTGCGACTTTCACGCTTGGCATCTTTTTGAGATTTTCACAAATCCACTTTTCTTGTTTCGGAGCACCGAATGCGACAAAAATAATTTCAGGTTTTTTTGCATTTATTCTTTCGACAAGCTTCGCATTTTCCTCTTCTGTAGAATTTTTTCTAATCCCCTCCTCCGCTCCAACAATCTGGATCTTTGGAAATTTCTTTTTCAGAATCTCTCCTGTCCTTTCCGCAATCCCCTCTTCCGCGCCCACTAAATATATTTTTCTATCCTCGGCAAAATCACTTCCGCATATTTTATAAATCAAATCGATTCCGCTTATCCTCTCCGGCAAAACACCTTCATTTTTTTTCGGAAAAAAAACCGCATCAAAAACAGTAAGAAATAAATTGAATAAATCTGGCAAAAGTTTCCCCTTCTTTTCATCAAGAAAATTGGCAGCTATTAAAATTCCCATTCCGTCCGCGACCACCATATTTGCATCATTGATAATTTTCCTGAAAGCCGAATCTTTTTGCGCTCGCACCACCATCTCTGGATTAAGCGTTACGATATAGTGATTTTCCGAGGAAGACAAAAAAATCTTGATATTTTCAAGAGCTTCTTTGCTGGTGGTTTTGTCAGTCACGGTTTCTAGAATTTTGATTTTTTCAAATCGCATAGACTATTTTTCAAATGGAAAAGTTTCCAGAAGCTTGTGCTTCGTGGCGCCTTTGGCGTAGGTTTGACTGGAATATAGATTGATTTCTTCTACTTTGAATTTACCGCGCAAGCGTACATTTGTCTGCCTACCTTTGAGCTGGTTTCCTTTGGCAGTCGCCAGCACGATGTGCGGTATAAAGTCTCTCTCTTTGGTTTCAAAACCGTTTTCCGCAAGTTTGCCTATCAGTTGGTTATGGAAAGTTTTCACGGCACCATCTTCAAAAATCGTCGCCCAGAACATTCTCGGATCCTTTTCATTCGGACCTAATACGATCCGGTCCAGCCTGATTTCGAATGGCTTTGTCTCTTCTACCACCTCTTGCAAGGCGTTTTTGATCTTTTTCAGGTCTTCTTTGTCCACGATTCCCAAATATTCAAAAGTGAGGCTGTAGTGCGAAAATCCAGTCCAAAAAACTCGCAGATTCTTCCACCTGCTTTCTTCTTCCATAAAACCCTTTTTAATCTCCTCTGGGAGGTCGATTGTGATAAATATTCTTTTTTGCATAAAAACAGTATAACAGGTCTTGCCCTGTTTGACAAAAAGGATAATGACTATTAGGATGAAGGCAGAAAAAATAAAATTTACAAAAAATAGAGACAAAGGACGGTGGTAAAATAACAAAAATGAAAGAAAATAAAAAATGGCACAGACAAAAAAAATTTGCCCCCTCAGGAAGAAAGGTTGTTCCTCAAAAGAGAGGTAAAATAGGAGAAGAAGAAAATAAAAGAAGGTTAAAATGGGGTCGGCATGATACTTTCCCTGTAAAGGTTTCTGGGAAGATGGCAGAGGAGAAAAAGCTTTCCGCAAGTTCTCTTAGTGAGAGCTTATTTTCTTATTTGAAAGAAAAAGGAATAAAAGATAAGGGCGCTCGAGGATGCGCGAATTATCTAATATCCGAGAACGATTCAATAAATTGGGCTCATGTGTTTAGGTTAAGAAGGGAGATTCCAGAAGAATTCAGTTTATTTTTGGAGTTCTTGGCTAGTAAAAAAATCCTGTATATTAATGCCTCCAAAGGTTTATATGGAGTTCTTAACCAACACAATCTCCCTATTCGCCTGTCGGTAGATGAAAAATACTATTGTGTCTTCGGAAAAAAAGAAGACGCTTCGGGCTATTTGAAGGTTTTGCGTGAGACATTGAATAGGCCGATCTGCTTGGGTAGGTATGGCTCGAATGGATGGATGGAGGAACCAGAAGAAGCCGAGAATGTAAAACTCGAGCTTGCCATTCAATCTTCAGGTTTTGCTGATAAAAACCCAAAAAGTGGAAAGTGCATAATAAAAAGCTCAGTGGACTGGCCTCATTTGCTGCCTGTTCTAATGGGGGGCAGTGAATCTCAAAAAAACAGAGAGCTGGATGTTCTCGGAAAAAGTGGGGTTATCGTTCCTCTTAATTTGGGAATTCCTAGCACTACTTTTAAAGCCCTTGTCCCGACGGCAAAAGGTGAACTAGGCTGTCTTCGCCACAACGGGAATGATGTCGTATTTACGACTCAAGAATATGCTCAAGGATTTGTAGCTGCTTATGAAGTTATAACTGGCGGGGTTGCTGAAATAGATAAAATTTCAGTGACTAGAATCAGTTAAAGTATTCAAAAAAGGAAAAACGATCTTCCTTTTTTTTATTTGCCTCGCATCAGGCATTTCGGTGTTTGACAAAAGCCCCGTGGTCTCTTAGGATGAAGATAAGTTATTTTGATCTTTATATAATAAAAAAACCAAAGAAAAGAGGTAAAAAGAAAATGTTCCCCCAAAAGTCACCCAGTCCCCCAAAAAGATTATTTGATCCGCGGATATTCGTCGATACATTTTTAGCTTTAATGATGTCTCAAAGAAAATTCAGGGAGTATTTTATTAGTTTTTCCGAGAAGATAAAAGAGTTTATAACCTCTCTTTTTGAAGGAGAAGCTTTATCTTGGGAAGGTTATTTTACACTTCTCGAAAAATCAAGGAATGTAGAAAATCGAGATGTTATAAGATCAGACATCTTTTGTAGGATTCAGGAAATCCTTGTCCTTAGGAGGTATCTGGCAGATTCTCTAGAGGAGAATCCTCTATATTGGGTTTGTAGAAAAACGGGTAAAGGGAAATTCTTTTCTGTAATTTCTTATGAAAAAAAAGACTATCCTAAAATACAACTGTATATAAGGGATATAGCATTAGCAAAAGCCCTAAAAGTGTTTTTAGAAGAAGATTCTTCTGATAAAATATACCTAAAAAAAATTTGGCTTGATAAAAAGTCAGGAGAAACTTTTACTAAAAATGTTAGAATTTATAAGAAAAATAATTTCCCCAAAAAAGAAGGAATATCTTTGACAATCATAGATACTTCTGAAGAAAAAGTTGAAGTATTTGCTGTACTGTAAAGGAAAAACGACTAAAAAACGAAGTTTTTCTTTTTATTTGTGTAAAATTGTGAAAAGCTGTAGAATATGGTTACAAGCAATCAAAGGCACTTTTTATATATTATTACTTTTATCCCAAGCTTATGAAAGAATCATATTCTTATGAGCAATTGGAAGATAGAAGGGTTCGATGTATCACCTGCGAATCGCGGTGTTTTATTTTGCCAAATCGCTTCGGATCGTGCGGGGTCCGGAAGAATATTGATGGCAAATTGTATGCTTTGAACTATGGAAAAGTGATTGCACTCAATATCGATCCGATCGAGAAGAAGCCACTCTTTCATTTTATACCCGGAACCGAGTCACTCTCTTTCGGGACCGTGGGGTGTAATCTTCACTGCGGAAATTGTCAGAACTGGCAAATCTCCCAGGGTGTGAAGTCTGACGAAGTGCTACTTGATGCGGGAAAGAATTTGGACCCAGAGCAGATCGTAGATCTCGCTATAGAAAAAAATTGTCCGAGCATATCATATACCTACACTGAGCCGACGATTTTTTTGGAGTTTGCGTTGGACACGATGAAAATTGCGAAGCGCAAAAAGCTGAAAAATATTTGGGTTTCCAACGGTTTTATGACAGATGAAACCTTAGACCTCGTCCTTCCCTATCTCGATGCTGCCAATATAGATATCAAATCTTTTGATGATGATTTCTACAAGAAACATTGTGGCGCGAAAGTCGGCCCGATTCTGAGGAATTGTGAGCGGATCAAGAAGTCTGGAGCTTGGATCGAGATAACTTCTCTCATTATTCCGACCTTGAGCGATGATGAGGAAATGTTGAAGAAAGTCGCTACCTTCATTTTTGATAAGTTGGGAAGCGAGACCCCTTGGCATCTGAGTGCTTTTTCGGGAGCGATTTCGTGGAAGATGCAAGATGTTCCAGGTACCTCTGCGGAAAAAATCCATCGTTTATATAACATGGGCAAAAATGCCGGACTCAAATATGTCTACGCTGGAAATCTTTTTGGCGACATGGAAGAGAATACCTACTGCCCGGTTTGTGGGGAAATCAATATCAAAAGGTTGGGATATATGATAAGCAGATATGACGAAATGGGCAAATGCAGAAAATGCGGCGAAAATCTGAATCTGTTCGGTTAGCCATTCAAATTCAGTCAGTGCTTTTATAGGATAATTTTTAAAAATAAAAATATGCTATCTTTTGCTGCTATTTGCCCTCATCCCCCGCTTCTGATTCCTTCTATCGGAGGAAGAGATCTCGCGGAGATAAAAAATACAGTCGATGCAATGAATCTTTTGTCCGATAGGATGGAGAATGAGAAAATAGACACTATCATGGTTATTTCTCCTCATGGATCGGTTTTTATGGATCTTATGTCTATCAACACTTCAGAGAAACTGATCGGAGATTTTACGGATTTCGGCGATGAAACAAAAATGGAATTCCAAAATGATATCGATCTTGCTTCTTATATCAAAGATATCGCCGATAGCGATGATGTTCCCGTGCAGACTGTCAGCGAGAATCTTGACCATGGCGCGATGGTGCCGCTTTATTATTTGACTCAGAGGATGCCCGATGTGAAGGTGGTCCATATTTCCTTTTCTTACCTGGACTATGGAAAGCATTTTTCCTTCGGTGAGATCATCTACGAGGCGGCGCAGAATATGGATGGCAATGTGGCGATTGTCGCCAGCGGAGACCTCTCCCATCGTTTGACTGTCGATGCTCCTGCGGGGTATTCTCCTCAAGGCAAGCTTTTTGATGATTTAATTGTCAACAGTCTTGAGAGGGATAGCGTAAAAGAAATTCTTGATATAGATTCGGAGCTTGTTGACCGGGCAGGAGAGTGCGGGCTTCGCTCAATCATAATATTATTGGGGGCGCTTTCTAATATAAATTATAAATTCAAGAAGCTGAGTTATGAGGGTCCATTCGGTGTCGGGTATCTTGTTGGGGAATTTCAAATATTTTAAGATCATTAAAAATATGTCAAAAAGCGGCCTCTCTCCTTCGAGACTGACCGTTTTTTTGTAAGATGAAACTTTAACTTTATGCCTTCCCCATCTTTCCCCGCAAGAAATCTCTCTCTCCTTTTAAGACCGCGAATGCCCAGGCTCTTTTTTTTGGTATGAAAAGGATTTTTATGATTTGCTTCAAAAACATATATACGGCATAAAAATAGATGGTAATTTTTACCAGAAGATTCCCGTTGCGTCTCGCGTTGACCAGGCCATTGCGCGCATGGTAATAAATATATGAAGGTGATCCCGGTTTGGTTGAGCGGGAGACTTTGTGATAGATTTTTGATTTTGGAGCGTAGATTACTTTATATCCAGCGTTTTTGACCCTCAGAGAATAATCCGCGTCTTCATAATAGAGGAAATAATCGTCTTCTAAGACACCGACTTCTTCGACAACTTCTCTTTTGATAAGCAGTGCACAACCGGTCAGATAGCCGACTTCTTTGATTTTGTCATATTGCCCTTCGTCGATTTCATCCAAGCCGATATGTTCGCCCTTGTTTCGGAGCCAGTTGATCTTTCCGCCAGCAAACCAGATGCGATTAGGTTCTCCGTGATAATAAATCTTAGACCCCACGGCGCCTATTTTCTTGTCCGACTCACCCACCTCAACCAGTTCTTTTAGATAGTCGGGGTGAACAGTGGTGTCATTATTTATTAAAAATATATAATCGGCGCCTTCTTTTATCGCGTATTCGATTCCGACATTATTTCCCCCGGCAAAGCCGAGGTTCTTTCCGGTTTCGACCACTTCTACTTCGGGGAAACCTGCCTTGACTGCTTTAACCGAATCATCTTCCGAGCCATTATCCACTAATATGACTTTATAATTTTCGTAATCAGTGAAGCGAAGCGATTCCAGGCATGCCAGGGTGTCTTCTTTGCCGTTCCAATTCAGTACGATGATATATACTTTTTTCTGCATAATTTTTTTTAATTTACAAAAATATCTTCGATAACGACGATAATCGAATAGGAAAGCAGTACGACAACAAGACCTCCGATCGCCCAAGTCAAGATTTTTTTCCCCTGCGTTGCCTTTTGTTCATCCCCTGCCGCTCCGATATAGAAGAAACCTCCTGCGATGATCATAATCAGCGCCACGCTCCCCGCTATCCCGAGTAACCATTGTAGGACATTTGTTACCAGTTCTGTAAAATTCGGCGTGTCTATGAAATTAGTTATCCTGATTGATGATGCAGCCGATACTTTTTGTACGAACAATGGGGCAAGCGATGTCGCCAAGATTGTTGGCCTGATGAGGTTTTTTAGCTTCATTTTTTTATTGGTTAGTAATATTCTTCAATTTCTACGCCTGGGTAATAGTATTTGATGATTTCTTCCCAGTCGCTTCCATTTATGGCCATCTGATATGCTCCTGTCGCGCTCATCCCGGCGCCGTGACTGGCGGCCACTGAACTTGCATTATGGACCGTGTTTTCCGGATCCTTGATCCCTCCGCGCAGATACGCATAATCGTCAGTACAATAGTTCGGGGTCAGGACCTGGCAGGCGTCTTTGGTGACTCCGCCAGAGTCGGAAGAATATGCAGCCACAATCGGTTTGTCATTATATTCGATTATTTGTCCTTCGGTCTGGCCATAAGATTTTGCTGTCGTTGGTGACCTCATTTCGAAAGTATAGCCTTTGTATTGCTGGTCGTTTCCATTCCCGTTGCGACTGTTCTTGAGCATAAAAGGTTCGCCCGCATGTTTGCCTCCCTTTACGATATAATTCATCGCATAGGTTCTTGTGATGATAGCGAAAGCTTTCAAATACTCAGAATCGGTCCTTGTCGTGGCTTCTGAAATCCCTCTCAGATAACCCTCCAAAGGTACATCTTCGATTACCCAGAGCCTATCGGAAACAGGAGAATATTTCAATTCGATTACTCCGCGGAACTGATTGTCGTTGTAAGCTGTGCTGCCGTATTGATAAGAGTCGTTATAGGACAAGATTTGAAGGATTATATCGTCTGATTCAGGGACGAAGCGCATATATTTATCCCAATCAAAATAAGGAACGACCGTATTCTGCCCCGCTGTCTTGTTGACGGTTTTATAATTCGTTCCGTCTGCGTAGTAATATTTAACGCTATAATTACCGTTGGCCGTGATGATTATGTTATCCCCCGTGCTGGAAGTCAGGGCGACCCGTATATTAGGTTCTTTACCAAGCGAGACATTCTCGTTATTGGTAGATTGTTCTTCTTCTACATTTTCGTTTTCATCTGTGGCATCATCTTCGGAAACCTCCTCTTCTTCTTTCATCTGTGTATCTCCATCGGTTTCTTCCTCTTTCTTCTCTTCGGTCGGAGTCTCTGCATTGCTGACATAAAGTTTCATTTCAAGAGGGTCTATGTCCATAACTGCTGACCATTTATATCCGGCGGCCAAAAACTCTTCTGCCGAGCTTATCCAATTTGCCGTGCCGTTTTTGATCACATAAATCTTACTTCCGCCATTCTGTCTCATAAGCGCGCCCTCTGGATATCTGACTGTTCCGCTCGTCGCATAGAGGGCCATCTCTCCGTCTCCTATTTCTACCACACTTGACCACTTTGCTCCGACTGCGTTGAATAGATTCAGTGAGGTGAATTCTTTTTTAACAGCTCCTTCTACCTGATAGACTGCGGCGTTTGTTTTTGTCTTAATGAGTGTTCCCTCGGGATAGGAGGCTTTCGGTCCGCTCGCATAGTCCGAGATATTTTCAGGAGCGATTTCTACTACATTCGCGAAACTGTAGCCCAATTTCTTAAGGAGAGTTTCCGAGGTTATTTCTTTTTTTTGTTCGTTCTGAACCAAGTAGACAGTCGAGCCGTTGGTCGCTCTTATGAGCGTTCCGTCTGGATATATGACATTACCCGCAAGCGGATATCTGCCTATTTCAGATCCGTCTATATCGATCACATTTTTCCATTTATACCCCAATTTCAAAAACAAATCAGCAGAAACAAACTTTCTTCTCTGCCCATTGTTTATAAGATAGATATCAGACGCGCCTGCGACTCTGACGAGAGTTCCGTTCGGATAGCGCATGACATCCCCTTCCAGATAATAGGCCGCATCCGCATCCGCCTTTATCTTTGTCCAACTGTATTCTAGATACTCAAACAGTTGAGCTGAGGTAAAGAGCCTCTTCTTTCCATTTTCTATATAGTAGACATTTGCATCGGCGTCCTTGATCAGGGTTCCTTCCGGTCCGAACAGTATTTTGTCCCCGGTTTCATAGATATCCAGATCACTTTCCAACACATCGATTATGTCGTCTTTACTGAACCCTAAAGACTCGAACTCGACCTCGGTTGCTCCGAGGGGTCTTTTCTCGCCGTTCTGCAGATAGTATACGGTATTTTCTCCTATTTCCTGGAGAAGTGTCCCGTCTGGATATTTTTTTATGTCTTTATATCCATAAGCCGCCAACTGACTTTTTGTAATATATTTTATTTCTCTGCTTTGGTAAGTATTCGGCAAATCTTCTTTTGAATCGAATTTTATCTTATATCCATCGCTTATCACATAAATAGTGTCTTTCCCTTTTATCTGATAGAGGTAGTTCTTATATTCCTTTGAGTACGAATAAGCAGCACTTTGAATATCTCCTAGCTCGTCATAGAGAACATTGCCGGGACAAAGCGTGGCTGCGACATCTTTATGTCCGACGACACCATCGATAGTTTCCTCTTCGAACTCAATCGTTTTGTTGACATTGATATTATTGTTGGCCGCAATCCAACCTATTAATTTTTCTAACGAGGCTAGGACTTTACTTGAAAGCTCATTCGCGTCATAGTTATTGTCTTCTTGATAGGTGCCGATGACTGATATTCCTACGCTGCCCTCGTTAAATCCGCTAGCGTGCCCTCCTATCACTCCGTTGCCTCCGTCCCGACCTTCAAAGATATTGCCTTCGGGATCTATCAGATAATTATAACCGATATCCCCGAAGCCAGTGTAGCTTGCCCCGTTTCCATCCTTCCATAGCTTTCCGTTCGTGTGGTAATTGTATATGTTCTGTACCATCTCTTTATATTCTCCACTCCCGTCACTGTCTTCTTTCAGTGTGGTGCTGGCGGTATGATGGATGATGAAAGTTTTGATATCGGCGTATTCGGCCTCCCAGGTCATCTTTGATTCGTCTGCCCCCCAGTCCTCGCGCGATATTATTTCCGGTATCGAGGGGTTTGACTCTGCCATCGCGATCGTTGAAGGAAATATGGTCAAGGAAAAAATCACATCAAGTATGATGAGTTTTTTTATTTTTCTCGCGATGGTTCCTCTTTTCATTTTTTTCAAATTATTTTTATTCAATATTTGCGCCGTTGCCATAGGAGGCGATTTGGGTGTTTGTTGTTTTCACTATTGATGACCATACATAACCGTATTGGCTGAAAGCTCGCGGGCTGGTTATCCATCTTTTCTGACCGTTTTCGATGAGGTAGACTTCCGGTCCCTCGCCTTGCACGAGCGTTCCGTCCGGATATATAGTCGATGCAGATATGCCATTTCCTGTCGCATAGGAGAAGATCTCGTCGTCGTTTACAGTTTTTATGTCTTCCCATCTGTATCCGTTTTCGCTGAAAGCTTGCGGGCTGGTTATCCATCTTTTTTGACTGTTTTCGATGAGATAGACTTTGTCATCGGATCCTCTCACTAGGGAGCCGTCGGAAGAAGTGATTATGACTTCAAGTTTATTTCCTTCCGGATATTCGCTGAAGTCTTCTACATCGATGGCGGCTATATCGTTCCAGTCATAACCCAGATAGTTGAAGGTCGTCGAATTCACTATCCATCTTTTTTCTCCGTTTTCGATAAGGTATACCTTTTCATTTCCTTCCAGCCTTATTAAAAGTTTTTCTGTCGTAGCATCTTTTTCCGGTTCGGTTATGTCGATAGTAATGGAAAAAGGATATTCGCTGACTTGGTTTTCTCTGACTCCGTCATCTATCTGTTGGCTGTTGGGTATGAGTATGATCGATTTTATCTCTCCTTCGCCGGACTCTATTTCTGTCTCTCCGTTTTGGTAATAGTTTATATTTATGAATTTTACTTTTACCTTACCACTTTCATATTCTATCACATAAGGAAGAGAAAATTCTCCGGCATTGTCTCCGTTGAAGCTTATGTCAATCAGAATATCACCTGCTCTCTTGCTCAAATCTATCTTGTAGTAGGCGGCGCTCCAATTCTTTACGCCTCCTTTCAGGACCATATGTCCATCTTCATTTTGGTCTATGAGTAGCGTGGGTCTGATATGCATATTCTCCAACCCATTATTCTCGTACCCGTAGTTTGGGTCGATATAAATATCATTCACATAGTTCGCTATGACCCAGTCCGTGAATACATCCTGAAAACTCGCCTCTTCTCCGGCTTCATCGAGAGCATATTCCACGCTGTTTATTCCGGTTTTTTTGGTGTCTACCATATTTTCAAAAATGTCGGTTCCGAAACGATCTTTCATATATTGAGTAAACATGGCAACCGAGGAATAATCATGGTTCAAGCTATTCCAGTCGAGAAGCGAATCATTATAATATTGAAGAAAATTGGTTTTTCTTTTGTATAGAGTTCCTTCTTTGAATTCGATGCCTATGTTTTCTTCGGTGATAGACGATGCTAGTTCAGACCTTCCTTCATTGATCCATATGGCATCCAGGACTCCTTTGTCTCTCGTCTTCTGATTCCACGAAATCATGTGCTGGAATTCATGCGCCAGAAAACCTTCCGTGCCTTGGTTTTCGAGGAAGTCCGGATTAAGATATATCATTTCTCTCTCGTTGCTTTGTTCGTCCACAACATTGTCTTTCTTATATTCATCGTTGGGATTGAAATATCCTCCGACATTAGAGTCCAATGAAGTCAGAAGTACGGTAATCCGGCTGTCGTTGTCGATGCCAGGATTCCATTCTTCGCCAAAAATTTCTCTCATATCCGGATAGATGTAGTCGTCAAAATTTTGGGCCAAGATGTTGATGTCGGAAAGCGCGTTATTTTTTTCGTAACTGCTCAGTTTTTCATAATAAGTATTTTCGATATAAAAATATGCATTCTCTGACATCTCGATCAGCGTGCTCTTTATCGAATCTCTGCCGTACAGATCATACTCTCCGTCGACGATAAAAGTCTCCTCGTTTTTTATTGATTGCGCGAAGGCGTGGCCTTGTGGCAACAGTGCGAGGGAAAAAGCAAAAAGGAGCAAACTCTTTTTGCCTAAATCGTATATCTTCTTATTAGATTTTTGAAATTTCATAAAGTATATTTTACAGATTAATTGTATCAAAAAGGCGCCATATGGTCAAAAGTCATTATGTATAGTTCTCTTTCTTATGGTAGATACGCCGCAATCTCGGATATATTTTCATCCTTGTCAGGCGAATAGCCTTTTTAGGGGCATTAATCATTGTATGCTTACGGGATATTTTTTGATAAAAAAGGAAAAAAGTATTATAATTCATATAAAGGATAAAAAAACAAAATAATTTAAAAAAGATGAAGAAGATAAAAGAAAAACAAATTGATATCAGAGAAATCGTCTATTGCCAGGATGATGAAAAATCATTCGGTGATATTTTTGTATATGAACCTGAAAATATCGACGAACAGAAGCTCGGGAGTCTGTTCATTATCGGAGAGCTGAGAGATCTTTCGCGCAATTCCTCCTATATAGTCAATCTGCTCGTTTCCAAGATTAAGAAAGAATTCTATTCAGATACATCAAGGAGCCCAGAGGAAAGTCTTGAAGCCGGACTGTTGCGGGCCAATGAGGTTCTTTCGGACCTCGCCAAGCAGGGGCATGGAGAATATCTGGGAAAGCTGAACATGGTTTGCGGAACTTATGAGTCGGGTAGGTTCTATCTGAGCCAGGTAGGAAGAGTCAAGTCTTTGCTTATCCGCGACGGTAGTCTTTCGGAGATAATCAAGGAGGATGATTCCAAAACCGTCTCTGCTGCTAAGGCCTTTGATAATATCGCCAGTGGTGATCTTGTCGACGGGGATATGATTGTTTTTGGCACGCCGGGACTTTCCAATCTTTTCTCTATGGAGGAGCTCAGAAAAATGTCTGTGAGACTGTCTCTCGATGAATTCACACTCAAGCTTCAGGAATCTGCCGAGGAGGAAGATGAGATGGTAAGCGCTTTGGTCATAAAGATGGGTTCCGGTAAGGCGTCGGAAAAAATAGGTTATACGGAATTGGATCTGGAAAAGAGCTTAACAATCGATATCAAGGAAGAGCCCTTGGAGTCTGAAGATGTGGTTGAAAAAACAAGTGAAACGGAGGAAGCCTCAGAAGAAGAAATCTATGTCGATTCCAGTTCCGAAGAAGATCCGAGAAGACAGACGGGCGAAGAAGAAAAAGATAACCTTGTGTCTTGTGGTGATGCGCAGGAGGCGGAAGTATCCCAGGAAGAAAAAGACGCACTCCTTTCGGAAAATATAAAGAAGGTAAGCCTCAGCGATATCATTAAAGAATATGAGAAACTGGATAATTCTTCTAAAAGCGGCGATAATAGAGATATCGGCATTGAGAATATAATATCGAAGAAAGAGGAAAACAGCTTCCAGGATCTGGATGAGGGTGGTATCGGAACCGCAGATAAGATAAAAGCTAATGTGAAGAAAGTCGTGAATATGAAGAATTTACACGGCGCGGTTTCTGTGGTCAATTCGGCAGGTAAGAAAGTTTTTGCAGCGAAGAAAGAATACAAGGTCGAGCGCGAGGGCAAGAGATTGAAATTTCTTTCAGCGAAGACGGCGGTTTATGCCGTGCTTGCCGTGGCAGTCCTGTTCTCTCTTTCGCGTATAATTTCTAAGGACAAGAATCCAGAGCAGGAAGAAAATAACATTGCCTACTATCAAGGGATTATCGATGACTCTAGGACGAAGATGGAACAGGCAGAGATCGAACTCATTTCAGACTCTTCTGGCGCAGCTGGCAAATTGCTTGCAGAAGCTCGTGATTTGGCGATGGAGGCCAGGGACGGTTCGGACACCTTCGATGCCGAGGCAGAGGAAATCATAGGCAAGGCTCAGGAAGAGATAGACAGGATAGACCTTATCGAGAGGATCGTCGACCCGGAGGTGATTGCGACCTTTAACGGTGCAGATATTTCAGATGTTGTCGATTTTGGCGGAACTCTCTATGCAATCAATGGAAAAGAAAAAGCTGTCTATGAAGTGGATCTGGAAAATGGCGGTCTTAAAAAAGTAACCGATTTTTCTGGAAAGATTGACAGTGTATCCTTCGCGCGTAATTTTCAGGATCAGGAAATCCTTATCTCGGACGGGTCTAAATTTTTATCTTTTGATCCGGACAGCGGAAGTGTTGAAACCGTCGAGTCTAATGTCGCTATCAGCGGCATAAAAGATTTCACGACTTACAGTAGATTTATCTATCTGCTCTCCCCTTCCGAAAATCAGATATACAAATACCAGAAAGCCTCTGCCGGTTTCAGCGGCAAAACGGATTGGCTCAAGAGCGGTGATATGAGCGGTGCTGTCTCTCTCGCAGTAGATCAATACATCTATATCTTGAATTCTGATGGCACCGTGGATAAATATTTCACCGGTGAAGAATATGTCGATGCCGACGGAGACAAGTTCGCAATCGATCAACCGACTGATCCGATCTCAAACCCCACGCTTCTATACACAAAGACCGATCAGAAATATATCTATATCGTCGAGGGAGAAAGAATTCTTTTGTTCGACAAAGAGAGCGGAAATCTGATTAGGCAATATGTCGGTGATGCTTTCAGGAACATCGTTGATATCTCAGTTGATGCGAAAGAAAGTGCACTGATTGTCTTGTCAGACGGAATGATTGCGAAGATAGATATGGCAGCGGAATAACGATGTTTTTAAAACAAATAAGAAAAACGAAGCACCAGCTCCGTTTTTTTATCAGAAGCCGAAAGGACCTTTTTTTGAGATGTCGAGTTTATAATGCCTGTCGTTCCCGTACAAATCACCTAGTTCGCTGACAAATAATATATTTATAAATTCGCCCCTTTCATCTGTCATCCCGAGAGCCGTAATCGGCTGAGGGATCTGGGGAAGATATCAGGCTTGAGAAACATTGTTTTTATAAACATATCTTTCTGCTAGTATTGCAACTTACTAGATTCCTCAATCACAGTATTTTATCTTAGAATTGTAAAAGTTTTTTAATTCATTAACAGTTTTCTATATAAAATATTTCAAATAATTTTTCTCAAATGCCGAACTTGCAATATTTGTCATTCCGGAATTTCGTTACTGCGAAATATCCGGAATCTACGGAGTATAACGATTAAGCTTTATAGTAAAGCAGAAGTGAAATATAACGCAGATTCCGGGTCGGGGCCCAGTATGACACATAAAAAAATTAGTATAGGTGAAATTTATATGGCGCTTTGTCGGCGAATTCTCTAACTTGTACAATCTTGAAGGCCGTAATCGGCTGAGGGGTCTGGGGAAGATATCAAGTTTGAGAAACATTGTTTTTATAAATATACTTTTCCATCAGTATCGTAATTTCCCAGATTCCTCGATCGCGGTAGCTCATTTCGGAATGACAAAGGTCGAAAAAAATGACAAAGGTCGAAAAAATAGAGGATGATATCCTCATGAAGTCTTTATGCGGTTCTTATGCAATACCATCGGTGTTGCAAAGATCCCACCATCGTTGTCATCTCGATTGCCACGCAGGCTGCCACAATAGTGACAATTATTCTCCATCCCTGAGGATTGACCGATAGGTCATTCACTGTGTGAATGGAGAAGGCTGCGAGGTACGCAGATAAAAAAGCTAGAATCAGTAGAAATCCGGCTTTTAGGATTTCTTTTATGATACTTTTTACAATCCAGCTATACCTTTTGATTTTTTTTGGGGTAGTTTCACCTCCTTGAAGAGAAGCCTATCACAAAAGATTATGCAAAGTCAAAAAAAACAGAGGACCTAAATCCCCTGTTTTTGTATTTTTAAGAAGTATTACTTCAAGTTTACAGTTGCACCAGCTTCTTCTAATTGCTTTTTCAAGTCTTCAGCTTCGGCTTTTGCTACTTTTTCTTTTATGACTGTAGGAGCTCCATCTACGAGGTCCTTAGCTTCTTTAAGTCCTTTTCCTGTGATTTCCTTTACAATTTTGATAACTCCTATTTTGCTGTCACCGGCTGCGACCAACTCAACATCGAAGTCTGATTTCTCTTCGGCTGCAGCGGCACCAGCAGCTGCAGGAGCGGCCATCATCATTGCAGGAGCGGCAGCAGAAACGCCAAACTTTTCTTCGAGAACCTTGACGAGTTCTGAAAGTTCGAGAACGCTAAGTTTCTCAATTTTTTCTACCAAGTCCTTGAATTTCTCAGGAACGATTACTTCTTCTTTTGTTTCTTCTGACATAGTTTTAAATTAGTTTAATGATTATAATTATTTATATATGAAAACCGTGTTATTTTTTCTCTTCTGATATCGCCGTTAGGACATTCAGCAAGCTTCTTACATTTCCGGCGAGAACATTGACGAATCCTGAAACCGGAGCGTTGATGGTTCCGACCAGTTGACCTCTCAATTGATCCTTGCTTGGTAATGATGCAATCTGCTTCATTTCTTCTGCTCCGATGAACTGGAAATCCATGACTCCTCCTAAGATTTGGAGTTTGTCATTCTTTTTTCCGAATTCCTTGGCAATTCTCGCTGGAGCGATTTCGTCTTCGTTTCCGATGGCTACTCCTACTGGACCTTCAAGAGAGAAATTTTCCGATCCTTTGACATTGGCACTCTCAAGTCCTTTTTTAATCAGCGTTTTCTTCGCGACTTTGTAGTCGACTCCCTCTTTCTTCAAGGCTCTTCGGAGCTCCATGCTGTCCTTTACGGTAACCCCTTGGAATCCCAAGAAAACCATAGATTTAGATTTTGCAAATCTCTCGGAAATGTCCTGCAAAATCTCCTTCTTTTTTCCCTTAGTTATCATATTATTCTTTTAAGTTTGTTATAAAACAAAAAAATCGCCAAAATCCTTAAGACAAGCGAAAAATAAAAAAGCTTCGTTTTTTATCCTCGACAGGACTTACTGTTGCCTGTTGTCTAGGGATTTGTTACTTACAAGAGTTATTCTACACGAAAAATATAATATGTCAATAAAAAAGAAAAGCGGTCTATTTTTTTGCCAACTCCCCCACTATTTCATTCGCAAATTCCTCTGAGGCCTCCCGGCCATTGGCGGTGATAATATTATCTGATTTTTCTATACTGCTGGTCGAAACCGAGCAACCCGCTTGTTCGAGGATCCTGGGTCCGGTTTTGTCGGTCGGGCTTTGCCAAACGGTGGCTTTCTTATCCTTTAGTATGCTCGTCTTTGCAAGGATGACCGGTGCAATACATATCGCTCCTATCGTTTTACCTGCACCATAGAAATCTCTTATGACCCGGTGAGCTTCTTCGTCCTCAAAATATTCCTGCGCGCCATTACCGCCCACAAAAACTACTGCGTCAAAATCTTCCGCTTTGCTATTTTTTATGGTCATGTCTGCCTCGGTTTCCCCTCCCAAAAATCCGAGAATCGCGCCAATTTTTGAGCTTGCCGTTTTTACCTCAGCGCCGTTGTCTTCAAATATTTTCTTAGGGATGAAATATTCTTCGTCGCGAAAATCTTTGCGGGCTATGACCATCAATATTTTTTTTCCGTCCAGCTTTCGATTTGTCATAGTTTTATTTTTAAAGATTATTTCAGGTACGCTGCCTTGTTCCGGAGGTGCTCTTCATAGGTCTTGCTAAAGTATGTTCTTTGCTCCTCGTCTTGCGTAGTTAAAAAATAGTAGTAGTTTGTCTTATCTGGATAGATCGCTGCTCTTATGGCGGCTAGGCCTGGGTTGCAGATCGGTGTCGGAGGAAGTCCGGCATATTTATAGGTGTTGTATGGTGAATCCACCTCTAAGTCTTTGAAGGTCGGCATCGCACGGCCGCCACCGGTTACATAATTGACGGTTGCGTCTGATTGCAAGGGTTGTCCGATTTCAAGGCGGTTATAAAATACGCTAGCGATGGTCGACATCTCTTCTTTGTTTCCTGCTTCTCTTTCTACGATGCTTGCAAGTATTACCACCTCGTTGATTGTTTTTCCGCTATTTTCGATATCTTGTCGCATTTCTTCATCTAATTTTCTGTCGAAATTGTCTAGCATTTTTCCGACAACATCTTCCAGAGATGTTCCTCTATAAAAATTATAAGTATCTGGGAATAAATATCCCTGCAGGGTATCTCTCTCACTATTCAAGTCTGGAAGGAAATCATATTCTGCCAAGCCAATGTCGAGATTATCCAAATCGGTATCATTTTCTTTAATGATGTCTTTTTCTACCATTCTTTCTATAATTTCTTCATTGGAAAACCCTTCCGGTATCGAAACTCTTATTTCGTTGGACTTGATTCCATATTCTCCGGTCGCAAAAAGCTCAACCATTTCCGCTATAGTCATCGATGGCGAGAGTTCATATTCCCCTGCTCGCAAGCTGCTTCCCAAGTCGTTTTGCCATACATAGATTTCGAAAAATCCTCCGCCCGCTATAAGTCTTGCAGAATCGAGGTTAGCGGCGATTTCTTTGACTCCCTGCCCGCTCTCTATCGTGAAGGAAGTTATGTTCTGATCGCTGGCATTCAGCGGTTCGTCTATGCTTTTTCTTATGCTCGCGTAAGATCCGACGGCGATTAAAAAAAGGGCTGCTAAAAAGATGGCGACTGAAATCACGATTTTCTTTTTCATAATTTTCGATCTCTTATTGGATAAGCGGTACGAATAAAAAGCCCCGAAACTCTTTTTTGATATAACCTTGTTCACTTTCCTTGATCAATAAAAAAATACTAGATCTTATCGGTATCACCATCCTGCCTCCGACTTTCAGCTGGTATTTGAGGGATTCTGGAACTTTTCTTGCAGCAGCTGCAACGACGATTTTATCGAAATAACCTTTTTTCTTTTGTACTACTGTTGCGTCTCCTTGTATGAATTCAATATTTTTAAAACCGTATTTTTTGCAGTTATCCTTTCCGATCCGATAGATCTCAGGGATTCTTTCGATGGCGACCACCCGGCCTTCTTGTCCTATTATGTTTGCAAGCAAAGCACTCTGCCACCCTGAACCCGAACCGACATCCATAATTTTCTCACCTTTTTTCGGTTCCAGGAGCTCCAACATAAAGGCCACCACTCTCGGCTGAGAAATGGTTTGTCCGCGTCCTATCGGAAGCGGGCGGTCTTCGTAGGCGGCATATTTCAGCTCTTCAGGTATAAAATCTTTTCTATCTATTTCTTGGAAAGCTTCAATGATCGCTGAGGTCTTAAGGCAGCCGTCCTTGATCAAATTTTGGATCAGCTGTTCTTTCATATATTTAAAAAACTATTTACCCAAGCGTCTCTCCCTCTTGGAATATTCCGCAATCGCCTCTTTCAGGTCTTCCGCCGTAAAATCAGGCCAGAGTTTTTCTAAAAATACGAATTGGGAATTTGCTAAATCCCACATCATAAAGCCGTCACTATTGTGCGGTTCTCCTCCGGTCCTGATCAGCAGGTCTACCGGGGGCAAATCTTTAGCTATAATATTTCCCTTGATAATATTTCGATCAATTTCAATCTCAGGGTTCTTCAGCTTCAGTTCCGAGATTTTTTTTATCGCATCAACCATGTCATCTGTGCCGCTGTATGCTATGAAAAAATTAAAGAAATATTTGCCATAATTTTCTGTATTCTTTATGGCTTTATCCATTGAACATTTTACATCTTCGGGAAATTGTTCTCGCCAGGAACCGAAAATGTTTATCTTCATTTCGTTCTTGTGCACTTTTTCGCTCTCAGACAACTTCAAAAACTCTTCTTTGAAAAGCTTTAGGAGAAAATCAACCTCTTCCTTGGGTCTTTTTATGAGGTTGTCTTTTGATGATCCCCAAAAAGAAAGGTAGGGAATTTTCATTTCAACCGCAACTTCTCCTAAGCTTTCCAGGCTTTCTGTCCCCTTTTTGTGTCCGAGCCAAGGAGACATCATTCTTTTTTTTGCCCAGCGACGATTTCCGTCCGGTATCATTGCTATATGTCTAGGTAGCTTCTCAAGCTTTTCCATCAGTTTGAGCTATATAATTAAGTATTTTTAGAATAAAAAAACAAGCCGCAACTAACTTTTATGATAATATAATAATAACTTTTAGGCAAATAAAAAACAAAACAAATCTAATCTAGCCTGGAATAAGTTACATTGTTTGTGGCTAATTTTCCTCGTTCCTTCTTAAGCAGCTGTTCTTTTCCTTGTTAGATATAAGGTCAGCTCTCTTCTTAGCTCCTGATTAAATGATTTTCTGAGTTCCTCTGTGGCAACCCCCGTGTCGTCTATGTCGAAATCTTTGGACCCTCTTGGTAATATGACAAATACCCCCGCTTCTTTTTCCTTAAAAAATCTACTTCTTTCTCTTGCTAAAGGATTTTCATTCTTCACATATTCATTTTCATCCTCATTATAATATTGGATGGTGCAGATATTGTTTTTTACAAAATTTTCCTTGTATTTTTCGGCATCTCCGATATAAGCGCATTTTACCTGTACGGGCAGCCGAGATATGTGACCATTATCATTAACTTCTATAAAAAGGTCGGACATACTGAATACATCCTGCTTACTGTCTGATTCCATTATTTTAATATGTAGGTTTTTAAACCCCGTTATAAATGACCCTTTATTCTCGAGAAGTTGGTCTCTTGTGTTTTCAAAAAGTTTTTTACCTGCCAATTCTCCCAGTACGCCACTTTTTATTTTTTCGGCAGTATTCATCTGTCCATTTCTGTAATGTTTCTCCCGTCTTTTTTCTTGATTGAATATTTTTTTGAAATCTGCCCAGAAAGGTGTTGCATACTCAGGATATTCTTCTACATGGGCGGCAATTCCTTTTATAAATTCTGCATCTGCTAAATTCATCTCTCTCTTTGCTTCTTTTTCTGTCCACGCTTGTTGTTCCTCGATATCATTTGGTCTGGAAGATATGTCTTTTTTTATATTATCTGCCTCTTGTAGGATTTTCTGCCCAGGAGTGTTTTTGGCGCTGTACCCATATTTCTCCTTGAAAGATCTTTCCTGCCTTCTTTCTTTGTCATTTTCTATGTGATTTCTATTACTGTCACGGATAACTCTTCTTCTTAGCTCAACAAGTATCTTAATTTCTTCTTTTATCCTTTCGAAGGCGGGGTAGTTTTCTTTTATCCCAATTCTTTTTATCGTATTGTTGACAGCATAATCTAGCCCATTAATATCTTTAGCGGGAAACCCCGATAAGACTGCATCGACGATAGTCTCTCTGTCTATTTCTTCATATTCTCGTTCTTCTGAATCTGCATTTTTATCCGCTTCAGAGAGTTTATTTTCTTTATCATTTTCATTTATTTCCTGCTCTTGGACGGGATATTCCTCAGCCGTTTTGTTATTAAGCGACTTGTCATCATCTGGTTCTAATTCTCTCCAAAATTCTCTGTAGCTTTCCATTTTTTATGTTGTTTAAACAAAAACCGTGTTATAAACACAGTCCCTGCGTGTGACGATAATTATTCTAAAACTGTCATAACAAAGGGAGGGATTTTCCCATCCGCTCCGCTACTGGGCATAAACTTCTCATCCCTCTTGCTATAAAATTATAAGTGCTTTGTGGCAAAGAAGTTATTTTACAAATCGTCTGTCTTGGTGGGCAGGGAGGGATTCGAACCCCCGAAGGCGAAAGCCAACTGGTTTACAGCCAGTCCCGTTTGACCGCTCCGGAACCTACCCAAAACACTTATTCAATATAGTACAGTAAAAAAGATTTGTAAAGACTAAGTTATTCGTGCCTGAGCGCCTTTTTTAATCTTTGTTGCGATAAAATTCGCCTTTTTCATAATATCCGCTAAATCGGCATTTTTGATTCTCTTGTTTAGCATGACCACCCTTCCGTCTACGATGCTTGTTTCGACATCCGTCCCGTTTGCACAATAAACGAGGTGTGAATAATAGTTGTAAATCGGCGTAAGGTGCGGTTTGTCGAGTCCGACAATGATGATATCCGCTTTCTTGCCGACTTTCAGGCTGCCAATCTCAGCTTTTTTTCCGAGCGCCTCTGCTCCTTTGATAGTTGCCATATGAACTGCTTCTTTTGCGGAAAAGGCTTGCGGGTCTTGATTGTTGACTTTTGCCAGCAGTGCTGCCGCTTTCATCTCGGAGAACATATCCAAAGTGTTATTGCTTGCCGCTCCGTCAGTTCCCAAACTGACGATAATCCCCTTCTTCAAAAATTTTACGACAGGAGCAATGCCCGATCCGAGTTTCATATTGCTTTGCGGACAATGTGAAATCTTGACTTCGTGTTTTTTGAATATATCCGAATCGCCATCTTCCATCCAGACGCAGTGTGCCGCCAGCGTGGAACCATCCAGAACGCCCAATTTTTCCAGATATTGTGTCGGCGTCAACCCTTCGCTTTTCTTGAAATCTGAAAATTCTTCTTCTGTTTCTGCTAGGTGGACGACATACAAAAGGCCTCTCTCTTTTGAAAACTTTTTTGCTTTTTGCAAAATCTTTCCGCTGCAGGTGTAGGGGCTGTGAGGCTTCACTCCTATCGAAATGAGCTTGCTCCGGCTGAATTTTTTCACAAGTTCAGTCGTCAGTTCCTTCTTTTTTTGCCATATTTTTTCTTCGTCCTTTCCCGAAGCGACTATCCCCTCCCCGATGACGCCGCGTATTCCGATTTTTTCTGCCGCCCGCCCGACTTCTTTCTCGAAGAAATACATATCGCAGAAAGTCGTGGTTCCGGATAGAGCCATCTCTGCGCAAGAAAGCATGCTTCCGGCATATACGGAAGTTTTATCCATAAATTGTTCTTCAAGGGGAAAAATATAGTCTCTGAGCCAGCTATTTAGCGAGACATCATCGGCAACGCCGCGAAGCAAACTCATCGCCAGGTGGGTATGCGTGTTGATGAGTCCCGGCATTATGATCCCCTCCTTTGCGTCTATTTTCTTAGCAGCCGAAAAATTTTCCTTTATAGTAGCTTCTTCGTCGACACCGATAATCTTGCCATCTAAAACTGCAACAGCTCCCTTTTTGATAATAGTGTCATTTTCGTCCACGGTCAGTACGACTCCGTTTTCTATGATGATATCACTTTTTATTTTTTTCATTATTCAAAAATTATTCTGACGGCAAAAATCAAAGCAACCCCTGCAAGGAAAGAGGCGAAATGTATTATGTTGGTTTTGATATTTTGTGAGTGCTTAACTTCGGGAATCAAGTCTGATGCTGCGATGTAGATGAAATTACCGGCAGCGAAAGGAAGCAGAAAACTGATGTCGTAACTTCCGGAAAAATAATAAGCAATCAGCGCCCCGATCATCATCGTGAGTCCGGAAAGGAAATTGAACCAGAGCGCTTTTTTCTTACTCCAGCCTCCGTGGACCAGTACTCCGAAATCTCCGAATTCCTGTGGAATCTCATGGGCGGCGCAGGCAAGCCAAGTTACGATTCCTACTCTGACATCCACCAAGAAAGCTCCGGCGATAGCGAGTCCCCCGATGAAGTTGTGCAGTCCGTCGGCGATCAGGATCAGGTAAGTCACGGGAGTTTTGTGTTCGTGCGGAGTCCGGTGGCAATGGTGCCAGTGGATGAATTGCTCCATCAGAAAAAACATCGAGAATCCGGCGATGACCCAGAGCCATAAGGATTGCGAGTTTCCCATCGCCTCCACCGCTTCCGGAATCATATGAAGAAATGCTCCTCCCAGGAGCGCTCCGGCGGAAAGGGAGACCAAGGGCAGAATTATCTTTTTTAGAAGATCCTCCTTAAGGACTAGCGTAAAGACCCCTACGAAAGAAAAGAGACTCATCGTAAAGGTGCTGAGCAAAATCCATTCAAGCGTATTCATTGTTTTTTCTTAGAGTTTAGATTTACTGGATGAATGATATAACAAAAACGGGTCTTAATCAATCTCTTGATTTTTTTAGCTCCGGCTCATGAACAGAATCACGAAGATGGCGCCTACTGTCAGCAATGAAACGAAGATATTTATTCTGTCGATTTTCATATTTATTTTTATTTTTTTAAGGGCGCGACACTTTTATTCTTCCGTATGAAAACCGGCATCAGCCCAAGCCTTGAACTCTCCTTTGAGTCGGAAGACATTTTCGAATCCGGCATCGGACATTTTTTTCGCTGCTTGGATGGATAATTCTTTGGCGTGGGCATATATCAGATATTTGTCGCTCTTGTTCCAGCCCGCCATTTTTTTGTCGAGGGAGCCGTCTTCGATAGGCGCGCTTATCGCCTTGAACATATGTTCATTGTCATAGATACGACCCTGAGAGACATCTACGATCATTATTTTCGGAAAATCCCTCAGCAGCTTTTGCGCCTTGATAGGATCAACCTCTTCATAAACTATTTTATCAAAATTCATAGTTTGATGATTAAGGATAAAACTATTTTACAAAAAAAGAACTGCTCTTCGCAATCCTTCTAAAAAGTCATCTCCGTTTGTATCCATATTCTAGCAAAATATCGCTTTTCTATCAAAAAAGTTATCCCCATTTTTTATCATAAAACTGCCACCTATCCTCTCTGAACCAGATAATAAAGATAGGCCAGATAGAGAAGAAAGAGCAAAAACCCTTGTCTTCTTTCCAGCTCGTGTTTTTTTCCTACAAAAAAAGTCAGAAAAAGTATGACGGTGGCAAGTACCGCAACCCACAGGTCGATGTCCATGCGGGCATTGAATGGTAGCGGTGAGATGATACTGGTAAGTCCTAAAATCCAGAAAATATTGAAAATATTGGAACCGACAATCCCGCCAACGGCTATGTCGTCGTTGTGATGCAGCGCTGCCACGACCGCAGTCGCCAGTTCCGGAAAAGATGTGCCGATTGCCACAATTGTGAGTCCGATCAGAGTTTCCGAAACGCCCATCTGGGTCGCGATTATGACCGCCTCTCTGACAAGAAGTTCTCCTCCGCCAATCAGGAGCAATAATCCCCCTATGATAAAGAGAATGGATGTGCTCTTCTTATATGTAGCTAAATCCTCTTGTCCTTCTTTTGATTTTTCCTTTGAAATGCCGAATGTATAGTAGAGAAAAATCGCGAAGAAACTGATGAGCACGAAGCCCTCTCCTCTCGATATGATATTGATATCGACACCCTCGAAGAGTATATCATTTCCAAAAATGAAAAGTACGATTATCGCCAGAAGCGAAAAAGGAATTTCTTTGTGAACGGTCGAGTTGTGTACTTTTATAGGATAAATCATAGCGGAGAGTCCGAGCACCAGGAGTATGTTGGCGATGTTGCTTCCGATGATGTTCCCCAGCGCAATGTCGGCTGTGCCATTCAGGGCAGCCATGATGTTTACGATCATCTCCGGCGCCGAGGTTCCGAAAGCGACGACAGTGAGCCCGATCACCAGCGGAGATACTCCGAGATTCTTGGCGATGGAAGACGCTCCTCTCACCAGAAGTTCAGCTCCCACAATCAGTATCCCCAGTCCGATCACAAGCAAAAGCAGATTTAGCAGCATATATTTTTATCTTATTATTTTGACATCTTTCACATTATACAACTTTTCAAGAAGGAACGAAAGTGGCTGTTTTTGTTTATGGTTGTGTAATTTTTGATAAGGTGTTATTGTATACATAAGATAAAAGCTTGGAGGTGGTATTGAAAAAAAGAAAAAGCATGATCGTGTCATGACCCGAGGAGTGAGTCTCGTTTCGGTAGCGAGATTCCTCCTTCCTCCTAAATTATAATCACATTAGTTCTTCCGCGATGCGGTTTTTTTGTGCTTCATTCTTGACTTTTACTACGGTAGTGTTAGAATCTTTTTAAGGAGGAAATTCTCCTAAAAAATAAAGACTCTGTTAGGATTTATACCTCGGCAACTGGTATCCTAACAGAGTCCTTTTACTTTTCTTAGTATCCTTGAAGAATTTTTTATATGGATAACTTTTTTTCACCGAATTTATCTTTTAAGGGGAGTAGCGCTATCAGGCGACGGGGTGTGCTGCAAAAATATAGATTTTTCAAAAATCAGTCGGATGTAATTATGGAATTTCTACCTCAAGAATACATCAATCGCCCCTTCCCCGCCCTCGTCATACTTGGCGGCGGAATATTTTAGTCCTTTGCCATCTAGGATTTCTTTCACATAATCGTTCAAAATCCCCACGCCGTTTTTTGAGTGCATCCCCTTTCCAGTTATGATCCGGATTTTTTTATATCCGAAACTTTCTGCCTCTTCCAAAAAATCAAGCACCTCTTTCCGTGCTTCATCTTTTGTCATCTGATGCAGATCAGTCTCCGCTTCGACTGGTTGATGGTATCTGTTCATTTAAAATCGAAAATAATATTTGTAAGATAATGGACCTGTCTCATCGTGTCATTCCGGGCTCCGACCCGGAATCTGCGTTATGTTTCGTTTTTATTAAACTATATCGTTTAATCGTTATGCTTCCTAGATTCCGGATATTTTGCAAAAGGCAAAATTCCAAAATGAAAGGCAAGGGCGATTCTTATCGTGTCATTCCGGGCTCTGACCCGGAATCTGCGTTATGTTTCGTTTTTATTAGACTATATCGTTTAATCGTTGACACTTTGATAAATAAATATACTTGTTTTTAAAACCCAGCTATATCATTGTCATTCCGAAATGAGCTACTACGACCATGGAATCTGGGAAGCAGCGATACTGATGGAAAAGTGTGTTTATAAAAATAATGTTTTTTAATCTTAATATTTCCCAGATCCCTCAGCCGATTACGGCTCTCGGGATGACAGACAGAGAGTAAGCCCATAGTCATATTATTCTATCGGCGCGTCGTTCTGTTCATCCCCATCCGTTCTATCTCCCATCTCCAACTCTTCCAGCAACTCTTCCAAAACTTCCCCTGACAAGATTTTATAATGCCCCTCCCTCAAACTTCCCAATTCGACATTCATAATCCTGACGCGGTTGAGGTCGATGACATCGTAGCCGAGCGCGAGGCACATCCTGCGGATTTGGCGGTTTTTGCCTTCCTTGAGAATGATGGAAAAAGAAATATTGTCGATTATCTTGATCTCGCACGGTTTCGTGATGAATCCTCCATCCAAAGTGATTCCCTGTCGAAGCTGTCTGAGGTCATTATTTTGTAATTCTCGGTCAATCACCACTTCATATTCCTTCTCGTGAGAGTTGCGTGGATTGAGAAGTCGGTCCGTGATGCGTCCGTCGTTGGAAAGTAAGATGAGCCCGCGCGAGTCCTTGTCGAGTCGTCCCACGGGGAAATAATCAAAATCGAGCTTCAAAACATCCTTAATCTCTTTTTCACCTTTTTGCGGGCAATTGGTCACGATGCCGGCGGGTTTGTTGTATGCGATATAGACAAGTTCTTTCATGTCCCCCGCGATTTCCACTTTGTCGCCGTCGTTCACCATCTCGCCCAGTTGCGCCTTTTTGCCGTTAATAAGCACTTTACCCTCGCTAATCAGCTTGTCGGCCTCCCGCCTCGAGCACAACCCTTTTTCAGCCAGATACTCGTTGATTCTTATTGGAAAATCCATCTTTGAAATTTATCAATTTATGTTCTCAGTCTATATCAGACAAGCGTTTATGTCGAGTTTGTGCCTCTGTTCGAATTATTTTCTTCCGACACGAGCTAAATATTATCCTCTCATCTCGGAGTAGCAGACTTCAGTCTGCGCTGTTGTCCAAAACAAAAAACAACAATCAATATCGTGCGTTGTTTTATATTTTAGCATAATTACGCCAGTCAAAGCTCGCTATTTCGCAATATGGCTTACATTGTCATTCCCGTGAAAACGGGAATCCATATTCACAAATGAACGCCATCATCTCCCCATCTTCCGTTAAAAACACCAGCTACACAATCCCCCCCCCTCTCGAGAGGGGCGCAGGGGGTGGTGTTGTATTCTATCCCGCGTATTATTCCCCTCTTCGAGAGGGGTGGCGCGGAGCGACGGGGTGTGTTGCATCTTATATTTTTATTTTAAACCTGTTTTAACATCCACATGACACAGATGCTGAAACAAATTAAACATAAAAATCGAATCATCCCATTGGACAACCGTGCCGACTTCAGTCTGCGCTGCTACCCGATGACTTCATGATATCCGCACGGGCTAAGGCTATTCTCCCGGGTTAAACAATAAGGACAACCTGGTTGAGACAATAATTTATAATCAAAGCTACATAATTAGACCGCAATAATTTCCATAAGTTCATTGTGAATATTTCTCCAGTCCTGGTTTAGATTTATGGTCCTAATGCTGAATCTATGTCCAGAGATTCTATACTTTAAATAGAATTTCTCCTCGGTTGTAGGATAAATCAAAATCCTTTTGTATCGCTTGTTTGCATCGCCATTATCTTTAAAGATTTTCATATATATTTTCTATTATAATATGAAAAATTTGGTAGAATTAGTGTCTCATATTATCCAACAACAGGCTTTAAATAATTACTCAATGATTGAAAAAGCTCATCCCTGTTATAACTTACAGAATTTCTGACATGAAGTATAGGAAGCCCCGCGGATTGAAAAGATTGATCCACAAATTCGTCGCGTTTTATTCTATTCGGTTTTGAATGCGTTGAGTCATCAAGCTCGATCACAAGGAGCGGAGCCAATTTTTCTTTATCGCAAATAACAAAATCAACATGCTTTGACTTGATTTTATTAAATCGTTTGTAAAAATCCGGATTTTCCAACCCTTTGGGCACATCAAGCAAATCGACTATCCTAACTTTAGAGAATATTATATATTTATTGTTTATAACACTTTGCAAGATATCAAAAAATTTTCTCTCCGAAATGGTAAAAAAATATGGTTTCTTTTTATAAGGCAAGCCCTCCTTTTCAACAACTTTCTGGGTTTGACCGACACCTCTCTGCAAATTACTAGCCACTTCATATATAGCAATCAAAATAAAAAGGAAAATTATCAAACTAACTAATGACATAGAGTTATATTATTATTTTAAAGCTACAAAATAGCATTTTTCAAATCACATCGCATTTCGGAGTAGCAGACTTCAGTCTGCGTCGCTATCCGATGCCCTCAAGACAACCACGCGGGTTAAAACCCGCTACTCCACCCTATATAAAGTTTTCATCGCCCTAGCATAGAATCATAATTTATTTCATGCAAAACCCATGCTCCGAATGCAAACTCCTCCGACGGGCGGTTTATTACAATATAGATAATCTAGTTAAGCTATCGTTTTATAAATTTCATTCGATTCATCTGAACTATTTAGACCGTTATCCCAAACTCTTGTAATACCCCTTAATCTTCTGCGCCATTAAAATCCTCCTCTGTTCCAAGAAGCCCTTATAATCGTTTACGGACATCGTTGCAAATTCTTCCGGAATAGAATGTTCATACAAATTAAGTTTTAAATCATCCAAAGAAATAATACCTCCATGCTTGAGTTCGCCTCCATTGCATTGAGCGTAGACTTCTGTCATATATTCCGCAGGTGACTTTTTCCCTATCTTGATATTGATATCACTTTGCGCATAGACAAAGTTTGCGACCTGATTGTATTCATTTTTCCCCAGATGATTTGATTTGAGATATTCCTTAGGAAATAGATGATGGACATCTCCCCGATGGCTTATCATACTGGCGACAGTTATATCATTAGACAAAAAGCCGCGATTGTTTGCCTTTGCTTGCGTGGCGAAAAAAACATTAAGATATGGACTGTTTATATTGGATTTTTCAAGCGCATTCACCAAAGTCACACTCCAATAGTTATCAGCCAAAAATGAAGCCTCGATTTCTCCAAGCGTTTTCTCAATGCCATCGCGCGCTATATCTTTAATATCAGAATCAAATTGAGATTCCGGCGATGAAGAATATCGTCCAGTCAGAATCGACATCACAAACCATTTTTGTGTATATTTCTCGATAAGACTATCATGCATACCCAGGTCACGCAGTTTCAAATAAACGATATAGGCAAAATTCAAAGCATTACGAGACGTGATAAGGTTTTTGCTAATAAATCCCGAAGATTTAATAATCATCAGAAATCTTTGAAAATGAGTTTTTTTCACAAAATCTTGAACACTATTACTCAAACGCTGGAAGGATTGATCCATAATATCCTCCTCGAATGTTCTTGCTTCAAAATTCCTACCAGACAATAGCCCAACCAAATCACTCAGCTTGCCGCGCTCGAATTCTTTGGTAAAGCTAACCCTTAGCACGTCTGAATAGTCCGGATCATATAGATCATCGTTCTCGTCTTTTAACCAGGAGATTTTGGAGAAATAATCAGTGGTTTTAAATTCTTTATCGTTTTCATCAATAGTTTTAAAGTCCTGAGGATTTTTGGCCAAATGACAGAAATAATCAATACATTTCCTTAGGTTTACACCAAAATTAGTATCCTTATCATAAGAAGCAATTTTTGACATCGCAAAATCAGCCTGACTGAGCACCACCCCTTTGGAATTGATACGTATGAAAATCTCCGTCACAGTCTCGATGTCAAGATTAGCATCAAGCTCAATATAGCCAACTTGCTTATTTTTGATATCAATCAGGGACATAATAGTGCTCTCGACCGTTTTTCTATCTGTGTCCGGATTGGCCTCACAATAATGATTCACTGCCTCGAAATAATTATTATTCCCGCGCATAATCTCGGAGATATTCGGAATCCAAGATGGATCACTCTTGATTGCCGGCGTGAGAGTCTCGAATTTTTCCAAAACGGGATGGAAGGCAATATTAATTTTTACTTCTCTGTATTCCTTGTTAATTACACTCTCACCCGAAACGGCCGCCCGAAGAGCAGTGATTCTTTGCTGTCCGTCAATCAGTATTTTCTTACCACTCGATAATGTTCCATCTTTCAATCGCACGTCAGGATTTTTCCAGATAATAATATATCCAATTGGATAACCCTGATAAAGCGAATCCATTAGATCACGCACCTTGGTTGAATTCCAAACAAAGGGCCTCTGAATTTCCGGGATAGCGATTTCTCCATCGCTGACCCAACTCAGCATACTTGAAATCAAGGTTTGATTGACATTATATTTTTGCGACATACTAAATTATTTAACTGCTAATTAATAATTATTTAAAAGTTTATAGTTTTTATTAATCTAATCTATGTATTTTTTCCATTTTTAACCCGATGTCTTTGTGAAAAATATCATTCTGATCCTTAAAGTCTTTGAAATATGAGGAAGCTTTACTAAATTATTCTTTTCTAATACAATTTAAGTATCAATACCTGTCACGCCTCTAAACTATGCGCACCAGACAGGTTTTTTGACTGTTGAAAAACAGCTAAATTTCTTATCGGCACACAGTTTAATATTATTCAGTCCGCCTTGTATTCCAGCGTAGAAACATTAATCTACTGCGATCAATATAGTCAAGATAACTTTTCATATTCTATCGCGATATACTATACAACTCCTTCTGCATCTTCATAAATCTTGTGCGGATTTCTTGCACACCGCCCAGAGTTTGCTCTGCGTCAGAAATAGAATTGTATTTGAGGCCAAGCAATTTAGGCAGTTTCTCTTCCCCTAGTTCTTCCGCTCCCTTTTCAACATATTTTCGCAGCACAAAATCTAGAAAATCTCTTTGCTCCTCCTCGGCATCATCAAAAATATTTTCTTTCGCATCTTCCGCTCTTTGCTCTCTAGTAATCGGCGGTATTGCAAAAGCGACATAAGCAAGCACATCGAAAATATCGCTGTCTTCGGCGTCTATCATCTTTTGCAGTGCTTCAAGCTCCGTCTTTCCATATCCTGCATCGGAAAT
>Ga0172381_10001002_pt1 | contig 35142 bp, 28 predicted proteins | sample Leawel6488metaG_FD_119754 | JGI IMG/M metagenome (GOLD analysis project Ga0172381, IMG submission 119754) | Leachate microbial communities from a municipal landfill in Southern Ontario, Canada - Leachate well 64-88 metaG | ecosystem: Engineered > Solid waste > Landfill > Unclassified | place... | reverse complement strand
CACCCCACACCAAAAAAAGAAACAAAAAAACAGAAGTAAGATGAAAATCTGACGATTTTCCCCTTACTTCTGTTTTTTTAGTTTGATTTAGTTTGAAAAGTTAGTTTGGCGACAGGGCCTTTATAATAATTCCGAGTGCAATCCCAAACTGAATTTATTTCAGCGCGGGGCTGGGTGTTCCATGCTTGAAACCCCCAGCTTCGCGAAGACCCTGGAGAGAATCGTGAACAGTGTAAAAAAGAAAGAAAAAAAATTACACTGTAGAACTTTGACAATTTATCTTTCTAAACACATAAATATTGGATAAAATTCCAACCTATTATTGACGACCAATTTTTTGTTTGTCATCCTGAGTGGAGTAGCAACGGAACCGAAGGATCACTTTGAGCCTTCCTTTCCTTGATAATCCTTTGTGTTTTTAGAAAGCGTCATAAATATTTTGTGGCGTGTAATCCGTGACCCTACGTTCAAAAAAGTATTGGTAATATTGTCATCCTGAGCGAAGTCAAAAAAATATACTTAAATTTTTTGACGAAGCCGAAGGATCCTCTTGTTTTTCAGAACCAATCTGATAAAAACAAAGGACAATCCAAAATTTTTTTGAGCGTAATGCTCACTCATCCCCGGCTCCGTGGGTAAAACGGGCAAAGGAGATTCTGATGAAAAACGTAAATATGTTGGTATCGGTCGGGTCGGTTGACGGGGTGTGCACCAGTGCCGCACTTCTGCGGTATCTGGGAAGCGAGATTGGCCTGACCTTCTGTCAGGCCTTCACAGTCGATCGGGTGGACCCGTCTACCTGGGAGCGCAACCGCAAGGTGGCGCTCGTGGACCTCGCGGTGAACAACCGCGAGAAATCGATGACCGCCGACTTTGTTCGGCGGGTTCGCGAATCTGGCCACGAAATCGTCGCCATCTGCGACGAACACAACGCCGAAGACTGGCTCGAAGCAATGGGGTCGTTCGACGGACTCACAATCAAACCCGTGTCGCAGGACACAGGGGAGATCAAGAGTTCGGGGGCGCTTTTGCTGTCCATTCTCGGAAACGAGATGGACGAGCAGAGCCGCGAGCTCTGCAAATCCGCGGATGCTGGCGACCGTATGGACTTCACGACCCACTTCGGTGGTATCGTGAACCAGGCGGTCAAGTCGCGGATTGCCGACGACACCAGGCGGGTTTACCTCGCCAGGCACTTCGCGGCAAACACACAGCCCGACGATAAAATTGTGGGCTGGATCGCCGAATATGAGGTCATCCTCGCTAACCACGATGCAGTCGTGGCAGCGGGGGTTAATCTCGGCAACGGGATATGGCGAGGGTCAGCCGTCGGACAGGTGGTCGATATGACCACCCTGATGTCACGGCTTTACCATGACTATCGGATCGTCCTCCTTGAGGGCGAGATGTTCGACAAAAGTGTTGGCGCCAAAGTGCGCCAAATCGCTTTCGGGTGCAAGCCCGGTTTGCAACTCGATGCCATCGCGGTCCTCAAGGCCGCGGGCGTTGAGTGTTCGGGATTCGCCGCCAAGGCGAACGTGAAACCCGAGGACGAAGAAGCCGCTCTCGCGGACATTCGCACCGCCCTCACCGCCCTCACCGCGTAGTGAGGACTTGTGACTGAACAAGCATAAAAATCAGCTCGCGACGCCAAAACGCATGAATATGGCTATAGCTGGTCCCGGCTGAATAAAGGGGTATTCGTCATCTTTTAGATGACATTGCATTTCGGAAGCCGACATTTGCACTGTCGGCTCTCCAATTACCGTGTCAAATTTATTTGACTCGGTTGAGGAGGTTAATCCGGAGAATTCCCCAAAGGAATCTCTCCTCCCAAAGGAATTTTATGGATTAGCCGACTAAAAAACATCCCAACACTTTATTGTGCGGGGTGTTTTTTTATTTTGTTTAACCGACAAAATTTCATCGCGCATATTTTTTAAAAAACAACTGAAAATAATTTTTAATCTCTGGACGATTTAGTGAACCGTACTCCGAAGCAATAACAGTCGCTTTTCAAGGTTGCCAAAAAACACATTATCAAGTAAAATAATAATACTATGGAAGATAATAATTTAGACAATCGCGTTCCCTCTCCCGCTATTGCAAATGAAGTGGAGGAACAAATTGATGTGGCTTTACGACCACAATATTTGGTTGATTTTGTCGGACAAGAACCAATCAAAAAAAATCTAAGTATTTCCATTCAAGCTGCGAAAAAACGAGGTGAACCATTGGAACATATTTTATTGTATGGCAATCCGGGTTTGGGCAAGACCACTCTCGCGAATATTATCGCTCGGGAAATGGGAGTCAATATCAAAACCGCTACCGGTCCGACTATGGAAAAAGTTGGCGACCTGGCAGCAATTTTATCCAACATGGGCGAAGGAGAAATTTTATTTATTGATGAAATTCATCGGCTTAACAAATCTATTGAGGAAGTCCTGTATCCGGCGATGGAAGATTATTCCCTAAATATTATTATCGGTTCCGGACCGGCCGCACGCACTATCAAAATGCCACTGAACCGTTTTACTTTGATTGGTGCGACGACTAAAACTAGTATGATTATGGGGCCACTTCGTGATCGCTTTGGTCATGATTTTCATTTAAACTTTTATGAAATTGATGACATCAAAAAAATCTTAGCCAGAAATGCTCAAATTTTAAAAACGCCCATCTGTCCTGATTCCATCCATCTGCTCGCCACTCGTGCTCGTCGCACTCCACGGATTGCCAACCGCCTGTTAAAAAGAACCAGGGATTATGCCGAGGTCTATCACGATGGTAGTATTGGCGAAGACATTGCCAAACGGGCTATGGGACTTTTAAGTATTGATGAATACGGATTGGATGAAGTGGATCGTAAAATTTTAGAAACCATGATCTCTAAATTCGCTGGCGGACCTGTTGGATTGAATACCTTGGCAGCGGCCACTTCAGAAGAAATGGAAGCGATTGAAAATATTTATGAACCGTTTTTATTACAACTCGGATTTTTAGAGCGCACTCCCCGCGGACGCAAAGCTACTCCCAAAGCTTATGAACATTTAGGTTTTGAACTTCCACTATCTCAAACTTTACTTTAACTATATGCTTATTGCCATCCCTCTCTATTTTTTCCTTTACGCTTACTATTTTTTAATTTTCATTTTCCTGATGTTTTATTTTCTAAATATCAAACATCTTTTTTTCACCGGCTCAGTCAATTTATTAAGCTTTTTTATCACCTTTGTCACCCTGGCCTTGGCGACTTTAATTGTCTTTTTTACTTGGCAACAACTTGATAATGTGAATTGGCAACAGACAATTACTCTTTTTAATCAAGATTGGTTCACTTTTACTAATATAAATTTATAATATGAATGCCGGAAGTTTAATAAAATTAAAATCTTATGAAAAGATTCTATATGTAGTCAGGCGAAATTTTATTACCTTCGCACCGATTATGTTTTTGCTTGGCTTGATGCTTTTTTTACCTGTCGGACTTTATTGGATTTTAGCCAGAAACACCGATATCTTAACCGGATCCGTCAGCCGACCCTTATCTATTTTATTCGCCGGTATTTATTATTTATTCGTCTTTTTATATTTCTACGCCTATTTTATAGATTTTTATTTAGATATGCTTATTATTACGAATGATCGTTTGATTGATGTGGAGCAAAAAGGTGTATTCTCAAGAAGTATAGCTGAAGTGGATCTGTATCAAATTCAAGACGCCAGTTCGGAAATCAAAGGTGCATTTTCCACATTATTCAACTACGGTGATATTCAAATTCAAACCGCCGGGGCTTTACCTAAATTCGTCATCCATAATATTTCCTCCCCACATGTCCTCCGGCAAGAAATTTTAGCACTCGCCGCTGAGGATAAGAAGTATCATATCGGAATAAAGTAAAATCAATACAACTTCTTCACTTCCACTCCTGTATAATAATATTTTAATAATTGTTGATAATCCCATCCATCCTTATCCGCTCGAGCCGCGGCATCCGCTGCACTCATACCCACACCATGACCCCATAACCCCTTACCTTCATCATATTTACATACGACACTCTGAATCCATGGTTTATCTTGTCCGCCCCATACTTCCACCCAAGTCTTAGTCTGACCATCGGAATTACCAAAGTACGGAGTGATGACCGGTACCCCACCATAAAATACCATTTCTCCATAAGTCGCACGCGCCGCCTCAGCCACCCGTGGCATCACCACCTCAGAATTATAGCCCAAATAAAGCTGGTCCACGGTAGTCGGATAAACATTGAACATATCATCTTCTCCGGCATGCGAAATATAATAATAAGCATAAGATCTGGCCGCTGTTAATAATGCTTTAATATATTCCATAGCCGCACCATTGGAAGTTTCTCCAATACCGGCAACATAATCATCAAGCATTAGCTCATTAATCACATAAGGCATTCCGCTTTTCGGTGAATAAGCATATTCCAAAATTCCCCGATATTTATTAAAATTATCTCCACTTTTCCAGCTAACTGAACGATCATAACTTACGATTTCAAAATAATTACTCACCAATTGCGATGGCACGAAACGCACTATCCCTGTATCTGTAAATTCCAAATCAGTGGATTTAAAAGTATAAACCCCATTCGCATAACTAACGGTGGCCAAAGTGTTATCCGTAAGTACACCTTTTTTTGTTCCACCAACATAAACATCGTAATCAAAAGTTGAACGAAATTTCAGAGGCACATCTGATTTGAAAAGTCCGACTCTGATTTTCGGTTCCGAAATTAGTTTGACCGAAGAAATAAATGTTGGAACAATATAATCTGCGGGTGCATCCATCGCCACAGAAATTGGTAACTCAAATTTACTCCCTGATACCACTTGTCCATCCACCACCAATTGAAACCTGGCGATATGGTTGCCTTTTTTTACTGGTGCACGAAAGGAAAAATTTATATCCACCATTTCTTTGGATGCCACAATTTTATTGGCTTGATAAATTTCCGTTGCACTATACCAAGAATCATCCACGATGTTAGAGATCGCGCGAATATCTTGATTCTCACTACTACCCGCTTCTTGCCAAGAAATATTTTGCCAAGTCTTTTGTCCGTCATTTTCCAACACTACTTTAAAATCGACTTCTTCCCCACCCTGATTCAAAGATAATTTTCTAGCTCTAATCATAGCAATAGCTGCACTCACACCACTCGTCGCCGAAGTTTCTTCTTTTGTTTCTTTTATCTCTTCACTTTTCACAGTCGTCGCCGGTTTTGTAGTTGCGGCTACTACTTTGATATCTAAATAAAAATATCCGCCATCAACCCAAGAATAATTTTCCGCGGCCAACCAAAAATCTTCCCGATAATTTCCAACTTTATTTGGAGCAGTTAGTTTAATTTTTATTTCCGCAATTTCTCCGGGTTTGGTGGTTTTAGAAATTTTTGCCGGATTAGTTGTATCTATCCAATCATTATTATTAAACTGACTTTTTCTATATTTATTATTTACTGTATAGGCAGAAATATAGCGATTACCACTCGCATTCCATGTGGTCGTTCCTGCATTTTTAAACCTAACTATTACCTCTCTGGTAGCTCCGGCTTCAATAACAATCGGATCCGCCACAGATTGGCTGGAATATTTAGCTTTATAGTCCGTATCGCGAATCGTTGGTGCTGTAAAATTCAAAGCTTGTACCTGATTATTTGAAATAAATACGCCACCCAACACCAAAATCAAGACAAACAGGCTAAAATACGATTTAAAAATTGATAATTTCATGTAAATAAACTTTAAATAATTATAAGATCACAACAATAGAATTATACCATATATACATTAAATGAACAAAAGAAGGGTTTGTGATAAAAAATAATATTTTTTGCTTTTTTGCCAATAACCATATATAATTATGTTAATCAGTACTTTCGATACTTTTGAATAACTCCATGCCCAACCAAACCAAATCCATTGCCTTAAATACTGGCGTTCAGCTGATCGGCAAAGCCATCAGCACGATTTTAGGTCTTATTGCCATTGCGATTATGACCCGTTATTTAGGTGCGGAAAAATACGGTTGGTATGCCACCTCTATCGGTTTTTTACAATTCTTGGGAATGTTTATGGATTTTGGTTTTACGGTAGTCAGTGCCAAAATGTTATCCGAACCGGCTTTTGACAAGCAACAACTCACCAACAATCTTTTTACCTGGCGACTGATTACTGCAGTTATCTCACAAGGAATATTACCATTGAGTATTTTTCTTTTTCCTTATCCTTTAGAAATCAAACTTGCAGTTGTCCTGATGTCATTGTCTTTTATCGGCGTATCCTTAGGTCAAATCTTTATCGCTCGTCTACAAACCCGGCTACAAATATATTGGCAATCCACAGGCGAAGTCCTTGGTCGTATTGCTTTGGTCGCAGGTATTATTTTTATTGTTCGCGGTCATGGGGAATTTTTAGGAATGATGGGGGTGATCACTTTTGCTTCTTTGCTTTATACTGTTTTCATCTGGATCAAAAGCAGCCCATATCATTTGACAATCGACAAAACCATATCCGGTGCGATTTTTCATAAAATCTGGCCCACCGCTCTGTCAGTCTTATTAAATTCCATTTATCTACAAGGTGACCGTCTGCTTTTACCTTTATATGTTCCGCAAACCGAAGTGGGTTTTTATACCGCCGGCTATCGAGTACTTGATATTTTAGTTCAAATTATGGCCATGCTCATAGGTATTATGATGCCGTTAATTACCTTTGCTTGGAGCCGTCAAAATTTACCTGATTTTAAAAAACATTTTCAACGAGCTTTTGATATTATGTCCTTGGTCATCATTCCCATGGTTTTTGGAGTCTTTGTTTTGGCCACCCCCATTATGACTTTTATCGCTGGACAAGAATTTTCTCCATCTGGTAAAATTTTACAACTCTTGATTTTAGCCATGATGGGCACAGCTTTTGGTATGGTCTTCGGTCATGTAAATTTGGCGATTGATCAACAAAAACAATCCTTATGGGCGTATGCAGTCGGGGCTGTCGTCGGCTTATCCGGTTATCTGCTTTTAATGCCTCGCATGGGAGTCTGGGGGGCGGTCTACACCACAATTTTTACAGAAATTCTCTGTGCTATTATTTTAGCGATTATGGCGATTTATTACAGCCGAACTTTTCCCAAACTATGGGCTTTGGGTAAAATACTTTTGGCTTCCGGGATTATGGGTTTAATAATTTATTTTGTTCAACTACCCCATGTTATTTTTTCCATTCTCCTCGGTGGAATTGTCTATACAATTTTAATTTTACTTTTTCGTGTCATCTCCACCCAAACCCTCCAAGAAATTTTTAAAAAGTGACTTTTTATGATATAGTATAGTTAGGATAAATCCTTCCAATATAAATTTTAAATTAAAAAAAATATGGGCTTTGATAAAATAAGATATGTAATCTTTTTCGCTTTGCTGATTTTCATCACCGGATTATTTTTGTATATTTTAAAACCATTCGCTTATCCGCTTTTCTGGGCAGCGATCATTGCCGGTATTTTTTACCCGATGTATAAATGGTTTTTAAAAAAAACCAAAATTGCCAACCTCTCCGCCACCATTTCAGTCATGATCGTCATTCTGTGTATTATTTTACCACTGACCCTTATTGGAATCCTTTTAGCACGCGAATCTATCAGCCTTTATGTATCTTTGGGAGAAAATAAAGGACAAATCAGCGAGTCTATCCAAGGTACTTTCAATTGGATTAAAAACAGTCCTCTCACTTCTCAGCTGAATATCAATGAATCTTTCTGGACACAAAAATTTTCTGAAATAACACAAATCCTAACCAACTCTATTTTATCTACCGCTAAAACCATTACACAAAACTCTCTCTCGTTTTTATTGATGTTTTTTGTAATGCTTTATGCCCTATTTTTCTTTTTCCGCGATGGGGAAAAATTTTTAAAAAAGCTAATGTATATTTGTCCGCTTGGTGATAAATACGAAAAAATGCTTTATCAAAAATTTACTGACACTACTCACGCCATTCTCAAGGGTGTCCTTTTGGTTGCTAGTATTCAAGCTGGCTTAGGAGTGCTTTTATTCGCCATCACTGGCATCCAAGGTGCCTTAATTTGGGGAATTTTTATGTTTGTTTTCGCGATGATTCCAAACCTAGGTACCGGTGTCATCTGGTTGCCGACCGGAGTAATCATGCTCATCACCGGACATATTTGGCAAGGAGTGATGATCCTGGTTTTTGGGGCTTTGGTTATTTCCACAATTGACAATTTGTTGCGTCCGGTGCTTATTGGCAAAAAAGCCTCTATGCATCCACTACTAATTTTATTCTCCATGCTCGGCGGTTTGTTTGTTTTTGGTCTTTCTGGCTTTATTATCGGCCCAGTCGTTGTTGCCCTCCTGATCGCATTTTGGGATATTTACAATCAGTATTATCGAGAGGATTTGGAGAGGAATTAAAAAATATCATAAACAAAAAAGAATCAATAACGATTCTTTTTTAGTTTCACTCCTTTTACCCAAAACCTATTCCTTTTCCTTATCTTTAAAAATCCTTGATTGAATTATCTTCATTAACTCTCCGACCTGCATCCACAGCAAAGACCACATCCAGACAAATACTACAGCTAACCAAGAAATTTTTGCCGGCATTAAAAGTCCAGTCAAAGCCAAAACCGTGGCAATTATTTGAGTGCTAATCGTAGCAATAATTACTTCTTTGCTTGGCAAAAAACGCCACCACCTTTCCTTGGTATGTGCCACAAAAATCAAGGCATGACCGGAAACGGTCAGCTTCAAAAAAAACATGGTTTGAATATATGGCAAAGATAAATTAGGTACTTTGGTCATTAAAAAAAATAATAATAAACTGTTAGCTATTCCGACTGATCCAAATAATAAACTTAAAATAAATCGTTCTTTAGTCTTGATAGTTGATGGTTTGTCCGATGCTTTTACTCGATCTACTGCCAAAGAAATAATTGGTACATCATTAAGTAAGGCCAATAAAATAAGTTGCGTGGGTACCAACGGATAAAAACCATACAGCAAACCTAAAATTAAAATACTAACAATCAAACGAAAACTCTCAGAAATTCTATAGATTGAATAATTATAAAGTCTGGTAAAAATGTTCCGAGATTCCAAAATAGCGTCTTGAATCACTGTTAAGCCACTAGCCAAAAGCACAATATCAGCCGCACTTTTCAAAGCACTTACCGCCCCAGACACAGCAATCCCCACATTAGCCACTCTCAATGCTGGTAAATCATTAACTCCATCACCAGTAACTGCAACCACATAATCTTTTTTAGCAGCCATTACTATATCATACTTATCTTGAGGTAAAATTTCGGCAAAACCAGCAATTTGCTTAAGTTCACGGTTTAAAATATCACCTTTTAATAAATGTGCCATCTCCTTGCGCGATAAAATATTCCCTTGTAAAGATAGGTCTTGGGCAATTTTAGTGGCAATAACTCGGTTGTCTCCTGTAAGCATTTTAACATCGATCCCATGCTCTTGAATAAAACGCAAGGTTTTTTTTGCACTTTTATCCAACGGATCAGCTAAAAAAATCAAACCGGCAATAAACATATTTTTTTCCGTTTGCGAAATACCTTTTTTGAATGCCACGGCCAATACCCGATACCCGCTCTTAGCCGCACGCATAATATCATCTTTAAACTTTTTTTTCATTTTCAGGGAAAAAAACTCATCAAAAATTTGAATTACTTGCGAAGCTCCTAAACTTATCAAAAATTTACCCTGGTCATTTTTAATAAAAACCGTAGATCTTTTTCTTTCTCCATCATAAGGAATAAAATTCAAAATTTCTCCTGATAAATTCAAGCCAAGATCCTTTAATTGACTCATGATAGCCAAATCAATAGCATCAGGAGTGTCTTTGTTCACCGCATATCCCGCTAATTTCAATATCTCGTTCACAGATAAATCTGGTCGATAAGAAACCGTATCCACCACGCGAATTTGATTTTTGGTTAGGGTTCCGGTTTTGTCCGTCAACAACAGATCCACATTGGCTAAATCTTCCAGAGCGGACAACCTTCGTGTGATAATCTTTTTTTTCGCCAAACCGGAAGCTCCGATACTCAAAATTACAGCCATTACGGTTGGCAAAGCAATAGGGATGCCAGCAATAATTAAACTCAAATCCAAAGTTAAAAGATTTCTCAAGGGAAAATTTTTAATAACAAAAACCACAGTCAAAAGAAATACGGCGACAATACTAACAATGGTTAAAAAACGACTAATAGAAATAATATCTCGCTCCAAAATACTTTTTTCCACAGTTGGTTCTATGGAAAAAATAGTTTGACCAAAATATGTTTGCTTACCGGTGGCTTTAATGATCATTTCCAAACTACCAGTAGCGACAAAAGAACCGGAGAAAATTTTATCGCCGGACTTTTTTTCTTGTGGCAAGGATTCTCCGGTCAACACTGCCTCGTTCACGGTTAAATTTTTCGCAGAAATGACAGTGCCGTCAGCTGGAATAATACTACCCAAACCTAATTTAACACGATCATCCGGCGTTAATAATTTAGCATCTATCATTTGCCAGTGTCCATCTCGCAAAGTCAACACCTCAAAAAATAATTTTTTCCGTAATTGATCCACCGCTTTGTCCGCTTTAAATTCTTGCCACTTTTGCACTAAATAATTTATTAGATATAAAACAAGAATAAAATAGAAATCAAACATCCCACCATTTAACAAAGACAAAAAAGCCGCTCCCAAAAGCATGAGCGATATAGGAGAATACAGTGGTGCAAGAAACTCTTTTAAAAAACTTTTTCTTTTCTCTGAAATATCATTAAAACCATATTCTCGCAGTCTTTTTTTAGCTTCCGCAGTAGATAAACCTAACTCTGACATATATAAAAATTATACACCAATGACCAAAAGCAAACAAGCCGTAATTTTCTGTCGGATTTTAAGCCGATATACCTTTATACAAAAATAACATGCGTTTTCTTGACAAATTTCTCAATTTATATTATACTTATTCATATAAACGCGGTAGTAGCTCAGTTGGTTAGAGCGTCTCCTTGCCAAGGAGAAGGTCGCCGGTTCGAATCCGGTTTACCGCTCAGGGATAACCTGTGAATAAAGTACTATAGAGCAAAATACAGCGGGGTAGAGCAATTGGCAGCTCGTCGGGCCCATAACCCGAAGGTTCCAGGTTCAAGTCCTGGCCCCGCAACAAATTATAAAACAGACCATTTTTCGGTCTGTTTTATAATACTTTCTACTCCACATCCTTTTTCCACAACCCGTGTAAATTACAGTAAGCACGAATGGAAATCACTTTTTGTCTGGTTTGAAAAATCACCTCCGGCTTATCCCCGGGTTTTAAAAATTTCTTACCGGTACGCCCATCTTCAATCTCAATTTCCACCCACTCAATATAATGTTCTTCAGTCATCGGATGCTCCTCAGCCCCAATTTTTACCTTAACCCCATCCACTCCACGACAAACATCAGCTGGTAATACCTCCACCACCGGCACATGTTTTTCTAAAGACGCGTCCACAGTATTTTCTACTTGCAAAACCATCGGATGTTGACAGCACACCAATTCTCCAACATTTGCGTGGATTACTTCCACAATATTTCCACACACATTACACTTATATATTTGATGTATTTTGGTCATATATTTTAAATAAAAAATAAAAGATAAATTAAAACTACTTGTAAAAATAAAATTATTCCCAAAGGCAAAAGAAAGTCGGTTTTTCTGGTTTTGTGGCGAAACAGCTTTATTCCAAAAATCGCACCAACTGATCCACCTAAAATCGCCAGACTCAACAACTTCCTTTCACTCACTCGCCAAGAACCCATAGCAGATTTGGCTTTATCCAATCCATAGATAAAAAAAGTTAATAAATTTATAATCAAAAAATACCAAGATAAAAAAAGATGATTATAATATATTTCTGCGAGATTGGTCATAAATATTTGCTTAATATCTACATTATATCTCCTTTTCCATATATTGACAAGTGATAAAAAAAACGTTATAATAAATAACAAAAAAGAACTGCTGCGGGTATCATATATATACTATATATAATACCCTGGTTCGGAAGAGCGAAAATTGCTATTTTCCCTCTTCTCTCACTGCGGGTATCATATAATGGTTATTATTCCAGTTTTCCAAACTGGTAACACGGGTTCGATTCCCGTTACCCGCTCATAATATAAACTTCGCTTAAATGGCGGGGTTTTTAGTTTGTTATTTATCAAACTTTTTGTATGATTTGATATATGTAAAATAAAGTGTTAAACTTTACATATAAATTATTATATAAAAACTTAATTCTATGGATAATACACTTTACAAAGCTGGTACATACAAACAACAATATCAATATAAAAGTTTTTATCCTTCATTGTTAAATAAATCATTTCATTGGAAGGATACAAAAATCGACGTATTATTAGAAGAAGCCACAAGATTTTTAGGTGAATTAAATACTTATTCTTTATTAGTTCCCGATGTAGATTTTTTTATTAGAATGCATATTTTTAAAGAAGCAACTACGTCAAGTAAAATTGAAGGAACAAAAACCGCTATTGATGAGGCTCTACTTCCAGAGGAAGAAGTAAATCCTGAAAGAAGAGCCGATTGGGATGAAATTCAAAATTATACGAAAGCAATGAATTTTTCTATAGATAAATTAAAAGAACTACCACTCTCAATTCGGCTATTAAAAAACACTCATAAAATTTTACTTGAAGGCGTCAGAGGAAAACATAAGACACCTGGTGAAATAAGAACAAGCCAAAATTGGATCGGCGGTTCAAGTCTACAGGATGCTGTCTTTATTCCACCACATCATACAGAAATTTCTGGATTGTTAAGTGACCTCGAAAATTTTTGGCACAACAACGAAATTAATCTACCACATTTAGTTAAAGTGGCAATGACACATTATCAGTTTGAAACCATACACCCATTTTTAGATGGAAATGGACGTATTGGACGATTATTAATTACTCTTTATTTGGTATCAAAAGGATTGTTACAAAAACCCACTCTTTACTTGTCTGATTTTTTTGAAAGAAATAAGGGTTCATATTACGATGCACTCACAAGGGTGAGGGTTTCTAACGATATAGAGCATTGGATTAAATTTTTTTTGGTTGGAGTTTCAGAAACTGCTAAAAATGGAAAAGAAACATTTGAAAAAATTATTTCTTTACGTAACAAAATTGAAAGAAAAATTATGGATATGGGGAAAAGAGCAAAAATTGGACAATTGTTATTAAAATACTTATATTCCCAACCCATAGTTAATCTTAAACAAATTTCTTCTGAATTAAAAATAACTCATCCTTCAGCTACTGCACTTGTTAAAGAATTTCAGAAAGCAGGGGTATTGAAAGAAATTACCGGTTTTAAACGAAATCGTTTGTTTGTATTTGAGGATTATATAAATTTATTCAAAAAATAATAAATGAAGTTCTAACATCCACTACTAAGGAGATCAAATATAAACCGGGGTTCCTACCCTGTTTTATATTTGAGCGTAAAATGGAAGCGAACAGGGAAATGGAGAAAGCGGAATTAAAAAACCCTCCTCTGCCCAAATAGACAAAGGAGGATTTGCAAACTCAACCTCAGAAAAAGAGAAGGAAATGAAAAATAGATCAGAATGATCTCCTTTTCGAACGATCCGACTGTTTCGGAGAGGTATAAGATTTCGACCCAGACGTTCGTCTAGGAAGAATCACTGAAATTATTCCTGTCGGTGGTGGCACCACCGACTGTCTACCATATAAACTCAGTGTTTCAGAACGATTTTGCCATGGCCAATACTCCAACAGATTTTGAAGCACCCATTTAAACAGTGGCCATATCAAAAATAAAAACACCCACAATACCCCCAGGATAATAAAAAACCCAAAAAACAAATGCCCGACAATGGTCACGATACACACTCCTCTCTCTCCTTGCCAAATAAATTAGCCAGCACTGAAAATATTATCGGCGGGGTGAAAATCGCGAACAGCATCTGCAACCACATCCTCGCCTGCTCTTCGATACCATCAAGCAGATCACACAAACTACAAATTAACCACTCCATTTTCTTACTTCCTTTCTCAATTGTTAAAGAGCCCCACAAAGAACAACCCACATTTAAAAAAATTTAAACCCTTTTTATCCATAAACTTTGTCCGGCACAGAGAGCAACCGCCAAAGCATCAGCTGCATCATCAGATACAATCTCTTCTTTTATTTTTAAAATCACGGCCACAATTTTCTGCATCTGCTTTTTTTCCGCTCGCCCATAACCGGTAATTGCCTGCTTAACCTGAAGCGGAGTAAACTCATCCACCGGTAAATTATTCTGCGTGGCAATAAGCATCATCGCCCCACGCACTTGTCCAACTTTGATAGCGGTCTTTGCATTTTTAAAAAAAAATAAATCTTCTAACGCCATCCTTGTTGGCTGATATTTTTCAATAATTTCTTGAATTTTTTCACTCACTATTTTTAATCTTTCCGTAAAATCTCCGTTCACTGGTGTTTCCAAACAACCATAATCTAAAGAAATCCAATCTTTCCCACCGGATTTTTCTATTACCCCAAAACCCATCCGCCCATAGCCCGGATCAATACCTAAGATTATTTCTTTGGGATTGTCCATGATTAGGCTGCATTAGTAAAATAATCATCCACGTCATCATGTTCATCCAAGGCTTCAAATAATCGACCCAATTTTTCTTCATTTTCCACATCCACAGTGATTTTGTCTTTGGCAACCCATTCCAACCCGGAACGACTAATTTCCAAATTTAATTCTTTGACCACATTTAAAACTTTTTGAAAATTCTCTATTTTATTTAAAACCAAAACTTCATCCTCATCGTCTTGAATGTCATCTGCCCCGGCTTCAATCATTTTTAAATCAAATTCTTCTCGATCAATATTTAATTTGTCTTTTTCTATAGCAATCACACCCCATAAATCAAACATCCATTGCACACTACCAGCTGCACCAAGCGAACCATTGTTTTTGGATAACAAGTGCTTTATTTCCGCAGAAGCACGATTTTTATTGTCAGTCAAACCGCGAACAATAATCGCCACTCCAGCCGGACCATAAGCTTCATACAAGACCTCAGAAAGTTGAGTTGCATCTGCACCCACGCCGGTGCCTTTTTTAATCGCGCGGTCAATATTGTCTTTCGGCATACCAGCAACACGAGCTTTGTCCAATTGCAGACGCAAGGAAAAATTAGTCGTCGAATCTCCACCACCTTGACTGGCCGCGACTGTGATTGCTTTGGAAAGCTTGGAAAAGACATTGCTTCGCTTCGCATCCTGTTTGCCCTTTCTCGCTTGAATATTGTGCCATTTAGAATGACCACTCATAAATTACAAATTATTTTTTTATTGAATATTGATCCGGATCAAACCAAATAACTCTCAACAACCAATTAATTTTTTTCTGAACTGTGCAAAAAGGTGTTATATTTGTACTTTCTAAAAATTTACAAGTATCTGTTCCATCTGTTTTTTTACAAACAAATGGCGGTTCTCCTTTGCCAAAATATTCCTGTTCAGTGCAACCATACTCTAAACCAAAATCTGCAGTTGTCATATGTTCTGGATCAATATCTTCTAACTTTTTTGGCAATGATACACGCTCAGTTGGCTTTATCCCATTTTCACAAGATCCGCAAACACTTATATAACAACCTTTTCTTGCCACAACACCACAATCAATTATCTTTAATTCCGGCGCTACCTTATAAAACAAAGTAAAGATTAAGCCTGTGGCATAAACTGCTGACAATACCACAAAAACAATAAATATAGTGGGTTTTTTCATAAATATTTGAATTTATAAATTTTAATGACCCGCCTTCACCTTGCTTGGTTCCGTCGGGTATGCTTTTAACTAACTTACTGCTTAAATCCCGTACCGCAAGGAATTAATCTACCAATAATGACATTTTCTTTAAGTCCTTCTAAATAATCTACCTTACCGGTAATAGCCGTGTTGATAAGCACTTTGGCAGTTTCTTGAAAAGATGCCGCAGACAAAAAGCTTTGAGTAGATAAGGATACACGGGAAATGCCGAGCAATAATTCACGGGCCGTGGCTTCCGCCAATTTATTTTTACGTGCTTGACGATTAGCAAAATCAAATTGTGCTTTTTCTACTGTTTCACCAGGCATTAAATCCGTTTCACCCACATCTTCCACATACACTCGACTGAACATTTGGCGAATAGTCAATTCCACATGTTTATCATTGACCTTCTGACCTTGAGAAGAATAAATATTTTGAATTTCTTGTAAAATATATCGTTGAACATCTGAACGACCGCGAAGTTCAAACAATTCTTGCAGGTTAATACTACCATCTGTTAGCTGGTCACCTTTTTTCACTTCTTCACCGGTTTTCACATACATTTTATACCCAAGCGGTATGATATATTCACGAACCTTCGGTCCTTCATAGCTCAAATTGATATAATTTTTTGTCACTTTGACCGAGCCTGAATATTTAGCTTTGATTTCTTCACCGGATGAACCACGGACTAACAACACAGTACCTTCACTGACCTTTTCTCCATCTGTGACCATCAATTCATCACCAGTATCATATTTAGTCTTGATCTCTTCCAAACCTTCAAAATGAATGCGTAGAATTTTTTGTCCGCGACGACCTTCAAAAATTTTCTTACCAGTCGGCGAAGTAATAATTTTTCCGTCCGCATCTTCAATCTCCACCTTACCATCTACATCAGCCAAAAACGATTGATGCTTCGGATTGCGACATTCAAAAAGCTCTTCTACACGCGGTAAACCTTGGGTAATATCACTTCCAGCCACACCACCAGTATGGAAGGTACGGAGAGTCAACTGAGTACCTGGTTCACCAATAGATTGGGCGGCGATAATACCAACTGATGCACCGATTTCCGCCGGTTTGTTGTATGACAAATCATAACCATAACATTTACGACAAACGCCTTTTGGTAATTTGCATTGCAATACACTTCGCACATGGACAGATTCAATTTTTTTCTCTTCAATGGCACGTGCTGCTTTTTCATCAATAATTTCTCCGGCTTTGACAATCACTTTGTTGCCGGCTTTAATATCTGCCAAAACATAACGACCCCAAATTCTATCTGCCAATTTTTCACCCATTTCTTGCGATTGAGCTAGAGTGAATATCTCTCCCACCGTATCCCCGCAATCTTCTTCCAAGACAACCACATCCTGACACACATCCACTAAACGACGCGTCAAATAACCGGCACCGGCAGTACGCAAAGCCGTATCAGATAAACCTTTTCTTGTACCATGAGAAGAAATAAAGAATTCTAAGGAGTCAAAACCAGTTTGAAAATTTCCTTTGACCGGCAATTCCATAATATCTCCGGACGGTGAAGCCACCAAACCTTTCATCCCGATTACCTGACTTAATTGCCCCCAAGTACCACGTGCTCCGGATTCAATCATGGCGTAAACCGAACTATCTTTATCTAAAACTTCTTGATTGTTAGCGGTAACTTTTTCTTTGGTTTCCGTCCATATTTCCAAAATTTTAGAATGACGCTCACTTTGAGTTAATAGGCCATCTTTAAATTGTTCTTCTACTTTTTTCACGGATTCATCTGCGATTTTAATAATACCTTCTTTTTCTTTAATTTTCGGAAAATCATTCATCCCTAAAGAATATCCGGCTTTGGTCGCATATTTAAAGCCTAAATTTTTCAAATCATCCAAAAAGCCGGCGGTTTCTTCTTGTCCATAAAATTCCAAAAATAAACTAATGAGTCCGCTCAACTTTTTTACTGTCATTGCTTCATTGTAATAAGGCATTTTACCTGGCAATACTTGATTGAAGAAAATTCTCCCAATGGAAGTTTCCACAATTGGATCTTGATCCACAGTTAATTTAGATACATTCGCAAATCGCACTTTGATTTTTTCTTGCAAAGTAATAATCCGACTCTTATATGCCAAAGTTGCTTCTTGTTCTGAATAAAAATATTTAGTTGCTGGCTTATCTTTTTCTAATTCATTATATTTAGTCATATAGAAACAACCGAGCACAATATCTTGTTTCGGAGTGATAACTGGAGAACCAGTCGCCGGTTTTAGAATATTTTTTTCCGCAGCCATTAAATTGTCCGCTTCCCAACGAGATTCTTTAGTCAATGGCAGGTGCACAGCCATTTGATCACCATCAAAGTCAGCATTGAACGCCACACATACGAGTGGATGCAGTTGAATAGCATTACCTTCAATCAATCGTGGATGAAAAGCTTGAATACCCAAACGATGCAAGGTCGGTGCACGATTTAATAAAACCCGAGTTTTTTTGGTCAGATCTTCCAAAATATCCCAGACTTCATCATGATCTGCTTCAATAAAACGACTGGCGGATCGCACATTGTGGGCCAATTCTCTTTTAATAATTTCACTCATGACAAACGGTTTGAATAATTCCAAAGCCATTCTTTTCGGTAAGCCACACTCATCCAAATTCAATTTCGGACCAACAACAATCACTGAACGACCGGAATAATCTACTCGTTTACCCAATAAATTTTGTCTAAAACGACCTTGTTTACCTTTCAAAATATCTGCCAAAGAACGCAGCTGTCTTTTTTGTCCGGTAGAGGCAGTGACCGTTTTTGCATGTCTGGCACTGTTGTCAATCAAGGCATCGGCCGCTTCTTGCAACATTCTTTTTTCATTACGACAAATTACCTCGGGTGCATTTAACTCAATCAAACGACGCAAACGATTGTTGCGATTGATCATACGACGATAAAGATCATTTAAATCAGAGGTAGCAAAACGACCACCATCCAAAGCCACCATCGGACGCAAATCCGGCGGGATGACTGGTACTACTTTCATTACCATCCATTCCGGACGAATATTATTTTTATAAAGACTATTCAATAATTTCTTGCGACGGATAATTCTCTCCAACTTCGCACCTTTGGCTTTAGTCTGTTCATCATTCAATTGTTTTAGAGTTTTCTTAAAATCAATTCTACTCAATAAATCATGCAGGGCTTCTCCACCAATAGACGCTTCAAATAAATGACCATAACGCATGGATAATTCTTGATAACGATTTTCAGAAATGATTTTCAACATTTGGATTTCTTTCAATTCTTTTTCCGCGGATTGAAAATCTTCTTCCAAAGCTTTAATTTTTTCCAGCATTTCATCTTGAATTTTTTCCATCGCCACTGCTCCGGTTTTTTCATCTCCGGCTTTTTTAATTTTAACTTCCGCTTCTTTTTCAATTTGTTTCTTTTTGGTTTTAAATTCTTGACGCAATAAAACAGAAGCTTCTTTTTTCGCTTCTTCGTCTACGGCTGTAATAATAAATGAAGCGAAGTATACTACTTTTTCCAATGCTTGGGCTGAAATATCCAAAATCAAACCGATTTTACTCGGCACGGAACGCAAAAACCAGATATGAGTGACCGGGGCGGCTAATTCAATATGTCCCATTCGTTCACGACGCACTAACGAGGTCGTCACTTCCACTCCGCATTTATCACAAACAATTCCTTTAAATCTAATCTTTTTATATTTTCCACAATAGCATTCCCAATCTTTCGTAGGTCCAAAAATTTCCTCGGCAAAAAGACCGCTTTTCTCCGGCTTTTGGGTACGATAATTGATGGTTTCTGGTTTACGCACCTCACCATAAGACCATTTGCGAATAACTTCCGGAGAAGCCACTGACAAACGAATCGCGTCAAAGTCCATTGATTTTTTTTGATCTGTGAATATCATATTTAAATATTTATTTTATTGATATTATTCGTTCGTTTCTTCATGTCGGCGTTCACCCGGATCTCGACGATTATCCGGTCTGTTTTCATTTCTATTTTCTTCAGCTAATTTTTCTTCTTCTGCGAGTACTTCTTCAGCCAAACGATATTCTCCGGACTCACTGCGTTTCAAGAGTTCCACATCCAACCCAAGGCCTTTCATTTCTCTGACCAAAACATTGAACGATTCCGGAATATTCACATTGCGAATTTCCTCACCTTTAATAATTGCTTCATAAGCTTTAGAACGACCTGGCACATCATCAGATTTGATAGTCAAAATTTCTTGTAAAATATGTGCCGCACCATAAGCTTCCAAAGCCCAAACTTCCATTCCTCCAAATCTTTGACCACCAGATTGTGCACGTCCACCAAGTGGTTGTTGGGTAATCAAACTGTATGGTCCGATAGAGCGTTGGTGAATTTTATCTTCCACCATATGATTCAACTTGAGCATATAATTGTAGCCCACGGTAATTTTGTTATCAAATACTTCACCGGTGCGACCATCATACAATTTGGATTGACCATCCGGAGTAAAACCGGCTTTGACCAATTCTTCTCTAATTTGTTCTTCAGATACACCATCGAAAGACGGAGTAGCAATTTTATAACCCAAGGCATTAGCCGCCAAACCCAAATGATTTTCCAAAAGTTGTCCTAGGTTCATACGCGAGACCACACCCAAAGGTGACAAAATAATATCCACTGGAGTACCATCTTCTAAAAATGGCATATCTTCCACCGGCACCACGCGAGAAATCACACCTTTATTACCATGACGACCGGACATTTTATCACCTACTTGAATTTTTCTCATATCCGCCACGCGAATACGTACTTGTTTAATCACGCCTGGTTCCAATTTATCACCATTTTCCGCAGAAAATATTTTTACATCAATAACTTTACCATGCTCACCATGTTCTAAATATAGAGAAGAATCGCGAACATCTCTTGCCTTTTCTCCGAAAATCGCACGAAGCAATCTTTCTTCGGCAGAAAGTTCGGTCTCACCTTTGGGAGTAATTTTACCCACCAAAATATCACCGGATTTTACCTCGGCACCAATACGGACAATACCTTCACTATCTAAATTTTTTAATTTTTCTTCACTGACATTCGGAATATCCGAAGTCACCATTTCCGGTCCGAGTTTGGTCTCACGCACATCAATCACATAGTCTTCAATGTGCACCGAGGTATAGCGATCATGTTTTACAATACGATCAGAAATAATCACCGCGTCTTCATAGTTGAAACCATCCCAAATCATATATGCCACCAAAATATTTTGTCCCAATGCCACTTCATTTTCTTTGATACATGGACCGTCAGTCAATGGATCACCTTTTTTTACTTTATCACCAATATTTATAGTAGGATGTTGATTGATGCAAGTTGCGGCATTGGATCGTAAAAACTTTTTTAAAGAATAGGTAAAAGTTTCACCTTTTTTAGAAGTCAAAACAATTTTCTCACCGGATAATTCTGTAATCTCACCGTCTGCATCTGCTTCAATAATATATCCGGAATTGCGTGCCGCCACTTTTTCTACACCAGTTCCTACCAAAGGCGGTTCTACCTTAATACAAGGTACAGCTTGGCGTTGCATGTTCGTCCCCATCAAAGCACGCGTCGCATCATCATGTTCCAAAAAAGGAATCATACCTGTCGCCACACTAATAATTTGATTGGAAGCTACATCCACATATTCTATTCTATCAGTCGTCGCTACATTCGGTTTGCCATATACTCGTGCCGGGGTAGTTTCTTCAGTAAAATATCCGTCATCATCAACCTTTGTGGTCGCTGGAGCGGTGACCACTTTTTCTTCTTGAAAAGAATTCAAATACACCACTTCATTCGTTACGCGTGGTTTGGCTTTTGTTCTATCAACTTTACGATAAGGAGTTTCAATAAAACCAAACTCATTAATCTTAGCAAAACCGGCCAAATGATTAACCAAACCAATATTCGGTCCTTCCGGTGTGGCAATCGGACAAATTCTCCCATAATGGGTATTGTGTACATCACGAACTTCAAAACCGGCTCTGTCACGAGACAAACCACCTGGTCCCAAAGCACTCAAACGACGTTTGTGCTCCAATTCGGATAAAACATTAATTTGATCCATGAATTGAGAAAGCTGTGAACTCATGAAAAATTCGCGAATAGCACTGATTACCGGTCGAGCATTGATCAATTTATTCGGTGCCAATTGCTCCATATCATAAGTACTCATCCTATCTTTAATCACTCGTTCCATTCTGGCCATACCGATACGAAAACGATTTTGTGTCAATTCCCCAACCGCACGCACGCGACGATTGCCCAAGTGATCAATATCATCGGCATCTTCCTGAGAAATATTCAAGCGGATAACTTCTTTGATCACGAGCAATAATTTTTCCAAAGAAAATACGCGATTATCTTTTTGACTGTAATCTTCATTTTTTTGACCCAAATCAAATTTTTTATCAAATTTATATGCCCCGACCGCACCAAAATCATATCTTTCAAAATTAAAAAACATGGCGTAAATCAAGCTCTTAGCATTGTCTGCTGTTGCCAAATCACCCGGACGAATCCTCTTGTAAACTTCAATCAAACCCTCACCCATATTTTCCGCCAAATCTTTTTTCAGAGTCTCGCCAATATAGCTGATAGTTGGATGAATATCAATATCTTTAAAATAGGCTAAAATATCCTCTTCTTTTTCCATACCAAAAGCCCGCATCAGAGAGGTCACTGCTACTTTTCTTTTGCGATCAATTTTTACCCAGAGCACATTATTACTGTCCGTTTCCACTTCCAACCAAGCTCCGCGATTCGGAATAATCTTGGCACCATAATAGTTACGACCGCGATTGTTTTCTTTTGTAAAAAATACTCCAGAACTACGAATCAATTGGGACACCACCACGCGCTCAATACCATTAACCATAAAAGTTCCGCGCGGGGTCATGAGCGGTAAATCACCTAAATAAATTTCTTGAGTCTTGCTTTGATTCGTTTCCGTATTTACCAAACGAACATTGACACGCAAGGGTGCTTCGTAAGTAATATTTCTTTCCCGACAAATCATTTCATTGAATTTTGGTTCATCCAAATAATAGTCTTCCAAATAAAGTTCCAGATGACGATCACTGAAATCTTTAATTGGGGAAATCTCTTCAAACAATTCTTTGATACCTTGTTTCAAAAACCAATCATAAGAATTGCGTTGCCCTTCCACTAAATCAGGGAAAGGAATAGAATCTTGTCTTTTGGTAAAATATTTTCTTTCAGGCTCTTTTAACGGAAGTCTCTTGTAGGTAGGCATAGTTTGATAAAAATAAATAATTTTTTAAAAAAGTTTACTTGTTTTTTCCTTATCAACGCCGAAAAAGATAACAAAAAAATCTCCGACTTGTCAGCAGGAGCTCTATTTTTTGTTAAATTGAAAGTTTTTTCAGCAAGGTTGACATGTGATTTTGTGAGGCCTTGCGCAAAGTGCAAAACAGGAAGATGTTTTGACCGTGCTATTTGCTAATTTTAGCCAAAAATTAGCTTTTTTAATATTTGAATCTATTTTATACCATTTTTTCCCTTTTGTCAAGCAAAAAACAGGTGGATAACTGTTTGTCAAGAAAAGCTAATTTCAGCTAAAACTTCAAATTTTTTAAGACTTATCCACAGGTTATACACAGAAAATAAGATTATTTAATAAAAAAGAGCTAAAAGTCGAACTTTTGAACCATAAAATCCCGCCTCCGGAGCGGGATTTTATTTTTCTAACTCGTCATTATTTTTCTTCACCGAGCTGCGAAAAGAGTAGTATGCTTAAAGAGTAAAACAAATCTTTAAAAACAAAGTCCAAAGACAAGTTATATGTCTGGGGACAGGGAGAGAGATTTTAAAAAAACTGCATTACTTGACCACATCAACTCTACCGCAGCTCGGTGAAGAAAAATTTTTTCGTTTCTTTCATAAAAATATTTTAGTTTCATTTCATTTTTTTGTCAATAGAAAAAATACCAATATCATTTTGGAGCGACAAAAATTGTTATACATTTGACCAGTACAAAATTTTTTGTTAAACTATTATAGTTCTTGACATAAGTTAAAGGCAAACCTCAACAAGAAAGGTACGGTAATGAGAAACATTTTCATGGCAATCGCGATGGCAGGTATATTGCACAGTACGTCCGCTATGGCGGGCTGGCACGACTGGAGTCAGATGGAACGTAACCAAGCGATTGTTGACGAGACGGCAAACTGGGACGACGGAGACGACGGTGGCCAGTGTAAGATCTGGGTCCAAGAGATTGTCTATGACGCCTCCGGATCTGGCCTGATCCCTCTGAATAGCAATGACGCCTGCGAATGGCAATATGGTGCGTATGTCATAGGTCGCAGTGGCTACATTGAGTACGCCTCGCCAGGTGAGATTATTCAGATGGATCTGGGCGATAATAGCCCACACACTGCGATTGTTATTGCTAACAGCTCTTACGGTGTTATATTCCGTGAGAGCAACTGGAACTTAGACGAGGAGGTGGGCACGCGCTATGTGTCCTATAGTACCTTCTACAACCAGGTCGAGTGCTTCACTATCTACTACGTCTTGTAGATGAGGGGATGGGTGGGGCCAGGACTATTTTCTGGCCTCACCTCCTTTTTTTAATTTTATTTAGTAAAATTGATTATAGAATAGGTAAAAAATATTTTAATATGAATTATAAGAAAAAAGTTGTATTAATTTTTATTCCATTATTTATTGTTTTAATAATTATTGGAACCATTTTTTTTGTTAAGCAAACAAGAAAAGAAAAAGAAATAATGAAAGATAAAGAAATTATTTCAGAAGAAAGTTGGAAGAGTTATACTGATGAAATAAATAATTTTAAGGTAGATTACCCATCGGATTTATTAATTTACAAAATAGATGAAAACATAAATTCTTCTTTTTTAAACAAACATGGTATTTTAGAACCAGTTGGTGGAGTAAGTTTTGTAAAACACGAAGACGGACCGATAATAATGAAAATAGGTGTATATAAAAATACTAATTTTCAAACGGTTCAAGATTGGCTTGATTATAAAACTGAACTTAGATTCACAACTCTAAAAGAACACAATCCTGAAAAATACACTTCGATTAATAATTTTATACCGCCATTTGAAATTGAGAAAAAAATTAATATATCTGGAGAAGAAGCTATTGTAACTTATCCTGTTAGTAGAACCGAAAAAGAAATATATGAAAGTTTTAAAAATGAAAAAACTACTTCGTTCATGAAAAATGAAATTTTATATATTATATATATAAGATATTTTGAAGATCAAAGTTATTATGAAAAAATCTGGAATAGCTTTAAATTTATAGATTAATAGATATTAAACAATAAAAAAATGTGTTATACACAACCGAGTTAAAATTATTGAATCGTGCTATATAATAAAAAACTTAAATTTATCATGATGTATAAACAATAAATTGCTACTATGTAGCAATTTATGTTATAATATTATCATCTATGCGACAAGGTCACAAAAAAAGACAATACCGTCAATCGACTTTTAATTTCAACCCGCAAATCAATCGTGGTTTATTGGCAATTTTATTATTCGTCACTGCCGGTTTAGCCACTCTCGGATTTTTTGAATTAGCCGGGGTAGTCGGTAAATTTATTGATTCTCTTTTAGCTATTGGCTTCGGACAAGTCCGCTATGTATTTCCAATCATTTTATTTATAATCGCTATTCTAATTATCAAAGATTTAAGCTACAACTATCGTTCCACCCACACTCTCGGTGCCATTTTATTTTTCCTAAGTTTCAATGCCCTATTTCATATTCAAAAACCTCTGACAGAAATGGTAGATATGGCTTTACAAGGTTATGGAGGTGGACTCAGTGGATTAATTTTAGCTTGGCCACTTTTAAAATACGCGAGCTATTGGGGTGGCACTGTAATTCTATCTGGCATTCTGATTGTCGCTCTAATTTTCTTATTCAACACTTCACTTGCTCAAATCGTCAATCTCAATAAAAAATTATTTTTAACCTTAGGCTGGTGTGGCAAAAAAATTATTCAATTCTTCGGACTATTTGTGAAAAAAATCGAACCAGCCGTGGGTCGTATGGAAACTTATGAAGAAGAAATTTTACCGGAAGAAGAAGTAACTTATGAAGTTGAGGAAATCAATGAAGAAACTGCACCACCGGAAACGGAAATACAAGAAAGGATATCTGTAACTCCCAAGAAAAAAATGGATTACAAACTTCCACCTATTGATTTATTTATCAATCTTAGATCCAAACCCACTTCTGGCGATATCAAAGCCAACGCTGAAACCATTCGTGATGCATTATCTAATCTAGGAATCGAAGTAGAAATGGGTGAAGCACGTGTTGGTCCAACCGTCACTCAGTTTTCTCTCAAACCGGCTAAGGGTGTAAAATTATCTCGCATTACCACCCTCAACAATGATCTGGCTTATGCACTCGCTGCACACCCAATTCGTATTGAAGCCCCAATCCCGGGACAATCTATGGTCGGTATTGAAGTACCCAATCAAAAAGCCGCTATCGTCACCTTGCGTGAACTTTTGGAAAGTGAGGAATATAAATTACGAGACAGCAATATGAGTATTGCTTTGGGTAAAGATGTAGCCGGCAAAGTTTGGTTTGGCAATCTCCCTAAAATGCCTCATTTACTGGTAGCTGGTGCGACTGGCTCAGGCAAGACTATGTGTATCAATTCCATTATTTTAAGTTTGATTTTCCAAAATACTCCGGATGCACTACGTTTTATTATGGTGGATCCAAAACGAGTAGAGCTCACCATGTATAATGGCATTCCTCATTTACTCACCCCAGTCATCACTGATCCGGGCAAAACAGTCAATGCTCTCAAATGGACTATCACAGAAATGGAAAGACGCTTTGACGAATTGGCACGGGCTGGCAAACGAGATATCAATTCTTATAATAAAACCGCCAAAGAAAAGTTACCTCATATTGTTTTTATTATTGATGAGCTGGCGGACTTAATGGCTATGGCCGCAAGCGAAGTAGAAGCCGGTATTATTCGCTTGGCACAAATGGCACGTGCGGTTGGTATCCACTTAATCGTTGCCACTCAACGCCCAAGTGTGGAAGTGATTACTGGGTTGATGAAAGCCAACATTCCGGCACGAATTGCTTTTTCCGTAGCTTCATCCATTGATTCTCGCACTATTTTAGATTCTTCCGGTGCGGAAAAGCTTTTGGGTCGTGGGGATATGTTATTTTTGACCGCGGAACTTTCCAAACCAAAAAGATTACAAGGTTCGTTTGTCAGTGAAGAAGAGATGAAACATGTAGTCAATTTTATCAAAGGTGATGAACCACCAAGCTACGATGAAACTATTGTCAGTAAAGATGGAGGTAGCGGCACCAGAAATATGTTTGGTGGACCAACAGATGATCGCGATCCATTATTTGAACAAACCAAAAGATTAGTTTTAGAATCAGGCAAAGCTAGTGCATCTCTTTTACAACGAAGACTCAAAGTTGGTTACGCTCGAGCCGCAAGAATCTTGGATGAAATGGAAGAAGCCGGAATTGTTGGACCAGCCGATGGTGCTAAACCAAGAGAGGTTTTCACTGAACACTTACAGCCGGAATCAGAACCGGAAATCTCTTTCGCCCACCAATCTTTAGACAGTGGTGGAACCGTCTTCGTCACCAAATCAATGGAAACACTACCCACTGAAGAATATCCGGAGTATCTTGATGAAGAACCGATTGAAGAAATTGACATAGTTGATAAAAAAGAAAATTCGGAATATAATAATGAACAAGAACAAAATAATCCCCGTGCTTAACTTATGTCCATTTTTTGTTATAAAAAATTAAACCGCTCAATCCGTTTGGGACTTATATTCCAAAAAGCTCGCGAGGAACAAAACCTCTCTTTATTTGCGGTGGCAGAAAATATTCATGTGGCGGAAAAATATTTAACCGCTTTAGAAAATAATAATTTTGATATTTTACCCAAAGCCAAAGCCTATCGCTTGAGCTATATCAGAGAATATGCTGGTTTTTTAAAACTGAATGAAAAATTTTTGAGTAAACAATTTATACAAGAAGATGGTTTAAAAAATATTGAAGAAAAAATTTGCTTAAATCGAGCTATTAAAAATTCCCCTCTTTATTCTTTACCCAGCATGGCTAAAAATATTTTATTCGCCGGACTGATAATCTTATTTTTTGGCTATATTTCTTTTCAGGTCAGAAGAATTTTGGAACCGCCAAAACTCACGGTCTATAGTCCGCTTGACGGTTATATTACTGATGATATATCTGTCACCATTCAAGGTGAAACCGAAACCGAATGCCAACTCGCCATCAACGGACAAGAAGTGCGTCTCAATGATTCCGGACAATTTAATCAAACTATCAACTTGACAAACGGGGTCAATGCGCTTATAATTTCCGCAACAAAAAAACACGGCAAAACCACGACGGTCACAAGACATATTGTAGTAAAAAATAATAATCTCACGTTTCTTGACACAGAAGACGCACTATGGAAGAATTAAAATTTTTCACCCCGGCCTTTGTCGGTTTTTTTATTATCCAATTACCAAGTGCCTCCGAGGTATCTAATTTGGAAAATTTAAAAAAAGTTTTATTAAAAATTTGCCAAGAAGCAAGATTGATACCAAATGGAGAGATGTCTATATTAAAATTAATATCTCCGGAACCGAATTGCCCAGCTTACGGGTTATCACAACAACTGACCACCTCTGTTATTAGTTTAGATGGTTGGCCAGAATATCACCGAGTGATAATAATACTACATTCTTGTAAATATTTTAAAATAACAGGCATGCGAAAAGCAATCTTGTCAGTATATCCACAAGCTGAGATCTTGCGACAAAAATTTATAGACTGGTCAATTTGAATTTAACAAGCCCTAAAACAAGCGAAAAAATACCACTTGCCATGGGCTTGTTTTTTTATTATAATACCTTTGCTAAATAACTCACTTAAATATAGAGCTATGGGAAAAAACGAAATTTCCGAGGAGGTAAAAAATAAGCTCCGCGCCGCAGAAAGCGCCATTGACCAGATCAAGGCAAAATTTGGCGATGGAGCCATTATGAAATTTGGCGAGTCCAAACGCATGGAGGTTGATGCCGTACCAACTGGCTGTCTTTCATTGGATATCGCTTTAGGAGTCGGCGGGGTACCGCGTGGTCGGGTGATTGAAATCTATGGACCGGAAGCCAGTGGTAAAACCACACTCGCGCAACATATTGTTGCTGAGGTGCAAAAAATAGGAGGCATTGCCGCGTTTGTGGATGCCGAACATGCCCTTGATCCGGAATATGCCAAGCACATTGGCGTCAAAGTGGATGAACTTTTAATTTCTCAACCAGATACCGGTGAACAAGGTTTGGAGATTGTAGAAACCTTGGTGCGTTCCAATGCCGTGGATGTTATTGTGATTGACTCGGTCGCCGCTCTCGTGCCCAAAGATGAAATTGAAGGTGATATGGGTGCTAGACATATGGGACTGCAAGCTCGCCTTATGAGTCAGGCTTTACGCAAGCTCACAGGCATCATCAGTAAATCGCGCACTGTTGTAATTTTCATCAACCAGACCCGTATGAAAATCGGTATTGTCTTTGGCAATCCAGAAACCACGACCGGAGGCGTTGCCTTAAAATTTTATTCTTCCATTAGAATTGAAGTGCGTCGTTCAGCACAAATCAAACAAGGCGATCGCATTATTGGCAATCGCGTGAAAGTCAAAATTGTTAAAAATAAAGTCGCCGCCCCATTCCGCAATTGTGAATTTGATATTATGTATAATGAAGGCATTTCCGTATCCGGTGATTTATTAGACGCCGGCGTGGCCTATAAAGTGATCGATAAAAAAGGTAATTCTTACACCTATGGAGAAGAAAAATTAGGAGTAGGTCGCGAAACCGCCAAACGATATTTGAAAGAAAATGAAAAATTGATGAAAACCATTCGTAAAGATATTTGGCAAGCCGTGGAACAAGGTGAGGAAATCAAAGAAGGCAAAGGTGATCCGGACAAGCCAACAGAAAGCGAAGATTTTGATCTTCCACCATTGGAATAAAAACACAGGATTAAAAAAATGCTCGGACTAAACGCTCCGAGCATTTTGAAATGAGACGAGAGAACTTATGAAAAAATTTTCTGAATAATTATCTTTAGATCTTTTAAGCCATAAGGTTTAGAAAGAAAAGCAGAAAATTCCCCTATTTGTTCAGGAGACAAATCATGCCCTCCTGACATCAAAACTACTGGTAGTCCAACAAATTCTTCATAAATCTGTTGGAGAAAAGTATAACCATTTTTGCCTTCTTCTTCTGTTCGAAAATCAGTAAAAATTACACTTGGCAATAATTCATCACTTTTCAAATAATCCCAACCTTCTTTGGTGCTGGTTTTTACAATAATATTTTCCACTAAAAAACCTAACACTTTAAGAAATCGCACTATTACCAGAGATATCTTTTGATCATCATCAACAACCAAAACTCTCAACTTTGAAAAATCCATTTTACTTCTCCTTTTTTTGAATGTACAAACTAACAACGATATTCCATCGTATCACAAATTATGAGATTTGTCAAGTTTATGGGTAAAAAAACACTTTAACTATTTTTTGTGACAAGCTGTTTTTTGTTCCAAAATCAACTCCGGCGAAAATTGTGAAAAATATTCCATATAAGCCCGAGCAACATTTTCCCAGGTCATATACCTAGTATAATCATAGGCATTTTTACCCATTTGCAAACACAATTTTTTATTACTTAACAATTTAATAATCGCCTTGGTAAAAGCCGTCGGATTTTTAAAGTCAACCAGCAAACCAACATCTTTGGTAACATCTTGTTTGGCTTGAGCAAAAGCTGTGGAAATAACTGGACGACCACTCCCTAAAGCATAAGATAATGTACCGGAAACAGCCTGATTCGGATTTAAAGAGGTTGAGAGATAAATATCCGTAGCTTCTAGAAATCGCAAGATTTTATTTAAATCAAAATAAGTATTATAGAAAAAAACATAATTATTCAAACCAAGTTGTTGAACTTTTTTAAGCAAAAAATTACGATAGGTTTCACCTTTTTTTTCTAAAATAGCCGGATGGGTAATTCCAGCAACCAAAAATAAAACATCGGGAAATTTTTTTATTACCTTTGGCAAAGACTTGATTACATACTCAATCCCTTTGTTAGGATTGAGAAAACCAAAAGTTGACAATATGGTCTTACCGGAAAAACCAAGGACAGACTTAGCATGTTTATTAGTTCTGCAAGGGGTTTGATGAATACCATGAGGAATAACCTGAATTTTTTTTGGATTCAATCCATAATCTTTCTTGAGAATTTCTTTTGAAGAATGTGACATTACAATTATTCCTTCCGCATACTTTGCGATGGCTTGGACAATAGCACACATTTTTTTATTTGGCGCTGGCAAAACGGTATGAAAAGTAATAACAACTGGTTTTTTAATTTCTTTCAAAAAAAGAAGTATGTTCGATCCGTGATCTCCTCTAAAAATACCAAACTCATGTTGAACACTCACAATCTTTATTTCTTTAAGAAGGTTGAGCTTTTTAGCAATTTTAATATAATCATTTTTACAAGATTGATTTATATGAAAAATTACTTTTTTTAGATAAAGTGGATGGTTTGTTTTAGTAAGATTCATGGCCACAATCTTTGTTTTGATCAACGGTCCGAACAATTTATCAATAGCATTGGTCAAGTCCGTAGTAAAAGTGGCAATACCGCATCGTCGCGGAGGAAAAGTTGAAACATAAGCAATCCAACCAGCCTGCCGACGAATTAATGGTTTGTTTTTTTGGTTAACATTCATAATTTTAAAGAATTTTTCTTAAGTTCAATTAATAAATCATCAAGATCAACAGATTTCACGGCAATTAATTTATCAGCCGCTCCATAATAAATATATAGTCTTTTATCTTTTACTATAGCTCCAGAAGGAAAAACCACATTACTTATAATGCCATTTTTTTCCCAAAGAGCCTCAGGAGAAAACAGAGGTTCTTTTAATCGTCCAACTTCTTTTAGCGGATTTTTAAAGTCAAGCAAAGCCGCGGAAGCATGATAAATTTTTCCCAAAGAAGTAAGCTCCACCGCGTGATAAATAATTAACCAACCATCTTTTGTGGCAATCGGCGGACACCCACCACCAATATTATTGTTTTCATACGGCCAGAACGGATCAAGCGCGATAAAATCACTTAAATTTTTGAGATACTTTTGCCAATAGTCTGCGTTAAGTTCAGAAAAATCATTAAAATAAATAATTTGGATTCCAGGCAAAACACGATGAAGAAGAGCAAATTTATGATTGATTTTTTGAGGAAAAAGAGCCACATCTTTTTCAAATAACAAAATATCTTTTCCCCCTCTCTCTTGATAAAGCTTTTCAAACATAGAATAACTTTCTCTGACCTTTGCCTGACGAAAAAGATTTCCGGCTTCAGTATAAGAAATTTTTGGCGAGATAATATTATGCTTGGTAAAATGAATTAAATCTCTACTGGTGGCATAAGAAACAAGAGCATTTATCCCATCATATACTGTGTAAAAAAGATAGTAAACCCCGTCTAAAAAAGTAATTCTCGGATCCTCTACTCCATTTTTCTCATAATCATACTCCGGAAAAAGAATTGGTTTTTTATCTCTTCTTACAACCTTGCCGTCTTTTATCTGACAATAACCTATAGAAGAAATATCATTCTTATCAACCGCTCGATAGAACATGTGAGTAATATTACCAACCTGAATACAGGCTGGATTTAAAACACTTTTGTTTTCAAATTCCAGATTTGTTTTTTCTAAAACTATTCCTTCGTTTTTAACTGTGATCATAATACTCAATTGGTCGGGGTGACAGGACTTGAACCTGCGACCTCGTCGTCCCGAACGACGCGCGCTAGCCAACTGCGCTACACCCCGGTGGACTTGAGGGGAGTCGAACCCCTGACCTCTGCAATGCGAATGCAGCGCTCTACCAACTGAGCTACAAGCCCTTATTCTATCTACGTCGGGCTGCGCGGAATCGAACCGCGGCCGCATGCACCCCATGCACGCGTGCTACCACTATACCACAGCCCGCTGAATAACTGTCTACATTTTAACGCAAAAAAGAAAAAAAAGCAAGGGACGGGGTTTAAATGACGGAGTTTAAAAGGAAAAAGTTTAAAAGGAAAAATTGATTAAAAATTGATTAAATTACTAAATTCTGATAAAATAAACAAATAACTACATTTTATTATATTTTTCTATTATGATGAAGGTTGCCATGTTTGAAAAAATCACTCAAATAACAGGAAAAAATGTTGGACCAACCAGTATTATTTTGGCTGGTGTACACGGTAATGAGAGATGCGGAATAGATGCTTTTAAAAAAATCATCCCAACTCTTAAAATTGAAGCAGGTGATGTTTTTTTTATTTATGGCAACCCAAAAGCCATTGAGGTTAATCAGCGTTTTACTGAAGCAAATCTTAATCGAATGTTCAAAAATGATGATTTACTTTCTGATGTAGAAAAAAATAGTTATGAATATAAGCGTGTGCAATTTTTAAAAACTTATCTCAACCAAGCTGGCGCGCTTCTTGATATACATGCCAGTTTTACGCCAAACAGCAAACCTTTTATTATTTGTGAAGCAAATGCCAAAGGAATTGCAGAATATCTACCAGTTAATATGATTGTTTCCGGTTTTGATCAAGTAGAACCTGGCGGAACTGATTACTATATGAATAGTATTGGAAAAATTGGTATATGCCTTGAATGTGGCTATCTTAATGATCCCAAATCAGCAGTAATCGCTAAAAAAAGTATTATATCTTTTTTAGAGGCTCGCGGACACATATCAAATAATTCAAAAATTTCTAAGCAATCATATATAAAAATATATGACCTGTGCTTCACTAAAACAAACAATTTTTCTTTAATAAAGCCTTTTGCTGATTTTGAAGAAATATTGAGTGGTCAAGTCATCGGCACAGATGGAGAAGAAGAAATAAAAACAAAAAAAGACAGTATGATTCTTTTTGCTCAAAACAAAAATAAAGTTGGTGAAGAAGCTTTTTTGTTGGGTGAAAAGAAAAACAGTCTTGCGTAAAATCACACAAGACTGTCAATATCAAGGCGTTAAAAAGTGATTTGTATTATCACTCTATTTCGTGAAATTTTCTGAATAATTTTTCCTCCACAGTTTATAAGAAGACTGCTCATCTGAGAGCCTTTAAGTGTTCGTGCTAAAACATATTTTTGTTTCTGTCTCTGAAAAATGTACTCCGTAAGTTTTTTGCCAACTCCATTATTTTGATAAGCTGGTGATACAGCACACTCATCAAGATAAAAAAATTCTCCTTCAAGCGATTGGTGTAAGCCGGGTGCTTCAAGGTGTATGCCAAGATCCTGACTTGCACAGACTTTATATCCCCAAGCAAAACCAATAACTACACCGTCCACTTGAGCTACCACACAAATTGCTTCGGGTTTTTGCATTTCAACATAAAAATCCGAAAGCACCTTGCTTTTGGGCCAATATTTAACCAGATTTATTTGCATTTCTTTTTTTATACACTCAGGACAAATCCTGAATTCTGAAGCTAAAGCAAAAATACTTTGGCACACCGGGCAAATAAAGCCCTCATTCCACGGTTCACCGCCAAATGATTGTTGGTAAACCAAAGCAATGGCCTCAACCAGTTGAGACTGAACGAACGGATTGATCTTAAATATTTTCATCTCTCACTTCCTTTTTAAAGAACGATAACCACCAATCTTGGCAGAATTTTGTTGTGATTTTTTACCGACTGACTATCAACCGGCAAATTTATCATAACAAAAAAACCACTTCTGAAAGAAGAGGTTTTAATTTTATTTATATGAAAAATTACCTCTTCCGCAAGAATATATGATGATGGTGGTGAATTGTGCTTAAATTAAGACAAATCATAAATTTTTAATTTCTTAATGAGATTATAGCATGGATTGTAGGGTTTGTCAAATATGTGTACAGTATGATACATTCTAAACTAAATGCAACACTAATATGGTAAAATAGGGTTTTAACCATAAATAGTGTATATGGCCCTGTCGCCAAACTAACTTTTCAAACTAAAAAAACAGAAGTAAGGGGAAAATCGTCAGATTTTCATCTTACTTCTGTTTTTTTGTTTCTTTTTTTGGTGTAGGGTGGTATTTTTGAGTTT